>Ga0210389_10000828_pt1 | contig 26193 bp, 12 predicted proteins | sample IncBWH28OmetaG_FD_160127 | JGI IMG/M metagenome (GOLD analysis project Ga0210389, IMG submission 160127) | Forest soil microbial communities from Barre Woods Harvard Forest LTER site, Petersham, Massachusetts, United States - Inc-BW-H-28-O ... | reverse complement strand
GTTGGTTATGAACTGGAGAGCCTCCTGGTAACGGGAGAAGTCGAAATCAACTCTGGCAAGAAAACTGCCGGACGGGCCGAATTGGAAGGCGTGCGGAAGGATGCTCAAAGGAGGAATTTCGCATTGATTGCCCGGGAGGCGCGTGTCGCGCTCGACGCGGGCGCTTTTCAATTCTGATCTGCACAAGACGCGCAGTAAAATCCATCGGCGCTGATCGCGTCATCGATCACACGCAGGAGGATTTCGCCAAACTCGGTCGACATTACGACCTTACTTTTCGACTGCATTGGGAACCATTCGTTGTCCGCGTGCCGACTATCCTTCGGAACTTCCTCCGAGCCCGATGATGGACAGTTTCCGGATTGAGACAACTCGTCCGGACTCGACCAAGCGGGTTCTGACTACTTCCTCTGAGAATTCTGAATCAACACCAGATCAGAAGGTGAATCTCCGCGCACCAGGGCCAGACTCTTGCCATCGGGCGACCATTGATAGGAGTAGATTTTGAGGGAACCGAAGTTCGTCAACTGTCGGCCGGGACCGCCGTCCAGCGGTTGCAGCCACAGATTGTCCACGCCCTTTTCGCGGACGGGATAGACGATACCTTTGCCGTCGGGGCTGAAGCGGGGTTGCCCCTGATGCCGCGGGTCGTACTCGAACGTTCGCAGGATCTGGCCGGAATCAAGAGAAGCCAGGGAGAGCGTTGGCCTCTGGGCTTTGAAATCGTAGGTGCCCAGCGCGAGCGTCTTTCCGTCGCGGGCAACGTCAAAACCGGCGTTGAATTCCGCATAATCCTTTGTAACTTGTACCGGCCGACCCCCGTCGATGGACACTTTCATGTAGGCAGGAACGGTCATATCCATATAAAAGACGGTTTTGCCATCGGGGGAGCACATCGGAAACATATCTCTCTTGCCATCGGTGAGACGATGCAATCCGCTGCCATCGGCTTCACTGCGCCAGATGTTCACTGAGAGGGCTTTCAATATCCCGCGCGCGAAAACAAGGTGGCCGTCGCTGCAACCGTTAGGCTGCATCGCCGCAGACTCCTTTTCGGAAGCGATCTCCCCCTTGAGTTCGCCGTTCGGGCTGATCTCCCGAATGGCTGACCCCTGCTCCGTCAGCAGATTGCCGTCTCTCGCCCACGCGACCACCGGCACGGCGTCTCCCGAACTAACCTGCCTGGCGTCGGAGTAATCGGGCTTCAGGCCTGAACTCACATAGACATCGCGCACCGACTGGCGCATGACAGTGGCAATGGTTGCGCCGTCGGCGGAGACACTCAAGTTGGCGTAGTCATTCGTGTCGGCGGTAATTGGACGCAACTTGCCATCTGGATAACTGATTAGCCCAACCTGCTGCCGGCTGAAGTTTGTTTCAGTGCTTGAGTAAATTACTGCCAAGGCTCTTCCATCGGGCAGCCAGGACACGTTTCTTAGCAATGTGTATGGCGGCCTGGACATACTTCTCTGGGCACCGGTGTCTGGATCAATCGAAATCACTGCGGTTATGCTGTCTTCCGTCTGATCGAAGATCGTACCGACGATCGCCTTTCCATCTGGCGACCAGGCTGCATCCGACAGCACATTGGCCATTGGACCGGCCAGAATGCTCTTTTCGTTGCTGCCGTCGGCATTTGCGATGAGGAGGTGGTACTTGCCAGGGTCGGGATCGTTGGCGCGTATGAAAGCGAAGCGCCGCCCGTCGGAAGAAAAGCTTGGATTCGTGTCTATATCTTTGACCAGAAGTTGTGGAGTTCCACCCAGCACGGGGATGCGGTATAGATCGTACTCCTGAGACGCAGGACCGCTGACCAATAGGGTGTGCGAAAAGTAAATGTGACTGCCATCGGGAGAGAAGCGCAGGGCGGAGTATTGCACATGCTCTGGCGGAATGATCTGCACGTTGCTTTCGCTGGCCAGATGGCTTAACCACAATGATTCACTACCCTCGCTACTCAATACGTACGCCAGGTAGTTTCCGTCGGGAGACATGGCCCCGAGCCGTGCATTGTGAGTGCCGCTGATCTTGGTGATCCTGATGCTCTGGAAAGGCTGGCTGTGGGCGACCGAAAACAAGCTGTATATGCCGAATGCAGCCGCGGCGATCAGCAGCAGTATGACGGCGACCATGACTCCAACGCCAGCTTTATGCTGGCGCGCGGCCGCGACCAGGGCCGAACCACTGGAGGCCGAAGCACTGGAGCCGCGCTCGGCTCCTGCGACGGGAACGGTTGCACTCGAAACCCGAACGGCCGCGGAATCCTGAGCAGAATCCTGAACAGAATCCTCAACCCGGAGCCTTCCCGATTCGGTGTCGCGCTTGAGCCGCTTGAGATCGCTTCTGAGTTCGGCCGCGGCTTGGTAGCGCAGATCACGATCCTTCTCCAGCAGCTTGCTGATGATGTCTTCCAGCTTGGGGGGTACTGTCGGATTCAACCGAGCTGGTGGCAGCGGAGTTCGATTGAGAATGCCGTCGAAGATGATTGCCGAAGTTTCTCCCGGAAAAGGCAGGGCCCCTGTGGCCATCTCATACAGCACTGTCCCGAAGGAAAACAAATCGGTGCGGGCATCGAGATCCTTGCCCTTGGCCTGCTCCGGGGACATGTAAGCGATGGTGCCAATCGCCGTACCCGGGCTTGTCAGGTATTCCTGGCTGTCGGCGATGGTAGCAGCTGTGGGTCCAACCGACTGTGCTTTCGGCAAGGGGGCAACTTTGGCTAGTCCGAAGTCCAGGATCTTGGCGTGCCCCCGTTTGGTGATAAAGATATTTGCGGGCTTAATGTCACGATGAACGATGCCTCCGGCGTGCGCGGCATCCAGAGCATCCGCCATCTCGATTGCCAACTCCAGCAGCATCTCAGTTTCTAACGGTCGTCCCGCTATGCGGTGCTTCAGAGTGACGCCGTCCAGAAACTCCATCACGATGAAGGTCTGGCCATTTTGCTCGTCGATTTCATGAATCGTGCAAATGTTGGGGTGGTTCAGGGCAGACGCGGCCTTTGCTTCACGGCGAAAGCGGCTCAAGACTTGAGCATCTTTGGCCACTTCGTCGGGCAGGAACTTCAACGCGACAAAGCGATCGAGTTTGGTGTCTTCGGCTTTAAATACTACTCCCATCCCGCCGCCACCCAACTTCTCGATGATGCGATAGTGCGAGATGGTTTGGCCGATCATGGGAGACGCTCGTCGCCGGAGCATTCATCTTAAGGACGGGGTCCGAGGTAGTCAACGTTTTCGCAGTTCTGGGCGAAGACGCGGAGCACTAGACTTGGCACCGGTTGGATGTAACGAGCAATCAGGAAACTGTTCCGGGCCAGAAGTCGGCTTCGGGGAAGTTGCAAGCTTAAGTGATCCCTTTCGACCGATTTCGGCCGGATCACGCGCCAACCCAACGATGGAAACCGGTTGGTGTCGTCGTTAGAGCGAAGGGCTTAGGCCATTGACCTAGCCGCGAGAGTTTCAAAACTCTATTCGGGCGCAGTTTGACGAGCATTTGTAAAGCAGTACACCTTCAAGAATAATGGGGACATGAAAGGTACACCGTGATGCGTCAACTAGCGACCGCAGTGATTCTCGCAAATCTCGTGGTAGTGCCCATCGCCCCGGCTCAGATGGCATCGTCACCAAGCTTGGACCATGGATTCGTCAATACCCTCATGCCGCAGCCGTCGCAGCTTTCCAAGCAGGAAGGCCGCCTGGTCATCACAGCATCCTTTCATGCGGTCACGGATAACTTCAAAGACGATCGCCTCGACGCCGCCATAGAGCGCAGCCTTGGCCGCATCAAGAACCAGACTGGCCTTTCCATCTCCACATCTCCGGGAACTGACGCGACATCCGCGGCGCTGGTCGTCAGCGTCGATGGCCCTGGAGAAACCATTCAGTCCGTCGAGGAAGACGAGTCCTACTCCCTTGAAATCACTCCAGCGAATGCGCATCTTCGAGCGGCGACTGTAGTCGGGGCGATGCACGGCCTTGAAACTCTGGAACAGCTCATCCAGTCGGACGCGCAGTCCGATGCGGCCGGGCCTTTCATCCCGGCTGTGTCGATTCACGACACGCCACGGTTTCGTTGGCGCGGACTGATGATCGACTGCGGACGCCACTTCATGCCCGTCGAGGTTATCAAGCGTACGCTCGACGGCATGGCATCGGTGAAGCTCAACGTTTTCCATTGGCATCTCAGCGAAGATCAGGGGTTCCGCATCCAGAGCAGGGCCTTCCCAAAACTCACCGAACTCGGCTCGGACGGATTGTTCTACACCCAGGAGCAAGCTCGCGAAATCGTCGCCTACGCGCACGATCGAGGCATTCGCGTCGTGCCGGAGTTCGACATGCCGGGGCACACCAGTGCATGGTTTGTCGGATATCCCGATCTCGCCAGTGCGCCTGGCCCGTTCCATATTGAGAGGGCTTTCGGGGTCTTCGATCCGGTGATGGACCCGACCCGAGAAAGCACTTACAAGTTTCTCGACACATTTATCGGAGAGATGGCGGCGATCTTTCCCGACCATTTCATGCACATCGGTGGGGACGAGAACAATGGCGTTGAATGGAAGAATAATCCGCGCATCCAGAGTTTCATGCGCGAACACAATCTCAAAGATACAGCCGCGCTACAAAGCTATTTCAATCAGCGTCTACTCAAACTTCTTGAAAAACATGGCAAGCACATGATCGGATGGGACGAGATTCTTACGCCCGAGCTACCCAAAGACATCATTGTGCAGAGCTGGCGCGGTTTTGACTCACTCGCCGCGGGAGCTAGGAGTGGATACCGTAGCATCCTCTCCGCCGGCTACTACTTGAATCTCATGAGCACGGCCGCGGCCCATTACGCGGTCGATCCGCTGCCGGAAGGAACCGATCTCAACCCGGAACAGCAGGCACGCATTCTGGGGGGAGAGGCCTGCATGTGGATGGAACAGACGAGCCCTAAGGATATCGACTCGCGCGTCTGGCCGCGTACTGCCGCCATCGCGGAGCGCTTCTGGTCGCCACGTAACGTAAATGATGTGAATGACATGTACCGCCGCCTTGAGGTCGAGTCGCTGCGACTTGAACGCTTTGGTCTCAGCCACATCTCTCAGGAAGATGTCAGCCTCCGTCAGTTGACCGATACACGGCAGATTGCTCCCTTGCAGATCCTGGCTTCAGTTCTGGAACCCGTCACATTCGACCAGAGGGCGCACCTTCAGCACGCCAATCAACTGACACCACTGAATCTGCTCGTAGACGCGCTTCCCCCCGACCCGCCGTCCCGCCATAATTTTGAACTGCTCACACATGCTTATCTGCAAAATCCAGGGTCGCGATCTCAGCAGAAACAAGAACTGACTGACGACTTCAACGCCTGGATAACTGCGGAACCGGCGATCCTATGCTCGATGGCAGGCTCGCCCCAGCTCGCCCAGGCCGAACCGAGGGCTAGGCAACTCACCGAACTGGGTACAGTGGGTCTGGAAGCTGTTTCCTACCTATCGTCTGGATTGCCCGCGGCCCCGGGTTGGAAGGCTGGGAAACTTGCCGTCCTGGATGACGCCGAGAAACCACAAGCGCTAGTGCGGTTTACCGTCATCGGTCCCTTGCGCGATCTGGTCAACGCCGTTCCAGAGGCTCCCAGCGGCAGGTAACTTTGCCCGGCGGGCCTTCTGAGGCAGCTGGAGCTGGCTATCTTGCTCGCATCTGGCGCCTTCGGAATTCCACCAGTGTCTGCCTTTGGCGGCCATCGCTTTCAAGCCTGGCAGCCTACGAGCTGCCCGAATCAAGCCCGGACTGCTGCCGGGCTTCCAGCTAAGGGGTTTTGGCCTCCGTCGGCGTAGAATCTCACTCTCCCAATACGGAATGAGGAGCGATCTGGCGCGCTTGGGGGTCAGAAATTTTACAAAATCCCTCTTGGCGAATCCGGTCAGACCGAGTATGTTGGCCGACATGCCAGTTTGCATTAAGGGAGCGAGGCGCATGTGATCGCAGTTGGGGAACCGTTTTTATATGCGGAGCGATGATCGGGCAGGCGGTTCCGCGAACGTTCTCTTATTGCATGCATGATGCCTTAGGCGCCCGAGAGGAAGCCAGCCATGAAGTCGCTTCTTTGCCTCTCAACTCTTGTTGTTGTCTGTGGAGTCACCGGGCTCGATTTCTCTCTTATTTCCGGTGTAGCCAACGCGGCAGTAGCCGCGAACGCCGAAGCAGTTCCGCGTTCAACCTTCGAAGATGGAGGCACTGCACCCCTTCCGTCCTCCGAGTTGCTGATTCCAGGCCCGTTGCGCTCGCTTCTGCGCATGGCGGGCATTAGTCAACAGATCTCACACGATGACGTTCTCCCCCTCCTGGCCTGGAACGTTTCCGCTCTCGGCTATCAAGGCAGCGATCATCCCACAGAGTACCTGATCCTGCTCAGTCGCTACGTCGCGCAGGCAAGGGAATTGGCAGCTCTAGCTGGCAGCGAGGGCGTGATTCGCGTTTCGGGTTGTGAAGACGCGGCACCGCTTCTGCATATCCTCGGCTACCGCATTGTATCCAAATGCGGACAGCCCCAGACCTCGCTGCTCACGGCCGACGCCGAGAGAGCATTTCTCACAATCGACTCGGGGTTCCCCCTCACTGAACTTGAGCAGACTGTGGAAGGAGGCAAACCTTTCGAGTATCCGTTCGCCTCCACTCGTGTGCCGGTCTTGTTCAGCGAACGGGAATGGATTAATGCTGGCAAGAAGAATCACAGGGACAGCAAGGAACTGGTGGACGCTATCCTCAGCGATCACTCGATCGCCCGTTTGTATTGGGCCCTCTCGAAAATGGATCCCGAAACCAGGAACTATTTGCAGCATAGTTTTGGAATTGGTGGCCTGGTCCCTTATGGCGCTCTACTTGATTTCTACGGCAGCCACATTTGTATCCGCCGTGGACGCGTCCTACTGCCAGGTGGGTCGGAGGCGGACTCGACATGGGAAGATTTAGTCGGCGCGAGCCCCGCCACTCCGGCAGATTTCATTCCGAGATTGCTTTCGAAAGACAAGGGTTGGCTGGTTGCTTATTTTGATGTGCTGGCGAGTGTGAGTCGCAGGCAAGAAGTGTATTTCACCAAAGCGGGCCGCATGCAGCGTTTTTTTTCTGCGATGCGTACTCCAACTCCATCCACCAGTGCCACAGCAGGAGTATTCAGGCCGGCGCCATGGCTGTTGCTATTGGTCAGTCAAACTCAGTGGGATTCCCAAGGCGAACCATTGGTTCCCGGCGGCATCGAAGTCTGGCGCGAAATTCTGCCGCGCTGGAAGGATGCTTCTCGTGCGTTACGAGAACGGGGAAGGCGCCCGATCAAGAATGCTGAAGATCTCATGGAGGATTTGTTCGCTGTTTCCCGTGACAATATCGACGACGGACCTTTACAGGCTTACCTCGCTCTAAGCGAACTCGACAGCCGACGATCTCCCGGGCATCCCCTGGCTCCGGAAACCGTCCGCTTGATGTGCCTGAAATTCGGCGACTTCAGCGACCAGTATCGGATCTTTTCCGAATTTCCGCAGTTGAGCGATGCCTCTATCACACTCTTCCTGGATATCGCCGAACGAGTTGGAAAGATTCCAAATCCGGCTCGCGGCGATGCTCTCGGCATCATTCAGGCGAACATCGGCATCTGGCAGATTCTAGCTCGCCAAGGTCAGATTCCTACTCGCCAACTGGATGAGTCCTGGCAAAGCGTGGTCAAACCTTTCTCTCGAGCCCGATCGCCAAGTCAGGTATATGACGCTAGTCGAATATCCTTGGTGCGGCTATTCCGCTCAGTTACAGGCAGCTCCGCGGTGTCGCAAGATGAAATTGTTGAGCTCCTCGCCGGCCCTCAACAGAACACGGCCGAAGGGAAAAAAGTTCACAGCGACTTAGCCGATAAGATCCACTCTGTCCTGGATGGTCAACGATTAGTCTCACTGGATACGCTGATCGCGCTGGGCGACGCCTTAAAAGAAAAAGCTGACGGAAAACCGCCAGAGGAATATCTGCTCCACATGGCAGGTGAGCTCCACGAATTCCAGATGCCGCAAGCGATCTTCACGAAGAGCGAGAGGACGGAATGGGCGCCGACCATCTACAACAATCATCACACCGATTTAGAGATGCGGACCAACGTGGGAGAAGCGCTTAACTCCTCCAAGGCTTCGCGTGCGCAACTCGAAGAAGCTCGCGGCCAGCTCACTCCGTTTCTCAGGGACATTCTTGTCGGCCTGAACTATGCCTACTACGAACCACCGGGCGCCCAGGTTCTGCACAACAATCCGCTTTTCGTTCGCTCGCACGATTTTTCGGCCGAAACGGTTGAGGGCATTAAAGCGATCTGGCAGGCGCCTCAACTATTCGGCGTGGGAAACCCCGCCGGCGGCGGAGCTCACTTTGTCGGCTCCATGGCCGACCTTCCTTACGTCCTGGCTGAACTTGAGCAAGATTTCATCGCTCCAAGAAACGTGCAGGCTCTCATCTGGCAGGAACTGGTCCCCAGTCTTTTGTCCAGTGCAGTTTTACCCCGCTGGTGGACTGTGAGTCCTGAAGAGCTGCATGCCGTCACACTCTACCAGCGCGCTGGCGAGGAACTCCTGACCGCATCCGCAACCGACGGAGAACTCCGAGCGAAAGTCATGGTAGTTCTTGCGGACCGTGTCCTTCCGCGACGGTCGGAACAAATCGAGCAGGCCTTACGTTCCGGGCAGCCATCCGAGATTCTCGCGGACTTCACCCCTGCCGATTCTTTTTACCTGACCGCAGAATTCGAGCGCAGGTATCCGGAGGAAACTGGTTCCTGGGGGACCGCTGGTAAGGAGCTTCGCAATCTCCGTCGGCAGCATGCGGAAGCGGTGAATTGGAAACGCTTGTCGCAAGATTTTGGGATACCACATCCGACGCTTAGCCACAACTACGGCCTCGAGTTGCTCAACGTGCCTCCGCTGCCTGCATTCTCGGGTTTTGCCAGCCGCCTGCTGGCCGAATCATGGGATTCCTCCAACCTTTATTGGGCTCGCTTGGCAGATGAGACTGGTTATCCTCCGGTCGCGCTGAATCAGTTAGTTCCGGAGCTTACGCGAGAAATGGTCGAAAGGATTTTCGCTACTGATCTGGAGGATTGGCCCGCAATCCTCCGTGCTCTGCGCGAAACCGGCGACGGTTTTCGGAAGCGAAACATTGCTTCCTTGACCAGTATCCAAAGCGCTCGGCCTGAAGATTCAAGCTCGAGGCGTGAGGTCCAGCGAGTGACACAACATTAAAGCGACTTGCTGGAAAAGGGGCTAGAAAAACTATGCGCAGCCGATCGTTTCTCTCATTTTTCGTTCTTATCGTTTTGTTCTCACCATTCGAAGGCAGGGTCGAAGGCCAGGACGACTCTGCCCTCCGTGTTGTCGTCAATATGGTCCAACTAAACGTTGCGGTTACGGATAAGAATGGAGACTACATCACCGGCCTTCACCCTGAGGATTTTGTGATCACGGAAGATGGAATTAGCGAAAAGCTTGCGACCTTTGCTGAGGGCGATGCTCCTGCACGCAGCGTTGTTGCGCCTGGAGCGGACGACGGTCAGATGGCGAATGCGTCGCCAAGCTTCTCATCATTGATTGCGGGTTCTAACATCTTCATTCTGTTTGATACCAGCAACTATATGTATCGTGACTTTGTTTTCGCCCAAGATGCGATCTCTGAATTCGTTCACTCTCTAGAAGGCGCCGATAAGATTGCGTTCTATTCCTACAGCCGGGACCTCTCACGAGCCGCACTCCCAACTTCAGACCGAGTGCAGGTTTTGCGGGGCGTTCGCTCCACCGTAGCTGGAGATTCAGCTTCTCTTTATAACGCTCTCCTGCTGACGGTAAGGGACGCTACCCAGTACACAGGCAGAAGAATTGTCGTAGTCTTCTCTAACGGCCCGGACAACTCCAGCGTGGTGTCGCCCGAGGATGTTGCCGAGCTCGCCCAGTCGGCGGGAGTTTCCGTCTATATGATCAGCACGCAGGAAGCGAAGTTGGAGCCCATTTCCACTGCTGTGTTTGATCGGATGACCGCAGCCACGGGAGGCAAAGCGTACTTTGCCAAGAGTTGGCGAGATGAGCGGCGCGCGTTTGCTTCCATCAAGGACGATCTGGCGCACTTGTATTCGCTCAGCTACTATCCAAAACCGAATTCCAACACAGGCTGGCGTACGATTACGGTAAAGCTTGTCGATGACAAAGCCAAGAAATACAAAGTACGCACACGCGACGGATACCGTTTACAGCGCACCCGGTTTTCCTCAGGTCCTCGGGCCGCCCGCCCCGACGCCAAGCCTGAGTGACACTGCGCTTCGCCCTGTGCTTTTTTCGATAGATCTCCGGCGGCGAAAGCGCTTAACTGCCACGACGATTTGCGATTGGCTAAGAGCGTCAGTTCTACAGACACCACTCCCGATCATGAATCGTCTGCACCGAACCGCCCAGCGCAGTCATGCCGCCGGCGGATCACGAGGATGGCACCTGCGTGCCAGACACATCACTTTCAGGCCATTTCCCAGCGGCTTGACCTACCTTAACGTCTTACCTGCTGGCGGCAGGGCGCTCAAGGAGCGGTGACAAGCTCAAGGTTCACGCCCTCGCCGTCAGTCCAACCTTTCGGGAGTTCTGCGCGAGACATCCTACATATGTAGTCGCCAAATCATGCAGTCGGGAAGGCTGATCGCCAACTTTCGCTCTGTTTCCTGTTTGTAAAGCAACTCTCGCTCAAAACACGAACGCAGGCATCTGGTCTGATCTGCTACGCTGATTCTGCCGCCCAGGGCTGCTCATGGCTGGGCGCTCGCCGAGGTTCCGGTTCGTTTGACCTGGTGCCAGGTCAAATCGCCGCGTAGATACTCCAGAATTCCTTGCAATCTCCATAACATGGTCATCTGCCGGTAAGGCAAATGCTCAAAGAGACAGTAAATCAGTAACCAGGCTACGTCTCGCCAACTCGCGTAGCGACGATAGTTCATCTCCTCGAGCAGTACGGAACCCACCGAGATCAAGGTGGCAAACGCATATCCGAATAGGAGGAACAGAATGAAGAAATGTTGACTGAGAGCGCCCACAAATGCGGCCAGAACAATGGTGGCGTAGCCGAGCAGTTCGAGCACCGGGGAAAAGCACTCAAACAGCCACATATAGGGCAGAATGATCCAGCCGACCCGACCGTAGCGCCGGCGGAAAAGCATGCCGCGGGCGGACCACAACGTATCGAGCAGACCCTTATGCCAGCGTGCCCTTTGGCGGGCCAATGACTTGTAGTCGGATGGCGCTTCGGTCCAGCAAGTCGGGTCAGGAATAAAGCTGATGTGGTAAGCAATGTTGTGGTCATGCAGATAACGGTGGAGACGGACAATCAGGTCGAAGTCTTCGCCGACGGCATCAGCCCGGAAGCCGCCAATCTTCAACAGGAGATCGCGGCGGAAGATGCCGAAGGCGCCCGAAATAATCGGTAGCAGATTGAATGCGGCCCAGGCTTCGCGTCCTACGAGAAATGCGCGCAAGTATTCGATGACTTGCAGCATTTCGATATGAGTCCTGGGTAGCCCGACTCGTTTCAGCTCCGCGCCCTCAACGATTGATCCATTCAAGATGCGAACAATCCCTCCGACCGCGACCACGCGCTCTGGATCGGCAATGATTCCGGCCATAATGCGGGCAAGCGAGTCTTTTTCGAGAATGGAGTCGGCATCCACCACACACACATAGGGACTGCTGGCCGCATTGATGCCGACGTTAATGGCGTCGGCTTTGCAGCCCGCTGACTGCTTGTCCAACACCAGCAACTGGCGATGATTCGCACTCCGGTAAATCCCAATCACCGGTGCCGTCTCGATCTCGGAAATATAGAGGCTAGGCGAGCGATGCAATCCGAAGTTCTCGCGGAGCTCTCGCATGGTCCCATCCTGCGAGGCATCGTTCACGACAATCACTTCAAGCTGCGGATAGTCCAGGCGCAGGAGGGACTTCACGTTGTCGACGATGCACTTTTCCTCGTTGCGCGCCGGCACCAGCAGGCTGATCGGCGGAGTGAAGGGAGACGATTGAATGCCCTCAATGCGGATGCCCTCAAGCCGGTGCCGATGCATCTTGTTCTTGTAGATCGCCACAAGCAGGAGAGCCAAGTTGATCAGGTTCGAGACCAGGTACAAGATGAAAAATGTGTCGTTCGAGATTGCCAGGAAGAGCAGCATCAGGATTTTCCCGCGGCGGCGGCGGAAACTTTGCCGGGCGACGCGAAATGTTCCCGGACGAGGGCGGCGACATTCTCGACTCCGGCAGCTTCATGTACCTGATTGACGATGTTGCCCAGTCGATCCAATGCCGCGTCCAGAGAACCACAGCGCTCCAGTTCCGACAGGAAGGCCTGCAAGGCATAGTTGTCGTGCGTGGCCACGACCTTTTCCAGAATGTCTTCTTTTCCCTGGTGCGCGCGGGCGAGAGTCCATGCGGCTCTTTGCCGGACGTGGCGGTTCGAATCACACAACGCGCGCAAAAGTACGTAAATCTTGCCGGGATGATCCAAGGAGCTCAGGGCAATCACCGCACGCAAACGAACGAACCACTCTGCATCCAACACCAGGGTCGACAGCACGGGGAAGGAAACGTCAGGCCGCACCTTGGCGAGGGCCCGGGCCGCCGACGCGCGAACCTCGGGGAGAGCATCGGCAGCCAGGATCAGCAACTCGTCGCCCAGGCTTGGGTCGGCGAGTTCTCCAAGGACTCGCGCAATCAGCTCGCGTGTCCGTCCACTCGTGCGATTCAAGTGGGGCAGCAGAACTTCCGGCGCTTCGCGGCAACAATTCATGAGCGCATTCTTTAAGGTGTGTTCGGGAACATCGAGCTGCCCGGCCGCGAAAATATTCAGAAGAGGCACCGCCGCCTGGGGCAGTGCAATTCGACCCAGCCCCCGAACCGCGGCGATGCGAGTTTCTTCCGAAGGAGATTCCAGAGCCTCAACCAGTGCAGGCACGGCCTCCGGGGCGCGGGTGCGGCCCAGGGTCAGTAACGCCGATCGTCGATCCCAACCCTGCGAAGTGCGCGCCTCGCGGATGCGCAGGTCGAGCAGTCCGCTGTTGCGCAGGCACGCCAGCAGCTTCGGCAGCTGGTCTTTTTCAGTGACCTCGATGTTGTCGAGCAAAATGTCTTCAACGATCTGGCAGTCCAGGCCGTTCAATCGCCAGGCGGAGCCCGGAATTCTTCCTGACAATATGTCGGGCCATTGTTCGCGAAGGGCCAGGGTGCGTTGGCTGAGCCGGGCGAAATAGCGTCCGCGATACCAGCGGCGGAATACGATGAAGCTCACCAAAAGCAAAATTCCGATGAGCGAAAACAGAATCGCCCTGGCCACCAGCCAGGCGAAACCCAGGTCTCGAATCCAGCTAGAATCGGATCCCATAACTCAATCCCAGGCTGGTCTGTTTCTGCCTGTATTCGCGATCCTGCCTGGCGACGAAGGCAGAAACATCCTGACTTTCGGCGAAGCGATAACGAAGGCCTCCGCCATAGGTGCGAGCCGACAAGCGCCCGATTTGATCCACCTGCGCGAAATTCTCAGCGCCCACCGCAAAAAGCAGATTTCCGGTGAGACTTCGAGATAACGGAACGCCCAGCCTGACTGAGCCGGAAGGAACCCAATCTGATTCGCCGCCGGCAAAGCGCGTGTGAGCTCCAGTGACTGACAGCGTCCACGTCCACTGGTTGGGCAGATACGCGATTTGCGTCGTGTTCAGGGTTACAACCTGAGCACCCCGATACCAAAGAGAATGTTCCTGATAAGAACTCTCCAATCCTTTCACCCACGCATTGGAAAATCGGAAGCCGTGACCGTATTCGATCAGCGCTTCGTCTTCAGGCACCACATCCTGCGAATTGGCTCCAGCGGCGAGAACGCGCACCCAATTGTTCTGGTGAAAACGGTACGCCGCCTCCGCCCAGATCTTTACCGCATTCTCGCCGAAAAGGTGGTAAGGGCTGACGCCGATCGTTGTGGTCCAGGTTCGATTCAGGCGCGCGGTTAGCGTGATGGTTTCGACCTGTGCGTCTTGGGTGTAGTTGAAGAAATCTGCTTCCTCTCCGATGCGAAGCTCGTATTTCGATACGCTCGCCAGGCTTGCCAATCCGCTTACTGCAGCAGGGTTTGAGGGGTCATAGGTTAGAACGGCCCGAAACTGAGCGCGCGCCTCCGAGGTTCGTTCGAGCTGCGCAAGCAATCTTGCACATCGCACCAGGACTTCCGGATTTTGCGGAGCGGCACTGCGAGCCCGCTCCAAAACAGCCAGCGCCTCCGAATATTTCTGCTGCCATAGAAGGACATCCGCTAGGCCAGTCAACACGTCTACATCGTTGGGAAACTTGTTAAGGACCTCTTGATATTCGGTTTGCGCTTCCTGCCAATGGCCAGTCCACGCCAGCAGTCGCCCTCGCCAGGAATGTGCTTCCATGTCGTCCGGCGCCCCGGCCAGACGATGATCCACAACTGCCAACGCCGCAGGAATCTGATGATGCTCGACTGCGGACCGCACCTGCTGCTGCCAATCGTCATCGGCCAGCACGTACGTGGAAACCAGAAGACAGGCGCTAACGACAAACGCCGCGGCAGGTCGCCGGGAGTCGAGATGCGACCTGTAAAGCAAATTCAAGCTCTCCTCCGCCCCGTCGCTCGCATTGCGGATACCTGGACGCACTTCTGCAACCTGCCTGCCGGCACCGTCCCGGTGGGGCTCTCGGCACCACTCTGACCATCGGTAGGAATCGTGCACTCAAACAGGTGACTGTCGTAATCCGGCACACAGTTCCACTTCAGAGCAACAAGGCGAGGATTCCTAGTTTCGGGCGTAAGCGATGCGGATGAAGACGTGGGATTTAGCCGCGAGATTGGGAAGAATTACTTCATGATCCGTCCAGCGGATCCCACGTATGCCGGAGGCGTTTTGGATTGTGCGGGGAGAAACCAGCGTTAGTCCCGCGACAGGAAGCTCTGCATCAATTTCAATTCGCTCTCCGCCAGTGACCGGCCTGGGAACCCAGCTCACTTGACTGCGAGCTTTCCAGAAGCGCGCGTATTCGGTCATATTCTCGACCAGGATGTCCTCGGGCAGCCGGGAAAGAAGCGCCCGCTCCGCTTCCAGTTTGTCCCGCGCGTTGTTGCTGTGAATCAAGAGCACGGAGGGCGCTCCATTTTCCGCGTTCGATTCAATCACATCCAGCATCGCAGGAATACGATCGAGTAGTGTTGGAAGCTGCTCGTCTTCAAACGTGACGGGAAATTCGAATATCGAGGTCGGTTCGGTCATCCCTAAATCAAAATCCAATCGATACGGGAAATTGGTGAGCACATCTCCGGCGGTAAACGATGAATCGAACTCGTATCCGCAGCGTACCAGCGCCTCTGGAAGATAAGGCGGCACTCGCAAATGGCCGGCGCGAAAAAAGATGGTCCCATGCGCGGGAATTTCACCGTCGAGCAGGCTCTTGCTCACGCAGACCTCGCCCAGCGCGGTCGCATCATGGGCTGCATTGTCGCGCGTGGCGCGGGCGTGATAGTTGGCATATTGTTCCCCGCCGGTTCCGAGCGGCACTTTGTTGAATAGTTTCGAATGAATCACGCTGTGGCTTCCAATGTCACTGTTCCCAGCGGCCAACTCCCGCAAAATATCCAGCGACTGGCCGAAGAAGAAAGCGTGGCTGTTGACATCATCCAGATATTTGGTCTGGACAAAAAATGTGCTGGAAGCTCCTGCGCTCTTTTCGAGTGCGGCAAAGGCAAGCATCGGCCTGAACGAATACTCCCAGTCAACGTCGTGCGAAAGCATCAAGACCGACCTTTTCCCCTCTGGGATCGTGCCCAGCCGGATACCAGTGTCCGAGTAAGTTTCGTACCAGGCGCGCAACAGAAGCAGCCAGACATCGGTTCCGGGCTCGAAGCCGTTGACGTAGATCCTCTGAGCTTCGTAATCACGATTCTGCTGGTTTCTTAGCACTACGTCATTCAGAGCTACGCCGATCAGATACGTGCGACCTCGTCCCACGTCGTGCTTGAGAACGGCGGTTGAACCGTCCTCGAACCGCGCTAGGCTCCGTGTTCCGGGGGCTGGCTTGTACCCATTGCTCCAGATGACTTCAGCGATCGCAGAGGACCCCAACGGAACTTCTTTTTCGGCAGCGCGGTTCAGGTATCGCAACGTTGGATCTGTGGCCTCAAGACCCGTGGCATCGAAGACGATCTTGTGACGAGTGCGGAGGGGAACCACATCTTCAAAACCGAACAGCGTCTTGAAACCACCCCAGAAAACATTCTGAGCGAAAATAATGCCGCCATGCGCGACAAAATCGGATATGGCCTGAGCCTGAGCCGCATCGTAGGTTCTTCCGTCAACCTCCGGATACAAAACCAGCAACTTGTGACGTAACGCGGTGCGCAGATCGCGAGTTACAAGGAACGGAATCCCCATGGCTTGCAGACATCGTATCGGCGACTCCCCATTTTCATCGGCCTTGGTAAGTAGAATTGCGACCTGGGACGGCGCTCTCTCAGGAAAAACTTGGACTACGTCGTGCGGAATGAACTCTGGACGGTCCGCGATGTGTAGCGATGCGGGATGAAGAGCACCAACTGAGGAACCTCGGTGAAGGACATCGCGATAAACTGCGTAAGACACCAGACAAGCAATCGCGAGCAAGACGATGCCCCCCAGTCGCGATATTTTCACGAGTCTCCTCCAGAGATTGACTCTGGCTGGCCGATTAAGCGTGTTGCCAAATCTGCTGACCCATCAGCGATTCGATTTAGGTCTAAGACTCATATCGGCAGGATTTGCAGGACGAACATTAGGCCTTCTAAGAAAACGAGCTATTAGCTTGCGTTAATTCCGCACCGTGGCCTGGGGCGGCGGTAGTTCGCCTTGATTTCCCGTTTGCTATAGCGACGACCTGCTATGCCGCAGCCTTGGGACAGCGGAGGCCGCCCAGTCATTGCAACCGGGCAGGCCGGACGAAGCGGGTTTTTCAATAAGGCAACATGGTTCATCGCGGAACATCAAGGCCCGTTTGCTTACGAAGATTTACCGAAACTTCAAAAATCTTTACCGCGGCGTGAATCGAAACATGGTTCCATCAGAAGGGAGAACCTGAAGGGGTTCCTCGCGGAACAGTTTCTTGCAAACCAAGTTGCCGAAGAGTGCATCTCATGGGACCAGTCACTCGGGTCGGCAAGAGAGCAACTCCTGAGCGAGGCTCGGGCCTCGCAGTTCCGGCTAACAAAATTTGTTGGAAAAAAACGAATGGAACCGAAACCCTCCACTGCTTCCAGTGATCCGCGGTATCAGTTTCCTGCGGAAACCCGCTCCGTACAACCCAAATCGCGACGAGTTCTGGTTTGGGTGCTAACCCTGGGCGCTCTCGCCGTCATTCTGTTTCTGATCCTGCATTTTCAGAACGGCAGCAAGGCGGCTGCCGCTTCGCCTTCGGGACGAAGAGGCATGACTGGTCCGGTGCCGACGATCTTGACTACTGCGCAAAAAGGAAATATCGGCGTGTATCTCGATGCCATTGGCACGGTAACGCCCGTGTACACAGCGTCGATTACGAGCGAAGTGATGGGCCTGGTAACGCAGGTGCATTACACGGAGGGCGAACTCTTACGCAAGGGGCAGCCGTTAATTGACATCGACCCACGCCCCTTCGAAGCCCAACTTCTGCAGGCTGAAGGCACGCTCGAACGCGATACTGGTGTGCTGGACGAGGCGAAGATGGATCTCGACCGCTATCGCGAGGCGTGGGCCAAGAACGGCATTCCCAAGCAGACGCTGGACGATCAGGAAAAAGTCGTTCTTCAGGATGAAGGGACAGTAAAGAACGATCAGGGCGTAGTGCAGTTTGACAAGGTCCAGGTCGACTTCTGTCATATCACTTCGCCGATCACCGGTCGCGTCGGGTTGCGGTTAATCGATCCCGGCAACGTAGTCCAACCCTCGACCGGCACGATCCTTGCTGTAATCACGCAAGTGCAGCCGATCACGGTGATTTTCACTGTCGCGGAAGACAGTTTGTCGCAAGTGCAGGCGCAACTCCGGCATGGAACCCGTCTGACAGTAGATGCGTTTGACCGCGCCCAGCAAAAGAAGATTGCGACGGGCAAACTTCTGACGTTCGACAATCTGATTGACACCACCACGGGCACCGTCAAGATGCGCGCTCTCTTCGACAACAAAAACAACGCGCTATTTCCCAACCAGTTCGTGAATACACGGCTGCTCGTGAATACGGAACAGGGAGTGACCCTAATTCCGACCTCTGCGATTCAGCACAATGGCGAAAGTGCATTCGTATACGTCATTCAAAACGACACCGCACAGATTCGCAATATCCAGACCGGAGTATCGGACGGAGGCCAGACCGCAGTCACGGGTATAAATCCAGGTGACGTCTTGGCCAACAGCAGCTTCGATAAACTGCAGAACAATTCGAAAATTGTAGTATCCAAGCAGGCGCCCCCTGCGAACTCGAGCGAGAGTCAAGCCCCGTGAGTCCGTCACGCCCATTCATCATGAGGCCGGTCGCGACCTCGCTGTTGATGGCGGCCATCATGCTCGCGGGTATCGTCGCCTACACTCAACTGCCAGTTTCCGCGCTGCCCGAAGTCGATTATCCGACGATTCAGGTGCTCACGTTTTATCCCGGCGCCGGCCCGTATGTGATGGCGACCACCGTGACCGCGCCGCTGGAGCGTCAGTTCGGCGAATTGCAAGGTCTCAGCCAGATGACCTCCACCAGCTCGGGTGGTACGTCGGTCATCGTATTGCAATTCAATTTGAGCCTGAACATCGACGTTGCCGAAGAAGAAGTGCAATCGGCGATTAATGCGTCGCAGAGCTACCTGCCTTCCAATCTGCCGGTCCCGCCCGTCTACAGCAAGACCAATCCCGCCGACGCGCCGGTTCTTACCCTGGCCATTACCTCTGATTCCGTTCCGCTCTCGCAAGTCGAAGATCTGGTGGATACGCGGCTGGCGCCAAAACTTTCGCAGCTGAATGGAGTCGGGCTGGTCAGCATCAGCGGCGGCCAAAAGCCGGCAGTGCGCATTCGCGCGAATCCGGTCGCACTTTCCTCCTACGGCTTGAATCTCGAAGACTTGCGCACTGCTCTGACGCAAGCGAGCGTAAACGCGGCGAAGGGAAACTTCGACGGGCCTCGGCAGGATTACCAGATCGATTCGAACGACCAGCTTGAAACCAGCGCGGACTACCGGAAGATTGTGATTGCCTACCGCAATAACGCCCCGGTCATGCTTACTGACGTGGCCGAAGTGGTGGATGGAGTCGAGAACAATAATCAAGCGGCGTGGATGAACTTAACCCCCGCCGTTATCCTCAACATTCAGCGCCAACCCGGTGCCAACACGATCAACGTAGTCAAGAGCATCAAGAAGCTGTTACCGCAGCTTGAGGCCAATCTGCCGGCCTCGATTGAAATCACAACTCTGACAGACTTGACCACGGCCATCGATGCATCTGTGCACGACGTTGAGTTTGAATTGATGCTCACGATCGGACTAGTGGTGCTGGTGATTTTTCTGTTTTTGCGTAGTCTCTACGCTACCGTCATTCCCAGCGTAGCCGTGCCGCTCTCTCTAGTGGGAACGTTTGCGGCCATGTATGCGCTCGGTTTCAGCCTCGACAATCTGTCGCTGATGGCGTTGACGATCTCAACTGGATTTGTGGTGGACGACGCGATCGTGATGATCGAGAACATTTCGCGATTCATCGAGATGGGAGACCCTCCGATGGAAGCGGCGCTCAAAGGCGCGGAGCAGATTGGCTTCACCATCGTCTCGCTGACCGTCTCTTTGATCGCAGTGCTGATTCCACTGTTGTTCATGGGTGACGTTGTGGGCCGGCTATTTCGCGAATTTGCCGTTACGCTGGCGGTCACGATCGTTATATCCGCGGTCGTTTCGTTGACGCTAACTCCCATGATGGCGGCGCGAATTTTGCGGCATGAAGCCAAAGAGAAACAAGGGCGGGTCTATCAGTGGTCGGAGCATGTGTTCGAGAAGATGATCGACTTCTATGGAAGGACGTTGAAGTTTGTGCTGAGCTACCAGACGGCGACCTTGCTGGTTGCTCTCGGTACTCTGGTTCTTACCGTCATTCTTTACATCGTTATTCCGAAAGGCTTCTTCCCGGTGCAGGATACCGGCGTCATTCAAGCCATTTCCCAGGCTCCGCAGACCATTTCGTTTCCGGCCATGGCAGAAAAACAGCAAGAACTTGCCAAGGCGATCTTGCAAGATCCCGCGGTGCAAAGTCTTTCTTCGTTTATCGGAGCCGACGGGACCAACACGACTCTGAACAGCGGGCGCATGTCGATCAACCTGAAGCCGCTGGAAGATCGGCATATCAGCGCGTCGGACCTGGTGCGCAGGCTGCAAAACAGTTTGCAGAACATTCAGGGAATTTCGCTGTATATGCAGCCGGTGCAGAACATCACAGTCGACGATCGCGTAAGCCGCACCCAATATCAATACACCCTCGAGGATCCGGATCCCAACGAACTGAACGACTGGACGAATCGATTTGTGGCGAAGCTCCAACGTTTGTCCGAGTTGGAAGATGTTGCGACGGACCAGCAGACGGGAGGGCTGGCGGTTTCGCTGGTCATCGACCGCGTGACGGCGTCACGACTCGGAATCGCTCCATCTACGATCGACAACACGTTGTACGACGCGTTCGGGCAGCGCCAGATCAATACGATGTATACGCAACTAAACCAGTATCACGTGATTCTGGAGGCAGAACCGAACTTCCAGCAAAACCCGAACACTCTGGCGAACCTGTACATCCAGGCAAACGCCTCCTCTGGATCGTCAGGGCCGGGAGCCTCGAATTCATTTTCATCTTCCGGATCGGCCTCGGCCGGGTCCAATGCCACGACGACCTCCGTGATGTTTACGCCGTCGTCTAACATACTGAGTCCACCGAGCAATGCGCTCGCTTCAAGCTCTAGCTCTTCGGTGAACGGCCTGGGCTCATCCGCAAATAGCACGACCAGCACCGCGATGAGCAATGCCGTGCCGCTCGGCGCGTTCACCCACTTCGAGCGGGCGTCTGAAGCGCTCTCCATCAATCATCAAGGGCAGTTTCCATCGGTCACGGTATCGTTCAACCTTGCTCCGAACGCTGCGTTGGGAAGCGCCATTTCCGCGATCGACAAAGTACAGGAAGAGATGCACATGCCGGCCAGTTTGCAGTCAGATTTTCAGGGAACCGCCGCTTCGTTCAAGAATTCTCTGTCGAACGAGGCACTGTTAATTCTGGCTGCGCTGGTGACTGTTTACATCGTGCTCGGCGTGCTGTACGAAAGCTTCATTCATCCGGTTACGATTCTTTCGACCCTGCCTTCGGCGGGCGTGGGAGCTTTGCTCGCACTCATGCTATTCCGCCAGGACCTGAGCGTCGTGGCGATCATCGGCATCATCCTGCTAATTGGAATCGTCAAGAAGAACGGAATCATGATGGTAGATTTCGCGCTCGAAGGAGAGCGCCTGCACGGCAAGAATGCTACCGACGCGATCTATGAAGCCAGCCTGCTGCGCTTTCGTCCCATCATGATGACGACGATGGCGGCTTTGCTGGGTGGGCTGCCGCTCGCTCTGGGGACTGGAATCGGATCGGAGATTCGTCGTCCGCTCGGCATTGCGATGGTCGGCGGACTTTTGTTGAGCCAGGCGCTGACTCTTTACACGACGCCGGTCATTTATATCTTCTTCGACAATCTTGGAACCCGGTTCTCGCGAGAACCGAAGAAGCCGGATGGGAATACGCGGGAGAATCCTACAGGGCAGAATCCGGCAGAGCAATCATGAATCCCTCCGAACTATTCATCCGGCGGCCAGTGGCGACGACGTTGTTGACGATCGCGATCGCCATCGCCGGAGGAATAGCTTTTACGGTGTTGCCGGTTTCTCCGCTGCCGCAGGTGGATTTCCCGACGATTTCCGTGTCAGCCCAACTGCCGGGAGCGAGCGCCCAGATCATGGCGTCCTCTGTGGCCACACCGTTGGAACGACAGTTCGGCCACATTGCGGGAGTTTCGGAGATGACTTCTGCAAGTTCGCTCGGAAGCACATCGATCACGATTCAGTTCGATCTCAGCCGCAATATCGATGGAGCGGCGCGCGACGTCGAGGCCGCGATCGCTGCGGCTCGCAGTTATTTGCCGACGAATCTTCCGGCGAATCCGACGTATCGGAAAGTAAACCCGGCCGACGCTCCGATCATGATCATCGGCTTGACCTCGAGCAAATTCGATACTGGAAAGCTCTATGACGAAGCCTCCACGATCATGGAGCAGAAACTTTCGCAGATTCAGGGTGTCGGGCAGGTTGTGGTCGGAGGTGCATCTCTGCCGTCGGTGCGGGTCGATGTCGATCCGACGCAACTGAACAGCTACGGGTTTTCGCTTTCTAACTTGCAAGCCGTTCTCAGCACGCAGAATGCAGACTTCGCCAAGGGGCAGGTGACCTATGGTGGAGTGACCGCCGACATTGTTGCCAACGATCAGATTTCACACGCCGAAGACTACAAGCCGCTCGTTGTCGGCTATCACAACGGCACTGCCGTTCGCCTCTCTGATGTCGCAACGGTCACCGATTCGGTGCAAAACGTCCGGTCCGCCGGATATCTTAACGGCATTCGCTCCGTTACGGTGATTATCTTCCGCCAGCCCGGCGCGAACATCATTCAGACAGTAAATAACATTCGCAGCCAGTTACCGTTTCTGAAGGCGTCGATTCCGCAGGGAATCGACACCACCATCGTTCTCGATCGCACAACCACGATTCGCGCCTCGGTAAGCGATGTGGAGCGAACGCTGATCCTCTCTGTCATTCTGGTAATCCTGGTGGTGTTCGTCTTTCTCCGCAACGGACGAGCCACCATGATTCCCAGCGTTGCAGTGCCAGTCTCGCTAGTCGGCACGTTCGCAGTAATGTTTTTGCTGGGTTTCAGCATCGACAATCTTTCGCTGATGGCGCTGACCATCTCGACCGGATTCGTCGTAGATGACGCCATCGTCGTGATGGAAAACATCTCCCGCCACCTCGAGAGCGGCATGGAGCCATTCAAAGCCGCGCTGCTCGGAGCGAAAGAGATTGGGTTTACGGTCTTTTCGATCAGTGTCTCGCTGATTGCCGTGTTCATCCCTATCTTGATGATGGGCGGTATTGTCGGCCGTCTCTTTCGCGAATTTGCAATAACACTCTCCACCGCGATTGTGGTGTCGATGGTAATTTCATTGACCACGACGCCCACGATGTGTGCGTACCTACTGAAGCAAGAAAGGCGGGAGGGACATGGCTGGTTTTATCGGGCGAGCGAGAAATTTTTCAGCTGGATGCTCGAAACATATCGCCGGACGTTGCTATGGGCGCTCGACAACTCGGCGTTGATGCTGGTGATTCTGCTGTTCACGATTGCGTTAAACGTCATACTCGTCTACCGGCTTCCCAAGGGATTCTTTCCGCAGCAGGACACTGGCGCGATCGTTGGGGGCGTCCAGGGCCCGCAGGATTCGTCGTTTCCTGCGATGGATAATTCAATCCGCCAGTTGGTGGGGGTAATCAAGAGCGATCCTGCGGTCGCCAATGTGAATGCCTATACTGGCGGCAACGGCTCCACGAACACGGGCTTTATCTATATCGCGCTCAAACCTCTGGACGAGCGCAAGGTGGGCGCGCCGGAAATCATCAACCGGTTGCGGCCGAAACTCAATCATCTTCCCGTCGCCTCGGCGTTCCTGCAAGCCTCGCAGGACTTGCGAATCGGAGGGCGGTCGAGCAGTGCGCTCTACCAATACACAATTCAATCCGACAGCGTTCAGGATCTTTCCCATTGGGGCCCGATTCTTTTGGCGGAGATGAAAAAACTTCCGGGCTTGCAAGACGTGAACACGGATCAGCAGAACGGGGGGCTCGAAGAACTGCTGAACTACGATCGAGCGAGAGCAGCCAGACTGGGCCTCACCGCGCAGGCCATGGACTCCGCGCTGTACTCGGCGTTTGGCCAGTCGGAAGTCTCCATCATCTACACCCAGCTCAATCAGTACTATGTAGTGCTCGAAGTCGCTCCGCAATATTGGCAAACTCCGCAGGGCCTGAACAGTATTTATCTGCGCGCTGGCGGTGCCAATGCGGGGAGCCGTTCCGGGTCTTCGTCGAACAGCGCGGGCGGTTCGAGTGCTGGAAACCTGCCCGGCAATGGCAACATTCCTCTCAGTGCGATTACCGCGGCGCAAGCCAGCACTACTCCTCTCGCCGTGAATCATACTGGCCTGTTTCCTTCGGTAACGGTGTCGTTCAACCTGGCTCCGGGAGTTTCTCTTAGTGACGCCACAGAGCGCATCGCAGAGATGCAACAGCGCTTGGGTACACCCTCAACCGTGCGGGGCTTCTTCGCCGGAACCGCCCAGGCTTACCAGCAATCGTTGAGCACAGAGCCGATGCTGGTAGCGACTGCGCTGTTGGCGGTGTATATCGTGCTGGGGGTGCTTTACGAAAGCCTGGTGCATCCGATAACGATCATTTCGACGTTGCCCTCGGCCAGTGTAGGCGCAATGTTAGCCTTGATGATTTTCAAGATCGACCTCAATGTGATCTCGATCATCGGGATTGTCCTGCTGATCGGGATCGTGAAGAAAAACGCGATCATGATGATCGACTTCGCTCTGGTGGCCGAGCGGCAGGAAGGCAAGAGCACGGAGGACGCCATCTTCGAGGCGTGCATGCTGCGATTTCGACCGATTCTTATGACGACCATGGCCGCTCTATTCGGAGCGCTGCCGTTGGCATTCGGGACCGGCACGGGCTCAGAATTGCGCAGACCCCTCGGCATTACCATCGTCGGCGGCCTGATCGTGAGTCAACTGATCACTCTTTACACCACTCCAGTGGTCTATCTGTTCCTCGATCGTGTGCGACTCAAGTTTCAGAAGAAGCATGAGAGTGGCGGGCTCCCGTCTCCGGCGCCGGAAGCTGGTTAGCGGAGGCTCCGTTTGATTGAAATAGTTGGGCACTCGGTACAGGGGGTGCGTGCAAAACAATGACGAACTCAAAACAACGAATGGCAAGTACGCCGGTCACGCTCGCTGCTTGCGTGCTGGCGCTGACATTGGCGGTGCTGCTGTCAGCCTGCGTAGTCGGACCGAAGTATCATGCACCCACAACGCCGGCGCCGGCCGACTCCTATAAAGAATCTCCTACTCAGTTTCAAGACAGTGGAAGTTGGACCGTGGCGCAACCCTCTGACGCCAAACTGCACGGCAAGTGGTGGGAGATTTTCGGCGACCCCGAACTGAATGATCTCGAAGAACAACTGGACATCAACAACCAGAATATCAAACAGTTTTTCGAGAACTTCATGGAAGCGCGAGCGGTGGTCCGCCAGGCGCGGTCGCAATATTTCCCCACTCTTTCCGCGGCGCCTTCCGTGACTCACTCGCGAACGTCACAAAATCTCAGAGATGTTACCACTTTGAATAACAGTGGCGGAGGCACCACGGGTGCCACATCGTCGCAACTCCAAAGTACAGTTTATTCCCTTCCGTTGGAAGCGTCGTGGGCGCCGGATCTCTGGGGCAAGGTGCGGAACACCGTCCGGCAAAGCCAGTATTCGGCCCAGGTGAGCGCGGCCGATCTGGAAGGTGAACGCCTTACCGAGCAGGCCGCTCTAGCCGAGTTTTTCTTTGAGATTCGCGGGCAGGACGAATTGCAGAAGATATTTGATGACACGGTCGCGGCCGATCAGAAGGAGCTCGATTTGACCCGGTCGCTTTATGACAACGGCATGACCACCGAGATCGCGGTTGTGCAGGCCGAAACGGTGCTGCAGAGTGCGCAGGCCGGAGCGACCAATGTAGGGATCGCCCGAGCGCAGTTCGAGCATGCGATTGCGATGCTGGTCGGTAAGGCAGCCACAGGCTTCTCAATTCCGGTGAGACCGATGATGGTTGCGCCGCCGCCGATTCCTATCGGAGTGCCTTCGGAACTGCTGCAAAGGCGCCCGGACGTGGCCGCAGCGGAGCGCACGATGGCCGCAGCGAATGCGTCGATTGGAATCGCCCACGCGGCATACTACCCGAATCTGAGCTTGACGGGAGCAGCGGGCTTTGAAAGTTCAGCGATC
>Ga0210389_10000827_pt1 | contig 26223 bp, 16 predicted proteins | sample IncBWH28OmetaG_FD_160127 | JGI IMG/M metagenome (GOLD analysis project Ga0210389, IMG submission 160127) | Forest soil microbial communities from Barre Woods Harvard Forest LTER site, Petersham, Massachusetts, United States - Inc-BW-H-28-O ... | reverse complement strand
GTTCCTCCGACCCGCAGGTGGCGTCGGTCAACGCCGACAGCGGCATCGTGACCGCGCGTCACCCCGGAAAGGTCACGATCTCGGTGGAGAGCGGCGGCATCACCGGTTCCGCGACCGTGACGGTCACTAAGCCGTGACGGTGACTAGGTAAGGGAGTACCAGGGAACTAAGGCGGCGGCGCGGGCGGCCAGACTCCGCCCGCGCCGTCGCTGTCCCCCTACTCGGCTGGCCTTGCCCCTGAACGGACCGATCCCCGGGTCGGTCCGTTGATCAAGGCCAGCCGGCCCCCACGTCAGGTTAAGAGGGCCCGGAAGCCCACTGGATACCGCTAAACCCACAAATCTTGCAGCTATTTTCAATTCGGATAACTAGCGTTATCCGCTGCCAAAGCACACGAACGGGCAGAACTGTTCGGCCTCGGACGCCGTCGCCAGGGCTTCCGCCGGACGCACGCCCTTGCGCAGCTCGCGGTGGTACGCGGTCATCAGGCCGACCGCCGCCTCGTCGGAGACACGAGTGACGGACGAGATAACCGTCGGCGTCCCGATGTGCAACAGCGCGGCGGTGAAGCCGAGAATCTCATCTCCAGGCCGGACGATCGTGCGGCCGACGTCGCACGCGGACAGGATCACCTGCTGCGGCGCGGTGGACAGCCGCTGGATGTCGTAGGCCATCAGCGGCCCGTCGGCGAGGTCGAGCCGGGAGAACAGCACGTTGTCACGGTCGTGATGGCCGTGGGTGGCCATGTGCGCCAGTTCAGCGCCGTCGAGCGCGCGCAGCGTGTTCTCCACGGTCGCGTCCGCTCCGGTCAGGGCGGTGCTGCCCGGATAGATCTTGGTGAGCTCGGTGACCTCGGGCACGGCGTGCCGCAGGTCCGGCCCGGCGACGAGCAGCGGCTGACGCCGTTGGTCGCCGCGTCCGTATTGATCCGCGCCGCCGCCCGGTTTCCCGCCGCGTGACGCGCCGCTTGACGCACTGCGCCAGGATGCCAGCCACGACGACGCGGACGGCGCGACGGTGACCGGACGGCCGCGCAGGCCGGGCAGCATCAGCCACGGGACGCTGGCCAGCGCCCCCATCGGGACGATCACGGCGCCGTCGTCTTTGAGAACCGGCAAGAGCGGCGAGACGACGTGCCGGGTGAGGACCTCGGTCTGATGGCGGACCGACTCCCTGATCACGACCTCCAGGCGCGCCGGAAGCTTGCGCCCGGCCAGGGCGTCGAGATCGGCGGTGAGCTTCCGTGCGGCTTCGTCGGTCGCCGCGAAATCGCCCAGCTCCACCAGACGGACGCGCTCACCGCCTATCGTGACCGCGAGCAGCCGCCCATCGCGGACGAGAATGCCGGCATAGCTCTGCCCGCTCTCGCTTAGCGCCGCGCCGACCTCGCTTGGGGTCGCTTCCGCGGTCGTCTCACCGAGGCCGCTCGCCTGCCAGCTCCGCTGCCGGACCACGCGCTGCAGTTCGTTGCGCCTGCTCACGCTGTCAGAATCGGGAGCCCCGTTAAGTTCCGACTCCCGGATCATCCGGCCGAGTTGCCGGAGCTCGGCGAGTACCGCGGCTTCTTCCGGGTCAGCGGGCGGGCGGACGGGCCTGACCCGGAACGCCTGCGCGCGTGATCGCTCCAGCCAGGAGAAGACCTGCCCGGCGGTACCGCGTTCAAGAACTAGCCGCAGGCCCGTGTACGCGAGTTCCGCACCGAGTGAGGCGGCACCGGTCTGGAGGTCGAAGCTGCCAAGCTGCCCGCGGCGGGTGTGCAGCATGACGAGTCCGGCCCGCACGTGCTTGAGCGCGGTGTCGTGCGATCCGTCGAAAACCGCGAGCTCGGCCCTGACCAGCTGGCGCAGCAGTACGGTTTCCAGGGGCAGGTTCCGCCGGCTGCTCACCTTCTCAAGCTGGGTGGCCGCGTCTTCCCTGCGCCCCGCGCCCAGCAGGGCCCGGGCCACGATCAGCTCCGCCACCGCCGCGTCCGCGCGGAGTCCGTGGCCGCGCAGCCGCTCGGCCAGGCGCTGCCCGTCGAGCGCGATCTTCGGCGGTGGTTTCATCGGCCGGGACATGCCCTTGCCGTCCGCGAGCGGGCGGATGCTCGCCGCACGGCTGGCCGCGTCGCTGGCCCGCAGGCGGGTGAGCTCGGCGAGGGCTGCCCACGCCTCGTTTCCGCGCGCCCGGAAACGCCGGATCGCCGTAGTCGCCCAGCGTCGTGCCCCGGCCGGATCCCCCACGGCGAGTGCGGCCAGCGACCGGGACAGCTCGGCTTCGGCGCAAGGCTGCCCGCGCCGCTGGCGACGCAACCCCGCGATGGCCCTGTCCAGTTCGACGGCGGCGTCAGCGGCCAGCCCCGCGGCGAGCAGTGCCTTTGCCCGGTCGGTCTCCAGGACATGCAGCAGTCCCGGCGCCAGGCGCTGGTAATCGGCGGCAGCGAGGTCGAACATGTGCAGAGCCGCCGGAATGTCACCGATCAGCAGGTCGCAATAACCACGGTTATGCGTCGTCATCGCGACGATCAGCTCGATGCCCGCCTCGGCTGCCACCGCTCCCGCGCGGTCCGCGTCGTTCCTGGCGAGCCGCACATTGCCCGTGTACAGGTGCAGCACCCCACGGTTCAGCAGCGTTGCGGCTAGTCGCTCCCGATCGGCCCCCAGCAGTTGCTCGGCGACGGTGAGCTCAGCCGCGGCTTCCCGCCACCGTCCGGTTCGCATCAAGATCGTGCCGCGCTGGAGATGCAGCGTCCCGAGGTCGGCGGGCGCGACGTAGCTTTCGACGCTGTCCAGCAGCCGGTGACCGTAGTTGGCGCGTCCCTGCTCGGACTCGATGAGCGCGAGGCTCATGATGAGCCTGGCCGCGAGCGCGCGATGCTCCTCGGGCACCGCGCGCTCATCGGGTACCCCGCTCGTATCGGACGCCGTGCTCCCTGGCCGCTCTTTCCATCCGAGCGCGGCGAGCCCCGCGCGCAGCCGCCGGGCGCCGACGGCGGGCTGCCCTGAGTTTCCCGCCCGCATTCCGCTGCGGTGGGCCTCTTGCGCGCGTCGCTCCGCGGGGATCACTCGTCTGCTAACGGCGTGAACGCGGTAACAGGGTCAGCGCCGGCGTCATTACCGACTTACTGGCTGCGAACGAGCCTCGCTCCGCGTCCTCGCCGCTGCCGGGCCTGACCGGGTGAACGATTAGCCGCGCGGTCCCGCGCGGCACGCTGTCGAAGACGAACCGGCCCAGGTTGTCGGCGGCAACGGACACCGAGCAGTCCGCTCGCCGGATTTCCACCTGATGCGGCTGCGGCGGAGCGAGCCAGCCATCCACGCGTGCGCTCCCGTCCGGATTGGCGTCCACCCTGATCATGATGGTGAGACTGTCACTATCGAAGGTGACCGTCCAGCTCTCTTCGGCTCCGCGCGCCGCGGCCGCCGGCTCCTCGCCTGTGTCCGCGAATCGGGCCAGTTCCGCTTCGAGATCTCGCAGCGCGAGCGCAAAGTGAATTCGCTCGGGCAGGTCGCGCGGCATCGGGTCGGCGGTTTCGAACATGTCTTTGACCTGCGTGAGCAGCCCCCAGTCGACAGGCTTCCCGCCAGCGGAATTATCCCCCTTGGCGATCACCATTGATCCCCTTTTCCGTTGAGCGCTGATCGTAGCTTGTCCAGGCAACGACTTCGCGTCGGACCGACACTTCCGCGTGGCATGCCCAGCTTGGCGGCCACGGAGTCGTAATCCGGGCGTGGCACGAAGGCCACTATGCGAAGAAGTTCCTGGCAGCGCTCTGACAGACTGCGGAGGGCGCCATGCAATTGACGCTGCTCCTCTTTGAGGATCGTATTCTCCTCGGCTCCCACTCCGGGGTCCGGAATGGTCACGAGCCACTCGCTGTCGGCTGGCTGCTGCCTGCGAGCCGCCGCCCGCACGTGCCACGCTTCATGGCGTGCGGTGACCACGAGCCAGGATGTCAGCGCCGCGGGCGTCCGGATCGTGTCCAGTTTCGACATCAGCCGCAGCCATACGGTCTGCACTACGTCTTCGGCGTCGGTCACGCTGAGCCCCGCGGCCCGTGCGACATGCCAGAGCATGGGCGACAACTCCGTCACCAGTTCCGCCGCCGCGTCCATCTGGCCTTCTCGTGCGCGATCCACGAGGTGGGCCACGTGCGCGCGCCGGTCATCCCCGCTGACCGTCCCCTGCGGCAGAACCCCGTTGTCTGCCATGATCATTCCGGCCCCTGAAGTTCATGCAGGGCGTGCTCGACCCGCGCACGCGCGTCCTTCGCGCTGTACCGATCGAGCCGGAGCGGGTTGTCACCGGCCGGCGAGGACCCCTGCAACGGTTTCAGCATTGCCCGCACCACAGTGGCCGCCATCATCGGCGCGGCGAAGGAGGTGCCGCTCCACGCGGCAAAACCGCTGCGGAAGTCGTCAAAGTCCAGCGACTCGCGGGACTCGCCGGGAACACGGATGTCCGGCTGGACCGTCCCGTTGATGTCTACCGGGTAGGTGCTGATCACGGCCGCCCCCGGAGCCCACGCGGTCACCCACCGGCCGCCGTCGCTGAACACTGCCCTGGAACCATTCGGATTGAGCGCGCCCACGCTGATCAGCGGGGCCCCTCCCGCGGCTGGTCCCGCCTCGGCGAACGCAGCCGGATAGTACGCGCGGGTAGTGGCAAAGTTCCCCGCCGCCGCCGTCATCACGACGCCCTTGTCCAGCAGGCCGTCGATGGCATGCCGCAGCCCGGACGTGAACGCCACATCCGCGGGGGATTCGTTGAAATAGCCGAACGACAGTGACATCGCGTCGATCATCCGGGCCGGGTCCTTGTCCTCCTGCGCCTTCGCGACGCGCGCGGCCAGCAGTTCGAGAACGAGCAGCAGGTCGCCCTCGTAAATGATCCCGTCGGTGTGCATGAGCCGGATGGACAGCACTGTGGCATCGGGCACGAGCTGACGGGCGATCCCCGCGATGAACGTGCCGTGCCCGGCATAGGGCGAGATCTCGCCAACCAGCTTGTCCAGCGTCACCGGTTTATCCCACGGATCGGTGATCAGCTCGCGCCGCTCGTCCCCACAGGCAACCGCCTGCTTTTCGTAGGCGTAAATGGCGTCCTGGATGGCCTGGTCCACCTGGACGGGCCCGTAGGGCTGAGTCTCGTACTTGTCGTCCTGCTTCACGGCGGTGACGCCCAGCCACGGATGCTCCCGGACGCCCGTGTCCAGGACCGCGATTACCGGCCGCCGCCCGTACTCATGGGTGCACGCGGTCAGCGGCTTGCGGTACGGCGCGTCCAGCACGAGGTCTACCGGCGTGCGCGCATCCCTGCCCCCGTATATGTAGGACTTGGCGACCGACGGGCTCACGTACGGCCCGCCATAGATCTCGGGACCACCATAGATTTCGGGTCCGCCGTAGATCTCCGGCGAACCGGTGATCGCGGAGCCGGTGAGCAGGTGCTCCAGCGATATTTGCTTGAGCAGATCCGGATCGACCTTCGGCTTGCCCGCCGCGATCCGCGCCGCGGCCTCACGCAGCTTCGTGAGCGCCCGCCACGCGTCGACCTCGCCGTCCGGGTCGGACTTCTCGCCCGGGACAAGGACAACCGGACGGTGCAGATGCCCGGCCGCCGCCCCTCCTGGGAGTTCTACGGACTGACTCAGCGAGACCATGCGCATGCCGGCCTCGGCCAGCGCCTCGTTGAGTTTGCCGAGCGCGGAATCTTCGTGCAGATCACGCGGCAGCAGGAGCGTCCGCTTCCGGTAGACGCTGGACAACGGCGCGGCCCAGCCGCCAGCACTCGCGGCGGCATGCGGATCGAGCACACTCGCGCCATGCCTGTCGAGCGTCGCCGCTACCGAATAGCTACGGTGCGGCTCGGAGCCATCGCCAGGCTCCCTGTCGCCCGGTGGGACAAAGATGCACTTCGACACCGTGGGTGCCTCCCCGATTCCGACGTTCAACAGGATTGCATATATAGCGTCCGAGGCCGGACGTTCGCAGTGTAGGCCCGCTACCGGACTCCTGACGGCAAGGAGTTGCGTCTATGGAGCCAGGTACATGCCGTTCATAACGATCAGGTAAAGCATCGGATCGAACGTCGCTCAGGATCGGGTTGTCAGCCGCTCGTAGACCGCGGTCGTCTCGGAGGACGGGGCCACGCCGACGGTTGATCGCAGCAGGACCGACAGCTCCTCATAGTGGCGCGCCGCCCGGGCCACCTCGCCCAGCGCCGACCAGGATGTCATCAGCTCGCGGTGAGCCGTCTCGTTCAAGGGCTCATGCTCAACCGCGCGCCGGAACGCCGCCGCCGCCATCTGGTGCCGTCCCGCGGCCGCGTGCAGCCGGCCCGAGACCAGCAACGCCGACTCGAACCGCCGCCGCAGTTCGTCCCTTCGCACCGAAGCCCACTCGCCGAACGACGCGCCCGCCAGGAAGTCACCCTGGTAAGTGGCCGTCGCGCGCTGCAGATCGGGCAGCGCCGCCGCGCGCGGCCGGGCCTTGGACGCGGCCGCCAGCGCCGACTCGAATGTGTCAACGTCGCAGTCCACCACGCGCGACCGGTTGACCGAGTACCGCCCGCCCGAATACACCACCCATGAGGCATCGCCGAGCGCGCGGCGCAGTTCGCGGAGCGCGGTGTGCAGCGCGTTCCCGAGCTGCTGGCGCGACAGGTCCGGCCACAGTGCCGCACCGACTTGCCCGCGGCTCAAGGGCGGCGATGTGACCAGCAAGAACAGCAGTTCTCGCGGCTTGGCGTACCCCCAGTCGGCGGTTGTCACGGCCGCGCCCCCGACCTCAACCGTGGCCGCGCCGAGTGCCCGGACCCGCAGCACGCCGCGTGCCGCCGGGGGCACTTCAGCGGCCGGTGTCCTTTCTTTATCCTTCACGGCCGGCGGCTTCCGCGCCCGCTTCCCCGCCTCGGCCACCAGCGCGGAAAGGTCGGCAGCGCGCACTCCTTCCAGCCAGGCCGCCTCGAAGGCGGCGTGGCCAAGCGCATCGAGCGCCGCCCCCATCGAGATGTCGTGCTGAGGCCGCTCGCACGGCGGGATCACCGTGCCGATTTCTTCGCGCAGCGCGTGCGCCGCGCCCAGCAGACGCGCGGCCCATCCCGCCTCATGCCCACTCGCCAGTTCGACCGAGGCCAGGTCCTCGAGGAGGCTGGACATGCGCCATCGATCACGCAGATCGCTGTGCGTGCGGAAGCTGCCCGCGAGCATATCCGCGGCACGTTCCGGCGGCGCGAGCAGGCCCAGCTGCTCCTGGCACCAGCCGATGACCTCCCGGAAACCGATCGATTCGGCGAGCGCGAGACTTTCGCGCAGCAGTGTGTCCGCCCGCGTGAGGTCACCGAGGTACCGCTCCGCCACGCCCAGGCTCAGCAGCGACCACGCCGTGCCCTCGACGTCACGCAGGGAGCGGAACATGCCCAGAGCCTCGGTGCATGACGTCACGGCGAGGTCGAAGTCACCTTCAAGCCACGCGGCGAACCCGAGGTAGTTGTGCGCTCTGGCCTCGGCCCGCTCGTCCCCGGCCGCTCTCGCCAGCTCCAGGCTATCGGCGTGCAGGCGCGCCGACTCGGCGTATTTTCCCCGCTCACGGGCGACGCTGCCAAGTTCCTGGAGGCAAGCGGCGATGCCGGTGGTGTCCTCGAGACCCCGGTACAGCAGGAGCGCCGCGTCCAGGCGGCGCACGGCGGGCCCGTAGTCGCACTGGAGGTGCGCGAGCCGGCCGCTGCCGAGCAGCGCCCGCGCGCGCAGTCCCGCCGGGGCCGACGGTCCCGCGGCGACCGCGTGGTCCATCCACTCCCTGACCTCACGGTAGTGTCCCCGCAGGTACGCGTACTGTCCCAGCTGACCGGCGATTCGCAATGCGGCGACAGCGTCCCCGGAAGCCCGCGCGAAGTCGCTGGCCGCGCGGAGGTTGGCCCGCTCGACATCGCACTGGTCGAGGATCGCCTCCAGGTTTTCGGGCGCGGCATGCTCGAGGAGGAGCCCGCATCGTTCCGCCAAATCGGTGTAGTAGCGGAGATGAAGGCAGTGTGCCCGCTCAAGCTCGCCGGTGGCGACCAGCTGTTCCCGCGCGTACTCGCGGATAGTCGCTAGCAGGTGGTAGCGCTCGTGCTCGACATGGAGCAGCGACTTGTCGGCGAGGTGGTTGAGCAAGTCGAGCACTTGGGCCGGGGCGATGCCCGCGAATGCGGTGACCTGCTCGGCCGCCGCGAGCGTGCAACCACCCGAGAACACGGCCAGCCGCCGGAAGATCGCCCGTTCCTCCGCGACCAGCAGGTCATGGCTCCAGTCGAGCGTGGCGCGCAGCGCCTGATGCCGCGGCGGCGCGGTGCGGGCGCCGCCGGCCAGCACCCCGAACACGTCGTCGAGCCGCTCCGCGAGCTGGCGCACCGACAGGATCCGGGTGCGGGCGGCCGCCAGCTCGATCGCGAGCGGCAGGCCGTCGACCTTCCCGCAGATGTCCGCGACCGCGTCTCGCTCGGCGGCGGCGACCCTGAACGACGGCGTGACCTGGCGCGCCCGCTCCTCGAACAGGCGGACCGCGTCAGCGACGGCTAGCGGCGGGACCGGCCAGGACCGCTCGCCCTCCAGGCCAAGCGTCTCCCGGCTGGTCGCGAGGATGGTCAGGGCGGGGCACTCGGCGAGCAGGTAACCGGCGAGCTCGGCGACGGCATCGGTGAGGTGCTCGCAGTTATCGAGCACAAGGAGGACGCGCCGTTCGCCGACATGGGCGACGGTGAGGCTGGCCGCGTCACGCCCGGGAGCTTCCGCGACGCCCAGGCGCCCAGCGACGGTGGGGGCGACAATGTCCGGCCTGTCGATCGCGGCCAGCTCGGCCCACGCCACGTCTGTCGTTTCGGCCAGGGCGGACGCCGTGGCCAGTGCCAGCCGGGTCTTCCCGGCGCCGCCGGGGCCCGTCAGGGTCAGGAGGCGGCACCCGCCGAGGGCACGCGCGATCGCGCCCAGCTCACTGTCCCTTCCCACCAGGGGAGTCAGCCGGACGGGCAGCCGTCCAGTCGCCAGCACTGCCATTTACGCGAGCTTGCCCCCGCTCATAACCGTCCTTTCCCCTATGAATCTATCGATCCCAGCGCGACGGAGGAGTCCTTACGGGGAAAGCGTGCCGACCCGTTTCCCCCTGACCCCCCTGTGTTTCCCCCAGCGCCGGGGGCCAATTCTGAAGCTGTGCCCGGAGAGCGGACGTTCTCCGGGACGCACGGGGAAGCGATAAGGCGGAACACGCCGGACGCATGCGGGCCGGGTCAAGGGGACGGCCCGGCCCGCGCACTATCACCGGTCCGCAGCATCAACGGAGATGAGCGCGACCACTCGCAAAACGTCCCGGCCCGTGCGACCACTCGCAGAACGTCCCGGCCCGTGCGACCACCCACCCACGCACGGGCCGGGACCGCTCGCGTCGCGACCGCCTCGGGGGCAGGCCGCGACGTGAGCCGGAACGCGGGCAAGTCCGGCTGGCGGGCCGTCCCTTATGTCTCTTCCGGGACGGCCCGCCACATGCCATCATGATTCGCCGGGAAGGGGTGGGTACGCGTGTGGGCACGGCTGGAGAAAAGGGAGATCGACCGGCGCGGGCTACGCGTGACGGCGGGCGACCGGCCGCGCCCGGACCTGCCGCCCGGCTCGGATCTGATACCGGAAATAAAGCACATTGTCGTGCTGATGATGGAAAACCACTCATACGACAATTACCTCGGCATGCTCACCGGCCGGGGCGACGGCTTCACCCTAGGTCCGGACGGCGCGCCGACCGAGGCCAGTTCCCTCCCGGACGGCCAGCGCTTCCCCGCCCACCATTTCCCCTCGACCGCCCAGACGTCCCACGATCCCACGCAAAACTGGCACGCCAGTCACATCCAGTACGGCACTGGCGACAATGACGGCTTCGCCGCTAGCGTGGCCGCGACCGTGCCGGGCGGCGACCCCGGCACTCCGATGGGGTACTGGACCGCGGCCGACCTGCCGTTCTACTACGGTCTGGCGCGCACGTTCCCGGTCGCGGACCGGTGGTTCTGCTCGTGCCTGGGACCGACCTTCCCCAACCGCCGGTTCCTGATCGCCGGAACCGCGCACGGGCTGATCCACGACCTGCCCTGGGACCTGGTGGACTATCCCGAGGCGGGCACGGTCTTCGATCTGCTGTCCCGCAACGACATCTCGTGGGTGAACTACCACAACGTGAACCAGGCTTCCGTGGTGCTGAAGCGGCTGCTGGGCACGCCCGGCCTCGTGGTGCTGCGACGACTGGCGTCGGTCGGCCGGTGGCTCCCCGGCGTGGCGGACTCGGTGCGCGGCAACAAGTCCTTCACCGCCGACCTGTACCCGCTCGGGCTGGCGCGGTGCATGCGCCACCTGCGGCATACCCAGCAGTTCTTCACGGACGCCGCCGCGGGATCCCTGCCCGCGGTGTCGATCGTGGACCCGGACTTCGAGCTCTACTCCGAAGAGAACCCGCAGGACATCAGCCACGGGGAATCCTTCGCCGCCGCGGTGGTCAACGCGGTGATGCACGGCCCCGCCTGGGAGTCGACACTACTGCTGTGGATCTACGACGAGCACGGCGGCTACTACGATCACGTCCCGCCGCCCGCGGCCGTGCCCCCGGACGACGTGCCCGCGCGGAACTGGCAGCTTTCCCTGCCCTCATGGGTTCGCACGCTGCTGCGCCCGGTGCTCGGTAAGGCGCTGGACTCGCTGGAGAACGTGGACGCGGGACCGTCCACGTATGACCGGCTGGGCTTCCGCGTTCCGGCCGTCGTCGTGTCGCCATACGCGAGACCGGGGCACGTGATGCATGAAAATCTGGACCATACATCCGTGCTGAGGCTTATCGAGGACAAGTGGAACCTGCCGCCGCTGACCCGGCGCGACGCGGCCGCCACCTCCCCGCTGGGCGCGCTCGACCTGTCCGCCGCTCCGGCGTTCCGCGTCCCGCCCGACCTCCCCGCCCCGAAAGCGGGCCCGTTCCACCCCTCCTGACCCCACCCGCTCTCCCAGCCGGCCCGAAAGCGCTTTTGCGCACGCCGTAGTCGGCTCGATTGCGTATTTGAGCACGTCAGACAACGGGTACGAATGCGCATTTGAGCACGTTCGGCGGGCCGCTGGGTGGCTTAGGCCGTCAGGGGGACCGCCGTTCCGCCGGTGAGGCGGGCAAGGGGCGGGCGTTCGATGAGTTCGTTGAGGTGCTCGTCGAGGCGGAGCCCGTTCTCCGTGGCCACGGCGTGCAGGTAGGTTTCCGGCTGGCGCATATCCCACAGTGCTCGCTCGTCCCCTTCGGGCTCGCGGGCGGCGATCCCCTCGCGCGTGGCCAGCGTGCGCAGGACCACCGAGCTCATCCGGGCGAGATTGGCCAGCGACTGATGCCGGTTCTGCCGCGTGCCGAGATCAACCTGGGCCATCGCGGCCAGGCCGACCTCCGCGTAGATGTCGATCATCATGCCGATCTCCACGCCGTAGCCGGTGAAGAACGGCACCCCGGCCAGCAGTTCGCGCCGCGCCGCGAACTCGCCCGCCAGCGGCTGCACGAAGCCCGTGAGCTCGGGATAGAAGAGGTTCAGCAGCGGCTTCGCCATCAGCTCGGTGACCCGGCCGCCGCCGTCCGCGATCGACTTCTCCCCTTGCGTGAACGGCCGCCGGTACGCCGCCTTGCAGAACTGGATCCCCTCGTCGGCCAGCAGCGGACCGAGCGTTCCGTAGACGAAATGCTCGCGGAAGTCGGTCGTGTCCGCGTCGGCGAACATGACGATGTCCCCGCGCGCCACGGAAAGGCTGCGCCACATGGCGTCGCCCTTGCCCTGTGCGGGGCCGTAGCCGGACATGAGCTCGTTCTCCGAATACACCTCGGCCCCGCGGCCGCGCGCGATGTCCGCGGTGCCGTCCGGCGAATCCGCGTCGACGACTATGACCTGGTCAGGCAGCCCCGTCCGGGCGCGCAGTTCGTTGACGACATCGAGGATCTCCCCGATCGTGCCTGCGACGTTGCGGGCCGGGAAAATCAGGGTCGTAGTCGGACGATCGGCCCCGTCGCCGCTGATCGCGAGACCGTGAAAGTCCCGATATTGAAAGGAACGTTGCTCGAACCATTCCCAGACTGTCATGCTCATTTAACGAGTTCCGTCTCCATTTAGTTGCAGCTAAATGCTTAGCGGATTTTGGGAGACTAACCATCCAATCTTAATTGCAAGTTAATTAGCATTTCATTCGAGTTAATTATCTGGCAGCCCGCGCGGACGTTACCCTCGCTACTACAGCTACGCCGGAAGAGCACCGCGTATTCCCGCGACGTCCGCGGCCGGACATGACCCCCCACCTGCCCTGGAAGTTAACTAGTCACGCAAATGACACCTTCCGGACATCTCCGTGACGCTCTTGGGCCTTGTGCTGCCGATTCCATGACCGGGCAAGTAACACCCACAGGGAGGGCCCCATGCGTCCAAGAACCGGCGTCGCCGTGTTCCTTTCCGTCCTCGGCGCGGCCGGCGTGCTGGCCGCCGCGGGCACCGCGGCCTCGGCCAGCCCGCGCCCGGCACCCGCTCACCACGCCCACGACGTCGTCGTTCCTGGTGACCTTCTCGTCAGCGAAAGCCACTACATCAACGACCCGGGCATCGTGCCGGGCGTGACCCAGCTGCCGCCGAACTGCACCGGCAGCGACTGCGCCACCGCGATCGCCAACGGCGATTACCCGTACGTCTTCAACAACGTCACGGTTGACCCCGCCTTCGGCGTCACGTCGCCGATCGACCTGCAGGAGATCACGCCCGGTGGCAGGCCGGCCGGCACCATCCCGGTGCCGACCAGCGACCTCAACACGAGCTTCTCCTCCAAGTCCGAGGGCGCGCTCAACCTGTCCACGAACGGCCGGTACGTGACGTTCATCAGCTACGTCGCCCCGGCGGACACCATCGACGTGTCGAACGCCAACACCCCGGGTGTCATCGATCCGACCAACCCGGTGCCGGGCGCCTATTACCGCGCCGTGGCGCAGCTGGGCGGGAACGGCAAGTTCACGTTCACCGAGACCAACGCCTACAGCGGCGACAACGGCCGCGCGGCGATCGAGGCCACGGTCAACGGCAAGAGCGTGTACTTCACCACGGGCAACGCCGGCAACGGCAGCAACCCGCAGCCCGACGGCGTCATCCTCGGCACCGGCTCGCAGATCATCACGCCGTCGGACCTGCCGGAGTCGAAGCAGAACCCCGGCACGCCCGCCCCCGTCGGCAGCTTCAGCGTCACCGAGCTTGGCGACAAGCTGGACAAGGTCGGCAAGGACGATAACTTCCGCGGCCTGACGATCTACGACAACGTCCTTTACTACTCCAAGGGCAGCGGCAGCAACGGCGTTGACACCGTGTACTTCCTGGACACAACGGGCAAGGCCTGCCCCGACGGCGTCGGCGTGCCCCAGCCGGGTGCCAAGCTGCCGGCCTCGGCCCTGCCGGTCACCGAGTCCACCCTCCAGTCCGGCGGGCTGCCCAGCAACATGTGCATCCTGAAGGGCTTCCCGACCGGCCTGGCCAAGAGCGCGACGGACGCTAGCGACTACCCGTTCGGCCTGTGGTTCGCGAACGCGGACACGCTGTACGTGGCCGACGAGGGCGCCGGTGACAACACTTATGACGCCACCACCAATACCTACACCGCGGACGCCGCGTCCACCACGGCCGGCCTGCAGAAGTGGGTGTTCGACAAGGCCACCGGCCAGTGGAACCTGGCCTACACGCTCCAGAACGGGCTCGACCTCGGCACGCCGTACAGCGTCCGGGGCTACCCGACCGGCGACAACTCGGTGACAGGCCTTCCGTGGGCGCCGGCGACCGACGGCCTCCGCAACATCACCGGCCAGGTCAACCGGGACGGCACGGTCAGCATCTGGGCCGTGACCTCGACCGTCAGCGGCGGCGGGGACCAGGGCGCCGACCCGAACAAGCTAGTCGAGATCACCGACAACCTTCACCTCACGTCGCTGCCGGCTCGCGAATCCTTCCGGACCGTGGTCCCGGCCACCTACGACCAGGTCGTGCGCGGTGTGTCGTTCACGCCCGGCACGCACGTCAACCAGTAGCGGCCAGCACTAATCCGGTTCCTCCCCGGCGGACGGCGGGCAGCTCCGCCCCCAGCCGCTGGGGAGGCACCACCGCGCTCGCCCCATCCCCGCCGGAGGCCGCGATGGTGGCGAGCGCCGCGATCTGCACCCGCGAGGAAAAGCCCAGCTTCGCGAGAATGTGCTCCACGTGAGCGTCCACCGTTCGCTTGGACACCACGAGCCGCGTGGCGATGTCCTTGTTGGTCAGGCCGTCGGCGACGAGCACGGCGACCTCACGCTCACGCGCGGTCAGGATGTCCCACGGCTCGTCCCGCGGGTTCTCCCCCTCGTCACGACCGTCGTCACCAGCGTCGGCACCGCTCGCCTGGCCGGCATCGCCGGCGGGATCGGCATGGCCGGCACCGCGCTTAGCGCCACCCGGCTCGCTCGCGCCGCCAGTGGCCGGAAGCCGGCCGCCCAGCGCGTAGCGGGCCGCGGCTTCCGTGCTCAGGGCGGCCCCGGCCGCGTGGTGCGCCGCGTATCCCCCCGCCCCGAGCCCCTCGCGGGCGATCTCCTCCGCCCGCTCACGTTCGGCGTGCAGGACCTCGACACCGAACCGCGGCTCGCGCACGGCCTGCCCCCACATGCGATCCGCCGCGCCCTGCAGGGTGGCGGTCCGCGCGTAATTGCCCTCGGCGGCGGACAGCCACGCGAGCCCCTCCAGATGGGTCGCGACGGACATCAGGTCGCCGAACGCCAGCTTGATCAGCAGCCCCTCACGGTGGCAGTAGGCGTAGATGTCGAGCGACCCGGTGAACCACAGGCCCAGGCTCTTCACCCACAGCACGGAACCCCGCATCCACTTCTCGCCCTTGGGCAGCTGGCGCAGCGCCTCGTCGCAGATGGCCAGCGCCTCGGCGTGCTCGCCCGCCAGCACCTTGCGCAGCCCGCGCAGCACGGCGGCGGCGAGCGCCAGCGGCCGCAGCAGGTCGTCCCGGTTGCCGAGCAGCCCGGCGATCTCGCGGGCCTGGGAGCGCAGCCGGGCCGACGCCCGGTCGTCGCCCTGCCCGGACAGGAACCAGCTCGCCAGCCACAGGCCGCGCACGCGTTCCGGCGTGGGGTCGGGGGTCTGCTCCAGCAGCCGCTGCAGCCAGTAAGACCCCTCGGCGAGCCTGCCGATCGACATCCAGAATCCCCAGCACCCGGTGGCCATCTCCAGGCCGGTCAGCGCCTGGCCGCCCGTCAGCGAGTACTCGAGCGCGACCCGGATGTTGGACTGTTCCCGGGCGAGCCGGTCGATCCACAGGCACTGCTGTCCGGACAGGAAGGCGGGCTCGAACTTCCGGGCCAGCGCCAGGCAGAACGACAGGTGCCGCTGCCGGTAGATTTCCGGATCGGCCAGCAGTTCCGCGCCGTACTCGCGGACCGCGTCCAGCATCCGGTACCGCGCGCCGTCGGCGCTGTCGCCGCTATCGGCCCGGAGCACGATCGACTTGTCCACGAGCCCGATCAGCGTGTCGACCATGTCGTCCGCTAGCGGATCGCCAGCGCACACCGACTCCACCGCGTCGAGCCCGAATTCCCCCGCGAACACCGACAAGCGCGTCCACAGCACCTTCTCGGCGTCCGAGCACAGGTCATAGCTCCACGCGATCGTCATCCGCAGCGTCTGGTGCCGCTCCGTCGTCCGGCGGCTGCCGCTGCCGAGCAGCCGCAGCCGGTCCCCCAGCCGCGACAGCAGCTCCTCCAGCCCGACGGCGCGCAGCCGCACCGCCGCCAGCTCGATGGCGAGCGGAATCCCGTCCAGGCCCCGGCACAGCCTGACGATCTTCGGCCGCGTCTCGGAGGTGATCACGAACCCTGGCACCGCCGCGCTCACCCGGTCGGCGAACAGCGCGACCGCGTCACCACCGTCGTCGGGCACGGGCAGCGGCGGTATCGGGTACACGACCTCGCCCGGGATATCGAGCGCCTGACGGCTCGTGGCGAACAGGATCGGCCCCTCCGCGCCGCGCAGGAGCATGTCGGCGAACATCGCGCAGGCGTCGATCAGGTGCTCGCACGTGTCCAGGACCAGCAGGACCCGCTTACCCCGCAGGTACTCCACGAGCTCGTCCAGCTGCCGGACGGCGAGCTGCCCCCGCATGCCCAGCACGTCCGCCACCGTGCTGGCCAGCAGTTCCGGGTCCCGCAGCGCCGACAGCTGCACCATGTACACGCCGTCCGGGAACGCCGAGCCGAGCTCGCGCGCGACCCGCACCGCCATCCTGGTCTTGCCCACCCCGCCCGGTCCGGTCAGCGTGACCAGCCGGCTCCGCCCCAAAGCATCCCGGATAGCGGCGGTCTCTTGCGACCGCCCGAAAAACCGCGTGGTCTCGGCGGGCAATCTTCCCCCGTGCGATGTCAATTTGTTCGACCCTTTCCCCCGGATCTATGGCAGCGACGACCCGGCGGCCCGCGCTCCGCGAGCCGGCTGGCGCCCCCACGCCAGCCTCGGATGCGAAACTGTTAATAACAGAATAAATCAAAATCCGTTATCCCGAACGATCCCTGGTAATTCTGCTCCTCCCCGCCCTGTCCCTCAGGCTCGGGCGCCGGATGCGCCGCCAGGTGCAGCACCCCGTTACGGACGCCGGCCGCCCAGGCGCCCAGCCCGATCACCGCGACGACGACCGTGTCCCACGGCGCCGGGATCACGCCCGTCCCGCCGAAGTCCGTCGAACCGATCGCCGATACCACCAGCACCAGGGCGAGGTAGACGACCAGCCACGCGCCGAGCCAGGCATCGCGCCAGCCCTCGCCCGAACGCCACTGCTGGTACGCGTACACGACCGCGCCGACGAGGAGGACGGGCAGGGCGATCCGCAGCTCATGCCAGCCCGCCCAGTACACGATCATCGTAGCGAGCACGAACGCGAGCGGCGCCAGGTACTTCAGCCAGCGTGGCGCGCCGCGGAACGACCCGGCCCGGGCGAGCGCGATCGACGACACGGCGGGCAGCGCGTAGGCGATGAGGCCGAGCACGCCCGTGGCCGCGACGATCTGCTGCCAGCTGTCCAGCGGAATCAGGAACGCGATCCCGATCACGAAGTTGATTACCAGCGCCCGCCGCGGGATGCCGGACCGGCCGTGCACCTTCACGAAAGCCGCGGGCAGGAACCCGTTCTTGGCCATGGCGAACGACTCCCGCCCGGTCGTCGCGGTGAACGCCAGCGCCGACCCGCCGGGCGAGCCGATCGCGTCCGCGTACAGGACCCAGGACAGCCAGGACAGGTTCAGGGAGACGGCGATCTCCGCGTACGGCGAGCTGAACGAGACGCCGTGCCAACCGTGGACCAGGTCCGCTCCCGGCACCGTCCCGAGGAACACCAGCTGGAGCAGGAGGTACAGCACCGCGGAGAAGGCGAGCGAGCTGACCACGGCGCGGGGCACGTCCCGGCGGGGGTTCTTCGCCTCGCCGGACAGGTCGATGGGCCCCTGAAAACCCGTGTAGGCGTAGATGACGCCCGCGGTGGCGATCGCGGACAGTCCCGGCGCCCAGCCGTACGGGGCGAAACCGCCGTGGGAGGTGAAGTTACCGCTGTGGAACCCCGACGCGAACAGCGCGATCACCGTGATCGCGGGCACCACGAACTTGGCGACGGTCAGCGCCCCGTTCACCCGCGCGAAGAGCTGGATGCCGAACCAGTTCACCAGCACGAACACGGCCATGATGCCGGCGCCGAGGAGCACGCCGAGCGGGGTGAGCGACGTGCCGTTGAAGATCCCCGGCACGTACTTGCTCATGTACTGGATCATGGCGGCGGACTCGCTCGGCGGGTTCGTCGCCCACGCGATCCAGATGCCCCACCCCGCGATCGTCGCGACCAGCCGGCCGTTGCTGTAGAAGGGCCAGCGGACGAGCCCGCCGGCCTCCGGGCGCGCGCCGCCGAGTTCGGCCATGACCAGCGCGATGAGCGCGAGGACGCCGCCGCCGATCACCCACGACACGATCGCCTCGGGACCGGCCGCCTGCGCGGCGTACATCGCGCCGAGGAGCCAGCCGGAGCCGATGACGCCGCTGAAGCCGACCGCGGTCAGCTGCCAGTACCCCAGCGACCGGCGCAGGTGGCGGTCCTCCCCCGCTCTCGTCTGCGCGTCTTCGGCCTCATCCCCCGGTGCCCGCGCGGGTTCGCGCATCGCGTCCTCCTTACCGGTCCCGTTGGTTTCTTTATGTTCACTTCCCCATAAATGACACGGATCACAACAGATCAGGTCAGTGGAATAGTCAGATCTGTCCCGCGTTGACACTTACTGATCACCCACCTCGACCAGATGTTTTCGCATGCCCATTCCACGCACTCCCGCCCGGCCGCTGACGCTTGTCCGCCGCCGGACCCAGCCCGCCGCCGTCTACATCGCCAGGCTGACCGCCACCGCTACCTTCGCCTACCTGCTGGCGCTGCTCGTCCCGGCCGGGACGAGCCGTCCCGTGCTGGCACCCCTGACCGCGCTGCTCGTCCTGCAGGCCAGCCTGTTCCAGACGATCCGCAGCAGCATCAAGAAGGTGATCAGCGTCATCGTCGGCGTCCTTGTCGCGGTCAGCGTCTCCGCGTTCGTGCCGTTCAACTGGTGGCTGCTCGGGCTGCTGATCGCGGGCACGCTGGTCCTGGGGACGCTGCTGCGGCTCGGCGACGACCTCCTCGAGGTCCCGATCAGCGCCATGCTGATCTTTTCCTCCGTCGGCGCGCACGCCGCCGCCACCGGGCGGATCGTTGACACGCTCGTCGGCACCGCCGCTGGGCTGGCCGGCGGCCTGGCGTTCGCGCCGCTGCGCGTGCAGCCCGCGCGCGAGGCGGTGGGCGAACTGGCCGGACGGCTGGCTGACCTGCTCGGCGGGATGGGCGAGGGGCTCAGCGCCGAGCCCGAACCGGAGCAGATCACCGGCTGGCTCGGGCGGGCGCGCGACCTGCGCGGTGAGATCGAGCGGGTCGACGACACGCTCCGCCAGGCGGAGGATAGCGTCCGCCTCAACCCGCGCGCCCTGGCCGCCCCCGGCGCGCTGCCCGAAGCGGAAGTCGCGCTCCGGGCCGGCCTTGAGCGGCTGGAGGTCGCGGCCCTTACGCTGCGGTTCCTGGCGCGCAGCCTGCTCGACGCGTCGCGGGTGCCGAGTGAGGCCAGCCCGGTGCACGACCCGGAGACGCGTGCCCGGCTGGCAGCGGTGCTCACCCAGCTCGCGGGGGCGATCCGCACCTACGGGCGGCTCGTGGCGACGCCGCCGCCCGGGAGCGAGTCGCTGGAATCACGCCTCGAGGATCAGCTCGCCGAGGCGCACCGGCGGCAAGACGAGCTCGCCGGCATCCTCGAGCCACGGGGCGAAACCGACGGGATCAGCAGCGAATGGCCGCTGCGCGGCGAGATCCTCTCCCACGTGGACCGGCTCCGCACCGGCCTGCGCGCAGACGAGATCCGCCGCCCGCGCACAGGGCGCCGCCGGCGGGGCCCGCGGCGCGGCGCGAAGCGCCAGGTCGTGGGGCGGCCGAAACTCAGGCGCCCGCGGAAGAAGACGCCCGCCCGCTGAGGCAGCCACCCGCCGAAGACTTTAAAAGGCCCGCAACCGGAGCTGTATGGGCTGGTGCCCGTCAGGCTAGGGGCACCTTGTAGATCAGCTCCTGGCCGTACCCCTCGAACCCCGCCCGGCGCAGGATCGGGCCGGACGTTTCCACGCGCCCCTTGACCAGTGCCATTTTCGCGCCGCGCGCGACCGCGTAGTCCAGGCGGGCGCCCAGGACCGCGCGGTAGACGCCCTGACCGCGCGCCTGCTCCAGGACCCCGCCGCCCCACAGGCGGGCGACGCCCTCCGCCAGGGTCACTCCGCCCGAGCCGACCGGGGCGCCACCGGAGTAGGCGACCACCGTGCGGCCGTCTCCGCCCGGAATCGAGGTACCGTCTTGATCGGCGCTCGCCGCCAGGCGGTCATCCGGCGGCATGGATCCCCCGAAGACGGCGACGTCGATCCGCGCGCCGTCCCTGGCCGTCGCGATGTCCGTCACCCAGCGCAGTTCCACGGCACGGGCCGGGGCGGGCAATTCCGGGGCCCCGCGGCTCAGGTCCAGCGCCAGCACGTCGAGCGTCTCGGCCACCTGCCCGCCCCGGCCGACCAGCGCCTCCGGCACGCCCGGCGGGCTGTCGAGCCGCACCCACCAGTAGACCTCGGGCAGCCCGAACTCGCGGGCCCGGTTCAGCACGTCGGCGACGGCCGTCTCGACCGGCCGTCGCGGGGTGAACCGCATGACTTCCAGCGGGTGGTCGAAGTAGTCGGGGAAACGGACGAGAAGGTACTCGTCCGTTTCGGTGCGGGTGGCGAAGTCGGGAATCCAGACCCAGGCGTTGCTGGCGGCGAGGACGGCGTCGGCGGACAGGCTCATGCGGCTAATTCTCGCCGACCGGCACTTCGTCCCGATGCCCGGATGCTAACTCCTGTAGCTGCTGTATCTCTGACCACAGCGCCCGGTACGCCCTCGCCGCCGCGGTGCGGGGGGCGTAGACCGTGACCGGAGCGCGTTCCACCGACATGTTCTCGATCATCGACAGGTACGGGATAGCTGTCACCGCCACCTGCGCACTTTCCGGAAAGAGGGTCTCGGTTATCTCCCGGTGGAGCTTCTTGCGGCGGTCCACCATCGAGAAAAACGCGAGAATCTGCGGGCGGCGGCCGCGGAACTCCGCGACGAAGGCGGTGAGCTGCTCCAGCGTGCGCACCGACAAGGTCGTCGGGATGAGCGGGACGACGATGACGTCGGCCGCGTGCAGCACGTTCTCCGAGACCAGCGAAATGCTCGGCGGGCAGTCGAGGAAGATCGCGTCGTATTCGTCGGCCAGCGGCGCCAGCAGCTTGCCGAGCTTCCGGGCGGTTTTGCCGCCCGCCTCGGCATCACCCGACCCGCCCTTTCCGTCGGTGTCCAGCAGCAGGTCCATGTTCCGGTACGTGAAATCCGCCGGAATCAGGTCAAGGTTGTCGTAGTCGGTGCCCTTGATCGCGTCATCGAGCGTCCGCTTGCCGCGGATCAGCGCCTTCCCGCCGCCCTTGACCCGCGGCTTGACGCGGAACATATAGCTCGCTGCACCCTGCGGGTCCAGGTCCCACAAGACCGTCCGCAGCCCGTCGGCCGCCGCCAGATGGGCCAGGTTGACCGCCGTGGTCGTCTTCCCCACGCCGCCTTTAATGTTGTACGTGGCGTAAATCCGCATTCAATCCTCCGCGCAGCAGCGCGGACATCCGGCGCTGGCCCTCGATTCCGGCGAACTCACTGAACCGCCGCCCGAAGTCCGCACGCGCCGCCGCCTGGCCATCCACGAGCCCGGCGGCTACCTCCCCCATGGCGAGCAGCGTCACGGCGGGCGCCTCGTGGACCGCCTGCATGGCGGTGGCCAGCGACCGGATCTCGCGGATCTGTACCTCATTATCCTGAAACGTCCCAAGGCAATCCTGCAGCCGCTTGAGATCGCCGATCACCCTGCCGTAGGAGGATGGCGCGTACAGCGGAGCGAAGAATTCCAGCGCGTAGCGCAGTTCCTTGCAGCGCTTGCGCAGGTCGTGCAGCGACTCGGAGGGCGAGTCCGGGGTGATCGCGCCGCCCATCCGCGCGACTTTGACGAAGGCCTTCCGCGTGGTCTCGGCGGCGAGCGTCGCGGCGGAGATCCCGGGGGCCTTCGGTCGCTTGCTTCCCGCGCCCCCAGGGCTTCCCGGCGTTAGCGGGGTCAGCTTGTCACGCCACTCACGAGTCAGGTCGCGAAACCGCATCGTCCGCAGCGCACGGGCCAGCGCGCGGTACTCCTTCGCCCGCCTGCCGCGCAGGTAGTCGCGGAACGCCTCGAGGTCGTCCGGCTTCGCGGCCTTGAGCTTCCGCGCCAGGTCCTCGAAGCCCAGCAGGTACACGTCCAGGTCCCTGGTCGGCGTCGTGATGTCGCCGAGCCACTTGAATTCCGCCGCGAAGCGCGCGACATCGGCCGGGCGGCCGAGTGCGGCGCCGAACAGCTTCAGCGCCGCGCGCGTGCGCCGTACCGCGACCCGGAAGTCGTGCAGGAACTCCGTGTCGATGTCCGCCAGGACGCCGGGGACGTTGGCCTCGGCCATGTCGAGGAGGCGGAGCAGAACGACGGCGACGGCCTGGCCGGAGGGCATGCTGGCGGTGATGTCGGCGTCGATCTTGCTCGTGTAGTCGCCGGGCTGGCGGCCGCCGACGGCGAGAGCCTCGGTGAGCAGGTCGCCCTGGACTGGGTCGAATCCCGTGGCCTCGGTGATGATGCGGGCAGCGCGCCGGGCCGATCCGGAGTAGCCGCGCACTTCGGCGATGGTGAGACGCGGCGACAGCGGGTGCACGCTGCCGTTGGCGAGGGCCGGGTGCTCGACTAGCAGCCGGGCGACGGTCTTGGCGTCCTCGTTGAGCAGCCTGGTGACGCCGACGTCGGTGCTCACGGTCACGAGCGGCAGGAGTGCGCGGGGTCCGATGACGCTGGCGACGTGATCGGTCACCGGCCCCACCGGGAGGTCGCCGGCGAGATGCGGGCGGACAGACTGCCAGCCGGCCACGGGCTGGGCCGCGATGAGCCCGGCCGTGTTCATGCTTGGGTTCTCGTTCTCACCGGGATCCTGGGTCGCGCTGCGCCGCGCGGTCAGCCGGAGTTCTCCGCCCCGGTGCGCGGGCACGTACTCGAGGAGCAGCCCGGCACGGTGCAGCCGCCAGTCGAAGGTGTCCAGCCAGGTGCGTCGTCGTGGCGCGAGCTTCGCCTGCGTTAGTGACGATCCCTGCTCCGGCACCAGGGTGAAATCCCGTCCGAGCGCGTCAAGCACGGCCGCCACGTCGCCATCGATCTCACTCCGGGGGTTCAGGAAGTCACTATTCGTGGTTTCATCGGAGGCTACGAGGCCCGCCAGGCCAGGCTTCATAGCGGCTCCCCCCTTTCCCGGCAAATAGAGCACTATCCCTATTTAACCATAAGTTCACTGTCTGGTGGAAATTGTGTTCATTATTAATTAACCTTCCGTTAACCTTAACGGTTGGGCAATTCCCGCGGAAGGACCGCCGTGACGTGTCCCGCACCCAAGATCACCTGCACACGGCTTCTTCGGATCGTCTACGCAACGCCGGAGTCAGGCAAGCTCTAGATCTCCACTTTCGGAATGTTTCGCGCGAAACGGCACGGCGTCCTGCTCCGCCTCAGCGCGGATCGGGCGTCAGCGGCCAGGCGTAACCGGTCGCGGCCAGAATTTCCGGCGGGTGCGGCATGCCGGACTGCGTGCCGGGACGGCTGGCGGCGGCGGCCCCCGCCGCGCAGGCCGCGCGGACCGCCTCCTGCGCGGGTACCCCGGCCGCGAGGGCGACCGCCAGCGCGCCGACGAACGTGTCACCCGCCCCGACCGAATCCACGGCCCGGATGCGGAACCCGGGAACGGTGACCGCCAGGCCCGGTGTGCTCCCGTCACCCCGGCTCCGGCCCTCATCCGGCCGGGCGCAGTACGCCGCACCATGGGCACCCGCCGTGACCACGGCGTTGCAGGCGCCGAGCCCGGCGAGCTCGACGGCCGCTGCGGCGGACCCGTCAAGGCCGTCCACCGGCCTGCCCAGCACCGACGCGGCCTCCGACTCGTTCACCACCAGCCAGTCCACGCCGGCGAGCAGATCCCCGGACGAGGGCGGCGCGGGCGCCAGGTTAAGGATGCGCGGCATGGGGCCCGCCAGGGCGAGGGCCGCCTTGATCGCGTCGGCGGGAATCTCGGCGCTGATCACCAGCGCTTCTCGCCGCCCAGTTTCCGGCGCGGACACGAGCGCGGCGACGTCGCCGTCCCCCACTTCACGGTTGGCACCGGGCGCGACCGTGATCATGTTCTCGCCGGACTCGTCGACCGTGATCATCGCCAGCCCGGTCGGGACTCCCGGAACGGTGCGCACGCCGCCGTCGTCGACATCCTCGGCCCGCAGCGCCGCGCGCAGCCGCGTCCCGAAGTCGTCGTCGCCCACACAGCCGACCATGCGCACGCGGGCCCCGAGCCGGGCAGCGGCGACCGCCTGGTTAGCGCCCTTTCCGCCGGGCGCGTAGGCCGCCGCGCTGCCGAGAACAGTCGCGCCGGGCTCCGGAAGCCGCGCCACGGTAACCGATATGTCCATGTTCAGGCTGCCCAGCACCGTCAGCCGCACCTCAGGAACCACACCCGAACGCTACTACCGCCCAGGCCACGAACGCGATACCACGGCGGAGCACATGCGACGTGAATGGGGCTTAAATACGCATTCACGCACGCCACAGCCGGCTTAATTGCGCATTTGAGCACGCTAACCAGTGATACCAAATGCGCATTCGAGCATGTTAGGTCGCTGACCGGAAGTCCGGGACCGCAGCCCGCTGAGCCACCGCTTCGCCGCATGTGAGTTCATGAAAGCCCGGGGTAGAAGAGAGTTCACGCAAACTCAGGGTAGAAGTGGAGCACGGCTTCTGCCGCGGAAGCGGAGATGGACAGCGCCAGGATCGCGATATATCTTAATAATAGGAGGTGGTCATGAACTCGTTCTTCCAGCGGCTGCTCGCCCCGTTCACTACGCGGTGGTCTAAGACGCGTTCTACGCTGCAGGCTCGCGGCGGCGACGCCGGCAAGAAGGCGCTCGACGCCCTGCAGGAACTGCGGGACAGCGAGACCGGAAAGCGGGCCGCGGACAAGATCAACGACCTGCGGGAAAGCGACACCGCGAAGCGCGCGGCCACCAAGATCAATGACCTGCGCGAGAGCGATACCGGCAAGCGCGCCGCGAGCAAGATCAGCGACCTGCGCGAGAGCGACACGGGCAAGCGCGCGGCCAGCGCCCTGTCAAACCTGCGGCAGCACGAGTCGGTACGCAAGGCGGAGGAAGCCGCGCGGCGCACAATCCACGACCTGAGCAGCGGCAACGGCAGCGGCAGCGGATCGGGCGCCAGCGGATCCGGCGGCACGAACGCGCCGTGAGGCCGTGAGGCTTCCCCAGCGGCGAAAATCGGTTGCACCAGGACACGCCCGCGTGGCATCGTCCCGACGAAGAAGGAAATCACCGGGCGCCGGCGCCGCAATCGCGGCCGTGCGCCCCAGGTAGCTGACCGGCCTCAGCCAGGCCGGTCACGCGGAAGGAGGGCCCAGTGATGAATACGCCTGTCACGGGCTTGATCGAGCCCGTCCTTTCCGTGACTCACACTTGGAGTGCTACCAGTGCGCGACAGCGCAGATTCCTACGATCCCGCCTACGGGCGAATCCGCCGCGCCAAGGGTAAACGGCGCGGCAAGTTCGACGACGAGGAGACTTTCGCCCGGCGCGACCGTCACGTCCAGCGCCTGCAGTCCGAGGACACGGCCGCCGACGAGACCGACGGGGTGCCCGAGGGCGACCGCTGGTCCACCTGGGACCAGTCCGTGCCCACCGAGCGCGGCCCGTTGCCGCACCCGGACTGGCTGGTCACCGAACTGGCCGCCGTCGACACCGAACTCGGCGTCTTGAAGACCGGCAAGGAAGCCGACGTCTACCTGCTGCGGCGCGGCGTTCCGGACACCGGCCGATCATGCCTGCTCGCCGCGAAACGGTACCGGGACACCCAGCACCGGATGTTCCACCGCGACGCGGGCTACCTGGAAGGCCGGCGGACTCGCGAGTCGCGCGTGAACCGCGCGGTCGCCAGCCGGACGAGTTTCGGCCTCCAGGCCATCGCCGGGCAGTGGGCGAACGCCGAGTTCACCGCCCTGTGCCGGCTGCACGGCATCGGCGTCCCCGTCCCGTACCCGGTGCAGATCGTCGGCACCGAGGTGCTGCTGGAGTTCGTCGGCGACGCCGACGGCACCGGCGCGCCCCGCCTCGCGGAAACCCGTCCCGACGAGGACGAGCTCGCCGACCTGTGGACCCAGCTCGCCGAGTCGCTGGTCACGCTTGCCCAGCATGGGCTGGCACACGGCGACCTGTCCCCCTACAACCTGCTGGTGCACCACGACAGGCTGGTCATGATCGACCTGCCGCAGGTGGTGGATGTGATCGCCAATCCAAACGGCGCCAGTTTCCTGGAACGAGACGCCCGGAACGTCGCCTCGTGGTTTACGGCCCGGGGTTTTCCGCGCGCGAATCCGGAAGAACTAGCCGACCTCCTCAAGGAGGAAGCCCGGCTGGCGTTAAACGACGGCGGGCCGCCGCTCCCTTTTCGTTGC
>Ga0210389_10000826_pt1 | contig 26235 bp, 28 predicted proteins | sample IncBWH28OmetaG_FD_160127 | JGI IMG/M metagenome (GOLD analysis project Ga0210389, IMG submission 160127) | Forest soil microbial communities from Barre Woods Harvard Forest LTER site, Petersham, Massachusetts, United States - Inc-BW-H-28-O ... | reverse complement strand
CACCAATGATCAGCTTTATGCTCTCGACCGCAAGGCTATCGACCGGCGTTATGCCAGGCTGGCGCATGAGTTGGCGCAGCATCCCAGCCATTCTGTGGCTATCGAGCACGTGCGCCTGTTCGACTCCGAGCAGGCGACCACGCGAGAGGATCAGACGGTTGTGGTTCAAGGGGAACGCATCAGCATGGCCGGGCCATCGGCCAGCATCAATGTCCCAAAGGATGCCGAGGTCATCGATGGCGCGGGCAAGACTCTGGTGCCGGGCCTGTTCGATATGCACGCCCACCTGCAGGCTCTGGACGGAATTCTGAATATTGCCAGCGGCGTTACCGCCGCGCGCGATATGGGCAACGATATCGACGAACTCAAGCATCTCCAGGATCAGTGGGAGAGTGGCGCCGCGATCGGCCCGCGTGTCTGGAAGTCCGGCTTTATTGATGGGCGGGGTCCATTCCAGGCTCCAACCGGTTTATATGCAGATACAGCGGAGGAAGCACAGGCTGCGGTAAACCGGTATGCCGATCTCGGCTATGTCCAGATCAAACTCTATAGCTCGCTCAAGCCCGAGTTCGTACCCGGAATCGTGAAGACTGCCCATGCCCGCGGCCTGCGGGTGAGCGGGCACATTCCGAATGGCATGATCGCAAGTCAGTTTGTGGAAGACGGAGCAGACGAGATCCAACACATCAACTTTATCTTCCTCAACTTTCTGGCTGACAAAGTGAAGGACACCCGTACTCCGGAGCGCTTCACGGCCGTGGGAGCGAATGCCGCAATGCTCGATCTGCAATCGAAGCAAGTGAATGATTTCATCGCGCTCCTTCTTCAGCATCACACCACCGTGGATGTGACCATGGCCACTTTCGAGGGAATGTTCACCGGTCGTCCTGGCGAGGTTTCGCCGGACTTTGCCCCTATTCTGAGTCGACTGCCGGCGCAGGTTCAACGTGGCGCATACAGCGGCGGGCTTGCAGTGACATCCGAGAACGATCAACTCTATAAAGATTCTTACCGCGCGATGTTGCGCATGACCAAGCGAATGTATGATGCCGGCATACCGATTCTGGCTGGAACAGATGCGACGGCCGGACTGATGTTGCACCGTGAGTTAGAACTCGAAGTGCAGGCGGGAATCCCGCCGGCGAAAGCATTGCAGATAGCGACGTTCAACGCCGCCCGCCTTCTGAAGCAGGACAAAGATCTGGGCTCGATTGCCGCAGGAAAACGCGCCGACCTCGTATTGGTGGAAGGCAATCCGGCCGAACACATCAGCGATATTCGCCGCTGCCGGGTGGTGATGAAGAATGGCGTTCTCTTCAGGAGTGCCGAGCTATACGCGGCGGCGGGAATAAAGCCGGCGGAGTAGCAACCGGCTGAATTAATCCTGAGTGAATCAGGCTAAAGAATTAATATGTTCGAATTAGTATGTTCGGTCGTCTAACTTTATTCCGAATCTAAAGGACCTCTCGACGCATGCCGCGAAAGCACAGTAACCCCAAGCCCTCCGCCAACCGTCGCACCTTTCTGAAAGCCACGATGATGGGGAGCGCTGCTGCGGCGCTTGCTCCGCTCTATTCCGCGCGCGCTGCAGCGCGAGAGATCGAATCCGGCGTCCCCGCTTTCAGTGTCAAGCCCTTCGAACTCGACGAATTAACCTTTAGCGATCTGCAGGAGGGAATGAAATCCGGCAAATATACATCTCGCTCCCTGGTCGAACAATATTCTGCCCGCATCGACGAGATTGACAAGCATGGTCCTGCGATCAACAGCGTGATCGAAATGAACCCTGACGCTCTTTTGATTGCAGATCAACTTGACCAGCAGCGAAAGGCGAAGGGACCTCGCGGCCCTCTGCACGGCATTCCCGTGTTCATCAAGGACAACATTGATACGGCAGACAAAATGATGACGACCGCTGGTTCGCTCGCCCTGGTCGGGTCCAAGCCTGCTAGAGACTCGTTTGTCGCCGAAAGACTACGTGCCTCCGGCGCCGTCATTCTGGGCAAGACCAATCTGAGCGAGTGGGCGAACATCCGCTGCAGCCACTCCACCAGTGGATGGAGCGGCCGCGGCGGTCTCACGAAAAATCCCTATGCGCTGGACCGCAATCCCTGTGGCTCAAGTTCAGGCTCGGGCGCCGGGGTTTCGGCGAATCTGTGCGCTGGCGCCATCGGCACCGAGACCGACGGCTCTATCGTCTGTCCTTCGTCGTCGAATGGGATTGCCGGCATCAAGCCCACCGTCGGCCTGATCAGCCGCGCTGGCATCATTCCCATCTCTCACAGTCAGGATGGCGCCGGCCCGATGTGCCGCACCGTCCTTGACGCCGCGATTATGCTGGGCGCGCTCACCGGTATTGATCCGCGGGACTCCGCCACCGCCAGTAGTCAAGGCAAGTCTTTGACGGACTATGCCAGGTTCTGTGATCCCAACGGTCTCAAAGGCGCCCGCATCGGAGTCGCCAGGAAGTACTTCGGATTCAATGATGCCGTCGACGCACTCATGGAGCAGTCCATCGATGCCATGAAGAAGCAGGGAGCCATACTGGTGGATCCAGCGGACATTGAAACTCTGGGTAAGTTCGACGAGACGGAGCTGCTGATATTTATGTATGAACTTAAGGCAGACTTGAATACCTACCTGGCAACCCTCGGCGGAAATGCCCCGGTTAAGACGTTAAAGGACGTCATCGACTTCAACGAGCGCAACCGGGAGAAAGAAATGCCCTATTTTGGACAGGATTTGTTCCTGAAGGCCGAAGCCAAGGGTCCGCTGACCGAGAAAGCCTATCTTGACGCGCTTGAGAAGAACCACAAACTCGCCAGAACCGAGGGCATCGACGCCACCATGGATAAGTACCACCTTGACGCCATGGTCGCGCCTACCGGCGGCCCGGCGTGGATCACCGACCTGGTCAACGGCGATCATGTGGCCGGTGGAAGCTCGAACGGCGCAGCCGTCGCGGGTTATCCGAATATCAACGTTACCGCCGGATTTGTCTCCGGCTTGCCGGTTGGAATCTCTTTCTTCGGACGTGCCTGGAGTGAACCTGCTCTGATCCGACTGGCTTTCGCTTTTGAACAAACTACGAAGGCGCGTCAGTCGCCACGCTTCCTGCCTACGATAGGAGCCGATTAGTAAAAGGGGATAACCATCCTATCTCGAATCGAATGCTTCGGGATGGGCTTTCTTCTGACCTGACGGCCTACTCTAATATTTTTCCAGCTTTGTATAACCGTGTTAGCCTTGATTACAAGGGGGTGTTAATGATGATGAACAAAGTAGTTGCTTCCCTGCAGAAGGAGTACGCCCGTCTCGAAAAAGAGATGGGACAAGTAGGGAAAGCGCTGGACGCCCTCGGCCATTCCGGCGGGAAAAGGCTCAAGTTGACTGGCCGTACCTTGAGCAAGGAAGCCCGCCGCCGAATTGCCGAAGCACAAAAGCTACGCTGGGCAAAGGTCCGAAAGGCCGCAGCCAAGCTGGCAAAGTCGTAAGTATAGTAATGCTTTCGCAAGCACCGCAGCCGGCCTCGTTCGTAACTTCTCCCACATTTTGCGGACGAGGCCAAGCTTCGGGACCTAATCTTCTCATCCGCTTTTCGGATCTCTCCAGTTAGGCAGCGACTAAGTCCAGCGAAACCATCTCAGGGCCAGTGCGAAAGAAACTCCGCCCCACAGAAACATTACCAATAGCCGCGGCCATTGATGGATCAGTGGAGTACCTTCCAGGATGCTGGCGCGTAGCGCGTCATTTAGGGCGGTCAGCGGGAGCGCCTTGATCAGGGGCTGGATCGCGGCCGGAAATCGTTCGTAGGAGAAGAACACTCCCGAAAAAATCCACATCGGCATCATGACAAGGTTCATGAGGCCGCTCACGCTCTCGATTTTCTGCGCTCGACTCGCCGTCAGCAATCCAATTCCACCAAATGCTATGGCGCCTACTGTGCCGAGTAGCAAGATTGCGAATACCGAACCTAAGACCTTCATGTTGAATACGAGGACGCCAAGGGTCAGCAGCAATCCGATTTCAATGATCATCAGCACTAGACGGCTTGACATCAGCGCCAGCAGAAAATCTCCGCGGCGCATGGGCGTGCCAACAAAGCGCTTCAGGAGTTTGCGTTGCCGCATATCAACCAGCGCAAATCCGATGCCCCACATTCCGGAGTTCATCAGATTCATGCCCAGCAATCCGGGAATCAGAAAGTCAATGTACCGCGACCCGGGTTCTGAAGACGTAACCAGGCTGGTCGCCACAGTATCTTTGCGGCCGGCAGCCGTCTGCAGCGCATCGTCTGTTTGGGATTTCGCGAGCACGCTCTCCGGCCGCGCCGGATCGTAACGATATCGCAGCCCACCTTTATCGTCAGGCTCAATCACCAGATCGTACTTCCCCAGCCGAAATCCTTTTCTGGCGGTCTGCTCGTCCTGAACATCGATTTTGAATGATGCATGTTGCGGGGAACGTTGCAGTAGTGTCTGCGCTTGTTGCGCGCCGGGACCGGCTACAATTGCAACCGAAGATGCGTCGCCAGGCTTGTTGCGAAAGGCGATTCCGAGTCCCGCCGCCAGCAATAACGGAAAGACGAATACCCAGAACACGACCTCAGGCTCGCGCTTCAGTTCAAGCATGCGCGCCCCAAGAAGATGGAGGTATCCAGACCAGCGCCCGTTGCGCTTGGTTGGTCGATGGCGCGCGGCCCGTCCTTCTGTTGGTATTTGTTCTGCGATGCTCATAATCCGATGCTCACAGGCCGAGCAATTACGCGATTCTACATTCGTTCATCCCATTCATCGCGCTTCACTCCTCTCGCAAATGCCGCCCGGTCAGGCGGACAAACACATCCTCCAGACTAGCCTGACGAGTGGTGAGATGCTGCAATTGACTGCCCTGCTTGCCCAGCGCATCCAGCAACGCCGGAATCGTGAGATGCGGCTCCTTTACGCTGAGCGCCACCATGCCGTCGTCTTCACGGACGGATTCCACGCTGGGCAGGGCACGCCAAATATCAAGGGCTTCGGCGTCGCCACTCTTACTCACCGCGAACTCCACTACGTGATGACCGCCCAGGCGCTCGATCAAACTGGCAGGCGAACCCTCGGCAATGATCTGGCCGTGATCGACGATGGCCAACCGGTCGCACAGCCGTTCCGCCTCGTCCATATAATGCGTGGTCAGCAAAACCGTCCCGCCGCCACGTTGAAACTCTCGGATAATGTCCCACAGTTGCCGCCGGCTCTGAGGATCAAGACCGGTGGTCGGCTCATCCAGAAAAAGAATCTTCGGATTGCACACCAGCGCCGTGGCGACCGCCAATCTCTGCCGCTGGCCGCCTGAGAGCTTTCCCACCCACGCATCGGCTTTTTCCGTGAGCTGCAATTGTTCGAGAACTTCATCGCAGGAACGCGGTTCGCGATAGAAGCTGGCAAACAGTTCAATGGTTTCCCGCACCGAGAGTTTTTCGGATAGCCGCGTCTCTTGCAGCGAAATCCCCAGCCACTCCCGCATCTCGCGTGCATTCTCGCGCCAGGAATGGCCCAGAATCGATACCTCGCCCGAGGTTGGCTCCAGCAAGCCCTCGAGGATTTCAATGGTAGTAGTCTTCCCAGCTCCGTTAGGACCAAGCAGGCCAAAACATTCGCCGGTTTGAATCTCAAGATTCAGCCCGCGCACGGCTTCAACCTTACCGTCGTAGGTCTTTCGCAGATCGCGGCATTTGATGGCTACGCTCACGCAGGCATTCTAACCAAATAGTTCTCTTGCCGGTTGCCGATTTTCTTGATCCTGCTAAAATAACGCATTCCCGAATCGTCGGTCGGCGACTCTTCCCTATGCGCATACCCAAGCGCGGCTTCACTTGACGGCGCTCCTTCTAAGACGCCCGTGTGTCGTTTCCAAATAGTTCTCAATTCCCAGTAATCAGTTCTCTGTCGAGAACATGAAAGGATGCCGCTTATGCTGCGCAAGCTTTGCGTATTGTCGTGTCTGCTCTTCTTCTTCGCTCTGTCCCTGGCCGGCCAGGATTCCCGCCACTTCACCTTCCACTACGGCTTCACTATTAAGAATCTTTCTAGCGGGAAAAAAGTTCGAGTCTGGATTCCGGCGGCTCAGTCTGACGCCTACCAGGAGGTAAAGATCATTTCGGCCGGAGGCGATTTGCCGTTGAAGAAGACAGTCGAGTCGAAGAACGGCAACCAGATTTATTATGCCGAGACCACGCCCTCGCAGCCTGAATTGCACTTCGATATCGAATATGAAGTAATCCGCCATGAACGAGTGGCGCTGGGGCAGTCTGCGCCACGCGTCGTCCCAGTTGCCCTCACTTCTACCGAAAAGCAAAGGGACTTGCAGCCCGACGTTCTTGTCCCCGTAACCGGTTTGCCTGCTGATCTCGCGGTGAAGGTTACTCAGGGCGCAACTCAGCCGCTCGACAAGGCCCGTGCCATTTACGAATATGTCTTCACGACCATGCGCTATGACAAGACGGGAACGGGTTGGGGACATGGCGACGTTCTCTATGCCTGCGACGCAAAGAAGGGGAACTGTACTGACTTCCATTCCCTCTTCATCGCGATGGCGCGCTCGCAGGGAATTCCAGCTCGCTTCGAGATTGGATTTCCGCTTCCTCCCGACAAGCACTCCGCCGAGATCGCGGGCTATCACTGCTGGTCCGATTTCTATGTTGACGCCAAGGGCTGGATTCCAGTTGACATCTCCGAGGCGTGGAAACATCCGGAAAAGCGCGACTACTTTTTCGGCTCACATGACGTGAATCGAATGCAGTTCAGCATGGGTCGCGACCTGCGCCTGAGCCCTCCGCAGGATGGCAAGCCCTTGAACTATTTTGTTTATCCCTATGTCGAGGTGGACGGGCAGGAATATCCAAATGTGTCTTTCGCGTTCTCATTCTCCGACGCAGGCGCGGCTGTCGCTATGAAATAACTCTGCGCCCGAGACGGTCATCGGGCTTCCCTTTTAGCGCCCGGAGACGATCTCGCCTGGTCCACTCGGGGTTGGTGGATCGATGGGGGGAAGTGGCGCGACGGGACGCTGCTGGGAGGGCGCTTCGTCAGTTCTAGGAGCATCGTCGGAATCTTCCCCGGGACGCTTCATCGTTGGCGGGTTTGCAGGACGCGCCTCGGGCTCCTTTTTCGCCTCCTGGTCCTTGTCCGCGTCCGGTTTCGGCAGGATGACTTCTTTCTCCGTGCGAACGATTTTCTCGCCGTTCACTTTCATGGTCTCGACTTGAACCACTTCGTCACCTACGAATCGAACGAAATCGACGTCGGCCGGAGACTCGCCGCAAATCCACTCTTCATATTGCGTTTCACCGGAGCGCTCACGAACTTTTTTCGGAGGCTTGCCCTTGGCATGGAGCACCATTTCCTGATTCATCCCGACCAGCACGTGATGCGCTTGAATCGCCTGCTTCACCTTCGGAGGCACGGTATCGAGATAGGCTTGCTCTTTGCTCCGCGCATTGAAATCGAGCACGGGATAGAGCAGATCGCGCAACTGTGAAGCCGACATCTCAGGAACATATTTGTCGAAAAAGAGGTCCACGTAGGAGCCATGCGCATTGATTTGTACCGGCGCCTCGGTCTGCGCTACTGGTCCATTGGCGCCGGAGATCTGTACATGCTGGTACCACTTTTTCCGCTGTACCGGTCCACCATTGATTTCGAAATGAATGTGGTCGTTCTTGATCTGTACGAAGGAAATGTGCGCGGGATCCCCGGGCTTCACCGCCGGACCCCAAAGATTCAGAGTCTGCTCCAATTCCACGCCATGGGGAGTGATCACTCCCTCCTTCAACTGCAGCCCTTTGGTTCCCATGGGAAAAGCAGTCCGGGCATAAACCAGTTGCGTCTCGAAGTCGCGGATAATTTCGAAGCGCGTCTGCTTGGTTATGTGCGGAGCGTTGGAGAGGATCGGAGCCGGCGCCGCATTTGCGCCATCACCCGGCTGGTTGGGCGAAGAAGGCAACCGGGAAAGCTGTGGTTGTGCGGTAGAGCTGGCCTGCCCATAAGCGAGAAGTGAGGCGAACAACATCAGGAAGGCGAGAAGGATGGCAGTCCTAAAACCTCGCATGGCGGTACCCCCAGGGCGTGATCCATTATATGCGATGGAGGCTAGGGCTGCTAGGTTGCCGCCAATTCAGGCTTCGGCGGCGAAATTTAAACGCTTTCCGGGCCGCGCTTCTTGTGCTGCTGGCACTTCGTCATGATCGCCGAGCGGAGCCGGCTGCGGAGGTCTTCGGGCAGTTCGTATAGTTGGGAATCGCGATAAATTTCGATCGTCTTCTTCGTAGTATCGCAAACCACATAGCAGTTATGGCACCAGGAAAGATGGTTCTCCAACTCAATCTTCGTGTTCTGGTCAATAACGCCGTCCAAGTAATTGGTCAGCTCGTGCAAAAATTCAGAGCATTTCACTGGTTGCCATCTCCACTCTCGCGTTTCTGGAAGTATCGTCCCAACCTTTCGCGGAGCTGCAGGCGGGCCCGCAACAGCCGCGACTTGACTGCCGGAACGCTCAGTTCCAGCGCCGCCGCAGTTTCCTCGGTCGAAAGTCCTTCCACATCTCTCAGCACAAACACGGTCCGAAACCCTGGGGGAAGGCCCTGGATCGTCTTACTCAAAATCTCCCGCAATTCCGCCTGCGTATACTGCTGTTCGGGATTCGGACTCCAATCCGCAATCTCACGCGGAAGAGAATCATCCTCAGTTTTTATGTCCTCGTCCAGCGAAACCGTGCGCTCAGGCTTCTTGCGGCGCAACTTCATCAACGCTTCGTTGACTGCGATGCGCACCAGCCAGGTATAAAACTTCGACTGCTCCTGGAACTTCTGCAAATTTCCGTACGCCTTCAGGAACGCTTCCTGCACCACATCTTCCGCATCCTCGCGGTTTTGCGTAATGTGTTGCGCGATCCGAAAAACGTTGCGGTCGTATCTGCGAACCAACTCTTCAAAGGCTGAGTCGTCGCCCTGCTTGGCCGCCCGCACCAGCGTTAGCTCATCGGTGACAGGCCCTTCTATTTTGTTTTGGATGGTTTCCATTCTCTCGGCGATGCAGTATTTTGCGGCCAACAATCCGCGGCACTCATAGTGAACTGTTATTCTACTTGGTAACCCACGGATTTGCGCAACCGCTTTGCGGTTTTGAGCAGGAGATGATTTGAGATACAGTCGAGGAGGAACGGTACGCAGTTGAACAGGTACCGAAGTACTCTGGGAGAGCCCCACAAGTGCCGTATAATCAGCAGTTAGAGCCGCTATTTTCGGCGTAGGGTCACGGCGCAGGCGCATTCTAAAAGGGAAAACGGTTTTCCAGCATGTCGCAACGGAACCAAAAACTTCACCACGGACAGCACAACGAACTAGAGCAGATCGTCGCGAACGCCGTGTCACAGGCCCTTCAAACGCAGCTTCCGGCACTGCAGGAAAAAATTGTGCAACAGGTGCTGGATGCGTTGCCACCCGCGGCCGGCGACACGGCCGCTCCCGCCGGAGCACAGCCAAAGTCCATGGTGCCTGCCGTGGCCAAGATTCATGCGGGTTCCACCCAAAAAGAAATTTTGCGGGCGCTACTGGATGCGGGCATTGAATACTCTTCCCGTATCGCTCTATTCGTTGTAAAGGCCGGGGCAGCGTCGGGATGGCAATCCCGCGGTTTCGGCGACGACGAGGTCGTAAAAGATTTCCCCCTCGATCTGAGCGCCGGGCCGGTAGCCCACACCTATCAGAATCGAGTGGCGACGCCGGGAAACATTGCGGAAATGGGCGGTAGGTTCGTAGATCAGTTTGGCAGTCCGGCCAACGAACAAGTTCTGGTTTTGCCGCTCGCCCTGAAGGATAAGGTAGCGGCCCTGGTCTATGCGGATGGTGGCGACATTGGCAAGCTGGATGCCGACGCCCTGGAACTGCTGGTAATCGCCACCAGCGCCTGGTTAGAGGTTATTTCGCTTCGCAAGATTTCCGCTTCGAAAGACGACGTCGATGTTCCCAGCCATATTGAGCATGCGGCTCTGCCGGTGCAAACGGTTTCCTCCTATGCCGATCCCTTCGCGAGCCATACGCCCAAGCATATCCCCGTCAGGGTCGAAGCCGAGCCCGCTGCGGAGGTCGTGGAAATAGCTTCCGCACATGCTGCCAGCGCGGCCGCGCCCGCGGCAGCCACTGATCCCCTGGCTGGGCTGTCGCCGGAAGATGCCGACGTCCACCGCAAGGCACAGCGCTTCGCGCGACTGCTCGTGGATGAGATCAAGCTCTACAATCAGGCTAAAGTTGCGGAGGGCCGGCGCAATAAAGATCTGTACGACCGCTTGAAAGAAGATATCGACAAGAGCCGCGGCACGTTCCAGAAGCGTTACGGCAATACCGTAGCCGCAAGCGGCGATTATTTTCAACACGAGTTGGTGCGAAGTCTGGCCGAGGATGACATCTCCATTATGGGGACGAATTTCCGGCACTAGATTTTGCCTGGGTTTCTTTTTCTGGCTGTTGGTTCTCCGCGAAAAAGTAAAAAGTGGTTCGATCAGTCTCCAAGGGTGGGTGGGTAGTCGCAGCTGCACTTCTCTGCAGTCTGTTTGGCGCTCTGCTGGCATCAGCGGAAGTGGCGTCGCCATTTTTGTCTAATTCTTCGCTGGACTATTCCGTTCAGGATCAGTCCTTGCAGGATCAGCCTTCGCAGAGTCAGCCCTCGCCGGGTCCGCCTTCGAAAGATCAGTTAGCACCGAAACCGGCTCAACCCACTACGAGCAGTGAAAAAAGTACCCCTCCCAAAAAGGCTCCCGTCCACAAAACACCTGCTGGAACTAAGCCGGCAGCCAGTCCGGCCACCCATCACTCTGCCGCTCGCAAGCGCGTGGTTTCTCCGCGAGTCCAGCGCATGCGCCAGGCCTTCGTGGCCTCGGCCAGTTTGCGGCCCATGGCGCAACAGCTTCTTCAGGATCGCACTTTACCCGCCTATGCGGGGGTTCAAGCCTACGCTCACGCTCACGCCAAGGACGATGCCGGAGCGCTAGCCTGGCTGGTGCTGGGCTACGCCCATGTGCTGGATAAGGATTATGCCAAAGCCATCGATCCGTTGAGCCGCGCAAAAATCCATGCTGGAGATCTGGGCGATTACGTCACTTACTATTTGGGAATCTCTTATCTGCAAACCGGACACACCGCCGAGGCTCTGGCGGCTTTGGCGGACTTCGCTAAAACCCATCCTGATTCCCTGCTGGTGCGCGACTCCCAAGTAAGTTATGCGGATGCACTCCTGCTCGAAGGGCAAGCGGGGGAAGCGGTAAGCGTCCTGGAAAAGACTCGGACACCGATCCGTTCGGATCTGGAATTCGCACTGGGCCGCGCCTACGCCGCATCCGGGCAGACCGCCAAAGCCGCTGACACTCTCGCAAATATCTACTACACGATGCCGGCCAGCGTAGAGGCCGATGCCGCGTATGCCGAGTTCAAAAAGCTGCCGTCCGCACCGTCGCCCACCGCCGGTCAGCTCAGAACACGAGCCGATGCCTTGGTGATGAAGAAACGATATGCCGAAGCGGCCGACGAATATCGTGCTCTGGCGAACCAGTCAAGTCCCGAAGACCGCCCCAGAATGCAACTGGCGTTGGCCGATGCGCTGCATCGCAGCGGAAAGAATCGTGACGCCAAGCAAGTGCTGGCCTTGCTGGGGAATGTCTCCGGCGAAGAGAGTGCGCAGCGCTTTTATCTGCTTGGCCAAATCGCATGGGCCAGCAATGACAACGACACTTTTTATCGAAGCGTTGAAGACCTAAGGCAAGCCGCTCCAACGAGCCCGTGGCTGGAGCAAGCACTCCTTTCAGCCGCCAACCTGCACCTGGTGCATCACGAATACGACCAGGCTCTGGACGCCTTCCGCGAAGCGCAGCAGCGCTTCCCTAATGGCGCGCGGGCTTCCTACGTGCACTGGAAAGCGGCCTGGCTCACTCTGCGCCAGGGACGCAACGAGGATGCCAAGAAAGCTTTTGAGGAGCAGATCGCCTTGTATCCCTCCGGCATGGAGACTCCCAACGCGCTTTACTGGCGCGCCCGTCTGGCGGAGGAAGACAATCAGTTTGTGATGGCGCGGGCGTATTATCAGAAGCTTTCGGATCGCTATCGCAATTTCTACTATGCGGAACTAGCCAGGCAGCGGCTCACGCGTCTCCCGGCCACAAGCGATTCGGCAGCGGTATCGCAGTATGCCTTGCTCGATCGTGTGCCGGCGCTCCCCAACGGGAAGATAACGGAAAGCGAGGCGCCGACGGACGAACTGCATGTGCAGAAGGCGCAACTGCTTGGCAACGGCGGCCTCGTTGATTTCGCCGTTCGAGAGCTGCAGGCGGCTGCGGCGGCGGATGGTGGGAGCTGGGCTCCCGCGGAAACCGCGCAACTCTATGTCGAAACCGGGCATTACGACCGCGCCATCGAGTATATGAAGCATTCGGCACCGAATTACTTTGCGCTCGACATCCCAGATTTACCGCGAAAATATTGGGAAGCGCTTTTTCCCAAGCCGTACTGGAACGATCTGAAACGCAGTTCGACCGCCAATGGGCTGGACCCCTATCTGGTGGCGTCCTTGATCCGGCAGGAATCCGAGTTCAATCCGAATGCCGTCTCCCGCGCCAATGCTGTGGGGCTCATGCAATTGCTGCCGAAGACTGGCAAAGCTGTTGCCAGAGAAGAAAAGTTGAAGCGCTATAACGCCAGCCAACTCTATACGCCCGCGGTGAACATGCAATTGGGCACGCGCTATTTCAAAGGCATGGTGGATAAGTTCGGCGGATCCTTCGAGTACGCGCTCGCCGCCTACAACGCAGGATCGGACCGCGTAGACGAGTGGCTCGCCCAGGGAAAATATCGCGATCCGCAAGAGTTCGTGGAATCGATTCCCTTCACCGAGACGCGCGAATACGTGCAGGCGATCTTGAGAAATGCCAGCGTTTATAAGCAGCTTTATGGGACGCCGTAGTAGAACTAACGGAAAGCAGCTACCGATTTTCAACGACGCACGTGCATGAGTTCACGACAGCGGTCGATGGCCGCGGCGGGCAGTAGAATGTCGCCATCGGACAAGTATCCGATCGGACTCAGGCTGGACAATCGGTTATCTGCAAGCCACATCCCGAACGAACGCGGGGGCGGCGGGACCAACAGCATACTTGATTCCGGGATCGGAGATCCGCGCCCGCAGGGCAGATATTCACCCGCGTTTATCTGCTTGCCATCCGCGCCGACAAGGCGGCAGTAGTTAGTCGTACCCGACGAAGAAATGTCGCAGCCAAACCACCATCCGTGATGCCAAGAAATCGGAAGCGCCGGAGCGTCAATCCAGACGGAGTTCTTTGCCATGTGTCTTGGGCGTCGGGGGGGAAAGACTCGCGTGTCGAGCCAGCGAATACCTCCAGCTAGCCAGAACAGCGGAAGCGCGATGAGAACGGCGGCAACCACTAGTATCGGGGAAACGAGATTCTTCGAGCTCATTTAGTCCGCCACATCTAAGAACACCACTTGCCAGTGTCCGGGCCTGAAAATCCCGACAAGTCTGGCCGTGACTGCTCGTGGCCATGCGACTTCGCAAACGGTATCTCCACAATCAGCAGTCCCGCGCCCACCACGATCGCGCCATGCGCCAGATTAAAAACCCGCCCTTATCCAAACGGATTAACAATTCGCAAACCATCGATCTCCCGGCGATCTTGCATGTCTTCCGAGAAGAGTACGGTGCAACCGGACTGTTTGGCGGTACGGACGACGAGCGCGTCCCACAAAGAAAAGCCGTGAAGCCGGTGCAGATCGATCGCGGCAAGGATGTCCGCCAGGTCCGGTGCGGCGACATCGAACTCTGCCAGCAGTTCAACCTTGCGGCGGGCAATGGAGGCATCGACTCCCAATTTGCGCGTGACGGTAACGAAATATTCCTGCAGCACCTGTATCGAGAGAACTCCCGTCCCGGCGCGGCGATGCTCGGCCACCAAGGCAAGGGCGCGGTTTTGTTTTGCGGGCGCGGCCTTATCGTCGGCGTAGAGAAGAACGTTGGTGTCGAAGAAACTACGAGCGGGCATCGTCACGCCGGGAGTGGATTTCGTTGCGATTGAAGCGCCAGCCGCGAGAGTTACCCTTGCCAGAGAGCCGCCGGAACTCCTCGATACTCCGTTCAGGATCGTCCACCCCTGCCAGCGTTTGCAGATAGTCCCGAATCAACTGATTGACGCTCTTGCCGAGAGCCTCCGCTTTTTTGCGGGCGCGAGTCAGCAGCTGCTCATCGAGAGAAAGCGTTACATTCATCCACACAGTATACGTGGGCACATAAGCTGTGTCAACACCAAAAAAGACGATAAAAAAAGACCCTCATTTAAACGGGGGGTGGGCTTGGCCGAGACTGTTGCCCCTCGCTCGATTTGTGAAACAGAATCTCCACGATCAGCAACCCGGCGCCCACAACAATCGCGCTGTCCGCCAGATTAAAAACCGGCCACTGATACTGCTTCACATAGACCAACAGAAAATCCACCACGCGTCCGCGGGCCAACCGATCCCACAGATTCCCTAACGCCCCACCCATAATGAGCGACAAGCCCACGCCGGTGGCGACGTGAGCATGATGGTTTTTCCACAACAACGCCGAGACCACAACTAAAGCAATCGCGGAGAACGTAATCAGCAATCCGGTTTTCCAGGGAGCGGTCGAGTCTGCGAAGAGGCTGAAGGCAGCGCCCGTGTTTTCCGTGTGCGTGAGCTGAAAAAATCCCGGAATCACCTGAACATGCGCATAAAGGCGAATCCGCTGCGCCACCAGATGCTTACTCCATCGGTCAAGCGCAACCACTACGACGGCGATGAGAAGATAGCTGGCGCGCGCGGAGTTTTTGGTCATCCAGAGTATGGACCTCGAAATATCTTAACCCGATAGCGTCGCTTGCCGCTGCTTTGCCCCAAAACAAAGGGAAGTCGTTGTCCCGCTTGGCCAACTATGTCAGACAAATCTGCCAGCCAAATCTTTCTTTGGATTCCGTGCTTTTAGGGTGTTCAGATTCGGGCGATCCATTTATCCTGTTCCGTCGCCCGTGCAGTTATTGTTCTGTCTCTATGTTTGCGAAATGCGCCCATGAAACCTCTAAAACGCTGGAAAAGCCGGACGCTTGTGTTCCTCGCCGTGGTGGGGCCTGGCATCATCACGGCGAACGTGGACAACGATGCGGGCGGGATCCTGACCTATTCGCAGGCCGGCGCCCAGTACGGACTTCTCCTGCTGTGGACCATGATCCCGATCACGCTCGCCCTGATCGTGGTGCAGGAAATGAGCGCCCGCATGGGAGCGGTCACCGGCAAGGGCCTGAGCGATCTGATCCGGGAAGAATTTGGCTTGCGCATCACGTTTCTCATGATGCTGGCCATTTTGTTTATCAACTTCGGAAATGTGGTGACCGAGTTCATTGGCATCGCCACCAGTCTGGAGCTATTCGGACTCACGCGTTACGTGACGGTGCCGATCTGCGCCGTGATCGTTTGGCTGATTGTGGTGAAAGGCCAATACAAGACCGTCGAGAAAGTGTTCCTCGCGGCGTCCTTCTTCTACATTACGTACATATTCGCGGGGGCACTGGCGCATCCCGCGTGGAAAGATGCAAGCTTTGCGACCGTCAAGCCGCCCGCACTCAAGGCCTTCCGCGACCAGGCGTATTTATTCATGGTAATCGGCGTGGTCGGAACCACGATCGCGCCCTGGATGCAGTTCTATTTGCAATCCTCCGTGGTGGAAAAAGGGGTAACCCGCCGCGGCCTCAAAGCTTCGCGCTGGGATGTGATCACCGGCTGCATTTTCACGGATGTGGTGGCCTGGTTCATCATCGTAGCTTGCGCTGCCACGTTGTATGTGCACGGATTCCGCGACATTAAGTATGCAGCGGATGCCGCGCAAGCGCTCAAACCGTTGGCCGGCCAATACGCCTACATTCTGTTTGCTGTGGGATTGTTCAACGCCTCCCTGTTCGCTGCGTCGATTCTGCCACTCTCCACGGCATATACGGTTTGCGAGGGGCTGGGCTTCGAATCCGGTGTAGATAAGAGATTCGGCGATGCCCCGTTTTTCTACTGGCTCTATACCCTGCTGATAGTGGCTGGTGCGACTCTGGTGCTCCTGATCCCCGGACCCCAGTTGGTGCGAATCGTCCTGTGGTCACAAGTCCTGAACGGCATTGTCCTGCCCTTTGTGCTGATCTTCATGCTTCTGCTGATCAACAAGAAAGAGTTGATGGGAGAGTACGTGAACTCGCATTTGTTCAACGCCGTAGCCTGGGGAACCACCGTGCTGGTCGCTGGATTGTCCTTGGCACTGGTGGTGGGTTACCTCACAGGAAAAACGGGATAAGAGCACGCGGCACCGGAGAATTAGGGCAACTTTCCAGCCGCCAGATCCTTCACTAGCGAGGCATCCGCTTCCAGGAAATCATAGGATGGAAGCGCCTTCGGCTCTGCCCACTGCAAATCGCGGAAGATACGATTCTCGAGTTCGCCGTCATATTCGCGCACGATATAAAACCGCAGTTCAACGGCAGCGCCATTCGGATAAGTGTGCTGTATTCGGGCAATCTCGTCGCCCACCTTGGCATGAATGCCAAGCTCTTCTTCCAACTCCCGGCGCAGGGCGTCGCGAGGCTGCTCGCCTTCTTCTATCTTTCCTCCGGGAAACTCCCATTTGAGCGGCATGGTCTGATGCCGCGTGCGCTGGCACACCAGCAGCTTGCCATCCTTCTCAATCACCGCAGCTACAACCCGTTTCATAATTCTGCACTGGTGGTGGCGTGCAATGCACTTGCGACCGGATCCACGCAACCCGTGAAAGTAAAAGCAAATGCTGCGATCCCCGGATCGCAGGCCAGTTCAAGCTCGTGCTCGCCGAAATCGTGATTGTCCACCAAAGCATACATACGGGCGGAATCGACTATGACGTAACTTTCCGACCCCGCACCTGAGTCGCGGAAGCGAACGTCCTTCGTCGCCTGACTACGAGCCAGCGGCTTGCCATCCTGCACCACGCGAACTTCCGCCGACGCACCGCGGGGAGCGGCCATCACCAGATTTACCGTTGACGCCTCGTACTTTAACTTCAAAGTGTGCGGACCGTTTTCAGCAGCTTCGAAGTATTCTGCAGTCGAGGCCCAGCGTCCACTGGCGTAAAAGAAATTCTCTTCTTGCCTGCCGGCAAACTCATATTCGGCGATCTGATCCTCTTTGAAGCCGCCCTCATTGCCAATCCGTCCGCGTCGATGGCCGAGGTAAAGTTCTCCCGAAGGGCGGTAACAAACCGCTCCGGGATGATCCTCCTCCCGCAACGCCCGCATGATTTCTGGGAGTGCAACGCCAGGATCGATTTCGCGGATCAACTCCTGAATTACCTGTTCGCACTCGACATAGCCACCTTCGCCGAAATGGCCATAACGCAGATAGCCCTCCTGGTCGAGCAGATACTTTGTCGGCCAGTACCGGTTGGCAAACGCTTTCCAGATCTCGCGATTGCTGTCCACGACAACAGGGTAAGTCAACCCGAACTCGCGAATTGCCCGCACTACATTGGACTCATACTGTGCGAAAGTGAACTCCGGCGTGTGGACTCCAATCACAGTCAATTTCTTATCGCGATAGCGCTCGTGCCAGGCCTGCACATAGGGCAGTGTGCGTATGCAGTTGACACAGGTATAGTCCCAGAAGTCCACGAGGACGACTCGTCCGCGCAACTGGCGGAAACTGAGGGGAGAAGAATTCAGCCAAACGCGCCCAATCTCGGGCGCGCGCACTTGGCCTTTTTCAACTCTCACGACTGCTCCAGCTTCTTACCTACAACTTCAGCGCAGTATTGGACGAGCGCCTGGTCCTCGGGGCCGAATGCAGCCGCGAAATGGCTGTCGATATCGAGTTCGCCAGCAACTTGCTTCTTCACGAAGACCGGCACGACGATCTCCGACTTGGTTTCCAACGAGCAGGCGAGATAGCGCGAGTCCTTGCTGACGTCGTCCACCACAATCGTCTTTCCGCTCGAGGCCGCAGCTCCGCAAATGCCCTGGTTGAGCGGGATCCGCGTATGCGGAGTCATGGCCCCCAGGAAGCTCTCCAGCACCAGCACCGCAGGCTCAGTGCCATGCTCAAGCATATAAAAACCGACCCAGTTGTATTTCAGCATGCGCTCGTGCAAGAGCTTGCAAACACCTTCCATGAGAGCTTTCGCGGTGGGAGCAGTTTCCGCGAGCGTCGTGACTTCCTTGCGAACCTCTTCCATTCTGGTTTGGACGGGCATGAGGAGCATCTTAACTCAGGGCGTGAAATTCACGGCTGTGGAAGATGAAACGCTGGTAATTCGACGGGTTCCTTCCGTACGCTCAAACAGTTGGGAATGAATGGCAAAGGCCAGCGCCTGCGATCCGTGGAGAAGCCTGGGCGCGGGTGTTCAAGTACTCATCTCAGATGCGGTACAGCCGAGAATGGTCCGGCATGAGTCCGAATCAATCTTTAATGATAAGCAGCGCGGCGGTGAGGGTGTCGATCGCCAGTTGCGCGGCGTGAGTGGAAGCCTGGGGCAAGCCGCCGACGGCGGCAGTAACCTCATCGCGCCGAAGATTCCTAACTTCAATCAGCGCCTTGCCCACTATCAGCTCGGTTAACGCCGAGCCGCAGGCAATTGAGGCCACACACCCCTTCGCCTTGAATTGTGCTTGCGTGATACGGCCTTCACTTACCTTCAGCGTCAGCCGCAAAACATCTCCACATGCGGGATTTTCAATTTCCGCGGCGGCATCCGCATCGACGACCTCCCCGGTATTGCGCGGATTCTGAAAATGGTCGAGTAACTGCGCGGAATACATTCGTTCAATTGTAAACGGGCCGCCATCCTAACCGCGTGGACGAGTGCCTTCGGGAAAGTAAATCTGCCAGCCGCGCTCCTTTGCGGTGGCTTCGAGATCCGGATTCGGATTCACTGCAACCGCATGCTTTGCCATAGCCAGCATTTCCGTATCCCAGCGCGCGTTGCCGAAGGCCACGTCGATTTCCCTTTTCACGACTTCGCGAAGCGCCTCGGGTTTGCCGGCGCCGGAGGGCACTCGTATGAGGCGATCGCTGGCTCTGCCTTCATCGTACTCGACCTTAGCGGCGAGGATGCGGCTTTCCGGTATGCCGAAATATTTCATCCCTGCGCGGATCACCCACTCGTTCGAGGACGAAACCGCCCACACCGCGCAGCCGTTTTCCTGCAAGCGCCTCACCAGTTCACGCATCTCGGAAAAAATCTGCGTCAAGAAAAACTTCTCAAAAAAGCGAGCCGCAGCCTCCATCAGGTTCTGCTCAGAGATGCCCTGATGCATCGTGACCATTTCGCCGCACATCGTGGTTTCATCGACCTCGCCACGCTTGTACGCGGCGTATCGTTCGCGCATGGGAAGATCCAGCGCGGTAGAAACTACGTTGCCTTCCCGCAACTCCCAATCAAAGAAGCGCTCCCCCACATCGCCAGACCATAGCGTGCCATCACAATCGAAAGCCGCGACTCGTGCCTCCAAGCGGAGGATTGAATCGAGGAACTGAGTGGTAGCCGGAAGAAATACTTGGGCCTCTGCGGCGTTCATCTCTCGACGATAACGTGCCTTAGGCCCAGCGTGCAAACGCGCACCTCGATCAGGAAGTGCCGATCAGGGAGTGCGGCCCAGCAGTCCAGCGTAGTCTTCGGGCGTGTTGATATTGAAAGCAATCAGCGGATCGTTCACCCGGAGATATTCAATGTGTGCCTGATGCTGATGTTCAATGTCGCGGGCGGTCGATGTTGGCGAAACCCGTAGAAAAGCTTCAATCATTTCGCGGCCTGCCAGATAAGGATGGCCATGCTTGCCGGAAAACTCAGGTACCACCGCCCAGATACTCGCATCCGCATTTTCGAATGCTTCTCGCAGAATCTCTATGGTGGCGGCGGTGACCGGCGGGCGGTCCACCAACGTGACCATAGCGGCGTCGCGTCCATGGTTCAGAACCTCCCGCAAACCAACCTGCAGCGAACTGAACTGCCCGCGATCTGTATCCGGATTGCTGACGAGCGATGCCCCGTGCGCATAGATAATTGGCGCCAGCGCAGCCTCATTCTTCCCCACAACGACCACAACAAAATCAGTTGCTGGCGAAAGCGAACGAATCGCCGCAGAGAGGAACGTCTCACTCGCAAGGAAATTCCCGGCGGCCGGTGGAGGCCACGGCAGCAGCGCTTTATCCCTCCCCATGCGCGAAGAATCCCCGGCGGCAAGAATTACTCCGGCGAAGCTGGAGGCGCGTGCCATGCTGCGAAGATAGCAGAAGCGAGCGGCCTGTGTACCAGCGAGATCGTCAGTTTTGATAAACGCAACAAAAGAACAGGAAGCGGAGCAGTCTCGCACCGATTAGTGCTGAGCTCTAGCCTCCGCTTCCTTACGGACCTTCTCCGCCACTATCACCATCTAGCTTGCGATGGATGTGACTTGCGCCGACTGCTCGGCTACCGCTCCGAAGGATTTTTCCAACAGAATTCCGGCCTCTCGCACGATGTTGGTGCGCAGCGCACCGGCTTCGAGCGTGCCCGCAAAAGCCAGTAGCTCCCCGGCCGTCTGCATCACATGCGGGCCAGGCCTGGGCCCGTTGCCGCAAAACCAGTCCTCCCAGTCATCAGCCGCTTGAATGATTGCCGAACCGACTTGGCTTTTCGGCCCTTCGGGCAGACGAGATACGATGTCCTTGAGCCCCGCAGCTACTACAAAAAGAGCGGAAGCGGGCGCCCAGGGCGAAGGCTCCGGGTTCGCGCGCTCGGTATGGGATTGAAGTAAGTGGGTAAGCGGTGCGCGACCGCTGCCCAGAAAAGGGTTGTGCAGAAGCGCCTGGACGAGTTCGTCCCAGGTGCCAAGATACGGCGGTAGAGTAGGGTGAGCCATGTAACCTCCTGAAAGTGTACGTAATGAGCTGCGCGAAGATTTCGCACATCTTGGGCCTGTTGAGACTGCATAGGCCTCAGCACTGTTCAATGACATAGTGAGGGATCGCAGCTAATCGTTTCGACGCCGGCGCCGAATAGTTTCCCATCGGCCTATGAAGCATCAGGATGGGTAAGCAGAATGCAGCCAGCAGACTCGAATAGCTTTCGTGAACTAGCGCGGGAGGGGTGAATCGGACGGTTCAACGACCGAAGGGGAGGCCGCAGAATCCGGCTCCGCCTTCGAGCGGAACCAAGTCATGTGGGGCAATGCAGCACTGGCGTGCCGCCGAATCGCTATCAGCTCCGCAGTGATGGCAACCGCAATCTCCTCTGGAGTAATGGCGCCGATGTCGAGTCCTATGGGCGCATGAACACGGTTGAACAGATGTTCAGGCACGCCTTCGTTCTGCAGCGTCTTAAAAATCTCGATGACTTTGCGCTTGGATCCGATCATCCCCACGTAGCGCGCCCGAGTCTGCACCGCCCAGCGCAGGATGCGCATGTCATCGCGATGCCCTCGCGTAACGATAACGATATAGGAAGTTTCGTTAGGCTCAAGCTTCTGGATGGCTTCGTCGAACTCCAGCGCATGCACTTCGCGAGCGGCAGGAAACCGTTCCTTCGTGGCATATGACGTCCGGTCATCGGTCACCACCAGATCAAATCCAGCATTGGCGGCAACCTGGCAAAGATTTACAGCAACGTGACCTGCGCCAAAAACATAAAGTAGGGCTGGAGGCAGGACAGGTTCTACGAATACTTCCAGTGTCCCGCCACAAACCAGCCCCGTATCGTACTTCGGGTCCTGATTCAAGTCGAAGGTCATGGTCCGCGGCTTCTCGGATTCCATCACTTCGCGGGCTGCCTGCCAGACGTCGGCCTCAACGCATCCGCCGCCGATCGTACCTACGATAGAGCCATCGTCGCGCACCAGCATCTTCGCGGTCTTAAACGAAGGAATCGATCCGCGCACACTGACGATGGTGGCCACCGCGCCACGGCGTCCTTCGCGGCGGAGCTGCACGATTTGCTCGTAGATGTCCATGAACGCGAACTGCCTACATTTTGATTATCATTCGGTTAACAGGTGGAGTCAAACGTCAATCGTTTTGTGTTAATTTCAGGCCTTGGGAGGGGCTCCATGAAAGCAGTCCGCATCCATCAATTCGGCGGTCCCGAAGTGTTGACTTATGAAGACGTCCCCAATCCGCAGCCGCGCAAGGATCAGGTATTGGTGCGGGTGCGGGCTTGCTCACTGAATCATCTCGATGTGTGGGTGCGCAAGGGACTGCCGGGAGTTAAGCTGCCGCACATTCTTGGCAGTGATGTTGCCGGCGAAGTGGCCGAGGTCGGCGAGTACGTCAGCGGATTCAAAACTGGTCAGCGCGTATTGATCGCTCCCATGCATTTCTGCGGACACTGCGCCAAATGCGTCGCCGGCGTGCAGAATCAATGCCGGGAATTTACCGTCCTGGGCAACGCCGTTGATGGCGGCAATTGCGAATTGATCGCCGTGCCCCCCGCCAACGTGATCCCGATTCCGGCCTCGCTCGACTTCAACCAGGCGGCCAGCGTGCCGCTGGTATTTGTCACGGCCTGGCACATGCTCGTGGGACGAGCCGGCGTTCGCCCGGGACAGACGGTGCTGGTGCTGGGCGCGAGTTCTGGCGTGGGCATCGCCGCCATTCAGATTGCCAAGCTCTTTCACTGCCGCGTGATCACCACCGCTGGCGACGAAGCGAAACTGGCCAAGGGCCGCGAACTGGGAGCGGACTACGGCATCGATCACTATAAGCAGAAAATTTCCGAAGAAGTTCGCAAGATCACAAACAAAGAGGGGGTCGACATTGTAGTTGAGCACGTGGGTGCGGCAACCTGGGACGAGAGCCTGAAGTCTCTCAAGAGCAGTGGCACGCTGGTGACCTGCGGAGCGACCACCGGGCCCCAAGTTGGTATCGATCTACGGCACCTGTTTGCGCGGCAGTTGACGCTGCTCGGATCCTACATGGGAACCATGGGCGAACTGCTTGAAGTGCTAAAACATGTTTTCGCAGGACGCCTGAAGCCGGTGGTTGACCGCACGTTCCCGCTCAGCGAATTGCGCGCCGCGCATGAGTATCTAGAGAAGAGCCAGATGTTTGGCAAGATCGTGGTGAACCCGTAGGGCGTTCGTAGCCCGGCTTCGGTTCTGGACGGAGTGTCCAGTCGCTGAGCGTTGTGGCGATTTATCGACAGTCCTTCTCGCTATAAATGTGCGCAGAGGGAACGAGAGAGCTAGGCGTCCCAAGTTCCAAGTAGGTGACCTTTTGCGCGCCGTCGGCTCCATCAAACATCGAGATGGAGAACCGATGGGATTCGACCCGCCAGGTTGATATTGCAACGCCATGAAACGTCGATCCTCCATATAGCGCCTCGATCGCTGCGCGGAGTTCGCTCGCGGACACTGATTTATCGTAGACGGCGGTGAGTCCGACAACTTCACCGTTAACGAAGTCCGTCATGATTTGCGCGGGATAAACTGCCCCACCACTTGCGGGGTTTTGCTTCCACAATTGCGAGCACCCTGCCGAATGGCAATGAATGAGTTGGGGATTCGGCATGACTATTTCCCGTTTGCTCCCTGCCGTTTGCGCATGAGAGCCGAGCGCAGCTAACAAACAACCGACTACACCAATCAGCCTGTGTGGACTGCGCATCCTTATCCTCCTAGCATCGAACGTGTTCGCGCAGAGCCAATTGTGCGCGGACGGGCGGGCATCCGCAAGATTACTGTCGATGACAAGCCCTAGCGCTCCTCAACCCCAACAAGCACCTCGCCGATTTTGCACTTGCTACCCAATCAGTTAAACTCACGCAAGCGGAGCGGTCATGTCTCTCGGCAAACTAGGCCTCTACGCGATGCTGGCCACGGTTTTGACCTTCGCATCGGCCGGGTTAGACCGTTACGTCAAGAAATCTGGTGTGCCGGAGACTAGCGTGCCGGAGACTGCCGTACCGGCGACGAACACCAGGCCGAATGCTGCAACACTCGCCACCGACTTCCCCGTCGAAAGCCAAGCGCCGCCAGGCGGTTTTCTTCCCGTGCAGTTCAAGAATGCCAACAGTCTGGCTGCCGGAAAGGTACTGGTGGCGAGCCGGAATCTCGGCGATCCGAACTTCGCGAAAACCGTGATCCTGCTGGTCCACTACGACGGCCAAGGCGTACTCGGACTCGTTCTCAACCACCGCACCGATGTCCCGCTCTCGCGGGCGCTTGAAAGTCTGAAGGCGGCGAAAGACCGTTCCGACCCGGTCTATCTCGGAGGTCCACTCGAAACCGCAGCCGTGTTTGCGCTGTTGCAGTCGCCAGCCAAGCCGGAAGGGGCGGAGCATGTCTTCGGCGGCGTCTACCTGATTAACTCCAAGCCCCTGTTCGAACAAACCATGTCGGCTCAACCGAAGCCTGACGTTTTTCATGTTTATCTGGGCTACGCCGGATGGACTCAAGCTCAACTTCGGCAGGAAGTAGAATTGGGCGCCTGGTTCATTTTCCCGGCGGAGACTGGCACGGTTTTCAATACCGATCCGGAAGCCTTGTGGCCGGAAATGATTCGGAAAACGGAGATGCAGTATGCTGAAGTGCATTCGTATCAGGCCCACGCAGTAGGCGAATGAGAATGGCCGCGCGGCTGACTCCTGAGAGCGGGCCAGAAGTTTTCAAGTCCAGTTGACAGTTTCAATCCAATACCGCCAAGCGCAACGCTCTGACGTCCCACGCATGGCCGCCATCTGGGCCATCGAAAAAGGAGAAGGCGGCACGACAGAAGAACGTATGACGGCCTACTTCGATGGCCAGCTCCATCCCCGGCAAGCGCTGCCGCCTCGCGTCACTTACGTGGCATGCGAAGGCGAGGCGCTCATCGGCTACATCGCCGGGCATCTCACACGCCGCTTCGGGTGTGATGGCGAACTCCAGTGGCTCTGTGTAATCCAGGAACGCCGGCGGTGCGCAGTGGCATCGCGGCTGATGCCCTGCCTGGCTGCGTGGTGCAAGCAGCAGAACGCCGCGCGAGTCTGCGTGAATGTAGCCCGCACCAACATCGCCGCGATTCGGTTTTACGCCAAACACGGCGCTGAACCAATGAAGCTTGGGTGGATGGTATGGACGGACTTTGCCGCTGCGATTGAGAAATCGCAAGGTTCTTCGGCGGGATAACCTCGCTTGTTCTAAAATAGATGCATGGCTCCCGAACTAAATTTCGGCCCTTACGTCGATCTTGAAAACGGCAAGAGAGTCGTTAAGGATTTGACCTTCGGCAATCCGACGCCGGAAGGACTGGTTCTGACCACGCTTGATTCTGCCGTGAACTGGATGCGCAAAGGCTCTATCTGGCCCATGACGTTTGGCTTGGCTTGCTGCGCAATTGAAATGATGTCGATGGGCGCCGCTCGTTTCGATATTGCGCGCTTCGGCGCCGAGGTCTTTCGTCCATCCCCGCGTCAGAGCGATCTGATGATCATTGCCGGCCGAGTGTCGAACAAGATGGCGCCTGTGATCCGCCAGCTGTGGGAGCAGATGCCCGAGCCGAAGTGGGTCATCTCGATGGGTGCCTGCGCCACCTCTGGCGGCGTCTTCAACAATTACGCGCTGGTGCAAAGCGTCAACCAGGTCATTCCCGTCGACATCTACGTTCCAGGATGTCCACCGCGCCCCGAACAGCTCATCTACGCGATAACTTTGCTGCAGGAAAAAATTCAGAAGGAACGCGGAACCATCCGGAAGGCGTTAAACCTGTCCTAGGAGCGGTGACACTGCCCGCTGCGGATAACTCACAATCCTCAATACTTCTTCGACGGCGAGAAATTTCGTCTTCCGAGATCCACTGTAAGCCATTATAGAGCAACCACTTGGCGTTTCATGGGTCCGCACGAAACGGCATCGCGCCCAAGAAGGCGAAACCATTTTGCCGCGACCTGAATCTAAAGTAATGAGTGTAGGTCTGTTGAAGCATCGCTGTAGACTGGACTTTAGAATCTCCCAAAGAACGTAGTCGGGCGGAAGGTGCTCCATGATGGCAAGATTGTTCGACGCGGTATTCGGTTGCAGGCACTCTCGCTACAGCTTCCCGGTAACCATCCGCGGAAAGGGGCGACGGCCTCAAGCTGGAGCATTGACCGGAACGTACGTGGCGTGCCTGGATTGCGGTAAGGAGTTTCCCTACGATTGGCAGGAGATGAAGGTCATTACTTCCCCCGC
>Ga0210389_10000824_pt1 | contig 26256 bp, 17 predicted proteins | sample IncBWH28OmetaG_FD_160127 | JGI IMG/M metagenome (GOLD analysis project Ga0210389, IMG submission 160127) | Forest soil microbial communities from Barre Woods Harvard Forest LTER site, Petersham, Massachusetts, United States - Inc-BW-H-28-O ... | reverse complement strand
TTTTTCGGGATAGCAGGCGGAATGCTGCTGCGAGCGATGACCAAAGGGCGAGAGGCCGACCTCACTGCAATTCTCAAACAGCATTTGAGTCAGGTAGCAACCGAGCCGCCACACTCGGGTCAAACATTACTCGATACCTGGATCATGCGCGACATAGTGCGTATGCAGGTGTTTTCCGAGATGCGCGAACATCCGATTCTGCTTTGCCCGGTCGCTTCGATTCCTGCTTTTCGTCATGGCGAGCGGAGTTGGGAGATCGACGGCAAAACAGTACAATATCTCGACGCGTGGAGCTACACGGAGTGGTTCAATCTGCTGGGAACTCCGGCGGTGGCCGTTCCATTTGGCTGTTCAAAAGAAGGCTTGCCGATCGGAGTGCAGATCGTCGCGCGTCCGTGGGAAGAGGAATTGGTGCTCGCGGTTGCAGTCGAACTGGAAGCCCAACGCGGGGAATGGCAGGCGCCGGATATTTAACTTCGGATAGCTTTTTCTTCTCTGTGTCCTCAGCGCGACTTTCCCTGCCCCTCTCCATTCCAAGGTTTGGTAGTGATAATGGATTTATACTATTTCTCCACTCTCAAAAAGCGATAACCTGTTGCCATCCAATCTCCCGCTGCAGCCTGACGGCTTCAGAGATTGACACAAATACTTGATGGCACCTCAAACGAAATCGAGGGGCGGATTCGCGTCCCGCATATTGCCCGGGCTGATCGTGTTTTTGTTCATCTCGGCTGTCTACCTCTACACCGTTCCTCAGCCGAATGTCTTCTATGCGGCGATTGTTTTACTGCATGCGGTTATGGGCGTCGTCGTCGCTGTTCTGCTGGCTGTTTCTGTTTGGCGTCTTCTGCGGGATGGAAGCGAGGTCTCGCGTTTGGGGTGGGTACTGCTTGCCAGCGGGGCAGTCGTCGGCCTGATTCTGATCAAGACCGGCACGCCGCGAGTGGAGTGGGGTCTTCTCTATGTTCACATTCTTTTGTCGCTCACTGGCGTGGGAATCGTCTTCTCGGAATGGGCGGGGAAACGTGGCTGGTTGGCGCAGGGAATCGGGAGTTCGATCGTCCGCTGCGCGATTTGTTTGGTAGTACTCGCCGGAGTGGGCGCGGGCGCACGTTATGTGCGTGAGTCACGCTGGCAAAATCAAGCCCGTATTGAGAATCCGCCCATGCCACCTGCCAGCATGATTGGCGAAGGCGACGGCCCGGATGGGCCATTCTTTCCCAGTTCCGCGCAAGTCCACGGCGGACAGAAAATTCCCAGCAAGTTCTTCATGGAATCCGACTCCTGCAAACGCTGCCACCAGGACATCTACAATCAGTGGTTCAGTTCGGCCCATCATTTCTCGTCATTCAACAATCAGTGGTACCGCAAGAGCATTGAGTATATGCAGGATACGATTGGCACCAAACCTTCCAAGTGGTGCGGCGGATGCCACGATCCCGCCGTGCTTTACAGTGGATTGATGGATACCCCGATCAAGCAGATCGTTCACCGCCCAGAGGCGCAAGCTGGCCTGGGCTGCATGATGTGCCATTCGATTGCCCATGTTAAGAGCAGCATGGGGCAAGGTGACTTTTATCTCGAATATCCCAAGCTGCACGAATTGGCCGCAACCAAGAATCCGTTCGAGCGAATGCTGCACGACTTTCTGGTGAAGTTGAATCCCGAACCGCATCGTCGGGTATTCCTGAAACCCTTCATGCACAACCAGACAGCGGAGTTCTGCTCCAGTTGCCATAAAGTTCATCTCGACGTTCCGGTTAATCACTACCGTTGGATTCGCGGCTTCAACGAGTACGACAACTGGCAGGCCAGCGGTGTGTCGGGCCAGGGGGCGCGATCTTTTTATTATCCGGCTAAGCCTTCGCAATGCGCCGATTGCCACATGCCGCTGACTCGTTCGAGTGACATGGGCAACATCGATGGCCAGGTCCATTCGCATCGTTTCCCCGGAGCGAACACGGCGTTGCCCACGGCGAATGGTGATGCAGAGCAGTTGAAGATTAGCGAGGATTTTCTCAAGAGCGGGGTTCTGAGCGTGGACGTCTTCGCGCTCTCTCCGGCGCGAGCGCAATTGAAGCTGGGAGCGTCCAATCGGTCGGATCTTGCTACGACTTTCGCGGTGGGCGAGGAAGCGGAGACGAAAATTACGCCAGCCAGTGAGGCAGAAGTCTTGCCGGTTACCGCACCGCTGAACCGCGTACAGGCTACAGTTCACCGAGGAGATGTGGTACGCGTGGATGTTGTGGTTCGCACCAAGAAAATCGGCCACTTCTTTCCGGGCGGTACCGTAGACGCCTACGATACATGGCTCGAGCTAAAGGGAACCGACGACCAAGGCCAAACCATATTCTGGAGTGGAAGCGTCGATGACAGCGGCAAAGGCCCTGTAGAGAAAGGCGCACACTTTTACCGCTCGCTGCAAGTGGATGCGCACGGCAATGGCATCAACAAGCGCAATGCATGGGCTACTCGGGCCGTGGTGTATGTGCATCTGATTCCGCCGGGAGCGGCTGACACGGTTCACTTCCGCGTGCATATTCCCGAAGGCTCCGGCAACAAAATAACGCTGCACGCTCGCCTCTGCTATCGCAAGTTTGCGTGGTGGAACACTCAGTTTTCATTCGCCGGTGTTCCTGACCCTAACCAACCCAACCGAGATGTCACACCTGACTTCGACGACAGAAAGTTCGCGTTCGCTGGATCGCTGAAAGGCGTATCAGCGAAAGAGGAAAAAATACCTGACCTTCCGATCGTGGCTTTGGCCGAAGATGAAGTCACCCTGAACGTAGTGTCCCACACTTCCCCTCCGGCCGTACCAAAGACCGTTTTGCAAACAGCCGACTGGCAGCGCTGGAACGATTACGGGATTGGTCTGTTACTGCAGGGTGATCTGAAAGGCGCGCAGGCGGCGTTCGAGACAGTAACAGAGATTGATCCCAAGAATCCCGACGGCTGGGTGAATATCGGACGTGCCGCGGTGCAGGAAGGTGACATGGATCGCGCCCGCGCTGTGCTGGCAAAAGCATTGTCGCTCAGTCCGGACCTGGCGCGTGCTCACTTTTTCTATGCGAAAGTCCTGCGCAGCGATGGCCGTTACGACGAAGCTGTCGATCATCTCCATAAGGTCCTGGCACAATATCCCCGCGATCGCGTGGCGCTGAACGATGTGGGACGCATTCTGTTTCTCCAGCGCAAATACGCGGACGCCGTGAACGTGTTGCAATCCGTTCTGGCGGTCGATCCGGAAGACTTGCAGGCGCACTACAATCTTATGCTCTGCTACAACGGCCTTGGAGACCAGAAGCAAGCCCATGAGCACGAGGTGCGCTACCTGCGTTTCAAAGCCGACGAAGCTTCGCAAGCGATCACCGGACCTTATCGCCAGCTCAATCCGGAAGACAACAACGAGCGGCAAGCGATCCACGAACATGTGTCGGGGCCGCTGCGGTTCAATAGTCAGCCCACCGTCTCAACGGGAGCCTCAAGATAATGCGCGAGACGCTGGTATCTTTATTTCTTCTGTTGGCTGCGTCCGCATCTGCTCAGCAAATCCAATTTCGCGACATCACTTCGCAAGCCGGTATCCGTTTCGTCCACAACCATGGTGCCTTCGGAAAAAAGTATCTACCCGAGACCATGGGTTCGGGCTGTGCCTTCATCGACTACGACAACGACGGCTGGCCTGACATCTTGCTGATAAACGGCGAAGACTGGCCTGAGCACAAGCGCGCTGATTCCAAGCTGAAGCTCTATCACAACAATCACGACGGCACGTTCACCGACGCCACCCGCAAAGCTGGTCTCGCGATTTCCATGTACGGTCTGGGCGTCGCAGTGGGAGACTACGACAACGACGGTTTTGACGATGTGTTCATCAGCGCTCTCGGCCAGAGCCATCTGTTTCACAACAATGGCAACGGCACGTTCACCGATGTCACGAAAGCGGCTGGATTGTGGGGTCCGAATGAGTTCTCGAGCAGTGCCGCCTGGGTGGATTACGATCGCGACGGCAAATTGGACCTGGTGGTCGCGAATTATGTGCGGTGGTCTGAAAAGGGCGATCTGTACTGCACCCTCGATGGCGCGCACAAGTCTTACTGCACGCCGGAATCCTATAAAGGTTCGCCCGCACGACTTTGGCATAACCTGGGGAATGGAAAGTTTGAAGACGCCACGCAGAAGGCAAACTTCTACGATCCCACTTCCAAGAGCCTGGGCGTGGCGATTGTCGATTACAACGGAGATGGCTGGCCCGATATCCTGTTGACCAATGACACTCAGCCAAACAAGCTTTACTTGAACAAACACGACGGCACATTCGAGGAGAAAGCCGTTTCTGCGGGAATCGCATTCAGCGAAGACGGCGTGGCCCGCGCCGGCATGGGTGTGGACGCTGCCGACTACGATCGTACCGGGCGACCGAGTTTCATCATCACCAACTTTGCCAACCAGATGCTTTCGCTTTATCACAACGAGGGCAACGGCTTGTTTGTGGATGAGGCTCCGCAGTCGGACGTTGGACGGGCGACCCTGGTGACGCTGGGCTTCGGCTGCTTCTTCTTTGATTACGACAACGATGGATGGCCCGACATTTTCGTGGCCGATGGACACATCGAGAACGAAATCGAACGGGTGCAGAAGAGGGTTAGCTATGCGGAGCCACCGCACGTTTTTCGCAACCTCGGCGGAGGAAAGTTTCAGGAAGTAACGGCCTCGCTGGGATCTGCGTTTGCCAGCCCGAAAGTTGCGCGCGGCGCTGCTTACGCTGACTTTGATAACGATGGGGCGCTCGACATCCTGATGACCACGAACGGCGGTCCCGCCTATCTGTTCCGCAACGAAGGCGGCGAGAACCACAGCTTGCGCATAAAGTTGGTGGGTACGAAGTCGAACCGCGATGGCATCGGAGCGGTGGTGCGCCTGGTCTCTGGAAAAGATCAGCAGTGGCAGACGGTTCACAGCGGCTCGAGTTATTTGTCCCAGAGCGAACTTGTGCTTACGTTCGGCCTTGGCGAGAAAACCAAAGCCGATTCGATTGAAGTGCAGTGGCCGAGCGGGCAGATCGACAAACTCTCAAACGTGTCGGGAAGCCAAACCATCACGATTCAGGAAGCCAAAGGCGTGGTGGCGAACAAAGCCTACAGCAAGCCATTCGCGTTTCACGCTCCTAAATAGAAAATCCGGTGTGCCCATGCCTGCCGTGACTCTTCGAATTCCGGCTCCACTTTATCCGACTTTCCTTTGTGTACCCTTCCGCCCTTTGTGGTTAACTTGGGTTTCGCATGATTAGAACGATTTCCTTTGTTTGCGCGGTCGCCGTGCTGGCGACAATTGCTATCTTCGCGGCCGTTCCGCAAAGTGCTCCTGGCGCAAGGCAAGCAGACAAATCTACCGAGGCGCCTCGTCTCAATAACCTCGGCGTCGCTTACATGAATCAGCAGCTTTTCGAAAAGGCTCTGAAGATGTTTGAAGACGCTGCGGCGCTTGATCCAAATTTCCGGATGGCTCCGATGAATGAGGGCATCGCGCTGCTCAACCTGGGGCGCGTCGATGCGGCCAGAAAGTTTCTTGATCAGGCAGTGAAGCAGAATCCCAACGATCCCCATGCCTGGTACAACCTCGGTATGCTTGAAAAGAATTCCGCGAATTCGCAAGCCGCGATCGATGCCTTCCACCGAGTCACGGAAACTGATCCGAACGATGCGGACACTTGGTATTTCCTGGGCGCCTCCTACGCCCAGAGTAAGCAATATCCCGAGGCAGTCGACGCTTTCCAGCATGCGCTGAAGCTGAATCCGCTGCACGCCTCGGCCGAGTTCGGACTTTCTCGCGCGTATCAGCAATCGGCTGATCTAACGCACGCCCGCGAGCATCTGGTCCGCTTCCAATACATCACACAAAACAAGTTGGGATCGCCCATCAGCCTGGCATACGGCGAACAGGGAAAATATTCGCTCGCCGAAGAATCGCCCGAGACGGTGCAAAGAGTTCCGCCAGAGATTCCAGTGCGGTTCGTGGATGTGACCGAGCAGGCTGGCCTGCAGACAATGGCCTCGCCCGCGGATGCGAAGGATCTTGCTTCTTACCTCGGACCCGGCGCGTGCTTTCTTGATTATGACAACGACGGTCGTATCGACATCTTTCTTGCGGACAATGGGAAGGAAGGCGGAATGTCGCTATATCACAACCTGGGCAATGGCAAGTTCGAAGGGGTAACCAGGAAAGCCGGCCTTGATCCGGCATTGCATGGCATCGGCTGCACCGCAGGCGATTACGACAACGACGGCGCAACCGATCTCGCCGTAAGTCTCAGAGGGCGTGTGCTTCTTCTGCACAACGAAAAAAACGGCACCTTTAAGGATGTCACTGTAGCGGCAGGAATCAAAAGTGAAGGCTTCAACGCTGGGTTAGCTTTCATCGACTACGACCACGACGGAGATTTGGACCTGTTCGTGACGCAGACCACCACTAATCCATGTTTGGATCCGCGAAGCTTGTCGCCGCCTTCGTGCGGAGATATCCAGTTGCCCAATTTTAACTGGCTGTGGCGCAACAATGGCAACGGAACTTTCACCGATCAGACCAAGGAAACCGTAGCTGAGAGCAACGCGCCAGAAGTCGGGGCTATCGGAACAGATTACAACAACGACCGTGCCGTGGACTTGGTCGTCACGGGTAGTTTTAAAGGGGGGCCCGCGATTTTCGAAAACCCTCGCGAAGGGCAATTCGTCTATCAAATTCCCTGGCCGCACGCCCTGGCCGACAGCGCGGGCGTCGCCGCCCTGGATTTCGATCATGACAGCTGGATGGATTTAGCATTTACCCACTGGGGACAAACGAAGGAAGATTCTGGCCTCACTCTTTGGCGAAACACCCATAAAAAAAGTTTCGCACGAGTTCCGCTGCCAACAACAGATTGGGTTCGTGGTTTCGGTGTGGCTGCCGTCGATTACGACAACGACGGCTGGGTCGACCTCGTTGCTGTCGGTGAAACTGCGGATGGGCGCGGCGAAGTGCATCTGTTCCGCAATCTCGGGCCTGACGGGTTCAAGGATGTCACTGCCGACGTCGGCCTCGACAAGATTGTCCTGAAAGATCCACGTGCCATCATCACCGGCGACTACGACGGCGACGGGTCGACCGATCTGCTGATCACGCAGAAGCACGGGCCAGCTGTCTTGCTTCGGAATGAAGGGGGCAATAAGAACCATTGGCTGCGTCTTTCTCTCAAAGGATTGAACGACAACAAAAGCGCGATCGGAACCAAAGTCGAAGTATTCGCGGGAGGGAATCGCCAGAAGTTCGAGATCGCTGGATCGTCTGGCTATCTCGGACAGAATTCGCCCTACCTCACCGTCGGCCTCGGCCAAGCTACACAGGCAGATGTTGTCCGCCTGCTTTGGCCGACCGGAGTTTTGCAGGATGAAGTCGAAGTCACCGGTGATCGTGAGCAGAAATTCATGGAAATCGATCGCCGTGGCAGTTCGTGTCCCACCCTCTTCGTTTGGGATGGCGAACGCTACGAGTTAGTCGGCGACATGCTCGGTGCAGGCGTTGTCGGACATTGGACTGGGCCCGGCCAGCGCGATATTCCGCGCCCCACGGAATACATCAAGATTGATCGCAACGCGATTCGAGAGAAAGACGGCAAGCTCAGTTTTAGGTTCATGGAGCCTTTGGAAGAGGCTGTCTATCTCGATCAAGTGAAACTGCTGGCCGTCGATCATCCGGCGGAGCTTGAGGTTTATCCCAACGAGTACTTTGCGAGCAATCCACCGTATCCGTCATTCAAAGTGGTCGTGAGCCTCAGCGCGCGACCGCCAGCTGCGGCGCGGGACGAGCATGGGCACGACGTGCTCCCTGATCTGCTAGCGCATCGCTACTTCGGTGATTTTGGCTTGACTCAATTTTCAGGCTTCGCCGAGTTGCATAGCCTCGAACTGGATTTGGGCGAACCTTACGCCGGTGGGCCGCTCTGGTTGCTGCTTCATGGGGAGGTCGAATATTACTCCGCGAACAGCATGTACGCCGCGTCCCAGGCCGGAATCGAGTCCATCTCTCCTTATGTCGAGGCCCTCGATAGTAAGGGGAAGTGGATTCGCGTTATGGACGACATGGGCTTTCCTGCTGGTGGGCCGCGTACTATGACCGCCGACCTGACGGGGAAGCTGGCCTCGGGCACGCTGCGCATTCGGATCTCGACCAACCTTCAAATCTATTGGAACAGCGTTCTGATCGATCGAACCAGTCAAGGTCAGGACGTTCGCCTGACGGCAGTTCCGCTCGCTCGCGCCGATCTGGGCTTTCACGGATTCCCGCTGAAGATCGAGGGCAAGCCGCCGGGCTACGTCATGTACGTTTACGAAAAGGCCAGCGCCACCGGCCCCTACACTCGTCCTGCAGGCGCCTATACGCGTTATGGCGACGTGCTCCCGTTGCTTACTTTGCTTGATGACCGGCTGGTCGTTTTTGGATCGGGAGATGAAGTCGCTCTAGATTTTGACCCATCGAAACTTCCCGCGCTGCCCGGAGGCTGGTCCCGCGATTACTTCTTCGTGGCCAATGGCTACGAGAAAGACATGGACTTCTACGCCTACGACTTCAGCAGCGTCGATCCGCTCCCATTCCGCGATATGAGTGGGTATCCCTACCCTGCGCACCAATCATTTCCTCTTGATGACCCGCACTTGAACTATCTGCTGGAGTACAACACGCGTTATATGTCAGGGAATGAATCGCGGGGCTACAGGTTCGATTATTCCCCACGAAAGTGACGGTCGCATCCCGCCCTGATTCGAGAGGTTTTTCCCTGGCAGCGAGCCCCGCCCGGACGAGAGGCCTTCTGATTCTTGCGCGAGCGTCCGGAGCTAAAGAGAGTTGAGAAAAGGGAAAAACCCGGGTATACCCTCCCCCTCGAACGCCCCTCGAGGACACCTCAGCACGAAAATACTGGCTCAAACCACCAATTTTAAGACTTCGGGGTTTCGCAACAGCCTTTAGGGATGCGCCCATTGCGAATCAGTCCCACAATGGGAAATCGCAAGGCCTGGTAACCGCTGCTTAGAGCCCGCAGTAATTTGTCTGCCTTCAGCCCCGCACGTATAACCACGATAGTAACCAGTTGCACAGCCGGCGCAGCATTGCTGGCTGCTGTTCACGGTTCCATTCCGACGAGAACATAGCCGCAGTAATTGATCTGGAGGACATATGCGAAAAGGATGGGTAACCCTTGTTGTGATAGTGGACAGTTTGGCAACCCTGAGTGCGCAGATAAACCAAAGAAGCAATTCACCTCGCGCCGAACGGCAAAGGATGGGGCGTAAACCGAGGCACCCAGGGAAGCAGGAACGTCCGGCAACAAGCCCGCTACGACCAATGGCATTGGCTATCACGGCGATCCGGTGATGCATACCAACCCGGTCAAGGTGTATTTCATCGGGTACGGCAACGGGACGAACGGCGCAAGCCTTCAGATAGTCAGGCGACTGTGAACCTCATGGACGCTCAGTTTGGGCCGGCGCGTGGAATCGGCGGTTTCAGTTACTTCAAGATCAACCCAGCTTACAGCGATACGGTTGGTTATGCGGCCGGGAATAAAGTGCCGCTCGCATCCTCTACCAATAACTACAGCCGGAGGAAGCAACTTGCCGCCAGCGACATTCAGAACATCGTGAGCGGTGCGATCACCAGCCGGGCGTTGCCGAAAGATGCGAATGGTCTGTATTACGTGCTCACCGCGTCGGATGTAGGCGAGACTTCTGGGTTTTGCACCCACTACTGCGGTTGGCACACCAGCAGCACTATCGGGGGAACGGACATCAGGTTCGCGTTTGTGGGGAATCCCCACCGTTGCCCGTCTGCTTGCGAAAGGCAGACGGTGAGCCCGAACGGCGGCAGCGGCGCCGATACTATGGCCTCAATCATGATGCACGAGGCTTCCGAAGCGGTCACCGATCCGGACCTGAACGCCTGGTATGACTCCTCGGGCAACGAGAGCGCGGACCAATGCGCCTGGAAGTTCGGGCCGGTCACGGGTAGGCTCGGACACGGCGCTTACAACCAGACCTTCGGTACGTACAATTGGCTGATCCAGATGGAGTGGGAAAACAGTCGCGGGGGGCGGTTGCGACAAAACCCTGGGCGGCAAGTTTCGGACGGTGCGGCGAGACGGTCGGATTCGTCGCCGCGACCAGCGTACACAATTCATGCAACGAAATCGTTTTAATAGTTGACAGTTTCGCCGCGACATAATCCAATACCCGCACATGGCATCCGCTTCCACTGGCACTCCTGCCGCCGCGCGTCTTCGCCGAACTCTGACGCTTTGGGACCTTATGCTTTACGGCGTCATCGTGATTCAGCCGGTCGCCCCCATGTCCGTATTCGGCGTGCTCAGCGACCGCGGCCACGGACATGTCGTCACTACAATCCTGATTGCGATGGTGGCTATGCTGTTTACCGCGATCAGTTACGGGCGCATGGCGCGGGCTTATCCCAGTGCTGGCTCCGCCTTCACCTACGTCGGACAAGAGATCAATCCCGCACTCGGCTACGTCACCGGATGGAGCATGCTGATGGATTACATGCTGAATCCGATGATCTGCATTATTTGGATCAGCCAACAGGCCCACGTGTTTGCTCCCGGCGTGCCGTACGGAGCCTGGGCAGTTTTCTTTGCTCTGTTCTTTACCGCCTTGAACATCCAGGGAGTGAAGACTTCCGCTCGCGTGAATACTGCGCTGGCGGCCGGGATGGGGATGGTGATCGCGATATTCTTCGTGGCCGCTGCGCGCTACATTTTCGGAAATCCGCATGATGGGGCGACATTCTTCACGCGTCCTTTCTACGATCCGCAGATGTGGAATACGAAAGCAGTGCTGGGCGGTACTTCCGTCGCGGTGCTGACCTACATTGGTTTTGATGGCATCTCGACGCTTTCGGAAGAGGCAGAGAATCCGCGGAGAAACATTCTGCTGGCTACCGTTCTGACCTGCCTGGTGATCGGCATTCTGTCGGCAATCGAAGTTTATGCCGCTCAACTGGTATGGCCCGCGTCGCAGCCCTATCCCAACGTGGACACGGCGTTCACATTCGTAGCGGGCCGTGCGTGGCCGCCGCTTTTTGCAATTATCGGATTCACCCTAGTCGTCGCCAACTTCGGCTCTGGCATGGGAGCTCAGCTTGGTGCGGCTCGCTTGCTTTATGGCATGGGCCGCAGCAGCGCTTTGCCTAAATCTTTTTTTGGCGTTGTGGATGCAAAACGCCACGTTCCCCGCAACAACGTGCTCTTCGTGGGCGCGCTTGCTCTCGCTGGCGCTTTCCTTTTGCCGGCAATCGCCGGAGCGGCCACCGGTTACGAATTGGGCGCGAACTTACTCAACTTCGGGGCTTTGATCGCTTTCATGGGCGTAAACGCGGCGGCGTTTGTACGATACTATCTCCACGAGAAAGAAAGGAAGTTGAGTAATCTTCTTCCCCCGGTTTTTGGGTTCGTGATTTGCCTGCTCCTGTGGTTGAACCTCAGCACCAAGGCGCTGATCTTTGGAGCCATCTGGATGGCCGTCGGGATCGCCTTCGGAGCCTGGAAGACGCAGGGTTTCCGCGGCAATCTGGTGGATTTCGAGTTGCCGCCGGAAGAGGGTTGACCGCCCCGGGATCAAATAGCGGTTTAGTCAAGGAGGACCGAATGCTGGGTGCAATCAATATCGTTGCCTTCGTTCCCACCAGAGACTCGGGAAAGGCGAGGTCCTTTTACGAAGGAGTGTTGGGACTTCGCTTCGTCAAAGATGACGGGTTTGCTCTGGTACTGGATGCAAATGGGATCATGGTCCGGGTCGCGAAAGCTCCGGAATTCAAGCCGGCAGCGTTCACGATTCTGGGATGGCAGGTTTCGGGCATTGAGAAAGCGGTGGCTGCACTCCACGACAGAGGCGTTCACTTCGAGAGATTCGGCTTCTTGGAACAAGACAAGTTGGGGATTGGGACGGCTCCTAAGGGCGACAAGGTGGCTTGGTTCAAAGATCCTGACGGCAATGTTTTGTCGATTTCGGAACACGTTTGACCGCTGTCCCAAGTGGTTTCCCCTGAGGAGTTCTGCAGTTCGAGTCCGGTAGCCAACGATAGCTAGGGCTGGGGCGCAGGTTCGATGGTAAGTGTGACCCTGTTCGATTTCACCGTTGCGCGCCTAGCACCGTTCACTTTGTCGTCCAGTTCGAGCCCCTGGGAGCCGTAGCGGAACTTGCGGGGTACCTCAATAAACGTTCTCGGGTCGTTCGCTAGCTGCACTTGGATAGTGAATTTGCCGGGCCGACTAAGATCGTATAGCGTATTGACGACCGTCTGCTCTTCGAGCGCTTCTTGCGGTCTCAGAGGTTTGAGAATCTGATTTTGCTGAAGACAAATAGGGGCCGAAGGAGTCGTAACGTCGCCGGGGCACAGGGTTGTCCAGCCCCGGATGGTCGGGGTCCTGCTTAGGTACACAATCTCTTAATTTGGGCAATGGCTTGCCTTCATTGTCATAGACCTCGATCTGATAGTTCGGCTCCACGCCCTCGGCGATGACGATTTTCTCAGCTGATACGTTGGTCAGAACAATGTCTAACCTAACTTCGGCACCGGCCTTTACGGCATCTTGTGCGAGGGTAGGTGTTGCTTGAAAACGGCGGAGCACCCTGATTGGGCGGAGATTGAGCACAAAGCGCAGGAACAATCGGGAGGGCTGCAGCCAGCAATAAGAATCGAAAGGAGTTCCCATCTGCTTCCCATTCGCGTCCCCCCAGAGTATATCCGAGGTTTGGTTTATAATTATTAACTCGCCCTTATACTCTGGAGTGATAAGAGAATGATTCGATTTTTGCAAACCCCTGGCCCGATCAAGAAGATTGTTCTTGGCGGTCTTCTAACCATGATTTCCGTTTTCATGGTGATCACCTTAGTTCCTGGCTTTGGCAGCACCGATTTTTTTGGCAGCAGCGGACCGGCCCGCGGTGTAGTGGCCAAGGTGGCTGGAACCGATATTACAAGCCTGGAAGTTCAGCGTCAGGCTCGGGAGATGGTCCGCCAGCAATTCCCGCGTGGTGGGGCGCAGGCTTCGATGCTGCTGCCATTCTTCGCGTCGCAGGCTGCCCAGCAGTTGATCCAACGGCAAGCTCTGATTGCGGAGGCCGAGCACATTGGCTTGCGTTCGACCGACGAGGCCGTGCGCGACGAATTGCAGCATGGCCGCTATAGCGAAACGTTTTTCCCGGGGGGCAACTTCATCGGGCAGGGTGCGTATGAGGAGTTGCTGCAACAGCACGACCTCACGGTAACTCAGTTCGAGCGCAGCGTGAAGGAAGATATCCTGATTGATAAGCTGCGCAGCCTGGTCGCAGGCGGCGCGATGGTTAGTAACGCCGAAGTTCGGCAGAAATTCGAGAAAGATAACGCGAAGGTCAAGTTCGACTACGCGGTCCTGCGCAAGGATGACATTCTCAAAGGGCTGCATCCGGCCGATACGGAGTTAAAAGCTTTCTACGATCGCAATAAGGCGACCTATAACAACTCGATTCCGGAGAAGCGCAAAATCAAGTACGTGTTGATTGATACGGCGAAGCTGCAGAGCGAGGCTCAAGTCAGCCAGCAGGAACTGCAGGGGTATTACGATCAGCACCGCGATGAGTTTCGCGCGCCGGAACAGGTTAACGTTCGCCAGATCCTGATCAAGACTCCGCTTCCTGGTGCTGACGGCAAAGTTGATCAGAAGGGTATAGACGACGCACGCAAGAAGGCTGAGGACGTGCTCAAGCAGCTAAAGGCTGGGGCAAAGTTCGAAGATCTGGCCAAGAAGTATTCCGAAGACCCGAGCGGAAAAGATGGAGGGTCGGTCGGTTGGATTAAGCGGGGCGGATTTCCCGTCCCGGACGTGGACAAAGCTGCATTTTCCCTGGCCAAGGGTGGAACCAGTGATGTGATCAATGCTGGCTACGCCTTCGTGATTCTTCGGGTGGAGGACAAGCAGGACGCTCACATGAAGACGCTGGCGGAAGTTAAGGATCAGATCGAGCCCATCCTCAAGCAACAGAAAGCGCAACAGGCCGCGGATTCCGCGGCCAGCGCCCTGCTTTCTCAGGCTAAAAGTGGTGGCCTCGACAAAGCGGCTGCGGCCAAGGGCATGCCGGTGGTGGCAACGGACTTTATCAGTCGCACGGATTCGCTGCCGGGCATCGGCGCTTCGCCGCAGTTCACGGAGGCAGTGTTCAACGCAGCCGAAAAGTCTCCGCCCGATCAGGTGCAAGTGCCTCAGGGCTTGGTGATATATGAGTTGGAAGCCATCAAACCGCCGGCTACGCCGACATTCGAAGAAATCCGCAGCCGGGTGGAGACGGAGTTCAAGAACGAGCGGGCTGGAACTCTGCTGACGCAGAAAACGCAAGAGCTGTCCGACCGTGCCAAGGCCGATCACGATTTGAAGAAGGCTGCAAAAGAGTTGGGCGCCACGATGAAGACCAGCGATTTGGTGCTGCCGGATGGGCAGGTTCCCGATATCGGCTCGATGTCCGGAGCCGCATCTGTCGCCTTCACGCTCAAAGCGGGCGACATCAGCGGTCCAGTCGACAGCGGGAATACTGGCGTTGTTCTGGCGATTCTGGAGAAGCAAGCGCCGACGGACACGGATTTCGCCGCCAAGAAAGATCAGATCCGCGATGCCCTGGTGCAGAACAAGCAGTCCGAATTGTTTGGCCTGTTCATGGCGAACCTGCGAGAGCAAATGGAGAAGTCGGGGAAGATTAAGATTAATGAGCAGGAGATGAAAGCCTTGACCAAGCAGCAGGCCGAGGGGGAAGAGGGCGAATAGAGCAAATTCGTGTTTCTGTGACCGCCGAGTTTGCTCCCGGCGGATTCCGCGTCCCGGAAAATTCTCCGAGCGACGACACAGGTAAGTCGTGAAGCCGATCTGGCTGCGGTCCTGATGATCGCCCCGTAAAAAGATGGAACAGTAAGTCATACATGCCATTTCCTCGCTTGACCGGAATTCTGCTGCACCCCACCTCGCTGCCCTCGCGTGGTGGCATCGGTGATTTCGGGCCGGCGGCATACGAGTTTCTCGATTTTCTTGCGTCCGCACGCCAGGGGCTGTGGCAAGTGCTGCCCCTGGGACCACCTGCGAACGGGAATTCTCCTTACTCTTCGACCTCAGCATTTGCCGGTAACCCGTTGCTGGTGAGCCTGGAGCGCCTGGAGGAGCGCGGGTGGGTTGACGCTTCTCAGCTCGGTGAGCTTCCCTCTTCAGTTGGTCCCGTCGACTACGAACAAGTTCACCAACGCAAGCTCCCTGCGCTGAATGAAGCGGCTGGCAAATTTCTGGACTCTGCTCCCGGAGCCGCGAAGTCCCGCTTCGAAAGATTCTGCTCTGAGAATGAGTGGTGGCTGGAAGACTTTGTTCTCTACGATGCCTTGAGGAATCGCTATCACAAGCAATGCTGGAATGCGTGGCCGCTCGAACTGGCGCGCCGCGACGTGGGCGCGCTACAAACCGCCCGCACCGAATTGGCTTCGGAGATGGCGGTCCGCAGGGTGATCCAGTTCTTTTTCTTCGAGCAGTGGCATGCCTTGCGTCTCTACTGCGCACAAGAGTCCATCCGAGTGGTCGGCGATATTGCCATCTTTGTCGACTATGACAGCGCAGACGTTTGGGCAAATCGAGAACTGTTTCGCCTGAAAGACGACATGGAGCCAGAAGCTGTGTCGGGCGTGCCTCCGGACGCATTCAGCGCCACGGGCCAGCGTTGGGGAAATCCTCTTTACAATTGGAACGCGATGCGCTCGGAAGGTTACAAGTGGTGGGTGCAGAGGCTACGTTGGGCCACGCAAACTTGTGACTTCATCCGTCTCGATCATTTTCGCGGTTTCTCGCAGTTCTGGGAAATTCCAGCCAGCGAGCCCACCGCCATAAATGGTCGTTGGGTCGACGGCCCTAAAGACGAGCTCTTTAATAAGCTGCGCATGGAATTAGGCGGGCTGCCGTTCTTTGCCGAAGATTTGGGCTACATTACGCCGGACGTGCACGAGCTACGCGAGCGCCATCAGATTCCTGGCATGGCTGTGTTGCAGTTTGGCTTTGGCGACGCCGGTGCACATGTGTATCTGCCACACCGGCTCACTCCAGATCGCGTGGTCTATACCGGCACTCATGACAATGACACAACCCTGGGCTGGTGGAATTCGAGCGCAACCGAATACGAGCGGCGGGCTGCGAACGCTTACGTTGGACATTGTGAAGAGGGGATCAACTGGGCGTTCATTCGCGCGGCCCAAGCTTCCGTTGCCAGCCTTGCGGTCGTTCCTGTCCAGGACGTGCTCGGACTGGGCAGCGAAGCGCGGCTGAATACTCCGAGCGTAAAGACGGGCCACTATCTTTGGCGATACCAGCCGGGCTCGCTGACCAAACACCTGGCGGAGCGCATGGCCAGCCTCGCCGAGGTTACCGATCGCCTGCCACAGCCCATTCCAGTGCTGTCAAGTGAGGACTTCATCGCCTGATCCGAGAGGGATTGTCGGCGCGACTTCATCGCCTGATTGTATTCACATTGTGAATGTCAGGTTACAAAACGCCGCGACGCTTGGAGTGGCCCTGCTGCATTGTGTATAGATGTAGACGAGGTTGGGAGTGAAGCCGAGTGCAGAATGCGATCATCCAGGCGCGCGCCCTCGAGAAGTTCTATGTCCAGCCGGAGGGGAACCGCATCGAGGTCATTGCGCCTACCGACCTGGAGGTTTTTCCGGGCAAGATTGTTGCTCTGCTGGGCCCGTCCGGCTCCGGAAAATCCACTCTGCTGCGAATGCTGACCGGTCTCTCCGTTCCGTCTTCCGGGGAAGTATTTTGGCATGGCGAGCCGATCAGTCACCACTCGCCTAACGTTGCCATCGTGTTCCAGAGCTTTGCGTTGTTTCCGTGGCTCAACGTGCTCGAAAATGTGGAAGCGCCTCTGGAAGCGCAAGGGGTGAGTGCGATTGAACGCCGCAAGCGTGCGCTGAAGATGTTGGATACGGTTGGCCTCGACGGCTTCGAAACCGCCTATCCCAAAGAACTTTCCGGCGGAATGAAACAGCGTGTAGGATTTGCCCGTGCTCTGGTTGTCGAACCTGAAGTGCTGTTCATGGACGAGCCTTTCTCGGCTCTTGATGTTCTGACGGCGGAAACTCTTCGCGGTGAATTGCTCGAGCTCTGGCTAGGTAAAAAAATGCCGACCACGGCGATTTTCATGGTTACGCACAACATCGAAGAGGCAGTTCTGCTGGCCGACCGTGTCATCGTCTTAGGAAAAAATCCCGGACGCATTCGCTCCGGCTTCGAAATCGATCTGACCTATCCGCGCGACCGCAAGGCGAATCGTTTTGTGGAGTTCGTGGACTATACCTACAAGATCATGACGCAGCCGGACGTGGAGCCTTCGTCGCTGGTCCCAGGGAAAGCTTCCACGGGCGCGGTGCGCGCTCCCAGGCAAAAGTACCAGATGTTGCCGCATGCTCGGACAGCTGGCATCGCGGGTCTGCTGGAAATCCTACGCGATGGCGGCGGACGAGCCGACCTTTACAAGCTTGCCGAAAAGTTAGCCATGGATGTGGATGACCTTCTACCAATCGTGGAGGCCGCAACCCTTCTTGGTTTTGCCACGCTGAAGGAGGGCGATGTTCAAATCACACCGGAGGGCATAGCCTCTGCCGAAGCCGACATCCTCACTCGTAAGATCGTTTTTCGCGAGGCCGCACTCAAACATGTGACCATCCTGCAATGCATCGAAAGCGTTCTCAAGGCGAAGTCCGATCATTCCATTCCCGTTGAATTCTTCCACGATATTCTGGACGAGCACTTCAGCCAGGACGAAGTCGAGCGGCAGTTCGAAACCGCGATGAACTGGGGACGCTACGCGGAGATTTTCGATCACGATCCGCAGAAGGGACGTCTCGTCCTGACCGAGCCCACGTCGGAAACCAATCACCAGCTATCCGCGGCGAAATCATGAAGAAAGGCGCCGGGCTCCGGACCATCTCTCCCTTTCGTCTCTGGTCCCTGTTGCCGCAGCTCGAGACTTCACATTTGCCTGACGTGCTGATGTTCGCGGCGGCCATTGCGTTGTTCTATGGCGTTCTGGTCGTCGCGCGAACCTGGCTTGGCCCATTCACTCCCTCGGTTGAAATTTCACAGAGTCCGATGGCGCTTCCTTCTTATGCAGGTCTGTCGTTGTTGCGCATATCGCTTGCTTACGTTTTGAGCTTCGCATTCACGCTTGTGTACGGCTATATCGCTGCTTACAACCCGAAGGCCGAGCGTTTCATGATTCCGCTGTTGGATGTTTTGCAATCCATCCCCGTGCTGAGCTTTTTGCCCGGAGTGATGCTGGCCATGGTCGCACTATTTCCCAGCCGCCAGTTGGGTGTCGAGTTGGGAGCGATTCTCCTGATTTTCACCGGACAAGTCTGGAACATGGCATTCAGTTTCTATGCCTCGCTGAAGAGCATCCCGCGTGAGATGCGCGAAGCAGGCAAGATTTATGGCTTCAGTTGGTGGCAACGCTTTACTGAGATCGAACTGCCCTTTGCCGCGATTGGACTGGTCTGGAACTCCATGATGTCAGTCGCGGGCGGATGGTTCGCCCTGATGGCTTGCGAAATGTTTGTTCTCGGCTCGCGCGACTTCCGCTTACCCGGCCTGGGCTCCTATCTGCAGACGGCCGCCAGCGCCGGAGACACGTGGTCGATTTTGTTGGGCGTCTTTACCATGATCGCGGTGATCGTACTGCTCGATCAATTCGTCTGGAGGCCGGTGATCGCATGGGCGGAGAAGTTTAAAGTCGAGCAGGTGGAAAGCGCGGAGGTGCCGCATTCCTGGGTTCTTGACCTCATGCAACATTCCCGCAGCCTGGCACAGCTGCGACAAAAAGCCATCTTCCCGGTACGTGAGTCTCTGATGTCGTATTTTTCTCGGCGGCACAGGGCCGAACCGGTCGCCCATGCGGTGCCGCAATGGAAAACTTGGCTTCTTGGGACTCTGGGCATTGCCGCCTTGGGGCTCACGGGATACGCGGTGATTCGGGTTGCGATCCTGCTCACTGGACTCGATCACTCCGAGGTGGCTGAGTTGGGACGAGGGCTTGGCGCAACATTCCTTCGCGTGATTGCAGCTCTCGTAATTGGCGCTGCCTGGACCATTCCTGTAGGCGTGAAAATTGGATTCAGCCCGCGCCTGGCTCGCGTCGCACAACCGCTGGCTCAGATCGCAGCGTCCGTTCCAGCGAACGCGTTTTTTCCTGTCATCCTGTTGATCCTGATTCGTTTGGGTGGAGGGCTCGGCATCGGCTCCATCCTTCTGCTTTTGCTCGGAACACAATGGTACATTCTGTTCAACGTCATCGCTGGGGCGATGGCGATTCCAACCGACTTGAAAGAAGTCTGCTCGGTATGCCGCATCAGCGGAGTGGAACGCTGGCGAAAACTGATCCTTCCGGGAATCTTTCCGTATCTATTGACCGGAATGGTGACTGCCTCGGGCGGCGCCTGGAATGCGAGCATCGTGGCTGAATATTTTCATTTCAAAGGGCAGACATTCTCTACCGTGGGTCTAGGTTCCACGATAAGCCAGGCGACCGACACCGGAAATTACGTCCTGCTGATCGCAGCCACTATCGTGATGGCAGCCATGGTCGTCACCGTCAATCGTCTAGTGTGGCGTCGGCTTTATAGGCTGGGCGAGACTCGGTTTCGCCTCGAGAGCTAACGAAAAAGGCCGGGATCTTTCGACCCCGGCTGTAGTTGGCTGGTCGCCCGGAAAAACTGTTCAATGGAGGACGGGCGTCCCCGCCCGTCTTCGTCCTAATAATCAGAGCCGCGCAGTGTACAAGCGTTTAAGCGGTTCTCCGCGGACGCACAGTCAAATCCCGCACCTGAGTCAAGATGCTCGACATCTGCATCCCATTCAACTGGTTCACAAAGGGTAGGATCTCCGCGATGAACTGATCCTGCATCAGTTCACGAACTTCTTCCTGCCGATTGCGCTCGCCGCCGCTGAGCAGATCAGGCACCGTGACTTCGAGCGCCCGCGCCAGCCTCTCCAACGAGGAGAGCGTCGGCGTCGCTTTCTCGTTTTCGATCTTGGAAACGTAGGTTCGTGGTACGGACATGCGCGCCGCCAGTTGTCGCTGGCTGAGTCCATTGTGCAGACGCATGGACCGGATGGACGCCGCCAGGTGCAAGTGCCCGCGACCGTGGCCATTGGTTGGCATCATCTGGGGCGGAGGGGGAGCCGCGACTACTTCGGGCTCATCCTCGTCTAATGAAGCATGGCAGCGGCGGCAAAGATCGTTACTGGTACGAAATTGAACCAGCAGGCAGCGATCGCAACGAACGACTTCCCTGGAATCTACTGGGGCAAGAGTGGTGGCCATCTAAGGTGTGGGAGGGCCAGAGCGGGCTTCTCCTGGAACCGAGTGAACCAAACTAGATACGGTTCCCAACCTGCAGCGTAATCTGAGGTACAACCCCTGTGGATGTCAAGCACAATCTACGAGCTCATCCCGAGGTATGATATGCGAAGGGCAAAGCAAATTCTCGAAAGCCGGACAAGATCAATCTTAATTTCATTCCTGATGGCAGGATTCGAGGGAGGGCACGGCTTCAGCCGTGCCGCCAGGGCCCCGTGAATACTGGGTTTTAGCCCCTGGGTTTAGAACTGCGATGGCATAACACGTTGCTATAATTATCAAGGTTCAAGGAGCAAGATGAAGATTGATCGCGAGTCCGCCTGGTGTTTACTAACTGAGTTCACTCAGTCAGAAAGTTTGCGCAAACATGCCTTGTCGGTCGAGGCGTGTATGCGTGCGTACGCTCTGAAATTTGCGGCTGGTTCCACGGAAGAAGAAGAGCTTTGGGGGGTCGTCGGCCTCCTCCATGACTTCGATTACGAGAAGTATCCCAGCCTCGACGACCATCCTTATAAAGGCAACGAGATTCTGAAAGAGCGCGCTTACCCGGACGAAATCCGACGCGCCATCCTGTCCCACGCGGAATACACCGGCGTCAGTCGGGATACTCCGATGGAAAAAGCGCTGTTCGCTTGCGACGAACTCGCCGGATTCATCAGCGCGGTCGCGCTGATCAAGCCGGGAAAGTCGCTGGCCGAGGTGGACACGAAGTCAGTACAAAAGCGGATGAAAGACAAAGCCTTCGCACGCAGGGTGAATCGAGACGACATCGTAAACGGCGCCGCGGCTTTGGGCGTCGATCTGGAAGAGCACATCACATTCTGCATCGAAGCGCTAAAACCGATCGCAGAAAAGTTGGGGCTGGACAGAAGTAATACCAAGAGCGCCTAGAACACGTGGGGAGAGCCGCCCCGGCTGTGCGGCCGAGCGAAGATCGGCCAGTCGCGCGCTACGAGTTCAAGCTACCGCAGCGCCTCCGCCACTTTCCCACTCGCGAGCAAATCCGCAATCCGCCCAAAATCCCGATACATCACGCGATCTTTATCCATAGTCGGACAGACCGACCGAATCGCAGCATAGGCCGCCAGTCCACGCTTGCCGGTCTTAAGTGGTGCCACGAGGTCCAGTGCCTGAGCGGCAGCCATCGCCTCGATGGCCATCGCATTGCGGGTGTTTTCGACGATCCGTTTCAGCTTCAGAGCCGCGGTCATTCCCATCGAAACGAAATCTTCTTTGTTGCCGGAGGTGGTGATGGAATCCACTGACGCGGGATGCGCCAGGATTTTGTTCTCACTCACCAGCGCTGCAGCCGTGACCTGCGGCATCATGAATCCAGAATTGAGTCCCGCGCCCGCAGCCAGAAACGGCGGTAACCCTTCATTCAGTGCGGGATTCACAAGGCGCTCTAACCTTCGTTCCGAGATGCCAGCCAGAGCGCTGAAAGCAATTCCGATAAAATCCAACACGAACGCCAGCGGCTCGCCGTGAAAATTCCCCCCTGAGATCACTTCACCTTCGCCGTCCGTCTGCTTTGGATTCTTCACGAAAACCAGAGGATTATCGACGGCCGAGTTTACCTCTGTTTCCATCACGTCGCGGCAATGAGACAGCGTGTCGCGAACAGCGCCGTGCACCTGGGGCATGCAGCGCAGAGAATAAGCATCCTGCACTCGGCTGCAATCGCGGTGCGATTCGCGAATCTCGCTTCCTTCGAGCATGCGCCGCAAGTTCTCTGCCGTCTTCAACTGACCCCGATGCGGGCGCGCCCGGTGAATGCGTACGTCGAAGGCAGCATCTGTACCTTGCAACGCATCGAGTGTAAGCGCCCCGATCACGTCCGCAGTGTCCACCAGCGTCTCAGCCGCGAGCAGCGCCAGGATTCCGACCGCTAACATCCCCTGCGTCCCATTGATCAGAGAAACCGCTTCCTTGGCTTCCAACACCATCGGCTTCATTTGGGCCCGGCGCAGCGCATCAGCTCCCGAAATACGGACGCCTTTGTCATCCAGGCATTCGCCTTCGCCGATCAGAGCAAGCGCAAGATGGGCCAATGGGGCTAAATCACCACTTGCACCCACGCTACCCTGCGATGGGACAAATGGCGTGACTCCGCGATTCAACATCTCGCAAAGTGCGTCAACGACCACAGCCCGCACGCCAGAGAATCCCTTGGAAAGGGAATTGGCGCGCAGCAGCATCATGGCTCGAACCTCGGCTGCGGTCAGCGGCTCACCCACTCCCACGGCGTGAGAGCGCACGAGGTTGACCTGCATTTCGCGAATCTGCTCGCCCGCAATGCGTACGTCGCTGAGCTTGCCCACACCGGTTGTAATCGCGTAAGAAACTTTGTTGCCGGCTACCAGCGCGTCCACTACGGCGCGGGCCCGGTCCACGGCCGCTCGAGCATCCGGGTCGAGCAGCACGGGCCGATACTCGACAGCGACCTCCCGCACCGCTTCCAAGGTAAGATCATTGCCGTTAATATGAAGTGCTTTCAAAGGATTCGTCGATCAGCTTTCTGGATATTTAGTTACAGTTCTCAGATGTCATTTTTCATTCCCATCGCCGCCCGGAACGCGCTTACGTATTTTTCTGGCAGCGGTACTTTTTTCAATTCCGAGTCGACCACTATGTGCGTGGTGTCCCCCTCGGCTAGCAACGTGCCGTCATTGGCCTGCACCAATTCATACTCGAACTGCACCAGAGACTCACGAATATACTTCAAATGGGTGCGAACAATAACCTCATCGTCATAGCGAGCCGGAGCCTTATAGCGGCAGCGTGCATCGATCACGGCGATAGCGCAGCCGTCTTTTTGCTCCATCTCGCGATACGAAAAACCCAGTTGTCGCAGCAGTTCCACCCGACCGATTTCGAACCACACAAAGTAATTTGCATGATAGACCACGCCCATCTGGTCCGTCTCAGCGTATCGCACGCGCATACGGGCCTCACTGACCAGGGGAGGACGGCTCGCTCCGCGGTTCATTCGCCGCTCCACTGCGGCTTGCGCTTTTCGAGAAACGCGGAGATGCCTTCGCGGAAATCCTTCGTGGCGCGAATCGCGGCATTCTCTCGTACCGCGGCCTGGATCTGCGTATCGAGCTGAACCCGCGCGTGGTCACTGAGCAGACGCTTCGTGCATATCAGCGATGCAGGGCTGTTTTCCATGAGTTGCGATGCCAGTTCCCGTGCTCGCGCGATCAGCTTTTCCGCGGGAACGATTTCGTTGATGAGTCCGATGCGATGCGCCTCCTCCACTCCGATGATCCTGCCGGTAAGCAGCAGGTCTCGCGCATGTTTTTCCCCGACTTGACGCAGTAGAAAAGTGGAAACGATCGCCGGTACGAACCCGATTCGAACTTCCGTGTAGCCGAACTTGGCTTCGGGCACGGCCAGCGTGAAGTCGCATAAGCATGCGAGCCCGCAGCCTCCCGCGATCGCTGGCCCGTTTACGGCCGCAATCGTCGGCTTGGGGAAGTCATAGAGCGAGCGGAAAAGCCGGGCCATGATTTCAGAATCTTTCAGGCTCTGCTTGGGGGAGCGGTCCGCCAGAGCCTTCAGATTATCCAGGTCCATGCCCGAGCAGAATGCTTTCCCCGCTCCCGTAAGAATCAGCACCCGCGCAGACGAGTTGGCAACTTCGTCCAGCGCCGCCAATAGATCTTCAATCAATTCGTAACTGATTGCATTGCGCTTCTCCGGACGGTTGAGCGTGGTGATGGCAGTACTACCGTCATGCGCGACAAGGAGTGTTTTGAATTCCATTTCAATCCGCCGCCGTTGAATTTCCGTATCTCGCTCCTATTTCAGTTGTCGCACGCAGAAGTACGTCGAACGGCTTCAGCGGTGGCATAGCCGCGCCGCGTGCCGTCAACGCCTCAATCACCGTCTCTGTAGCAACATTGCCAACCAGAGCATCCTGGGCAAAGGGACATCCTCCCAGGCCGCCCAACACGGAATCGAATCGTCGGCAACCGGCGTCATACGCGGCGGTTATTTTTTCAGCAGCCTGATCGGGGCGGCTGTGCAAATGTACGCCAATTTCCAAATAGTCATACTTCGAAATCACTGCCGAAACCAGTTCACCAATCTGCTGTGGCCCTGCTACTCCAACGGTGTCCGCCAGCGAAATCATGTGAACGCCATAAGATTCAAGCAGGTCGACTGCGTCGACGACTTCCCCCACATTCCATTGATCGCTGTAAGGGTTTCCGAACGCCATCGAGATATATGCAACGGTTTCAAGTCCAGCCTCGTCGCCTTTGTTTTTTATCTTCTCAAGTTCGTCGATGGCTTCATCGAGCGTCTGGTGCTGGTTGTTGCGCAAAAATGTCGGTGACACCGAATACGGAAATCCCAACGTGCGAACAGCATGAGTGTTGATGGCTCGCTGCGCACCCTTTTCGTTTACGACAACGCCAATAATCTCAACATCGTCCGGAGGATCGAGTTCTTTCAAAACCTCTTCCGAGTCGGCCATCTGGGGCACGGCTGTGGGAGACACGAATGACCCAGCATCAATGTGCTTGAATCCCGCACTGATCAAGGCTCGCAGATATTCCAACTTGACGTGCGAAGGGATTTGCCCTTTCAGTCCCTGCCACGCATCCCGTGGACATTCGATCAGCTTGAAGGATTCAGGCATTCCAAAACCATGGCGCCGGATTTGCAGGCATTCTCACGGATACATGCTTGTTCAGCAACTCTTCACTTGGTCTCTGACGATGCTAGTCGTGAAAATCCGTGGCTAAGTCTGCAGCACTCCCACCTTGAACTCGGCCACGTCCGGGTTCAGCGATGCCGCTTCCAAAGCCTGAGTGATCGCCTCCCGCGTTTCAATCGGATCGATAATTTTGTCAATCCACAGCCGGGCCGCGCCATATCGCGGATCAGTTTGTTCGTCGTAAGAGCGCTTGGTTGATTCGTAAAGCTCTTTTTTCTCCTCTTCGCTCAACGTCTTTCCACCTCGCTCCAGTTGCTTCAGTTTGATTTCGACCAACACGCTGGCAGCCGAATCGCCGCTCATGACGGCAAAGCGCGCCGTCGGCCAGGCAAACAAAAAGCGTGGGTCGTATGCCTTTCCGCACATGGCGTAATGTCCGGCGCCAAACGATCCGCCGACGATCACCGTAATTTTCGGCACAACCGAATTTGACACTGCGTTCACCATCTTCGCGCCAGCTTTAATAATGCCGCTCCACTCCGCGTCGCGCCCAACCATGAATCCGTTCACATCGTGAAAGAAGATCAGTGGAATCAGGTTCTGATTGCAATCCATGATGAAGCGCGCCGCCTTCTCCGCGGATTCCGTGTAAATTACGCCGCCAAACTCGATCCGCTTGTGCCCCTCGTGATCGATTGCCTGCGCATGCAGTTTTTGATTAGCGACAATCCCCACAGCAAATCCACCAATGCGCGCGTAACCGCAGACTACAGTCTTTCCGTACTCAGGTTTATATTCGTCGAAGCGGCTGCCGTCCACGATGCGCGCAACAATTTCCTTCATATCGTAAGGCCGTCCGGGAGAAGAATCGTAAATACCGTAGATTTCTTCCGCTGCCAGCGCGGGGTCTTCCGGCTTCTTGCGGTCCCACGGAGACTGCCGGCGGTAGCCCCACTTCTCTACGATCGCGCGAATCCGCGCCAGACAGGCCTCATCATTAGGTTCGCGGAAGTCCACGGTACCGCTGATAGCCGAGTGCATGGCTGCACCACCCAACTCCTCGGCAGAAACTTTTTGTCCGATCGCCGCCTGAACCAAAGCCGGACCAGCGAGAAAAAGTCCACTGCC
>Ga0210389_10000823_pt1 | contig 26261 bp, 27 predicted proteins | sample IncBWH28OmetaG_FD_160127 | JGI IMG/M metagenome (GOLD analysis project Ga0210389, IMG submission 160127) | Forest soil microbial communities from Barre Woods Harvard Forest LTER site, Petersham, Massachusetts, United States - Inc-BW-H-28-O ... | reverse complement strand
GCGGGCAAATCCAACCCAGCTCGCCGACGATGCGGCCCGCGAGGTCGACGCGGCGAGAGCCCGCGCCCAGCGGCCCCGGCAGTGGTAGGAAAGGGGGTTGTGACCGTTGAGACCGGGGCGACCGAGGTTCCGACCCACCCGAGCGATGATGTGGTCGAGGTTGTCAGCAGGCTGATCCGGTTCGATACCACCAACACCGGCGAACCCGAGACGACGCGCGGCGAGGCCGAGTGCGCGCGGTGGGTCGCCGAGCAGCTCCAAGAGGTCGGCTACCTGCCGCAATACGTCGAATCCGGCGCTCCCGGCCGGGGCAACGTGTTCGCGCGCCTCAAGGGCGCCGACACCTCACGCGGGGCCCTGCTCATCCACGGGCATCTCGACGTGGTGCCGGCCGAGCAGACCGAATGGAGCGTGCACCCGTTTTCCGGTGCGATCAAGGACGGCTACGTGTGGGGCCGCGGCGCGGTCGACATGAAAGACATGGTCGGCATGATGATCGTGGTGGCGCGGCAGTTGAAGCGGGCCGGCGTCGTGCCGCCACGCAATTTGGTGTTCGCATTCCTTGCTGACGAAGAGCACGGCGGTCATTACGGGGCGCAGTGGTTGGTCGACAATCGGCCCGAGCTGTTCGATGGAATCACCGAGGCGATCGGGGAAGTGGGCGGGTTCTCGCTGACGGTGCCACGCCGCGACGGCGGTGAACGTCGGCTCTATCTGATCGAGACGGCCGAGAAGGGGCTGTCGTGGATGAGGCTGACCGCCCGGGGCACGGCCGGACACGGCTCGATGGTGCACGACCACAACGCGGTCACCGCCGTCGCCGAGGCTGTTGCCCGGTTGGGTCGGCACCGGTTTCCGCTGGTGCTGACCGATACCGTCGCCCAGTTTCTGGCTGCCGTGAGCGAGGAGACCGGGCTGGGTTTCGACGGCCCGTCGACCGATCTCGAGGAAATGATAGAAAAGCTCGGCCCGACGGCCCGGATGCTCAAGGCCGTGCTGCACGATACCGCCAACCCGACGATGCTCAAGGCCGGGTACAAGGCCAACGTCATCCCGGCGACGGCCGAAGCCGTGGTGGACTGCCGCATCCTTCCGGGCCGCAAGGTGGCGTTCGAGGCCGAGGTCGACGAGCTGATCGGCCCCGACGTGACGCGCGAATGGATCAGGGACTTTCCGTCCTACGAGACGAGCTTCGATGGTGACCTGGTCGACGCCATGAACGCCGCGCTGCTCGCGGTGGACCCGGACGGCCGGACGGTGCCCTACATGCTTTCCGGGGGGACCGACGCTAAAGCCTTCGCGCGCTTGGGGATTCGCTGTTTCGGTTTCAGCCCGCTGCGGTTGCCGCCGGATTTGGATTTCAGCGCGCTGTTCCACGGCGTCGACGAGCGGGTACCCATCGAAGCGCTGCATTTCGGCATCGATGTGCTGGCACACTTCTTGACACACTGCTAGTCGAAGCTGGTGCGAATTTTTAAGCCCCTAAACACATCACGAGAGGATCGCCATGAGCTTGCCGCCCGACCCGTACGACGCGCTGCCCAAGCTGCCGTTGTTCAGCCTGACCTCGAACTCGATCACCGACGGCCAGCCGCTGGCGACACCGCAGATCAGCGGGATCCTAGGTGCCGGCGGAGAGGACGTGAGCCCGCAGCTGAGCTGGTCGGGATTCCCGAAGGAAACCCGCAGTTTCGCGGTCACGGTCTACGACCCCGACGCCCCGACGCTCTCCGGGTTCTGGCACTGGGCGGTTGCCAACCTGCCGGCCGACGTGACCGAGTTGCCCGAGGACGCGGGCGACGGCCGTGAGCTGCCGGGCGGCGCGGTGGCCTTGGTCAACGACGCCGGAATGCGCCGCTATGTCGGCTCCGCGCCGCCTCCCAGTCACGGGGTGCATCGTTACTACTTCGCGGTGCATGCCGTGGATGTCGACAAACTCGAGCTCACCGAGGACGCCAGCCCCGCCTTTCTGGGCTTCAACCTGTTCCAGCACGCGATCGCGCGCGCGTACATCGTCGGCACCTACGAACAGACGTAGGGCGGACAGGGCGACTTTTCCAACCGCGTCGGCGCCGGCTCCGAATCACCGTCGTGCAACCGCGCGCCTGTGTGTTAGTCCTGCCGGGCGGCAAGGTGCGCAGCGAGGACGCCTCCCGCTGGTGGCAACCGGCCAACCTGCGGGTGATGTTGATCGCCGCCGCGTTGCGACGCGGGCTGGGTCCCGATGTCGAGGTGCGGCGCGTTCAGTACCGCTGTCGCGGATGGAATAGCCCGCGGTTGGACGCCGTGTGCGACGCCAGGGCGGTGCTCGACGAGGTTCGGCGGCGATTCGAACCGAAACGCATTGTGCTGGTGGGGCATTCGATGGGCGGGCGGGTTGCGGCGCAACTGTGTGCGGGCGCGGGCGTCGGTGGGGTGGTCGCCCTTGCGCCGTGGTGGGTGGGCGGCGACGCTGACCTGATCCCCGAGTCCACCCGGCTGCTGGTCGTGCACGGCACCGCCGACACCTGGACCGACCCGCGCAGTTCACGGATCCAGACGCGGCGGGCCGGCGAGCGCGGGCTGGACGCGCAGTGGGTGGGCGTGGCAGGTGCGGGACATTACATGCTGCGCCGTTGTGGTGAATGGCACCGTCGCACTACGGACTTCGTCGCCGACTACCTCAGGTGTAGCTAGCTGCTACACTTGTTACAGTTTGCTACAGAATTGAGGAGTGATGGCCAACAACGCCGACCGGGTGACCCGTTTCGCCGTCGACCTGCTGGACAGCGCCGCGGTCGAGGGCGCGCGGCAAAGCCGGTCGGCCAAGCAGCAACTCGATCACTGGGCTCGGGTTGGCCGGGCCGTGTCGAGCCAGCACACCGCGGCACGCCGGCGCGTGGAGGCGGCGCTGGCCGGAGACCTGGAACTGCGCGAGCTCAGCGTCGAAGAAGGGGTGGTCTTCAACGCCGAAATCGCCGCGGCCATCCAGGAGAACCTCGCCGAGTCCAACTACGGACAGCTGCTCGCCCAGCGTGGCATCACCACCGTCGCCCTCAACGAGGCGGGGGAAATCGTCGAACACCGCCCCGATGGCACGTCGGTAATGTTGACCGCCAAACGCCGGCCCGCACGTAGCCGGAAGTGACAACCGCCGGCCGATGAACCGGCTCGACCTCGTCGTCGGACCCAACGGGGCCGGCAAGTCAACCTTCGTCGAACTCACACTCGCGCCGCTGCTGCCGCGAAGCGGCTACGTCAACGCCGACGAGATCGCCAGACAGCGCTGGCCCGACGACCCGGCCGCACACGCGTACGACGCCGCCCGGGTGGCCGCCGACACCAGGGCGCGGCTCATCGACCTGCGCCGCCCCTTCATCGCCGAAACCGTGTTTTCTCACCCCTCCAAACTCGAGCTGATCGACACCGCGCAGACCGCGGGCTACACCGTCGTGCTGCACGTGTTGCTTATCCCCGAAGAGTTGGCGGTGCAGCGGGTCAGGCACCGAGTCGAGGCCGGTGGACACGACGTGCCCGAGGACAAGATTCGTCAACGCTACCAACGTCTTTGGGCCCTGGTCGGCACGGCGATCATCCGGTGCGACACCGCGACCGTGTACGACAACAGTGCACTCAAGGGTCCCCGGATCGTGGCTCACATGAGCGGCGGTCAGCCGATCGGTGCACCCGCCTGGCCGGCGTGGACGCCGCAGGAGTTGATGGCGCGCTGCCCCGCCTGACGTGGCCAACCCGTGGACGCAAGCGGCAGTAGTGCAGTAGCGGACTACTCGTGTCTTCGCGCGCTCAGCGACCTAACGTCGGGCGCGACAGATGTTCAGGTGTGGGGAAAGTGGTCGCTATGGTGGGGCATTCGGCGGTTGTCAGCATTGTCGATGATTCTTCGTCCGGGCCGACGTGCGCCAAACGAAGGCCCGGACTCGCGGATGCGTCGGCGGCACCCCCGCGCGGAGTAGGCACCAGCCGAGGGGTGCTCGACGGCGCGTTCGCCGTCCTCGAGGCGCTCGCCGCCGCCGACGGTCTGGGGTTGACCGAGTTGGCCGCTGCCAGCGGGCTGCCCAAGAGCTCGGCGTACCGGCTCGCCGAACAGCTCGCGGCCCTCGGCGCGGTCCAGCGTGTGCAGCGCCGTTACTACGTCGGCGCGCGAATCGGACACATCGGACAACGCTGGCAGCCCGACCCCCAGCTGCGCGACGCGGGGCAGGCGCCGGTGCACACCCTGGCCGTGCAGTCGCGCGCCACGGCGTCGCTGCGGATCCTGCATGACGACCGACTGCGGGCGATCTGCACCACCGCGCCGCACGGCCACGCCTATCTGCCCAACCCGGCGGACCCAGAATCAACCGCCCGCACCGCCACCGGACGTGTCCTTTACGCGGCCCAAGCGAATACCGATGGAGTTGCGCTTCCGGGCTGCTGGACGCGACGCGAATGGCGCCTGCTGCGCGCCCGCATCCGCGACGCGCACGCGACCGTGGTCGACCATCAAGAAGCCGTCGCCGGCATCTGCTGCGTGTCGGCGCCGGTGTGGTGGCCCAACGGAAGCTGTGCCGGCGCGGTCACGGCCGTTGTGCAGGCCGCCAGACCGCCGCATGATCTCCGTGACCAGGTGATATTCGCGGCCCGCAGCATCAGCGCACGATTGCCGTAATCCTCGCGGCGGACGGTCCGGCCCGCGGCACGAGGCGATCCGCGAGTCACGGTCTGGCGCGGGCGTCTAGTGGTCCGTTCGGCGGACCCCCGGGTTGCCGGGCGAAGCGTTGCCAGATGCGATTCGAGCAACCCAGGTGGGGGTATAGATGGCGGTGGTGATGCTGGCTTCCCGGAACGGGTCGGCATCGACGCGAGCCGATCGGAGCACCTCGTTGAGCGACCCCAAGCCTGACAGATCGTCACCCGATGGTGGGGTGGCCCCGACCATCACCGGCACGGCCGATGGCGTCACGGGCGAGGGATTCCTCCCAGGACGCCGCGTCACCATTTGCGTCACGTACATCGAAGACGACGTCAGCGACTACCTCAGTTACACCGCCGGCCCCGACGGCCGCCTGCACGCCCGGGTGCCCACCAGCCACGCCCCCGGGGCGCTGCGCATCCGTGCCACCGACCATCGATCCGACCCCGACGGCGAGTGCGGGCTGCTGTGGAGCAACGCCCATACCGCCAGCCCGCCCAAGCACTAGGCCACCGCTTCCCGGGCGGGTTTGCTCAGCAAACCTCGGCCAGGGTGCCTGCCGCGACGGCGAGCCGCTGAATGGACCCCGCTGTTGCCTCACGGCGCCCGCGGGGTGCGCAATGGATGTCGCCAGTTCGCGTCCAAAGCGCGGCCGCCGGCAACACACGCACGGCGACCGGCCTAGATCCGCGTGACGACAGTGGAGGTGGTGGGCCGATGGTGATGGGTCCGGCCGGTGTGGGGCAGATCGTGGTGCCACATGTTTTCGCGCACGCAGACTCGTTCGACGGCCAGCCTGCGCATCTGGATCAAATCGGCGCTGAACTCGAGGCGCCAGACACTGAGGTGACGACGATGACCACACCTAACGCCATTCTGCCGCAACGGATTTACCTCATCCGCCACGGCGAGAAACCGGCCGACCCGCCGGCTTCGTCGCCCGATCAGTCGGGTCCGCCGTTCGGGATTGACGCCGACGGCAACCAAAACGTGCACTCCCTGCTGCCGCGGGGATGGCAGCGCTCCGGGGGGTTGGCCGCGCTGTTCGACCCTGCCGTCGGGGCGCCGCAGGCGGGGCTGCACACCCCCGCCGCGTTGTACTCGCCGAATTACGGGAAACCGGAGAAGACGCAGGCGCACCGCACCTTTCAGACCATCCAGGGTCTCAGCGGGCGCCTCGGCATCACCATCCAATCCCCGGTCCCCGAGGGAGGGGAACCCGCGCTCGCCGACGCGGTTCTGGCCAGCGGCAGCGAGGTCGTGCTGATCTGCTGGGAACACCAACACATCCCGGCCCTCGCACAGGCCGTCCCCACGGGCAACAACACCGCCGTCCCCACCCAGTGGCCGGGCGATCGATTCGACGTCATCTGGACCTTCGACCTCGACCCCGCCACCGGACGCTACGTGTTCGGCCAAGTGCCCCAACAACTTCTGGAAGGTGACTCCGCGACCGTGATCTAAGGGACGCGCTGTACGTCGGCGCGCCGGTAGGAGGCGGAGCGTGACCTATCCTGGCGACTTATCCGATTTGGGGGCCGCCGACCCGACCGCATCGCTGAGCGAGGCGAATCCGCCGTCGTGCAACCGGCGGGCAATGCCGTCGTGAATGTGCTTGGGCCACAAACCCCCGACATAGATGAAGCCGGTGTAGCCCTGCAGCAGCGATGCGCCCGCAGTGATCCGCTCCCAGGCGTCGTCGCCGGTTTCGATGCCGCCGACGCTGATCAGCGCCAGGCGATCGCCGGCGCGGCCGTAGAGCCGGCGCAGCACCTCAACCGCGCGGCGCGCCACCGGCGGCCCCGAGATGCCCCCGGCGCCCAGCGCGTCGACCCCCGGCGTGAGAAGGCCGTCGCGCGACACCGTGGTGTTGGTGGCGACGATGCCGGCCAGGCCCAGCTCGACGGCCAGGTCAGCGATGTCGTCGAGATCGGAGTCGGCGAGATCGGGTGCGATCTTCACCAGTACCGGCGTTGACGTCGCCGAGGCCTCTAACAGGACGCCCTCGAGGATGGGCCGCAGCGATTCGACCGCCTGCAGGTCGCGTAGCCCCGGCGTGTTCGGCGAGCTCACGTTCACCACCAGATACGACGCCAGCGGGCCGACCAGGCGCGCGCTTGCCCGGTAGTCGTTGACGGCGTCGGCGGATGGCGTCGTCTTCGTCTTGCCGATGTTGACCCCGATCGGTATCTCGGGTCGGTGGCGCGCGAGCTGCAGCGCCAGCGCGCCGGCACCGCGATTGTTGAACCCCATCCGGTTGAGCAGGCCGCGGTCGGCGGGCAGCCGGAACAAGCGGGGGGCCGGGTTGCCGGGCTGCGGGTGCGCGGTGACGGTCCCGACCTCGGCATACCCGAATCCACACGCGCCCCAGGTGAGTAGCCCCGTGCCGTTCTTGTCGAAGCCGGCGGCCAGCCCGAGCGGTCCCGGGAAGCGCACCCCGAACACGGTGCTGGCCAGCACCGGATCGGTCGGGCCGAGCAGCCGGTGCAGCAACCGTCGCACCGACGCGCCGGCGGTGAGGCCACGCAGCACGGCGAAGACCAGCGTGTGGATGCGTTCGGGCGGGATCACGAACAGCAGCGGGCGCACCAGGCCGTAAAGTCGATGACCGCCTCGGCCGGGTGGGGCCGCCGTCACAGTTGGGGTTGGTCGGGTCGCTGGCTGTCCAAGCGGGATTTCTTGCGGCGCAACAAGACTCGCCTACTCCCGTCGGTATATAGGCGCACCCGCGTGAGCTCCCAGCCGCGATATTCGGCCTCGATAGACAGCCGGGTGGATACGCTGAGTCGGGTCAGTTCCGGCGGCAGGCGCAACGGCACCCACTCGTATTCGTCGGACATTTCGGTGTCCCAGCCCGCGGGAAGCCCGCTCCGCCGCGGCGCTGGCCGGCCATTCACGGGGTACCCGCCGCGTGCTCGATGATCTGCACACCCGCACCCGACCCCGACACCACGTACAAGGTGTCCGACGCTTCGTCAAAGGCCAGGGAGTTGGGTTGTCGCACGGTGGGGTGGCGCGCCCTTTCGACGGGAATTCCGGTTGACAGATCGTAACCAATGACGGTGTTGGATGCGGTTTGGGACACCCAGGTGAGCTCGCGGGAGCCGGCCAGGCCGTACGGGGCCTGCCGGACCGGGTAGGCCTGACGCAGGATCAGCGGGTCGACGCCGTACACCAGCAGTTGGCCGCCGCGGGTGTCCGCAACCAGGACCCGGCCCAGCGCATCGGCGGCCAGGGTGGTGGCGCCCTCGCCCGCCCGCAGCGACTGCTCAACACGACCGTCGGCGCCGATCGTCGTCACCGAGGTCTGTCCCCGGTCCAGTACTACCGTCGTATTTCCTTGTGTTGCAAGGGCATCGACGCGAGCAAAGATCTTGTTTCGGCTCTCGACGGACGCGCTGCTGACCGCGGCCGGTGTCTGGGAGGTGAGGGTGAATACCGCGCCGTCGGCGCTGCCCAGCACCAGCTTGCCGTCGGCGCGTTGCGCGATCGCGGTGAATTCGGCCTGTGCTGCGTCGGCGACGGGTACGTGCGCCGTGTGGCCGGTGGACAGGTCGACCGCGAAGTAGCCGCCGCGGGCAGCCAGGAAGGCCCAGCCACGACCGTCGCCGGTCAATGCCGTCGCTCGCCCCGGCAGGGCAACCTGCCGGGGCGAGCCGCGCGGGGTCACGTGCGGGTCATCGAACTCTGTGATGCTGGCGGGCGCCGCCGGGTCGGCACCGGGAACCAGGACGGCCAATTGGCGAGTGCTGCCGTCGAACAACGCCGCCGTGGCGTCCCCGGCCAGCGCTCGCACCGTACCGGCCGGATTTTGCGACACCGGTGGTGACTGGGCCGCCTGCGCCGGTTCGATGGTGCGCGGTTTTTCGGAGGCAAACGTACCGAGCGGATTCGATGAACAACTCGTGACGGACGCCAGCAAAAGCAGCAGAGCTGCAAGGCGTCGCCGAACTCGATGTTTGTCGCCTCTATGCTGTCGCAGCAATTATTTTCCTTCGCGTAACCATCGTGAAAGCAAAATTTTAAGGAACGGTTTCGCATCCAATACGGCCATGTTCCTACGCTGAGTAGTACTGGAGAGGTATCGTCGCTTCATGACCGTCATCGCCGACCGGCATATCGCAGCTAGAGAGTTTGCTGTCGAGGACATATCGACAGGAATCTTTGCCAGCGGATATGGACAAGTCGGTGATGGACGCAGTTACTCCTTCCACATTGAGCACCGTTCGCTCGTCGTCGAGATTTACCGCCCGCGCTTGGCCGGCCCCGTCCCGCAGGCCGACGAAGTGGTAGCCAGGGCGGTCCGCAGCCTGGTCGACATCGACCTCACCGATGAGCGCAGCCTGACCGCCGCGGTGCGTGACGCCGTCGCTCACGCGCTACCGGTTTCCCGCTAGTCAAGCCCGGGCGCGGCCACCCGCACCGGGTACGGTCGTCGTCGTGGCCGTGGTTCCTGGTTTGACCGAGTTCCTGCCGGTGTCGCCGTGCTAATCCTGCCAGGCAACGGGACGGTCGCGGCGACGTGACCGTCATCCTGCTGCGGCATGGCCGCTCCACCTCGAACACCGCGGGCATTCTGGCCGGTCGTTCCGAAGGCGTCGATCTCGACGAGAGGGGTCGCGAGCAGGCCGAGGGACTCATCGATCGGATCGGCGACCTGCCAATCCGGGCGGTGGTCACCTCGCCGCTGCTGCGCTGCCGGCGCACCGTTGCGCCGCTCGCCGAGTCGCTGTGCGTCGAGCCGCTGATCGACGACCGGCTCGCCGAGGTCGATTACGGGGACTGGACTGGCCGCAAGATCGGTGAGTTGGCGAATGAGCCGCTGTGGCGGGTCGTGCAGGCCCATCCCAGCGCGGCGGTGTTCCCCGGCGGCGAGGGCTTGGCGCAAGTGCAGGCGCGCGCGGTAGCCGTAGTCCGCGAACACGACCGAAGGCTGGCGTCAGAACATGGCGGCGACGCGCTCTGGGTGGCATGCACGCACGGTGACGTCATCAAGGCGGTTGTCGCCGACGCCTACGGGATGCACCTGGACGGGTTCCAGCGCGTCACCGCCGATCCCGGGTCGGTGAGCGTCATCCGGTACACCCCGCTGCGGCCATTCGTGTTGCACGTCAACCACACCGGCGCGCGGCTGTCCGCGATGCTGCGGGCCGGGCCGCCACCGAAGGCGGAGTCCGAGGGTGATGAGGCTCACGGTGAGTCCAAGGCGGCGCCGCAAACCGAATCGACCGCTGTGGCGCCGTCGAGCGACGCGGTGGTCGGAGGCTCCACCAATTAAATTCCGTTGCGGTGCCACGATCGGATCGCACAGCGACGGCCACAGCCGGTATTTTGGGAAGTGCCATGGCCCGCGCAATTCACGTCTTCCGCACACCCGACCGCTTCGTGGCCGGGACCGTTGGCCAGCCCGGAAACCGCACCTTCTACATCCAAGCGGCGCACGATTCCCGGGTGGTGTCGGTGATATTGGAGAAGCAACAGGTCGCGGTGCTCGCCGAGCGCATCGGTGCGCTGCTGATCGAGGTCAATCGCCGGTTCGGCACCCCGGTCCCGCCCGAGCCCGCCGAGATCGACGACCTCAACCCGTTGATCACGCCCGTCGATGCGGAGTTTCGGGTCGGGACCATGGGCCTGGGCTGGGATTCGGAGGCTCAGACCGTGGTGGTCGAATTGCTGGCCGTGACCGACGCCGAATTCGACGCCTCGGTGGTGCTCGACGACACCGAGGACGGTCCGGACGCGGTGCGGGTGTTTTTGACGCCGGAATCGGCACGGCAGTTCGCCACTCGCTCCAATCGTGTGATCTCCGCCGGACGTCCGCCGTGCCCGCTATGCGACGAACCGTTGGACCCCGAGGGCCACATCTGCGCACGCGCCAACGGCTACAAGCGCGGCGCGCTGCTCGGGCCTGACGATGACCCCCCGGAATAACGACTGTGACGAACGCGAGGTGTTGCGGGACGGCGAGCTGACCGTCCTCGGACGCATCCGCTCAGCCAGCAACGCCACCTTTTTGTGCGAGTCGACGCTTGGCGGGGCTTCCGCGCACTGCGTCTACAAGCCGGTCTCCGGTGAAGCACCGCTGTGGGATTTCCCCGACGGCACACTGGCCGGTCGCGAACTCGGCGCATACCTGGTGTCGACGCAGTTGGGTTGGAACATCGTGCCCTACACGGTGATTCGTGACGGTCCGGCCGGGCTGGGCATGCTGCAGCTTTGGGTGCGCCAACCCGGTGACGCCGCCGATTCCGACCCCAGGCCAGGTCCCGACCTCGTCGACCTCTTCCCGGCCGACAAGCTGCCGCCCGGTTATCTGCCGGTGCTGCGCGCGTACGACTATGCCGGCGACGAGGTCATCCTGATGCACGCCGACGACACCCAATTGCGGCGGATGGCGGTGTTCGATGTGCTGATCAACAACGCCGACCGCAAGGGTGGCCACATCCTGTTCGGGCTCGACGGCCGGGTTTACGGAGTCGACCACGGTGTGTGCCTGCACGTGGAGAACAAGCTGCGCACGGTGTTGTGGGGCTGGGCCGGTAAGCCGGTAGACGACCCGACTCTGGAGGCGGTAGCGGGCCTCGCCGCCGCCCTCACGTGCTCTCTCGGCGATGAACTGGCCACCCACATCACCCGGGCGGAAATCGCGGCACTGCGCCGGCGGGCCCGCGCGCTGCTCAACGATCCGGTCATGCCCGGACCGAACCGGCATCGTGCGATCCCGTGGCCGGCGTTTTAGTACGCGCCCCCGGCGTCGGCAATACTTATCCGGTGTCAGACCTGACGGATGCCGCTCTGGCCGCCGATCTCGCCGCGGAGGCGGGGGAGCTGTTGCTCAAGGTGCGCAAGGACATCGGTTTCGGCCAACCTTGGGCACTCGGCGACGCGGGTGACAGTCAGGCAAACGATTTAATTTTGCGGAGGTTGCGCGTCGAGCGACCCGACGACGCGGTTCTCAGCGAGGAAGCGTACGACGATCTGGTCCGGGTCAGGTGCGGCCGGGTGTGGATCATCGACCCGCTGGACGGCACCCGGGAGTTCTCCACGCCCGGGCGCGACGACTGGGCGGTACACATCGCGCTGTGGCAGCGTCCCGTCGATGGCCGGCGCGAGATCACCGATGCGGCAGTGGCTTTGCCCGCTCGCGGCAACACGGTCTACCGCAGCGACACGGTGACCGACGGCGACGCGCGCGTCGGCATTCCCCATACCTTCCGGATTGCCGTCAGCGCCACCCGGCCACCGGCCGTGTTGCACCGCATGCGGCAGAAGGTGACCATCCAGCCCGTGGCGATCGGGTCGGCGGGCGCCAAGGCGATGGCTCTCATCGACGGGGACGTCGACGCCTACGTGCACGCCGGTGGCCAGTGGGAATGGGATTCGGCGGCGCCGGCCGGGGTGGTGATGGCCGCGGGCATGCACGCATCCAGGCTCGACGGCTCTCCGCTGCGTTACAACCAGCCCGACCCGTATCTGCCCGACTTCATCATGTGTCGCGCCGAGCTGGCGCCGATCCTGCTCGACGCCATCCACCAGGTGTGGCGCTGAGGAGCCCCCGCCTCAGCCCGTCCCCCTCGCGGCTACGCCGCCGGGCGGTTCCCCCAACGCGGGCCGCATCGTCGCCGGGCTTAACCCGATTGCCCGGCTCCTTCTCAGCCCGCTACGCGGGCCGCATCGTCGCCGGGCTTAACCCGATTGCCCGGCTCCTTCTCAGCCCGCTACGCGGGCCGCATCGTCGCCGGGCTTAAAGTCGAGGCATGCAGTCGTGGCCTACCGCGCAGGTTCCGGTGTTGCCTGGACGGGGGCCCGAACTGCGGCTTTACGACACCTCTGACCGGCAGGTGCGACCGGTGGCGGCCGGCGCTCAGCCAGGCTCCAAGGCGACCATGTACGTCTGCGGGATCACGCCGTACGACGCAACCCATCTGGGCCACGCGGCCACTTATCTGGCGTTCGACCTGGTGCACCGTCAGTGGCTCGACCTCGGTCACGACGTCCACTACGTACAGAACGTCACCGACGTCGACGATCCCTTGTTGGAGCGCGCCGATCGCGATGGTGTCGACTGGCGGGAGCTCGGCGACCGGGAGATCGCACTGTTCCGCGAGGACATGACGGCGCTACGGATACTGCCGCCACACGAGTACGTCGGAGCGACCGAGGCGATTCCCGAAGTGGTCGAACTCGTCGAGAAGATGCTGGCTTCGGGGGCTGCCTACGTGCTCGACCCGGAAATAGGCGAATACCCGGACGTCTACTACCGGGCCGACGCCACCCTTCAGTTCGGCTACGAGTCCGGCTACGACCGGGACACCATGCTTCGGCTGTTCGCCGAGCGCGGCGGCGACCCTGATCGGCCCGGCAAGACCGACGAGCTCGACGCCCTGCTGTGGCGGGCCGCGCGACCGGGGGAGCCCAGTTGGCCCTCACCGTTCGGTGCCGGGCGACCCGGCTGGCACATCGAATGCGCGGCGATCGCGCTCAGCCGCATTGGCAGCGGCCTGGACATCCAGGGCGGCGGCAGCGACCTGATCTTTCCCCATCACGAATTCACCGCCGCGCACGCCGAATGTGTGCGGGGCGAGCGGCGATTCGCTCGGCACTACGTGCATACGGGGATGATCGGCTGGGATGGGCACAAGATGTCCAAGAGCCGCGGCAATCTGGTGCTGGTCTCAACGTTGCGCGCTCAAGGCGTTGAGCCGGCGGCTATCCGGCTGGGCCTGCTGGCCGGCCACTATCGCGCCGATCGGTTCTGGAGCGACGAAGTGCTCGACGAGGCGGTCGCCCGGCTGCAGCGCTGGCGCACCGCGACCGCGCTGCCTGCCGGCCCCGACGAGACCGACCTGATCGCCCGGGTGCGGCAGTATTTGGCCGACGATCTTGATTCCCCTAAAGCCATTGCGGCACTTGATGGTTGGACCACCGACGCACTGGAATACGGTGGCCATGACGACGGGGCGCCGAGGCTGGTGGCGACTGCGATTGACGCGTTACTCGGGGTAGACCTCTAAGCGCAGCAAAGTCTCCTGCAAGGTACCTTTCGGCCATGACGTCGCTGCAGGGCAAAGTTGTCTTCATCACCGGTGGTGCCCGGGGGATCGGAGCCGAGGTAGCCCGTCGGCTGCGCAACAAGGGCGCCAAACTGGTGCTGACCGATCTCGACAAAGCCGAGCTGACCGCGCTGGCCGCTGAACTCGGCGAAGAACGGGTGTTGACCGTGGTCGTCGACGTGCGCGATCTGCCCGCCATGCAGGCCGCGGCCGACCAGGCCGTCGAACGCTTCGGCGGCATCGACGTCGTCGTGGCCAACGCCGGGATCGCCAGCTACGGTTCGGTGCTGCAGGTCGACCCGGAGGCGTTCAAGCGGGTGCTGGACGTCAACCTGCTCGGCGTCTTTCACACCGTGCGCGCCACCTTGCCGGCGCTGATCGATCGCCGCGGCTACCTGTTGATCGTCTCGTCGCTGGCCGCATTCGCAGCGTCTCCGGGGATGGCGTCGTACGACATGACGAAAGCCGGGAACGAGCATCTGGCCAACGCGCTGCGATTCGAGGTCGGCCACACCGGGGTGAACGTCGGCGTGGCGCACATGTCCTGGATCGACACTGCGCTGGTTCGCGACACCGAGGCCGACCTGCCGTCGTTCGGCCGACTGCTTGCCGCGCTGCCTTGGCCATTGAACAAGACCACCTCGGTAACCAGGTGTGCTGAGGCATTTGTCAAGGGGATCGAGGACCGCAAGGACCGCGTGTACTGCCCGCGCTGGGTAATCCTGTTCCGTTGGCTCAAGCCGGTGTTGTCCACCCGGGTCGGCGAATTTCCGGCCCGCAAGGCCGCTGCTGAGCTGCCGCAATTGGACGCCGAAGTCGCCGCGCTCGGTCGTTCCAGCAGCGCGTACAACGAGCGCCTGGAGAATTCCTAGCGCCCGAACCCCGGGCGGCGGCGGCGCAGATAACGTTCGAACTCCGCGGCCAGCGCGTCGCCGTCGATCTTGCCCAGCGCGTCGTTCACATCGACCTCGGCGTCGCCGCGCTGCTCCAGCGACAACACATATTCGGCCAGGTCCTCATCCTCGGCGGCCATCTCGGTGATCGCCTGCTCCCACTCCTCGGCCTGCGCCGGCAGGTCGGCCAGCGGGACCTCGATGTCGAGCACGTCTTCGACGCGGCGCAGCAGTGCCACCGTCGCCTTAGGGTTCGGCGGGGTGGACACGTAGTGCGGCACCGCCGCCCAGAACGTCACCGCCGGGATCCCCGCGGCCACGCAGGCGTCCTGGAACACCCCGGCGATCCCGGTGGGGCCCTCGTACCGCGTTTCCTCGAGGCCGAAGCGTTTCGCCGATTCGGGGGAGTAGGCCGCCCCCGACACCGGCACCGGCCGGGTGTGCGGGGTGTCGGCCAGCAGGGCCCCGAGGATCACGACGGTGTCGACGTTGAGCTTGTCCGCGATGGCCACCAGCTCGGCACAGAATGTGCGCCAGCGCATGTTGGGCTCCACACCATGCATCAACACGACGTCCCGGTCGCTGCCGGGTGGGCGGCAATGGGTGATTCGCATCGCCGGCCACACCAGCTCCCGGGTAACGCCGTCGACTTGGCGGATGACCGGGCGATTCACCTGGTAGTCGTAATACGCCTCGTCGTCGATCTCCACGATCGGATCCGCTTCCCAGATGGCGTCGAGGTGCTCGAGCGCATCGCTGGCCGCGTCGCCCGCGTCGTTCCAGCCCTCGAACGCCGCAACGACGATGGTGTTGTGCATTTCGGGCAGCGGGGTGCCATCCGGCGGGGTCACAGAATCAGGGTACGGCCTTCTTCCTGCCGACGATGCGGGCCATCCGGGCCGCTGAGGGCGCGAGGCGGGTAATCCGGCGGAGCCGTCGACGACTCGCCTCTATGCATAGGCCGACTATCCTTGTGGCGTGACTGCCGCTAATGAGCACCGCTACGACACCGATATCCTGGACACTTTGGCGCAGCGTGTGATGGTCGGCGACGGTGCGATGGGCACCCAGCTGCAGGCGGCCGATCTCACGCTCGACGACTTCCGCGGCCTGGAAGGCTGCAACGAGATCCTCAACGAGACGCGCCCCGACGTGCTGGAGACAATCCACCGCGCCTACTTCGAGGCCGGCGCGGACGCCGTCGAGACCAACACCTTCGGCTGCAACCTGTCCAACCTCGGCGACTACGACATCGCCGACAAGATCAGGGACCTGTCGCAGCGCGGCACCGCGGTCGCGCGCCGGGTCGCCGACGAGCTGAGTACCCCGGACCGCAGGCGGTACGTGCTGGGGTCGATGGGGCCGGGCACCAAGCTGCCAACCCTGGGCCACACCGAGTACCACGTCATCCGCGACGCGTACGCCGAGGCTGCGCTGGGCATGCTCGATGGCGGCGCCGACGCCATCCTGGTGGAAACCTGCCAGGACCTGCTGCAGCTGAAGGCCGCGGTGCTGGGATCGCGGCGCGCGATGGCCCAGGCCGGACGGCATATTCCGGTTTTTGCCCACGTCACCGTGGAGACGACCGGCACCATGCTGCTGGGCAGCGAGATCGGCGCGGCGCTGGCGGCCGTCGAGCCGCTGGGTGTGGACATGATCGGGCTGAACTGTGCGACGGGCCCCGCCGAAATGAGCGAGCACCTGCGCTACCTGTCCAGGCATGCCCGCATCCCGGTGTCGGTGATGCCCAACGCCGGGCTGCCGGTGCTGGGCCCCAACGGCGCCGAATACCCGTTGCTGCCCGACGAATTGGCGGAGGCGCTGGCCGGATTCCTCACCGAGTTCGGCCTGTCGCTGGTCGGTGGCTGCTGCGGCACCACCCCCGAACACATCCGCCAGGTGGCCGATGCCGTCGCGGACTTCAACGACGGGACCGCACGGCGCGGCGAGCGTCACGTGACCTACGAGCCGTCGGTGTCGTCCCTGTACAGCGCCGTGCCGTTCGCGCAGGACGCCTCGGTGTTGGTGATCGGGGAGCGCACGAACGCCAACGGCTCCAAGGGTTTCCGCGAGGCGATGATCGCCGAGGACTACCAGAAGTGCCTGGACATCGCCAAGGACCAGACCCGCGACGGCGCGCACCTGCTGGACCTGTGCGTCGACTACGTGGGTCGCGACGGCGTGGCCGACATGACGGCGCTGGCCAGCCGGCTGGCGACGGCGTCGACGTTGCCGATCATGCTGGACTCCACCGAAACCCCGGTGCTGCGCGCGGGTTTGGAGCACCTGGGCGGCCGCTGCACGATCAACTCGGTCAACTACGAGGACGGCGACGGCCCGGAGTCGCGTTTCCACAAGACCATGGAACTGGTCGCCGAGCACGGCGCCGCGGTGGTCGCGCTGACCATCGACGAGGAGGGCCAGGCCCGCACCGTCGAGAAGAAGGTCGAGATCGCCGAGCGGTTGATCAACGACATCACCGGCAATTGGGGCGTCGACGAATCGTCCATCCTCATCGATACGTTGACCTTCACCATCGCCACCGGCCAGGAGGAGTCGCGCAAAGACGGCATCGAGACCATCGGGGCGATCCGGGAGCTGAAGAAACGCCACCCCGACGTGCAGACCACGCTCGGGTTGTCCAACATCTCCTTCGGCCTCAATCCCGCCGCGCGCCAAGTAGTCAACTCGGTGTTCCTGCACGAATGTCAGGAAGCCGGTCTGGACTCGGCGATCGTGCACGCGTCCAAGATCCTGCCGATGAACCGGATACCGGACCAGCAGCGCGAGGTCGCGCTCGATTTGGTCTACGACCGTCGCCGCGAGGACTATGACCCGCTGCAGGAGCTGATGCGGCTCTTCGAAGGCGTGTCGGCGGCGTCGTCGAAGGAGTCGCGCGCGGCCGAGCTGGCCAAACTGCCGCTGTTCGACCGGCTGGCCCAGCGCATCGTCGACGGCGAGCGCAACGGCCTGGAGGCCGACCTGGACGAGGCGATGACTCAGAAGCCGCCGCTGCAAATCATCAACGAGAACCTGTTGGCCGGGATGAAGACGGTCGGTGAGCTGTTCGGCTCCGGGCAGATGCAGCTGCCGTTCGTGCTGCAGTCCGCCGAGGTGATGAAGACCGCCGTCGCCTACCTGGAACCGCACATGGAGAAATCTGAGGATGACTCCGGCAAGGGGCGCATCGTGCTGGCCACCGTCAAGGGCGACGTGCACGACATCGGCAAGAACCTGGTCGACATCATCTTGAGTAACAACGGCTACGAGGTGGTCAACCTCGGCATCAAGCAGCCGATCGCCAACATCCTCGAGGTCGCCGAAGACAAGAGCGCCGACGTGGTCGGGATGTCGGGCCTGCTGGTGAAGTCGACCGTGGTGATGAAGGAAAACCTCCAGGAGATGAATACCCGCGGGGTGGCCGAAAAGTTTCCGGTGCTGCTCGGCGGTGCGGCGCTGACCCGCAGCTACGTGGAGAACGACCTCGCCGAAGTGTACGACGGCGAAGTGCATTACGCGCGAGACGCTTTCGAGGGCCTGAAGCTGATGGACACCATCATGAGCGCCAAGCGGGGCGTGGCGGTGGAGCCGGGGAGTCCGGAGGCCTTGGCGGCCGAAGCGGCCCGCAAGAAGGAAGCCGAGCGCAAGGCCCGCCACGAGCGGTCCAAGCGCATCGCGGAGCAGCGGAAGGCGGCCGAGGACCCCGTCGTGGTGCCCGAACGCTCGGATGTCGCGGCCGACGTCGAGGTGCCCGTCCCGCCGTTCTGGGGTTCGCGGATCGTCAAGGGACTGGCGGTCGCCGACTACACCGGATTGTTGGACGAGCGGGCATTGTTCTTGGGGCAGTGGGGATTACGCGGTGTGCGTGGCGGCGAAGGACCCGCGTACGAGGACTTGGTCGACACCGAGGGCCGGCCGCGGCTGCGGTATTGGCTGGACCGCTTGTCCACCGACGGCGTCTTGGCGCACGCCGCGGTGGTGTACGGCTACTTCCCGGCGGTGTCCGAAGGCGACGACGTCGTCGTGCTCGCCGAGCCCAAACCCGACGCCCCGCAGCGCTACCGGTTTACCTTCCCGCGCCAACAGCGCGGCCGGTTCCTGTGCATCGCGGACTTCATCCGGTCCCGGGATCTCGCCCGGGAGCGCGACGAGGTTGACGTGCTGCCGTTCCAGCTGGTGACGATGGGCCAACCCATCGCCGACTTCGCCAACGAGCTGTTCGCGTCGAACTCCTACCGCGACTACCTCGAAGTGCACGGCATCGGCGTGCAGCTCACCGAGGCGCTGGCCGAGTACTGGCACCGGCGAATTCGCGAGGAGCTCACGTTCTCCGGCGAGCGGGCGATGTCGGCCGAGGATCCCGACGCGGTCGAAGACTATTTCAAGCTCGGTTACCGCGGCGCGCGCTTCGCCTTCGGTTACGGGGCCTGCCCGGACCTCGAGGACCGGGTGAAGATGATGGAGCTGCTGGAGCCCGAGCGCATCGGCGTGACGTTGTCGGAGGAGCTGCAGCTGCACCCCGAGCAGTCGACCGACGCCTTCATCCTGCACCACCCCGAGGCCAAGTACTTCAACGTCTAGAAGCGCGCCGCTGGAGACGGCCTGAAGCCGTCGCGAGTGTGCGTGTCTGCACAACGACACGCCGCTGATCCCGGCAATCTGTGCACGCTCGCGGGCGGGAACCAATCCAGGTGGCTCCCGCCTGCGGGCTGTCCGCCTATTCCGCCTTTCGGCCGGCATCCCAGGTGTTGGGCAGCATGGGCTCTTGGGTGGGCTCGCCGAAGGCGCCGCTGTCGAGGCGTATAAGTCCTTTCGCCTGCGCAGCAACCGATTTCGATAATGTTCCAGCGAATCCGAGTGTTCCTGATCCGCTTTCGGAGGCGGCGACGTCCCCAGCCACCGGGTCGTCCGACGGGGTCATGCGAGCGTCGTCTTCCAGGTACTCGAACCGGAACTTCCGGACCTGCTGGCGCGCCTTCGCTTTCCGCTGTGCTCTGGCCCGCTCACTGGCTGCCAGGTTGGCGACCGCGGGCGCCGCGCTGCCCGCGGCGACCGCGGCCGCGGCTCTCGTGCCAGAGGTTGGGGTGAAGCCTTCACCGCCGGGGTCGCCCCCGACCGCGTAGAAGCCTGGTGCGGCGCCGGCCGGGACGGAAGGCGCCGCCGAAGCGGCGGATGGGGCCAGTGGGCCGGCCGCGGCGGTGGGCGTAGCGGGGCCGGCGCCCGCGAGCATGACCTCGGAAACCGCGGGCCAACCCTGCCGGCCGGGGGCAGGTGAGTGCGCGCCCTCGGCCAGCGGCATCGAAGCCGGATCGACCCCGGCGATGCCCGCCAGCCCGACCAAGCCGATAGGCGACAGGAAAGGGCTCAGCGCGGGCGTGAACGGTCCGAAATAGATCAAGGGGTCCAGCACCGAGTAGGCGAGGATGGTGAAGACTTCGCCGGCCGCGAACGCAATGAACGAGTCCAGCACCTGGGAGACCAGGCCGCCGAGTGGCCCTGGCAGGTACTCAACGGCCATCGCGCGCAGGGTGCTGAGGAACTCGTCGAATAGCTGAAGGATCAACTTGGTTGGGTCCGGGAAGGTGCTGTCGGCGGCAGGGGTGGCATCAGTGGCGACGATCTGCGGTGCGGGCGACGTCGTCGGGGTCGCCGCGAGGCTTTCCCCGGAGACGGCCTGGTAGACGCTCATCGTGGTGGCTGCCTGGATCCACATGCGGACGTAGTCGGCTTCGTTGAGCGCGATGGGGATCGTGTTGATGCCGAAAAAGTTGGTGGCCACCAGTACGCCGTGCACGGCGTGGTTGGCGGCGAGCTCAACCAGTGTGGGCATGGCGGCCAATGCGGATTTGTACCCAGCGGCTGCAGTTTCGTATCCCGTGGCAGTTGCGCTCGCCACGACGCCGGCCTGGCGCAGCCAGCAGACAAAGGGTTGGTGAGCGGCGACGAACCGCGCTGCAGTCGGCCCCTGCCATGCGGCGGCCTGTACCGCGCCGAGAAGTCCGGTGAGTTCGATTGCCGCGGAGGCGTATTGGGCGGCCAGTGCCCGCCACGCCTCGGCGGCGACCAGGAGCGGACCGGGACCGGCGCCTGTGGATAGCAGCGTGGAATGCACCTCGGGGGGAAGCGCGAACCACATCGGAGCTTCGGGCGCTGCAGCAGCGTTCACTGTTGACCGGTCCTTCGCGGCAGGAGCACAGCTATTAGGTTAGGCTAAACTAGTTTAGTATGGCCTAACTTGCCGCGCGTCGGCACGAAACCGCCGTGACTTTGCTCGGTGCCGCATGGAACAATCGCTGGCCGTGAAGACCTTTGAGGATCTGTTCGCCGAACTCGGCGATCGTGCCCGCACCCGGCCGGCCGGTAGCGGCACCGTCGCCGCGCTGGACGGTGGCATACATGGGCTGGGCAAGAAGATCCTGGAAGAGGCCGGCGAGGTGTGGCTGGCCGCCGAACACGAACCCAACGAGGCGCTGGCCGAGGAGATCAGCCAGTTGCTGTACTGGACGCAGGTGCTGATGATCGCGCGCGGACTGTCCCTCGACGACGTCTATCGAAAGCTGTGAGCATGCTGCGGGTTGCGGTTCCCAACAAAGGCACGCTCAGCGAGCCGGCCAGCGAGATCCTCGCGGAGGCCGGCTACCGGCGCCGCACCGATCCCAAGGACCTGACGGTCATCGACCCCGTCAACCAGGTCGAGTTCTTCTTCTTGCGGCCCAAAGACATTGCCATCTATGTCGGTTCGGGGCAGCTCGACTTCGGCATCACCGGACGGGACCTGGTGCGCGATTCCGCCGCGCCCGTTCGCGAGCGCCTGTCACTGGGTTTCGGGTCGTCGAGCTTCCGCTACGCCGGCCCGGCCGGGCGTGACTGGACGCCGGCCGACCTGGCCGGAAAGCGGATCGCCACCGCCTATCCGAACTTGGTGCGAAAAGACTTGGCGGCCCGCGGTATTGAAGCGACCGTCATCAGACTCGACGGGGCCGTCGAGATCTCCGTGCAACTCGGGGTGGCCGACGCGATCGCCGACGTGGTGGGATCGGGTCGCACCCTGGGCCTGCACGACCTCGTGGCCTTCGGTGAGCCGCTGTGTGATTCGGAGGCGGTGCTGATCGAGGGCGCCGATCACGACAGCCAGGGCGGGAGCGAGTTGGGCGCGGCCCGCGATCAACTGGTGGCCCGGGTCCAGGGCGTGGTGTTCGGCCAGCAATACCTGATGCTCGACTACGACTGCCCACGCTCGGTGTTGGACAAAGCCACGTCGATCACACCGGGCCTGGAGTCGCCGACCATCGCCCCGCTCGCCGACCCGGACTGGGTGGCAATCCGCGCGCTGGTGCCTCGTCGGGGCGTCAACGAGATCATGGATGAGCTCGCGGCGGTCGGCGCCAAGGCGATTCTGGCTTCCGACATCAGGTTTTGCCGCTTCTGAACGAGCACTGCTGAGGCCTCGGCTGTGTTAGCGTCCGCCTGGGGCAAGGCTGCCCGCGCGTGGGCCGTCCCCCCTTTATGGTCGCCGGGTTGTTCGTCCCCCAGGAGGGTCTCCGTGACGCATTTCCTTGTTCTGCTGATGGCGTTGTTGATTGGTGTCGTTGCCGGGTTGCGTTCGCTCACGGCTCCGGCGGTGGTCGCCTGGGCCGGCTTCCTGGGCTGGATCAATCTGAGTCACACGTGGGCGTCGTGGATGGCCGACCTCATCACGGTCATCGTCCTGACCGTTCTTGCGGTCGGCGAACTGGTGACCGACAAACTCCCGAAGACGCCGCCGCGGACTGCGCCGCTCGGGTTCGGCGCCCGGATCATCATGGGCGGATTTTCCGGCGCGGTGATCGGCGCGGCGTGGCATTTCACCTTCAGCTCGCTCGGCGCGGGTGTTGTCGGCGCTGTGCTCGGCACTCTGGGCGGCTATCACGCCCGCAGGCGGCTGGTGGCTGCCCGCGGCGGGCAGGACTTGCCGATAGCGCTGCTGGAGGACGCGGTCGCGATCTTGGGCGGATTTGCGATTCTCGCAGCGACGGCCAACTTGTGACGGAGCAGTTCGACGCGATCATTGTTGGAGCCGGGCAGGCCGGGCCGCCGCTGGCCGGTCGGCTGACGTCGGTCGGGCAGCGCGTGGCGATCGTCGAGCGCAAGCTGATCGGCGGCACCTGCGTCAACACCGGATGCATCCCCACCAAGACGCTGGTGGCCAGCGCGCACGCCGCCCAGCTGGCCCGGCGCAGCGCGGAATACGGTGTCGGAACCGGCGCGATCAGCGTGGACATGGCGAAAGTCAAGGCACGCAAAGACCACGTCATGCTCGAGGACCGCGAGGGCGTCGAAAGCTGGTTGGACGGCATGGACGGCTGCTCCGTCGTCCGCGGTCACGCGCGATTCGAAGACCCGCACACCATCAGGGTCAACGGTGAGCTCCTGCGCGCCGACCGGATCTTCCTCAACGTCGGTGGTCGCGCGGTGGTGCCTGACATCCCGGGACTGTCCGAGGTGGAGTTCCTCACCAACGTGTCGGTCCTCGAACTCGACACGCTGCCATCACATCTCGTCATCCTCGGCGGCAGCTACATCGCGCTGGAGTTCGCGCAGATGTACCGGCGCTTCGGGGCCCGGGTGACCGTGGTCGAGCGGGGTCCGCGGCTGGCGTCCCGCGAAGACGAAGATGTCTCGGCGACCGTCAGGGAGATCTTGCAGGCCGAGGGGATCGACGTGGTCGTCGACGCTGACGATGTACGGGTCACCAAGCTGGACAAGGGATTTGAGCTGACTCCTCGTGCCGGTGCCGCCGGTGTCGTCGGAAGTCACCTGCTGGTGGCGGTGGGACGGCGGCCCAACACCGACGACCTGGGCCTCGAGGCGGCCGGTGTGCGCACCGACGCCCGCGGCTATGTCGTTGTCGACGACCAGCTCAAGACCAACGTCGACCACATCTGGGCCATGGGCGACTGCAACGGCAAGGGCGCCTTCACCCATACCTCGTACAACGATTTCGAGATCGTCGCGGCCAATCTGCTGGACAACGACCCGCGTCGGGTCAGCGACCGCATCACCACCTATGGGCTCTTCATCGATCCCCCGCTGGGGCGGGCGGGCATGACCGTGGGCCAGGTGCGCGCGTCGGGCCGCAAGGCGCTGGTCGGTAAGCGGCCGATGACCCGGGTCGGCAGGGCGGTGGAAAAGGGTGAGACGCAAGGCTTTATGAAGGTCGTCGTGGATGCCGACACCGACCAGATCCTGGGCGCCGCCATCCTCGGAGTCGGCGGCGACGAGGCGATTCACGCGATTCTGGACATCATGTCAGCCAAGGCGCCGTACACGACGCTGTCGCGGACGATGCACATCCACCCCACCGTCAGCGAGCTCATTCCGACGGTGCTGCAGGAGATGTCGCCGCTATCGGACTAGTGGCGATCGCAAGCGCGGCGTAGCCGGGTGCGGCGGGTCGCCACCATTGGGCTAGTGGCGATCGCAAGCGCGGCGTAGCCGGGTGCGGCGGGTCGCCACCATCGGACCACACGGCGCGTCACTGTCGCTGGATCAGCAGCGTCTGGGCCGAAGTCCCGATAAACCCGTCCCGGTCGAACACTTCAGCCGAGGTCACCCCCACACCGTCGCGACCCACCGACGCGCGGGCCCGCAAGGCGAAATCGTTGCCCACGGGAAGCCGATGCAGATGAACGACGGTGTCGGTGTTCATGAACATGAACCGGCGCGGATCAAGAACCGCGCCAACGCCGTTCGCACAGTCCACCACGGCGGCGAGTCGCTGCAGCGCCGACGCGGGCTCGGTGTCCACGATGTGGGCCAGCGGGCTGAACCACGACACCGCGGCGGATTCTCCGTCGTTGTCCTGCGGGCGCCAGTTGATCGCGTCGAAATAGCCACCGGCGTCGGCGAACACAGCCGGAAGCGGTTGGGCGGGTCCTTCCACCAGCGGGGGATAGCGGTCCGATGCGACGTCTGCGGTGTCGGTGACCGCCAGCAGCCATGCGGTCACCCGCGCGACGGCGCGGGCCGGGCCGGCGGCGCGATCGGCGCGCATCTCCGCGACAACCATGCGGACCCGCGAGCCCGGCCGCTCCACCCAGGCCCGGGCGCGCAGTGGGGCCACCGGAATCGCGCCGAGGATGTCCAGGCTGAGCCGGCCGACCCGCAGGCCGGATCCCGCAGACAGCTCCTCGATCAGCTTTGTCAGCAGCGCCAACGGGGGTGAGCCGTGTTGCAGTTCGGGACCCCAGTTGCTGCGCGTGTAGTCGGTGGGGCCGAAGGCCGGCCAGTCGTCTTCGGTGGGCAGACGACGGTAGAAGCAGCCGATCATGCCGCGGGTTCGGCCGGACGCGAAACAGCCTGCGCGCCGGAGTGATCCGGCCACCCGGGGTAGGGCGGAGGCGTTCCGCCGAAGGTCGGACAGAGCTGCTGGTGGGCGCACCAGTCACAGAACCGCGACGGGTTGGGGCGGAAATCGCCCGTCTCTGCCGCGGACTGGATGGCCCGCCAGATCGCCGTGAGCGTCTTTTCGAAGCGCAGCAGTTCGTCATGGTCGGGCGCGTAGTCCAGCACCTGGCCGTCGGCCAGGTAGATGATCCGCAGCCGCGTGGGCAGCACACCGCGGGAACGCAGTAGCGCCACCGCGTAGAACTTCATCTGGAACATCGCCTTGTATTCGGCCAGTGCCCGCGCGGCCGGCGGCGCCTTGCCGCTCTTGTAGTCGACCACCCGTAGCTCGCCGGTGGCCGCGACGTCGATCCGGTCGATGAAGCCGCGCAGCAGCGTGCCGTCGGCGAGTTCAACCTCCACGCGCTCTTCGCAGCTTTGCGGGTCGAATCGGGTCGGGTCTTCCAGCCGGTAGTAGCCGGAGAGCAATGCCCGGGCCTCCGTCAGCAGTTGGGTCCGCTGTTCGGGGTCCAATTCGCCGGCCAATTCCGGTTCGGCGGCGATCACCCGGTCCCACGCGGACTCCACCAGCGAGGCCGCGGCGCCGGGGCCTCGCTGTGCGGCGGGCAGGCCGTAGAGCTGCTCCAGGGCGGCATGGACCACCGACCCGCGCAGCTGCGCCCCCGACGGTGCCTCGGGCAACCGGTCGATCGCCCGGAACCGGTATAACAAGGGGCATTGTTTGAAGTCCGCCGCCCGCGACGGAGACAACGCCGGTCTGAGGGCGGGTTTCGGAGCCGGTCCCAGTGTGGGCGATTCCGGCTGGTCGGTCATGATTGCAGCCTAGAACCGGGCGCCGACAACCCCGGGCTGCGGTTGCGGCGAGTCGGCTGGCACGCTAGACGGCGTGTCCGCAACCGGCCCGTTTACCGTTGGCGAACGCGTTCAGCTGACCGACGCCAAGGGGCGGCACTACACGATGTTCCTTGCCCCCGGGGCCGAGTTCCACACCCATCGCGGCTCGATCGCCCACGATGGCGTGATCGGGTTGGCAGAGGGCAGCGTCGTCAAATCCAGCAACGGCGCCCACTTCTTGGTGCTGCGCCCGCTGCTTGTCGACTACGTGATGTCCATGCCCCGCGGGCCGCAGGTGATCTACCCGAAGGACGCCGCCCAGATCGTGCACGAGGGTGACATCTTTCCGGGTGCGCGCGTGCTGGAGGCCGGAGCCGGGTCCGGTGCGCTGACGTGTTCGTTGCTGCGCGCGGTGGGGACCAT
>Ga0210389_10000820_pt1 | contig 26279 bp, 28 predicted proteins | sample IncBWH28OmetaG_FD_160127 | JGI IMG/M metagenome (GOLD analysis project Ga0210389, IMG submission 160127) | Forest soil microbial communities from Barre Woods Harvard Forest LTER site, Petersham, Massachusetts, United States - Inc-BW-H-28-O ... | reverse complement strand
GATATTTCGCGGTAAACCGGGCGGGTCGTGCGGCCCGGATCCGGGGTTCTGCGGGAACGACCCATGATCTGATCAGGCGGGAGGCGGGAGGCGGGAGAGGCGGGAGGCCGGAGGCGGGAGGCGGGAGGCGGGAGGCGGGAGGCGGGAGGCGGGCAGCGGGTCGCGAGCTCGCCCGGGGACCGGCAGTGGCCCGCGGCCACTCGGCCGCAGGTCACCGCTTCTCATCAGCGGAGCGGGTGCCCGTCACAAACGGGTCCTGGGCGCCCCCCGCTATGTCTCCGCGTCGCCGCGGAAGACGACGCCCTACTCCTTGAAGGCGTCCCGCACGTTCTTGGCGGAGTCCTTGACCTGTTCGCCGACCTGGCGGCCCGCGCCCTCGACGCGCTCGGCCTGGCCCTCGGATTCCAGATAGGGGTCACCCGTCGCCCGGCCCGCGTTCTGCTTGGCCCGGCCCTTACCCATCGTGAACTTGTTGCGAAGTTTGTCCATGAAGCCCATGGTTGCCTCCCCTTTGCGGTGATGGTCGTCCTGCTGCCCGCGACGGCGGCCTTTAACCACCCCGGTAACCACTAGTGGCGGGCGGGGCTCCCTACTATTGGCGAGGCAGTGCCCTGCCCGAAGGGAGACGCGGATGATCGAGACGAGCGAACTGCAGGTGGACCTCGACGACGACGGAGTGCTGCGCATTCCGTACGTTCGCGTCGTCGGGGAGGCGGGCGGCGGCCCGCATCTGACGTTGATCGCCGGGGTGCACGGGACCGAATACACGTCGATCGCCGCCGCGCGCGAGCTGTTGACCGAGCTTCAGCCGGCCGGGCTATCCGGAACCGTCACGGTCGCGCCAGTCGTCAACCTCCCGGCGTTCTGGGCACGGACGCCGTTCGTCGTCCCGCTGGACGGGAAGAACCTCAACCGCAGTTTTCCCGGGGATCCGGGCGGGAGCGCGGCCGAGCGGATCGCCGCCGCGGTCACCGAAAAGCTGATCAAGGGCACGGACTACCTGATCGACCTGCATGCGGGGGACCTGCCCGAGGCACTCGCGCCGTTCGCCCTGTATGACGCCTCGCCGGTCGAGCAGCGGGCCCGCGACCTCGCGCTGGCCTACGGGCTCGGGCACGTGGTGCGGCAGTCATCGCAGGGACGGACGGTCGCGGGGAGTACCTCGGCGGTCGCGGCCGAATTCGGCATCCCCGCGATCACGGCCGAGTCGGGGGAGCGCGGCATCCTCGACCGGGACGCCGTCGACCGGCATCTGCGCGGACTGCGCAACGTCCTCCGGTACCTGGATCTGCTCCCCGGCGATGCCGAGGTGTTCGACCGGCCGGCCGAGCACGAAGGGTGGATCTGGATGAAAACGAGCGACGCCGGCTGGTGGGAGCCAGTGATCCAGCCCGGCGCCTGGGTCGTCGAAGGGGACCTCCTGGGCACGGTCTCGCCGCTCATCGGCGGCGAGCCGACCCGGATTACCGCGCCCGCCGCGGGGGTGCCGATCTTCATCACGTCCAGCCCGGCCGTCCTGGCCGACGGGCTGCTGCTGGGGCTTGCGCTGAGCGCGCGAGAGAACTGAATATCCGGGGTCCCGGACCGCACGAGAAAGACGATGGCTATGGAGATTTTCGAGGTGGCGCCGACGGCGGGGGGACCGAGCCTGGTCCTGCACGGCGGGGCGGGCGCGCGGGCACGGGAGCTGAGCCCGGAGGAGCGGGAGTCGTATGCGGAGGGTCTGGTCACCGCCTACCGGGCGGGCTGGCAGGTGCTTTCCGCCGGCGGCGATGCGCTGGACGCCGTGTCCGCGAGCGTGGTCGAGCTTGAGGACAACCCGCTGTTCAACGCGGGCCGGGGCGCCGCGCTGACCGCGACGGGGAATGCCGAGCTCGACGCGTCGGTGATGACGGGATCCGGGCAGGCGGGCGCGATCGCCGCGTCGAAGTACGCGAGGAACCCGGTCCAGCTCGCCCGCGCGGTGATGGAGCACACGGACCACGTGCTGATCGTCGACCCGGATGTGGAGTTCGTTAAGCGCTATGGGCTCGAAGTGGTCGAGCGGGACTACTTCGTCACCGAGCGAAGTCAGGAGGTGCTGGAGCGGGTGCTGAACGCGCGTGCGACCGCGGCCCGGCACGGCACGGTCGGGGCGGCGGCACGGGACATGAGCGGCCGGGTGGCCGCCGCGACGTCCACGGGCGGGATGGCCGGGCAGGCCGATGGGCGGGTGGGGGACACTCCCATCATCGGCGCGGGCATTTACGCACGCGACAATGTCGTGGCGATCTCGAGTACGGGACATGGCGAGGCGTTCATCCGCGGCGTGGTGGCATACGACGTGGCGGCCCGGATCCGCTACGCGGGCGCGGACCTGGTCGCGGCGGTGCGGGAGACCTTCGAGGAGGAACTGACCCAGCGCGGCTCCACGGGAGGCCTGATCGCGGTCGGCGGCGACGGCCGCATCGTCGTGGGCCACAACTCGCCGATGATGTTCTCCGCACGTGGCACGGACGCCAAGCCGGCGATTACGACGTAACGGACTCTCCGATTCGCGGGAGGGCCGTGGCGGCCGGCGGGCTAGGCCTAGCCCGCCGACCGCGATTCACGTCTTGGCGTCATCGGCCGTTCCTCCATGGGCAGTCCTGTTCTAGGGTTGCGTCATGAGTGCGCGCCAGTTCGAGATCGTCTGCGAGATCGAGCCTCCCGTCCGGCCGGACCTCACGCATGCCCGCCACCAGATCGGGGTGCTGGCCCCCGTGTCCGGCGCCTTCCTGATCCCGGATAACCACATCGGCCGTGCCACCGTCTCCAGCATCGCGGTCGCGCACGAGGTGCAGGCCATGGGCGGGCGCAGCATCGCCTGCATCAATTCCCGCGACCGCAACTTGCTCGGCTTCCGCCGTGACCTGCTCACCGCCGCCGCCTACGGCGTGGGGGACTTCCTGTTCGTCTACGGCGATAAGCCGGGCGCGGGCGGGCGGACCAGTGACCTGACCGTCCGATCCATGATCGAGGAGGCCCGCTCTTGCACGGCCGGGGACCCGGTCTTCGCCGGTGTCCCGCCCTGGCGGGTGGGCGTCGCCGCCGGCCTGCGGGCCCTGCCCCGGTGGAAGCACGCCGCCGACTTCATCTTCAGCCAGGTCAGCTACTCGGCCGACGCCCAGTTGCGCTGGCGCGACGCCAACCCGGCCGACGTCCCCGTCTACGCGGGCGTCATGGTCCTGGCCAGCGCGGCCATGGCCCGGCGTCTGGCCGCGACCATCCCCGACATCGAGATCCCTGGCTGGCTCGCCGACAAGGTCGACCATGACAAGATGGCCGGTGTCGAGGCCGCATGTCAGCAGATCGCCCGGCTCCGCGACAGCGGAGCCTTCGACGGGGTCCACCTAGTGCCCGTCAGCCGCTACCGGGAAGTTGCCGCGCGCCTGGAAGCGCTCGGCTGATCGGCTTCGGGCCCGCGCTGACGGTGTTTGGTCGTGCCCGTGGGTTCGGCCATGACCGGTTCACCGGGGAATATCGTTCGCACCGTCTTCGCGGCGCAGCAGGACGCTAACCCATTGCCTCGTCTCCCGAGGTTTCCTGAAGCGGATGACGTCGAGCGGGGCGAAGCGGTCGCACCGGGACACGATCTCGGCTCTGCGCGCGTTGTACTGCGCCCAGGCCCACCAGGCCGGGTGGTCGGAGCTGAACCACGAGCTGAGCGTCTCGACGTTGCCGCCGAAGATCCGGCGCCGCAGCAGGGTGCGGGCCGCCGACCGGCGCAGGACCCGGCGCATGACCACCGCCCGGGAGTAGTCGAGCCAGACGATGGTGTCGGCCCTGGACCACAGCAAATCCCGGACCCGCGGGTAGCCGAGGGAGTCGAAGACCCAGCACGGGCTGGAGGTGATCCGCGAAACGTCTTCCACCAGGTTCTCGTTCTCTTTCCAGTCCGGCCCGGCGAAGGCCAGCGCGTCCATCTCGTGAAAGGGAATCGCCAGCCGCTCGGCGATGGTCCGGGCCAGCGTGGTCTTCCCGGCGCCCGTGCTCCCAGTGACCAGGACCCTCTTCATCCTTAACCGTCCTCCGCTACTCGCAGCCCGCCTGCTTGTTTACCGCACCGCCGCCTTCCCCTCGACAATGGAAGCGCGGCCATGGTGGACCATGGCCGCGCTTCCATTCACGTTGTTGTTCAGCTTTGCGGGGTGCCGACGGTGACGGCGAATATGTGCAGCTTCGTCTCACCCGACGGCAGGGTGATTGAGGTAACGGTCTTGCCGGCGGCCAGCTGGATTTCGGCCAGGAAGAGGTACGTCTTCACGGACTGCTGGCCCCCGCTCGTGTTGCGGTAGGGCATCGTGGCGACGACCTGGTTGCCGAAGCTCGGGGAATCGCTGCCGCCGCCTAGCGTCCAGTCGCTGAACCCGACCTGCGCGGTCTGCGTGGTGCCGTCGCTGTAGGTGATGGTGACGGGGCCGGATTGCGGGCCGGAGTCACCGGCGCCCAGGAATCCCAGCACGCTGCCGCTGCCGAGGTTCGACAGCGAGATCGCCTGGCCGTTCCCGGTGACGTTGTCCGGCTTGCCGGCGGCCACGTTGGGCCAGGTGAAGGTAAGCCCGTTGGTGGTGAGGCTACCGCCAGGAGTCGCGCCCGCCGCGGCCAGGGCCTCGGCGGAGTAGCTGTCTGGCCCTCCGTCGAAGCTGGCGGCGCCGGGAGCACTGTCGTCGCTGATGCCGGTGTTGTCGAAGGCGTCCGACAGCGAGCTGTACGGAACCGCCAGCGGCAACCGCAGGGTCGTCAGCGGATAGCTGGCTCCCTGGTCCGTGGCTGATATGACGATGGGTACCTGATAGGAGCCGACGGCTGTCCCCGGGGCTAGGGACGCGGAGAGCTTCACCGTCGCGGTTCCCCCGGCGGCGAGCGAAGTCGTGCCGGTCGCCGGCGTCACGGTGATGCCCGACGGCGCAGTGGCCTGGTACCCGACGCTGATCGCCTTGGTCGCCTGACTGGACAGGTCAACGTTGACCGCTACGGTTCCCCCGGACTGTAGCACGGCTGAGGACGGACTCAGCTGGGCGCTGGCCAGGGCATTCACCGCGACCGAGGTAGACGCCGCGAGCCGTTGCGTGGACGACCCTTGCCCCTTGTAAGTGAGCGACGCGGTCAGCTGGTTATAGGACGTCGCCTGGTCGGATTCGGGGATGCTCACCCGCCATGAGGCATCGGCCTCCTGCTGCGGGCCGAGGTTCTGCCCGGGCACGGGTGCCTGCGCCTGGACCTGCCAGCCAGCGGGAGCCTGGAGCGAGAAATGCGCCTGGTGAATGGCGGAAGTGCCCGGGTTGACGAACTTCGCCGTGACGGTGATGTCCGAGGTGGGGTTGGCGGTGGCAGGTGCCGAGATGCTGGCGTTGCCCGGGTTCAGGCTGATGTCGTCGATGTAACTGTGGAAGCCGCCCGATGAGCCTGGCTGGTCATATCCCACGTCGATGCGGGATATGTCCTTGCCCGCGGCCACGGCGCCGACGTCCACCGTAACGTGGTTCCACTGGTCGGGGGTGAGGTGCCCGCACTGCCCGGACGGCGTGAAGGAATTGCCGTGAGAGTCCTTGGCCCCGGCATTTCTCAGCGCGGTGCCGTCGGTGAACACCATGTCGAGCGCGACGCATGTGCTGTTGCTGCCGCTTACCGTCCCGTCCAGGTCCGAGCCGTCCGGGAAGATCCAGTAGGACAGCGTCGTGTTCTTCCCGATGGGGAGGGGCGCCGAACTCAGGTCGAACACCTTCATGTACGCGCTGTCCTGAGCAGCGCCGCCTGCCGTGCCGGAGAAGCTGAGCGCGTTGTCCCCGGTATGAGCCGTGCTCGGGTAGGTCACCATCGACTCGGGACCTGATAGCCCGGACCCAGTTGGGGCGCTTACGTTCGTCTCGCCTCCGCCGCCCGGACCGGTATCGGCCTCGTCGACCCAGTCGGGCTGGCGCTGGCCCGATTCGAAGCTCGTTCCCGTGAAGTGGCTGTAGGCCTGGGCCGACGCCTGGCTCCGTAGGGGTGCGTTGGCCAGCGCCACCACCGTGTCGCCGGCTCCGTAGTACATCCACCACTGGCCGTCGTGGAACATGATCGTGTTCATGAACTGCGTTCGCTGCGTCTGGCCGAGCTGTTCATAGGGGGTCTCTGGCTGGAGGATCGGCGTGGTGAGCTGGTCCAGTTGCTCACCCGGGTTCGTGCCGGAGAAATCGACCTCGCTGATGGCGTAGTACCAGCGGCCCTGGGCCATCATGGTGCCGGCCACGAACATCAGGATGTCGTGCCGCACCGGTCCGTTCTTGACGGTCTGGTAGTCGGTGACCGTCACGCAGATCTCCCACGGGTCATAGTTGGCCGGGAAGTGCATGTCGAGCGGGGTGTTGTTGGTCCAGGTCGTCATGTTGGTGGAGTAGGCGATAAAGCGGCCCTTGGCCGGATCGTTGTCGCCGTAGTACATGACGTACCTGGGGCCGTAGGGCGTGCTGAGCTTGACCGGGGTGTCGTTGCCGTTGGTGACCACCGCGGGGTCGTAGTTGGTGTGCACCACATCCCCGACCTCATGCCAGTTGACCAGGTCGGTGGAGGTGTACTCGACGATGGTCTGGGGCGGCGTGACGGACCAGTCGTAGCCGGAGACGAACGTGTAGTAGGTGTTGCCCAGCTTGTACAAGCGCGGATCGTCGATACCGCCGCTCTCGGTCGCCGTCCCGTCCGGCTGGATCACCGGGTTGCCGGCGTAGCGAGTGAAATGGTGCCCGTCGGTGCTGTACGCGTAGCCGATCGTGGAGATGTCGTTGGCCGCCTGTGCCCGGTACAGCATCTCGAACTTGCCGTTGGCGTAGACGACACCAGGGTTGAAGGTGTCATCTTGCTCGAAGCCGGTTCCCTGGGGCGTGATCACCGGGTTGCCGGAATAGCGGGTGAACGGCCCGACCGCCCATGGCGGGAGAACTGACTGATCGGACGAGGAGACTTGCGGACCGGACGTCGAAACCTGCGGGGCGGCCGGGCTGGACGTGGCAACCGAGTCGTGCGTGCCATGTTCCGCTGACAGTGTCGGCCGTGCCGGACTGTTGGGACTGGCCGCGGCCGCGGTCAGCCCGACGCCGGTCAGCAGGGCGATGACGATGCCGATCACGGTCACCACACGCCGTGCCCTGACGATGGGGAACAGTCCCCGCAATCTGCTGATCACTGACGGAACCTCCTGGGCGATCGGTCGCCGGGACGAACTGACTGTCGTGCGGGATGGCCTTCCAGGGCCATGACTTCGGCCATGGCGAATCCACCTCTCGTTGAAGCCGTGGCTGCACGCGCCCAGTCGTGATCACTAAAAGTGACCGTGACGGTGGCGGAAGAGGCAACGTAGTAAACGTTGTCTTCCTCACATTCCCCGCCGCGCCAGGGACTGTCAATAGGCAAATAATGGTCGATAGATCCGATGTACCATCCGATCTATCCCCGGATGATTTCGACGCCGTACCGACTAGACTGCCATGGTCGTGATTGCGGTGACGATCTCAAGTGAATTCACCCAATGTCTCGCGCCATACATCTGATGTATCGATGGGACGGCACCGATGGTGTCGGCCGCGCCGCGAAGCGGACCGCGGCGGGCCGCGTGTCCCAATTGCAAGACGCAAATGTAACTTTCTGTAATTGCTGGTGCAAGGCGATCTCAGGCGAGGATCTCCGTCGCGCGTGGTCACGATGCGGGACAGGGAGATATCTTCTTCACGCCGGAGGGGGCGGCGTATGAGCGGACGTGGTCAACCGCGGTCTTGAGCGCGGCTGCAAGGTGGCGCGTGTCACGCGTAAGCTGCGTGAGCAGCATGCCGCCCTGAAGTGACGCGAGCAGTCCGGCGGCCAGTTCCCCGGACGCCTTGCCGGAAAATAGGGTCGGCTGCCATCCTGACGATCCGCTCCTTCGTCGCGCGGCCTTTTGGCGTCAACCGCGGCAGAGCTTCTGCGTCAGTCATGCGCTCAGCATACCGTCGAGTGGGTTTACCGGCCCATCTCGACCGCGCAGGGTCACCCGCATCCGCACCCGAAGTCGAGCCGGGCCGCTAGCAGGGCCGAGAACCGGGAACGTGATGGGGACCGATTTTCAGGGGCGCTCGGAGATGACGCTGACCAGCACGGCGGCGTGGCTGATGTCGATCGTCCGCACCGCGGTGAGCAGGGTGAGCGTGCGGCCGCTGGCGATCTGGATGAGGCCGGCCAGCGCGTCACGATGGTCCGCGTCAGCCAGCTCGGCCCGGTAGCGCTCCGCGAATTCAGCGAAGAGGGCGGGGTCGTGGCCGTACCACTTGCGCAATTCGGCGGACGGCGCCACCTCCTTGCACCAGCTGTCGAGTGCGGCGCGTGCCTTCGACAGCCCGCGCGGCCACAGGCGGTCCACCAGGACGCGCTCACCATCGTCGGGTCCCGGCTCCGCGTAGACGTGCGCCGCACGGACCGCCAAGTGCCTGGTCATGTCATCGTCCTTCGCAATCTCACGTCAGCCCGGAGCGGGTCAGCGGGCCGATTCGTCGATCTGCACCGGGTATCCGGACCGCAGCACGCCCGTAGTGGACGGCGGGGTGAGCACACGTGCGACCCCGCCGCGTGGCCGGGGCAGATGCCTGCCGTACGCGTAGTCCATCCCATTCCACACGGCGAGATGGTCGCCGACAACCACCGCGTCGCGCTCTTCGGCCACGACGAACACTCCGTCCGGCAGGTCCCGCCAGTCCATCGCGCTGACCGGTCTCGAAACCGCCGTCGCGGGACGGCGTTCCCGGTGCAGCCGCTCGTCCATCTCCCGGGCGAGGAGTGGCCGTCCGTCATGGGATGCCGCCCACCCGGACCGGTAGGCGTTGTAGTCGGCGCGGCGGCATTCGGCGCAGGGCCGATGGCCGGCGGCGAAGGCGACGGCCTCGTCCAGGAAGAACAGCAGCGTGTAATGACCGGGCTGCCACTGGGAGAGATGCCGGTCCTTGAAGGACAGCGTGCACACGAGCCAGGCCTTGGTCTGGTGATCGCGGAAGACGTCACGGCGGCCGTCGCCCTTGTGCAGTCGGCCTCGGTTGCCCATCCACGCGCCGCGCGCGGGGACGGCCACGATGTCCCCGCGCGGTGTTACCCGATTGCGCGCCGGCCCGGCACGTTGCGCGTTCATCAGGCCGCGTCGTGCATGACAAGCGCGAGCGTGAACCGCGCTCCGGAGCGCACCACTGACACGCCGTGCCGGACCGGGGCGGCCGACCACCCGCGCGCGGATCGCACCGGACGGTCGCGCGTGGTGAAGACGAAGCCATGTCCCTGCGGGATGAGCATGGCCGTGCCGCGGGACTGCGCGCGCGGGCGCTGTTCGTAGAGCAGGAACTCACCGCCGGCGTGATCGATGCCCGGGCTGCTGAGGTTGATTACGACCTGCAGCGGGAACACGAGATCTCCGTAGAGGTCACGGTGCAGGGCGTTCCAGTCCCCGGCCCCGTATTTGAGCAGGATGGGCGTCGTCTTGGTCTGCCCGGCGGCATGGCACATGCCGAGCCATTCGTCGAGCGTGTCCGGCCAGGGCGTCGCGCGGCCAAGTTTCGCCCACCAGTCGCGGGCGATCGGCAGCAGTCGCGGGTACAGGGCCTGCTTCAGTTCCGTGACCGCGTCGGGGAAGGGCTCGGCGAAATAGCGGTACTCACCTTCGCCAAACCGGTACCGGGCCATGTCGATCGTGGACCGGAACCGGCTGCCGTCGGGATACAGCGCGGCGATCTCGGCGGCTTCGTCCGGCGCGAGCAAGGGGCCGGTCAGGCCGCCGCCGACTTCGTTCAGGTCGGCTCGCACGGCATCCCAGTCGGTGGCGTCAACCCGCTCCGTCCATGATCCGCGCGCGTTTTCGGTAGTAGCGGGGGAAGACGTGCTCATGCCGCTGCCTCCATGTCCAGGAGTGCCCGTTTCGCTTCCGGGCCGCCGCGGTATCCGCCCATCGTCCCGTCTGAGCGGACGACACGATGACACGGGATGACGACCGGCAGCGGGTTGGTGGCGCACGCGGTCCCCACCGCGCGCATGGCCTTCGGGCTCCCGGCCAGGCCCGCGACCGCGGCGTAGCTGGCGGTAGTGCCGTAGCCGATGTTGGGCAGCTGGTGCAGCACAGCGCTGCGGAAACCACGGGTGAGGCTCCAGTCCAGCGCCAGGTCGAAGGTGCGCCGCCGGCCGTCGAAGTACTCGTCCAGCTGGTGCACGACCGGGTCCAGCTGTGACCCCGACCGCAGGATCCGGGGACTGAGCGCGTCGGCGAGGGACTGCAGCACGGCGTCCTCGCCTTCGGAATCGAAGGCGACCCGGACCAGCCCCTGCCTGGTTGCCGCGAGCAGCAGGGTCCCGACCGGTGTGTCGGTGGTTCGGTAGGCGATGTCGAGCAGGTCCCGGTCCCGGGCGGCCGCCGCGAGGCGTTCGCGGAGCAAATCAAGGCGGCCGGTGGTGTCGGTGTACAGGGCGGCCAGGTCGTTCAGCAATGGTTCTGGCGTACTCATCAGGCGTGTTCTTTCGTGGGGGTGGCGCCCCGGTATGAGCGCCGGAGGTTGGCGATTCCGTCCGCGGCCGCGCGCCGTGCCGCCGCGGCCGTCCCGCCGAGGACCTCGGCGATCGTGTCGTAGGGAAATCCGGCCAGGTAGTGGTAGGTGACTGCGTGCCGCTGCTTGTCTGGCAGACGGGACAGCGCGTCGGCCAGATCAAGGTCGCGGGCATCTGCCCGCTCCTGGGCGGGGGAGTCGGCGATGTCCGCGACCGGGGACGGACGCCGTGCGGTCGCGCGGATCACGTCGAGGGCCTTGCGGTGCGCGATGGTGACCAGCCAGGCTTCGACGTTCGCGTCAGCGGGCAGGTCCGGGTACGCCTTCATGGCCGACAGGAACGTCTCGGACCAGGCGTCGTCAGCGTCGGCGGCGCTGAGCAGTGCCCGGCACACCCGCAGGACCGTGGGGCCGTGCCGGGCGACGACCGCGTCGAAGGGCTGCTTATCGCTCACGTGCTGAAGACGCCTCCGGGCGGCGAAACGTGAGATCGTCACCGAGACCATTTTAGGTACCGTCCCCCGGGCACCAATGTATGGGCCGGTCAGCCCAATCGCTAGTCGGACCGCTCCGGCCGTACGGGCTCTTCCGGTTGCGTTCTCAGTTTCGCCGTCGATACGGAATATGCGTGCGCACGCATATGTTCATTGTGGTCGCACCCCCAAGCGGTGGCCGACGGGATGTCGGCACCGGGTGCGAGACGGAGGAACACATGTCACACGAACTGTCTGGTCAGACGGCACTAGTCACTGGCGCGACGGCGGGTATCGGCGAGTCGGCCGCCCGGCAGCTGGCGGCGCGGGGAGCCGAGGTCGTGGTGCACGGACGCGACGCACGGCGCGGCGCGGGCGTGGTCGATGAGATTCGCGCGGTAGGGGGAACCGCCCGTTTTGTCGCGGCGGACCTGAACGACCCAGCGGACGTGCGCCAGCTAGCCAAGGCCGCCGGCGATGTCGACATCCTGGTCAATAACGCCGGCATCTACCTGTTCGGCTCGACCGCCGACACCGACGACGCCACCTTCGACGCCCATCTCGCCGTCAACCTGCGGGCCCCGTTCATCCTCGTCCGCGAGCTCGCGCCGGGGATGGCGCGGCGCGGCCGCGGCGTGATCGTCAACGTGAGCACCTTCGGCGCGTCCGTCGCCGGACGCGGGGGCGGCGCCTACGGCGCGTCGAAAGCCGGGCTGGAGCTGCTGACCAAGATCTGGGCGGACGAGTACGGGCCGTCCGGCGTCCGGGTCAACGCGGTGGCCGCGGGCCCGACCCGGACCCCCGGCACCGCCGCTTACGGCGGGCTCGCCGAGGCACTCGCCACCGTCACCACGCTCGGCCGGATCGCGGAGGCCGATGAGATCGCCAACGCCATCGTCTTCCTGGCCGGGCCTGCCGCCACGTACGTGAGCGGCGCCATCCTGCCGGTACACGGCGGCCTGCAGGCCGTCGCCCCGCGCTGAAGGCCTGAATTTCCCACAGTCGGTTTCCGGCAGTCGGTTTCCGGCAGTCGGTTTCCGGCAGTCGGTTTCCGATAGACGAGGAGCAGCAATGGACCTGAATAACCGATTCGACGGCAAGGTGGTCATCGTGACCGGCGGTGGCTCCGGTATCGGCGCGGCCGCGGCACTGAGATTCGCCAACGAGGGCGCCACCGTGGTCATCGCCGGCCGGACCAAAACCAGTCTGGACCGCGTGGCGGCGCAGTCGCCCGGAGGCGGGATCGAGGTACGCGTCGCCGACCTGTCCGGCGAGGCCGCGGTCACCGGGCTAGTAGACGAAGTCGCCCGCACTTACGGCCGGCTCGACGTCCTGGTCAACAACGCGGGAGCAGCGCTGCAGGGCCGTGCCGAGGAAACTGGCACCGACTTGTGGCGGCGGATCATGGACATCGATCTGGACGCGGTGTTCTTCGCCTCCCGGGCCGCGATCCCGCATCTGCGTGCGACGGGCGGCAGCATCGTCAACGTGACATCGGTGAGCGGGCTTGGCGGCGACTGGGGTGCGGTCGGCTACAACGCCGCCAAGGGCGCCGTGGCCAACCTGACGCGCGCCATGGCACTGGACCACGGCAGGGAGGGGATTCGGGTGAACGCGGTTGCTCCCAGCCTGACCGAGACCGAGATGACCGAGCCGTTTCGGGCCATGCCCGGTGTGGTGGACGCGTTCGCCCGGCGGATCCCGATGCGTCGTGCGGCGACCGCGGCCGAGGTCGGCGACGTGATCGTGTTCCTGGCCGGACCGGACGCCAGGTTCATCAACGGGGTGAACTTGCCGGTCGACGGCGGGCTTACGGCGGGCAGCGGACAGCCCGATTTCGCGCCCGCGACCGGCTGAGCAGGTTCACAGGTTGTCGGCGATGGACCGCAAGGCCCGGGTGAGCGCGGCGTTATCGGCCGGGTCGAGGTGGCGCATGACGTGCTCGCGCACGTTGGCCACCTGGTGCGGCCAGGCCGCCTCGACCCGGGCCAGCCCGGCCTCAGTGATGGTGAGCTGCGCGCTGCGGCCGTCGTCCGCGCCGCGGTCTCGATGTGCCTCGCCCCGCCGGACAAGGCTGTCGGCCAGCCTGCTCACCCGGCTCGGGGAAAGCCCGACCCGGCTCGCCAGGTCGCCGATCCGCAGCCCCTCCGGCCGTGCGTCGGCCAGGCTAGCCAGGGCCACATACTCGGCCGCGGTGATGTTCGCTGTCGCCTGCAGCCCGGTGTCCAGCACCCTGGGCAGCGCGTTGAGGACCCGGGCGAACGCCCGCCACAAGTCCTCCTCGTCCGGACTCAACGGCGTGCTGTCCGGCTCTTCCCCACCAGCCATCCGATCAGGATAGAGGCCTGTCCTCACGGCTGTCGGCATGGTGCTCGGCGGCGGGGTGGCGCGGTCGTGCTGCGAAGGAGGCGATGTGGTCGATGGCGGTGTCGAGCGCGGCACGGAGGGGGGCGGGGTCCCGCGCGGCCTGGGCGAGGAGCATGCCGCCCTGAAAGGCGGCCATGAGCGTGTAAGCGAGCTGGCGGGGGTCGGCGCGGCGCAGTTCGCCGCTCGCGCGCATGGCGGTCAGTCCGCGTTCGAACAGGTCGCGCCACCGGTCGAACCCGGCGGTGATCTCGTCATGGACGTCGAGGTCGCTCTTGATGATCTCGGCGGCGATGGAGCCGAAGCTGCATCCGCCCGCGCAAATGTCGGGCCGCTCGGTGTAGGACGCGGCCCAGGCGCGGAGGGCGGCGATGCTGTCGAGTTCGCCAAGCGGCGGGTCTCGTTGGAGGCCGATCATCGTATCGGCGCGCCAGGCGATGACCGCGCGGACGAGGCTTTCCTTGTCGGGAAAGTAGTGGCTGAGCTGGGAACCGCTGATCCCCGCGGCGGCCCGGACCAGCTCATTGTTGGTGCCCGCGACTCCCCGCTCGTAGATCAGGTCGGCCGCGGCCTCGATGATCTTCTGCCGCATCGCCGCACCCTTGGGAGTGAGCTTGCGCGGCCGGACGGAGACTCCAGTCATGCCGTGAGCTTATCAGAACAATGGGCTTGACAGCCCATATGGCTATGGTGTTTTATGGGTCTGTGAGCCCACAATAAGCAACTCGAAAGGCGCCCAACCGTGACTCAGGTTCAGCTCATCGCACGCCACACGATCAAGCAAGGGCATGAAGCGGACGTGCTCAGGCTGCTCGGCGGGTTCATCGACGCGGCACGTGCGGAACCAGGCAACCTCGCCTTTGACGCGTACCGCAAGATCGGTGATGAGCGTAGCTACGTGCTCCTGGAGCGCTATGCCTCCCGAGAGGCGCTCGCCGCGCACCGGGAAACCCCGCACTTCACCCAGGTGCTGCTCGGCCAGATCGTCCCGCTCCTGGACGCCCGCACCATCGAGGAATACGACGTACCCCACTGACGAGGAGTCGCGCTCATGAGTTTCCGTGACCTGCACTACGGGAAATCCCCGCTCCTGCTGCCCAACGCGTGGGACGCGGGATCGGCCATCGCCTTCGCCGACAAGGGATTCCCTGCTGTCGGCACGACCAGTTTCGGCGTCGGCGCGGCCGCCGGACACGCAGATGGGGCTCGCGCCAGCAAGGACGCGACCACAGCGCTGGTCCGGGCGCTGGACGGCCTCCCCGCGTACGTCTCGGCCGATATCGAGGACGGCTATAGCGACGACCCCGCCGAAGTGGCCGGCTACGTGGCCGCGCTCGGGGCGGCTGGCGTCAACATCGAGGACAGCACCGGCGAGACCCTGATCGCCCCGGAGCGCCATACCGCGAAAATCGCCCAGATCAAGATGCGGGCCCCCGGCGTCTTCGTCAACGCCCGCATCGACAACTACTGGCTCGGTCAGGACGCGGCCATCTCGGCCGTCCTTGACCGTGCGGCCGCCTATGTCGATGCCGGCGCCGACGGGATCTTCGTCCCCGGCGTCACGGAACCGGCCGACCTGGAGGTCCTCGCCGCCCGGATCCCGGTCCCGGTCAACGTCCTGGTCGTCCCCGCGCTCACGATCGGCGACCTGGCCCGCCTCGGCATCCGCCGGGTGAGCACGGGCTCGCTGCCTTACCGTGCGGCCATCGACGCCGCGGTCGCGGCGGCCACCGCGGTCCGCGATGGCGGCCAGCCTCCGGCCGCGACCCCCTACCCCGAGGCCCAGGCCCGTCTCGCGAAGTACGCGAGTCTCCTCGCCGGATAGGCGGTTGACTACGGAGTGCTACTGCGTTTCTTCCGGGCGGATGGGGAGGATTCACCGGGCTGTTGCTGTCTGCCGAGGGTTTCCTCGGTGGACCAGGGGAGCGCGGCTTCGGCGTCGCCGAGCATGGCCGGCGGGTCGCCGTGCTTAGCGCCGGTCAGCACGTGCCCGGTGCTTTCCAGTGACGTATCTGGTGGGGTCGGCGGCGGCGACGGCCTCGGGGCTGTCGGCCAGTGACAGGCTGGCGCCCGGGCCGGAGATGAACGCCGCAGCGGAAGTACGGGGCCGCAGCAGCACCGCCGGATGACGCGAGATAATGGAGACGATGGAGGATTCGATTACCTGGTCCTGGTGGAAGCTCGCCGATGCTGAGCCGCTTGCCCTCTTCGCCTATCTGCGGCTGCGCAGTGACGTGTTCGTCGTCGAGCAGGGCTGCACCTATCCCGACATGGACGACCATGACCTGGTCGCGTGGCACCTCACGGGAACAGATGCCTCGGGCCGCCTGCTCGCTGTTGCGCGACTGCTCCCGCCCGACGAGAAGTATGAGGAGCCATCGCTTGGCCGCGTAACCGTCACCCGTGCCGCTCGCGGCACCGGTGCTGGCCACCTGCTCGTGGACGAGGCACTGCGGAAAGCTGCTGCGGAGTATCCGGGTTGCGGCCACCGTATCCAGGCCCAGGCGCACCTAGAGCGTTTCTACGGCTCGCACGGCTTCGAGCCGGAGGGTGAGGTCTACCTTGAAGACGGGATCCCGCACATCGACATGACTTTGAGGCCCGGCCGCAGTCTGCTGGGACTGTAAGCGATATCAGGGCAAGCCAGGTCCAGAGGTGATTGATCCGGGCGGCTGCTCGCAGGGTTGCGCCGCCGCCGTCGCCATGGTCGGGCTGTACCCGCGTTCGCCGGGCGGGCTCGTCCTTTGACGCGCGTCCGATGGCACCCAAATGATCCTGGAAAGCAAGAAGGCCTGTTCGAAAACAGGCCTTCTTGCTTGCACGTTCTTAGTGGAGCTGAGGGGATTCGAACCCCTGACCCCCTCGATGCGAACGAGGTGCGCTACCGGACTGCGCTACAGCCCCGAGAACACCGTTAGCCTAGCAAACTCTGCCGTGTGGTTGCGCCACCAACGCTACCGCCGCAGAAGTGGCGTTCCCCGCGGCTTGTGCGGCGTTCCCCACGGCCTGTGCGGCGTTGGCCCCGCTCCGCCGCCACGCGGGATTGGTGCAGATGCGCCATCGCTCCAATCCGATTGGCTCAGGTGCGCCATCGAGCCAACGAGAGGCACGCTGACGGCGGCCCAGCGATCACATTGGTATCCCTGGCATCTGCAGCCACCGGAGGCCTGAACTCGTTCGGGGTGACTGCGCTATCGACCCACCCACTTCGGGGCAGTTGCGCTATCGCCCCCGGTCTGATCGGGGTAGCTGCGCAACCGCCCGGGACGGCGCGCGGGCACATGCGTCATCGCCCGGGACGGCGCGCGGGCACATGCGTCATCGCCCGGGAAGCCAGCGCTCAGTGCTCGACGCACGCGCGGGAACGCGCCTAGCCGCCGACTGCGCGCTTGTAGTCGGTGAACTCGGCGTCCTCTTCGGCGGACGCCGTGTACTTGCCCGCCAGTCCCGGAGCGTAGTCCCGGCCGTGCCCGAGGTCTTCGTACTCCTCCGGCCGAGGCTGGGTCGGCGGCCGCGGCGAAGCGGACGCCGCTGGGGCCGAGCCAGGGGCCGAGGCCGGAACCGAAGCGCCAGCGGTGGACCGCGAGCGCGTGCGCTCCTGGCCACGCGCGCGTGCCTCCGCGGCTTCGGCGTCGCGCTGCGACCGTTCGCGGTCGGCCTTCGACGCCTCGCGCAGCAGCAGCATGTAGCCCACCAGCATGATCGAGGGCGGGATTACGACCCAGAGTGCCGCCAGGTCGAGCGCGGGCAGCGCGCAGGCCGCCGTTTCGAGCCCCAGCAGCAGCATGAGGAGGCGCCGTCGTGCGGCGAGCATCCGGCGGCGTGATTCCTCGCGGGTAAGGGGCGCCCGCTGCGGGCGATCGTCGCCGTCGGCCTCGGAATCCGCGTCGGCAGATTCCGGAACCTCGAAATCGTCGGAAGCTTCAAGATCGGCTTCGTCGTCGCGCGCATCAACATACGTAGACGCCGAAGCAGACTCGGGTACTGGGGAAGACCCGGAGAACTCCTGCACGTCCGACGAAGACCCGGAAGGCACGGAAGCGGAAGGCACGGACGACGCCGGAGGCGCCGAAGTCTCCGCGAACTCCGCGGACTCCGGGACGGTGACCGATGGGGTGCGACGCAACCACCGGGGGATAAGCACGCAGGCCCAGATGGCGACAATCGCCACGTACAGGATCGCGCTGCTCATCGGACCTCCCCTCGTCCGCCTAGCCTGCTCAGGCCGCGCACTTGACTGCTAGCCTGTGACGCAGCGTAAATGCAGTGACCGCAGATAACGAGCATCCGCCCGGCGTGTCGCAAAGATCCGTGTCACAAAGATCAAATCGCCACAGGCCAGCTACGCCCCGGTCCGCGACGATTACGCCCCGGATCGTGATGACGCGAGCGAACTACGCCACCGGGCCATCATTCCCGTCGGCACCTCTTCGGACGTGATCGCGTAGCAGAGATGGTCGCGCCACTGGCCGTTGATGTGCAGTTGCCGGGCCCGGACACCCTCCTCGCGGAAGCCCAGTTTCTCGACCACGCGCCGGGAAGCGGCGTTCTCCGGCCTGATCGAGGCTTCGAGCCGGTGCAGGCCGACGACACGGAAGCAGTGGTCCACGGCCATCGCCAGCGCGGTCGGCGTGATACCCCGGCCGGCGTAGGCCTCGTCGATCCAGTAGCCGATGGTCCCCGACCGCGACGAGCCCCACACGATCGAGCCGATCGTGAGCTGTCCGGCGAACGCGTCCCCGTACGTGATCACCCAGGGGAGCGCCTGGCCCTGGCGGGCTTCCCGACGCATCGTGCGCACCATCGATACGTAAGGACCGAGCGAAGACCGGTGCAGTGGCGTCTCCGGGTTGGTCGGTTCCCACGGGCGGAGCCATGATGCATTGCGGACGCGGATCTCACGCCACGTGCGCGCGTCGGACACGCGCACTGGACGCAGCGTGACCGGCGCGTCGAGCAGACCCGGCTCGGTAAGGGCGGCCGGCCACCCGCGGATGCGTCCCACGGTGCTAATCATTCTCCTGCGCAGTGGCTTGCGCCACGTGATCTACCCGATCGTATTAACGGTAACGCGATATCCGTTGACGTTATGCGATCTCCGCCGAGTCATCCGCGTGATCTGCCGACTCGCCCGTCGGTGAGCCCCCCGCGCCACCCGGTCGCTTCGCGCCCGAGAAGCCAGCCGAACCCTCCGACGCCCCGGAAGCCGACGCCCCAGAAGCCGACGCCCCAGAAGCCGACGCACCCAACGGCGAAGACGACGCCCCGGCGGACGCCGCAGGCCGCGGGTGGTCGCCACCGCGGATCTGGTCGACCGCGTGCACGAGGATCTGCCGCAGCACGTTCATGCCGTCCCGCACGCCCCCGCTCGACCCCGGCAGGTTCACGATCAGCGTGCGCGACGCCACGCCGGCGAGCCCCCGGGAGAGGATGGCCGAGGGAACCCCCGCCGCCGCGCCGGTCGACCGCAGTGCCTCCCCGATACCGGGGATCTCCCGGTCGATCACCCGGCGGGTCATCTCGGGCGTCTGGTCCATGGGGGTAAGCCCGGTCCCGCCCGTCGTCACGGCCACGTCGTACTCGGCCGAGACGGAGTCCCTGAGCACCTGCTCGACCGCTTCGCCGTCCGGGATCACCAGCGGCCCGTCGACGACGTCGCAGCCCGCCTGGCGCAGCATTTCCACGAGCACCGGCCCCGACCGGTCCTCGTAAACGCCGGCCGCGGCCCTGTTGCTCACCGTTATCGCGAGCGCCCGGATCATTTGTCCCCCTCGGAGAACGCGAAATCAGAAGACACTCGCCCGTCGGCGGTCCGCCGCCACGACCCGGACTTGCCGCCGTCCTTGGCCTCGATCCGGACGTCGGTGATCACCGCCGCCTTGTCCACCGCCTTGATCATGTCGATCAGGGTCAGCGCGGCGACGCTCACGCTCGTGAGCGCCTCCATCTCGACGCCGGTGCGGTCGGCCGTCTTGACCGTGGACGTGATGGTCACGCCGGAATCCGTCACCACAAGGTCCACTGATACCCCGTGCAGTCCCAGCGGATGGCACAGCGGGATGAGGTCGGGTGTGCGCTTCGCGCCCTGGATGCCGGCGATCCGGGCGACCGCGAGAGCGTCGCCCTTCGGGACCGTCCCGTCGCGCAGCGCGGCCACGGCCTCGGCCGACAACAGCACGGATCCGGAAGCCCTGGCCGTGCGAACGGACACATCCTTGGCCGAGACATCGACCATGCGCGCCTGACCGGCTTCGTCCAGGTGCGTCAGCCGTGCGGCGACGGCGGGAACGGGAGCAGATTCGCTCATGTCATGAAGCCTACGCTCAGCCCGGACTCAGCACGTCTAGGGCAGCACCACCACGTCCACCGTGTCGCCCGCGGGCAACTTGGTCTCCCAGTCGGGAACGATGATCAGCGCGTTGGCCCGGCCGAGTGCGGCGATCTGGTGCGACTGCTGACCGGACAACGGAGCGACCTTCCCGCCGCCAGAGGCGTCGCCGGACAGGATCCCGCGCAGGTAGGACCGCCGTCCCGACGGCGACCGTACGTCGGACGTCAGCGTGGCCGGCACGACCGGCAGCCGGAGGTCATCGATGCCCTGCAGCAACCCGAGGGCCGGCCGGACGAACAGCTGGAATGACACGTAGGCGCTGACCGGATTTCCCGGCAGGGTGAAGATCGGCACGTTGTCGGGACCGATGACCCCGAACCCCTGGGGCATCCCCGGCTGCATCGCCACCTTTCGGAAGGTGACCGTGCCCAGCTCCGCCAGGGCGGCCTTCACCACGTCGTGCGATCCGCCCATGCTCACGCCGCCGGTGGTGATCACCACGTCGGCGCGGATCAGCTGCTCGGAGATCGCGGGCAGCACGCCGGAGACATTGTCCGGCACGACCGCGCGCCGGTACGCCAGGGCGCCGGCCTCCCGCGCGGCCGCCGCGAGCATGTAACTGTTGGATTCCCAGATCCGGCCGGGGACCAAGGGAGTGCCGGGCTCGGCGAGCTCGTCGCCGGTCGACAGCACCACCACGCGGGGGCGCGGGCGCACCGACACGGCGTGGCGGCCTGCCGAGGCCGCCACCGCGATCTGCATCGGCCGCATGCGCACGCCCGGCGTCAGCAGCACGTCCCCGGCGCGCGCGTCACCGCCCGTGTACCGGACCGCGTTGCCGGACGTGGCCGGACGGGAGATGGCGACGCGAACGTCGCCGCCGTCCGTCCACTCGACGGGGACGACCGCGTCGGCCCCCGCGGGCAGCTGGGCTCCGGTCATGATCTTGGCGGCCGTTCCCGGGACCAGCCGGTAGGTCCCGACATCCCCGGCGGCGATTTCGGCGGTGACGGGCAACGTCACCGGGGATTGTTCCGACGCGGGGGAAGTGTCGTCCGCGAGCACGGCGTAGCCGTCCATGCCCGAGTTGTCGAAGGAAGGAAGCGACACGCCGGCGGTCACGTCTTCCGCCAGGACACAGCCCTCAGCGTCCGGCAGGTCCAGGACAGACGGAGCCAGCGGGCGGATCGCGCGCCGGATGACTTCCAGGTAGTCCTCGACCGGTGTCAGTGAGCCATCAGCGTGATCATGACTCACGGCTGCTCTTCGAGGAACTTCCGGAGCCACGGAATGAACTCGGGCGCCAGGTCAGCGCGCTTCGCGGCGAATTCCACCATGGTGCGAAGATACTCCTGCTTGTTGCCGGTGTCGTAACGGCGTCCGCGGAACAGCAGGCCGCGCACCTCGCCCTTGGCCGCCAGGACCTTGAGCGCGTCGGTGAGCTGGATCTCCCCGCCGCGTCCGGGCGGCGTCTCCCGCAGGACGTCGAAGATCTCGGCGTCGCACACGTAGCGGCCGATGATCGCCCACCGGCTCGGCGCCTGCTCCGGTGTCGGCTTCTCCACCAGGTCCGTGACCAGCGCCACGTCTTCGGTGTCAGTCAGGGTGACCGCGGCGCAGCCGTAGAGGGAAACATCCTCGGGTGCGACTTCCATCAGCGCGACCACGCTGCCGCCATACTGGTTCCGCACCTCGATCATCCGGGTGAGGAGCGGGGCGCCCGGATCGATGATGTCGTCACCGAGCAGCACCGCGAACGGTTCGTGCCCCACGTGCTGGGCGGCGCACAGGACGGCGTGGCCCAGGCCCTTCGGCTCGCCCTGGCGGACGTAGTGCATGGTGGCGAGTTCGCTGGACGCGCGGACCTGCTCGAGCTTGTCCCAGTCCGCTTTCGCTGACAGCGCCTCTTCGAGCTCATATGCCCGGTCGAAGTGGTCCTCGATCGACCTCTTGCTGCGACCGGTGATCATGAGGACGTCGTTCAGGCCGGCCGCGACGGCCTCCTCCACGACATACTGGATAGCGGGCTTATCGACGACAGGCAGCATTTCCTTAGGCGTTGCCTTGGTCGCGGGCAGGAACCTGGTTCCCAGGCCCGCGGCAGGCACGACAGCCTTGGTCACTGCCAGCGTCCCGCCCTCGCCTTTACTAACCATGGGTTAAGACTAGTGAATCGATGGAGTGACGTGCACGAAACACCCTCGGCGGCCGTGGACGCGGAGAAGACAGCACTGCGAAATCGCCTGTTCACCGCCCGTTCGCATTTGTCAGAATCTTCCCTTAACGTCGCTGGCCGCTCGATCCGGGACAGCCTCCTGTCCCTGCCGGAGCTAGGTGCCGCCGGGACGGTGGCTGCCTATTACTCGGTGGGCTCGGAGCCGCCGACGCGATCGCTGATTTACGCGCTGTGGAAGCGCGGCAGTTACGTGGTCCTGCCGGTGCTGCTGCCGGACGGGGACCTGGACTGGGCGTCGTATGAGGGCCCGGACTCGCTGGTGCCGGGACGTTTCGGGTTGCTGGAGCCGGGAGAGGCGCGGCGCGGAGTGGAGACGGTGTCGCGGGCCGACGTGGTGCTCGTGCCCGCGCTGGCGGTTTCCGTGACGGGCCAGCGACTCGGCCGTGGCGGCGGGTCATACGATAGGGCGCTGGCGCGAGTCGGGCCCCAGGTGCCGACGATCGCGCTGCTGTACGACGACGAGCTCCTGCCGTCGGTGCCGGTCGCGGCTCACGACCGCCCGGTCCGCGCGGTCGCCCGGCCGTCCCATGGAATCACCTGGGTTCCCGCGAGGTTATCCTTAGCAGTCGGATTGCGAGAGTGCTAATCTACCCGCGGTGCTCTCCGGAAACTTGAATCCGGTTCACGCTGGAGGAAGCTGTGCCTACATATCAGTACGTTTGCACCGAGTGCGGTGGCCAGATCGAGGCGGTGCAGAAGTTCTCTGACGACCCGCTGACGGTCCATGACGACTGCGGCGGCAAACTGCGCAAGGTCTTCTCCCCGGTCGGGATTGTCTTCAAGGGCTCCGGGTTCTACCGGACGGACAGCCGCAGCGGCTCGTCGTCTTCAACGGTGTCGTCCTCTTCGGATTCGTCCTCGTCGTCGTCTGACTCCTCGTCCGCGAAGAGTTCCTCGTCGTCTGACTCCGGGAGCTCGGCGTCCAAGAGCTCGGATTCGAAGTCTTCATCGGAGTCGAAGACCTCGTCATCCTCCTCCTCTTCGTCCTCTGGCGAGAAAGTCGCCTAGCGCACATGTCCGACTCGGTCGCGGATCTGGCGGACATCGGAGTCATCGGCGGCTCCGGCTTCTACGAGTTCTTCACCGACTGCGAAGAGGTGAAGGTCGAGACGCCGTACGGTGACCCGAGCGAGACGATTCTCGTCGGCGAGGTCGCCGGCCGCCGGGTCGCCTTCTTGCCCCGCCACGGACGCGACCACCGCTACCCCGCGCACAAGATCCCGTACCGCGCCAACCTGTGGGCGCTCCGGTCGGTCGGCGTGCGCCGCATCCTCGCGCCCAGCGCGGTCGGATCGCTGACGGCGTCCTACGGGCCGGGGACGCTGATCATCCCTGACCAGATGGTCGACCGCACCCGCGACCGTGAGCAGACGTACTACGACAAGAACGCAGTGCACGTCTCGTTCGCCGACCCTTACTGCCCGAGCGGGCGTGCCCGGGCGATCTCCGTGGCGCGGCAGTCCGGCTGGGTTCCGGCCGGATCGGGCACGCTCGTCGTCATCGACGGCCCGCGCTTCTCCACGCGGGCGGAGTCGAAGTGGTACGCGGGCCAGGGGTGGACGCTGATCGGCATGACCGGTCACCCGGAGGCGGTGCTGGCCCGCGAGCTCGCGATGTGTTACACGACCCTCGCGCTGGTCACCGACCTGGACGCCGGCGTCGAGGAAGGGGACGGGGTGACGCAGGCGGAAGTGTTCGAGGTCTTCGGCAAGAACATGGCCCGCCTCCGCGACCTGGTCGCCAAGATCATCGCCGGCTTCCCCGAAGAGCGCGAAGACGACATCTGCGCACACTCCCTCGACGGGATCACCCTCCCGATCGAGCTCCCGTAACGCTTCGCCCCTCATCGGCGTTTCTGTATACGAGGTGCATTTCCCGGCGTGAAGTCCCGGCCTGGCCCCGTGGGTCGGGACTTCACGCCACCTCCTGTCAGTTGCTCGTCAGGTCGGACCGGATGGGGCGACCCTGGATCGCCAGCCACACGTTCGCCGGCGTCAGCGGCATATCGGCGTGCGTAACGCCGAACGGTGCCAGCGCGTCCACGACGGAGTTGACCACCGCGGCCGGCGAGCCGACGGTGGCGGACTCGCCGATACCCTTCGCGCCGATCGGGTGGTGGGGCGACGGCGTCACCGTCGCGCCAAGTTCGGGTGACGGGCATTCCAGGGCGGTCGGCAGCAGGTAGTCCATGAACGACCCGGACAGGCAGTTACCGGACGGGTCGAACGTGATGACCTGCATGAGCGCGATCCCGATCCCGTCCGCCAGCCCGCGGTGAATCTGCCCCTCGACGATCATCGGGTTGATCCGCACGCCGCAGTCATCGACCGCGATGAAGCGACGCACGCGAACCTCCCCGGTCTGGACGTCGACGTCGGTCACGCACACGTACGCCCCGAACGGGAACGTCAGGTTCGGCGGGTTGTAGACCGCTGACGCGTCCAGGTGCCCGTCGACTCCCGGCGGCAGTTCCAGTGACGAGTGCGCCGCCCGGGCTAGCTCCGCGATCCCGACGCCGCTGTCGGGATCGCCCCGTACCCGCCACTGCCCGTCTTCCCACTCAAGATCGGAATCCGACACCTCGAGCAACGCGGCCGCGACCAGCCGGGCCCGCTCGCGCACACGCCGCGCGGCGATGACGGCCGCCGCGCCCGATACGGGCGTGGACCGCGATCCGTATGTCCCCAGCCCGAAGGGCGTCCGGTCCGTGTCCCCGTGCACCACGTCGACGTCAGCGACCGGCAGCCCGAGTTCCGCGGCGACGATCTGCGCGAACGTGGTCTCGTGGCCCTGTCCCTGGGTCTGCACCGCGATCGACAGGACGGCCTTGCCGGACGGGTGGACCCGCAGGTCGGCGCCGTCGGCCATGCCGAGACCCATGATGTCCATGTGCGACCGGGGCCCGGCGCCGACCGCCTCGGTGAAGAAGCTGACCCCGATACCCATGTACTCGCCGCGCGCCCGCCGTTCGGCCTGTTCCCTCCGCAGCTCGGCGTACCCCGCGAGCGACAAGGCCAGCGACAACGCCCGGGGGTAGTCGCCCGAGTCGTACTCCCACCCGGTGGGGCAGGTGTAGGGGAACTGCGAAGGCTTCAGCAGGTTCTTCATGCGCAGCTCGGCGGGGTCGACGTCCAGGCGCCGGGCCAGCATGTCGGTCAGCCGCTCCACCAGGTATACGGCCTCGGTGATCCGGAACGAGCACGAGTACGCCACTCCGCCCGGCGCCTTGTTCGTGTGGACACCGGTGACCGAGCAGTACGCGGCCTGGATGTCATACGACCCGGTGAAGATGTGGAAAAACCCCGCCGGGTACTTCGACGGCTGCGCGGCCGCGTTGAACGCCCCGTGATCCGCCAGTACGGATGCCCGCAGCGCGAGGATGCGCCCGTCCGACGTCGCGGCGATCTCGCCGTGCATGTGATAGTCCCGCGCGAACGTCGTGGACATCAGGCTCTCCGACCTGTCCTCCATCCACTTCACCGGCCGCCCGGTCTCCATCGACGCCGCGATCGCGCACACGTACCCGGGGTAGACGGGGACCTTCGCGCCGAAGCCCCCGCCCAGGTCGGGTGACACGACCCGGATCCGGTGCTCGGGTATCCCGGTCAGCCCGGCGTAGATCACGCGGTGCGCGTGCGGCGCCTGGCTGGTCGCCCACACGGTCAGTTTCTCGCTGACGGTGTCGTAGGACGCGATCGCCCCGCACGTCTCCAGCGGCGCCGGGTGCGACCGCGGGTAGATCATGTCGCACGACACGACCACGTCCGCCGCCGCGAACGCGGCCTCGGTGGCCGCGGCGTCCCCGGCGCTCCAGTCGAAGGCCCGGTTAGAGCCGAGATTTTCCCTCACGACGCAGGTCCCTGTGTCCAGTGCCGATCTCGCGTCCATGACCGGGGGGAGTTCCTCGTAATCGACGCTGATCAGCTCGAGCGCGTCCCGCGCGGCGTACCGGTCGGTCGCGACGACGAACGCGACCTCCTGGCCCTGGAACACGACCTTGTCGGTGGCCAGCACCGCCTGCGTGTCCCCGAAGAGGGTCGGCATCCAGGCCAGGCCTCGTTTTTCGAGGTCTGCGCCGGTGAGCACGGCGACGACCTTCGGGTGCGCGCTGGCGGCGAGGGTGTCGATCGCCGAAATCCGCGCGTGGGCGACGGGGCTGCGCAGTATCGCGCCGTGCAGCAGGCCGGGCAGGGTGATGTCATCGACGTACGTGCCCTGGCCGCGGATGAACCGGGCGTCCTCTTTGCGGGGATGCGAGCCATAGGCCATCAGACGTCACCCTGGATCGTTTGGGATGATGCTTTGAGAATCGAACGGACGATGTTCGCGTA
>Ga0210389_10000819_pt1 | contig 26281 bp, 20 predicted proteins | sample IncBWH28OmetaG_FD_160127 | JGI IMG/M metagenome (GOLD analysis project Ga0210389, IMG submission 160127) | Forest soil microbial communities from Barre Woods Harvard Forest LTER site, Petersham, Massachusetts, United States - Inc-BW-H-28-O ... | reverse complement strand
AAAATGCAGCCGCCCCAGCGCAAATCCCACCATCATCCCCGCCGCATCCCGGTTCCCCAGAATCGCAAACGCCCCCGGCGCCACCACAAAACTCAAAAACGCATCCGCCCCCAACCACAAGCTCAAACTTAGAAACTCAATCGTACGGAAAAAGGTTGTCATTAGTGATTTCCAGTAAACTATTCGGGAGCGATGGATGGTGGGCGATAAAGGATTTGAACCTTTGACCTCTCGCGTGTGAGGCGAGCGCTCTAACCGCTGAGCTAATCGCCCGTCTGCTAACGGGTGCCCTTTGCAGGGAAACATTGCTGCAATCGAAAGAAACGCTTCAGCAACAACGCTCATCTATTTAAGCAGGAACACCTGGGGTTTTCAACCGATGCCGACCGCCACCTCTCACGTGGTTTCTCAACTGCAGCGCTCCATCGCCCGCGCGATTTTCGGGAAGGAAGACGTCATCCAGCTTTCCCTGATCACCCTGCTGGCGCGCGGCCACCTGCTGATTGAAGACGTTCCCGGCACCGGAAAAACCACGCTGGCCCAGGCGCTTGCAAAATCCTTCCATTGCACCTTTCAACGCATTCAGTTCACCTCAGATCTTCTGCCCAGCGACGTCCTAGGCGTCAGCGTCTACAATCCCGAATCCCGCGAATTCGAATTTCGCCAGGGCCCCATCTTCGCGAACGTCGTCCTCGCCGACGAAATCAACCGCACCACCCCGCGCACCCAATCCGCTCTCCTCGAAGCCATGAACGAAGCCCAGGTAACAGTAGACGGCCGCACGCTGACGCTCCCTCAACCATTTCTCGTAATCGCCACGCAAAATCCCGTCGAACATCACGGCACCTACCCGCTCCCCGAATCGCAACTCGACCGTTTCCTCATGCGCATCAAAATGGGCTACCCCTCGCACGAAACGGAAAAAGAAATTCTTCGCAATCGCGCCACCGACGACCCGATCGAAACTCTCGAACCCGTCGCCGATGTCGCCGATGTGATGGCCATGCAGCAAGCCGTCACCCGCATAAAGGTGGACTCCAGCCTGCACGATTACGCACTGGAAATCGTCAACCGCACCCGCAAATCCGACCAACTCGCTCTCGGTGTCAGCCCGCGCGGCACCCTGATGCTGCAGCGCGCAGCCCAGGCACGGGCTTTCCTCGATGGACGCGACTATTGCCTGCCCGACGATTTCAAGCAACTCGCCGTCGCCGTTTTTTCGCACCGCGTCGTAGCCAGCGCGCGCCACGCTTCCCTGCAGAAAAAATCGGAGACCACGGAAAACGTCCTCCGCGAAATTGTGGAGTCGGTGCGCGTCCCGCTCTAAGTTGAAAGCGATAGCAGCCGACCGCAGGTTCTGGGAAATTTAGAAATGTCCTCTCTAACTTCCACGTTTAACGCGTTGCTAGCCAAATCCGATCGCCCCGCCGTGCGCGCCTTCCTCCTGTCCATGGTCGCGCTGACGATTGCACTGATCCTCGCTCTCTATTCCGGCGCCGCGGCGCAACTCGGCAATCTCTTTCTTGCCAGCGCCTCAGCTCTCACCGCCCTCGTCGTCGCCGGATGGGTAGCCGTCACCCTGGTCCCCACGCTGGCCAAACGCACTCCTCTCCGCTGGATCGGCTACCGCATGGAGTACCGCATCACTCGCGACGGCTGGATCTACATCCTCGGCATCGTGCTCGTCGCCATGGCAGCCATCAACACCGGCAACAATCTTCTATTCCTGATTCTCGCCAGCCTAATCGCCAGCATCCTGATGTCCGGCATCCTGTCCTCCATCACATTGGCCGGCGTCGAACTGAAGCTCCATCTCCCCGAACACATCTTCGCCGGGCAATCCGTCCGCGCTTCCGTCGAACTCCGCAACGAAAAATTGACGCTACCTTCCTTCTCTCTCCGCGTCGAAGCCGCCAAAACAAAAAATCAGCCCGCCGCGGCAATGCTGGAGACTCCGGTCTACTTCCCCTACTTGCCACGACAGCAAGCCGTGAAGCAAACTGTTCCCCTGCTTTTTCCCCAGCGCGGCGTCTACCGCCAAGAAGCGTTCAAGATCGTCACTCGCTTCCCGTTCGGCTTTCTGCAGAAAGCGCGCCGCATGGATCTCGCCACCGAAGCCCTCGTCTATCCGGCCGTAGCCGCCTCCTCCGAATTCCTGGAAGTCCTGCCCGGTCTGCAGGGCGCGATGGAAAGTAACGCAAAAGGCCGTGGACAGGACCTCTACGCACTGCGCGGCTACTTGCCGAATGACAGCGCGCGCCACGTCCACTGGAAAGCCTCCGCGCGCTTCGGCGCTCTGATGGTGAGGGAATTCGCGCGCGAAGACGATTGCCGCGTGCTCCTGGTCTTTGATCCCCAGAGCCCCGCGGCGGCAGCCTCATCTCCATCGAACGAAAGAGAAAGCTTCGAGCGCGCGGTAACCTTCTGCGCCGCACTGGCCTGGAATTTTCACGACCGCAACGCGCTTCTCGAATTCCGCAGCGCCGAAGCCTCCACGCCACCCGCCCCCGCTTCCGAAAATATCTTCGCGATCCTGCGCCACCTGGCACTCGTACAACCAATCGCGCCAAACTCCCGCCCCGAACTCCTCAATCAACTCGCCGCCGATCCCAACTCCTTCAAAATTATCGTCACGTCCCAACCCCGCGGCTCCATCCCCTCCGAACTCTGGAACACCTCCTACATCGTCTTCGCCAGCGACCTCTCCAACTGATCCATCCGTGTAGGGGCGGCTTCAGGCCGCCTTCTTCTCTGTTCACCTCGCGAAAAAACAAACCTTGTCATTCCGAAACCCGTTCGCCTCTTTAACGGGGTTAGGAATCCGCTTTCTGGGGACCTTTGTGCGAAACTTATCCAAACATGCTCACTGGCCCCGCGCTCTCCCGCTTCCGCAAAAATCTCCTCTCTTGGTTCGCGCAATTCCAGCGCGAACTCCCCTGGCGCCAAACCCGCGATCCCTACCGAATCTGGCTTTCCGAAATCATGCTGCAACAAACCCGCGTAGCTGCCGCCATTCCCTACTACGAACGCTTCCTCGAACGCTTCCCCAAAGTCGAATCGCTGGCCACCGCTCCAGGAGAAGAAGTCCTCCGCGTATGGTCCGGCCTCGGCTACTACTCCCGCGCCCGCAACCTGCAGAAAGCCGCGAAACTCATCGTCGCAAACCACAACGGCATCTTCCCAAGCGATCCCGCAGAAGCGCTTGCCCTTCCCGGCATCGGCGCCTACACTGCTGCCGCAATCCTCAGCATCGCCTATCAGAAAAGACACGCGGTGCTGGATGGCAACGTCGCTCGCGTCATCGCCAGGCTCGATGCAGTTCGCGGCGATCTCCGCGCAAACGGAACCTGGCAAACCCTCCAAAAATCCGCCGACCATCTGCTACAGGAACGCTCCCCCGGCGACTGGAACCAGGCCATGATGGAATTGGGAGCGACCCTCTGCACGCCGCGCTCACCGCAGTGCCTACTCTGCCCCGTCGCCGACTTCTGCGAAGCCCGCAAACAAGGCCTGGCAGATCTGATTCCCGAAAAACGCAACAAGCGCAGTACGATCGAAATCACCCTGGCCTCGCTGGTGCTCGTCGATCCCCGCGGAAAAACATTGCTGCTGGCCCCGCCGAAATCCACCCGAAAATCAGCCGCACCTGACGACGTTCACACCCTGGTCTCTCGCATGTGGCATTTCCCTACGATTGCCGTGCAATCCGACAAGGCCGCCGAGACACTCACAAAATTTGCCCAAGCATCATTGTTCGACGGGCGAAAATTGCACGGGGAATTAGCTCCGCTGAAAAAAATACGCCACGCAGTCACCTACCGCTCGCTTACAGTCCTTCCCTTTCGCTTGCAAATGGAGAAACTCCCGAAAGTTCCCGGTGCTAAAGCGTTCCCTTTGTCTGACCTCTCCGCCGTCGCCATCTCCAACTTGACGCGCAAAGTGGCCCGCGCCGCCCTCGCTCCAAAGTAGCTCCTTCTCTTTATCCTTACGTCCCCGCCAACTCCCCAGCCCGTGCCCGGGTGTTATCCTGAAGACTCATCCGATGGCCTCCACCGTCACCGCCCCGGCGCAACCCCTTCCCGCGGAACAATTTTTCCGCGCCGCCGTCTTTTTTCTCATCCTGACGTCTACACTCACACTTGTCAGCACCGGAAAACTCGACCTCGCCACCACGCTCGCCGCCCCGCTGGCCATCCTCTTCAAAGGATTCCGCTGGTGGCGCGGTCACACCTCGGAACTAAAACAATCCACGGCAACGCGGCTCGTCCTCGCCTACGTCTTCTTCTTCCCGATCGATGCGCTGTTTGTTTCGCGCAACTTGGCCAGCGGCACCTCAAACAGCGCCCTCTACGCGGCCCTCCTCGCGGCGGTGCATTTTCTCCTCTTCGTCACCGTCATCAGGCTCTATAGCGCCACCGCCGACCGCGACGCCATCTTCCTGGCAATGCTCTCCTTCGCCGCCATTCTCGCCTCCGCCGTTTTTACGGTGGACACCAATTTCTTTTTCCTGTTTATCGTCTACCTCCTCTTCGGCGTCGCCACTTTCCTCAGCCTCGAAATCCGCCGCGGCGCCCGCGGCGCGGTCTTCCCACAACAAAACCCCGAATCCTCGCGCGAAAGAAAATTCTACCGAGCAATGTCCCTGGCCGCGCTAAGCGTCGCAGTCGGCGCCCTCTTCTTCGGCTCCATGCTCTTTTTCTTTTTCCCCCGCTTCAGCGCAGGCTATTTCGCCCGCACTGGCTTCCAGCCCTCGCTCATGACCGGCTTCACGGACAGCGTGGAACTCGGCCGCATCGGCGAAATCAAACAGGACACCTCGGTGGTGATGCGCGTGCAAACCGGCGCCCCGGTAAATTACCCGCTGCTCCGCTGGCGCGGCGTAGCCCTTTCCACCTTCGACGGCAGGCGCTGGTATTCCAGCGAAAAACACCGCGACCTCCATGACGCCACTCAGGACGGCTGGATCCAGCTCGGCTCGCAATTAGATGTAAAGGTTCCCGTCGTTGCCCAACTTCGTTTCGTAGTCCTGCTGCAACCCCTGGCGAGCGATGCCCTCTTCGCGCCCGCCCAGCTCATGCAACTTCGCGGAAATTTCTCCAATGATGCTGGCACTTACTATGGCTCGGCTCGCCGCAGCATGTTAGGCATGGACTCCGGCGGAGCCGTCTTCAACCCTTCCAGAAATTACTCCCAGATTCGCTACGAAGGAGTCTCCCTGCTTCCGGAATCGCGGCCGCTGAAAGCCCGAACCGCGGGCGTCGATTATCCCGAAGACATCCAGAGACTTTATCTGCAGCCGCCCCCGAATCTCGATCCCCGCATCCCGCAACTGGCCCAGAAAATCACCGCCGCCGCCGACAATCCCTTCGACAAATCCGTGCTCCTCGAAAGCTATCTCCGCCGCAATTTCGGCTACACCCTGAATCTCGCAGGAAAGCCTGGCGCGGACCCGCTCGCCCAGTTCCTCTTCGTCACCAAGGCCGGCCACTGCGAATACTTCGCTTCGGCCATGGCCGTCATGCTTCGCACGCTGGGCATCCCCTCGCGCGAAGTGAACGGCTTTCTCCCCGGCGAATATAACGACCTCGCCGGAGATTACATCGTGCGCGCCAGCGACGCGCACAGCTGGGTCGAAGCCTATTTCCCCGGCAGCGGCTGGATCACCTTCGATCCCACCCCCGCCGCCAACGGCTCCGAATCCGGCATCTTCTCCCGCCTGAATCTTTACCTCGACTGGATGCAGCTCACCTGGAACGAATGGGTGATCAACTACGACTTCGCGCATCAATTGCTCATGGCCAGAAACGTCCGCCAGAATTCCACGGATTATTCCGAATCCGCGCGCCAATGGTTCCGCCGCACACAGGAACGCGGAATGGCCGGCCTCACCGAATGGCAGCTCCACCACTCCTATCTCAGTCTGGTCTTTCCGGTCGCCCTGGTATTTCTACTCGTCGTCCTTCGTTTCGATTGGATCCGCTCCGCTCTCCGTTGGCTCAGCCTGGCCCTGCAGATGCGCCAGCCAACCGCGTTGCGAAATAATCCCCAACTCGCCTCCCGCCTCTACACCGAAATGTTGCGTGTCCTCGAAAAGCGCGGCTACACCCGCGCCGAAACCCAAACCCCGCAAGAATTCGCCGCCGCTCTTGCCGTGCAACCCGGCCTAAGCTCCGCAGTCGGCGAATTCACCTCCCTCTACGCCCAAGCCCGCTTCGGCGGCGCCATCTGCGACGCCTTCCGCCTCCGCGCCCTCCTAGAACGAATCCGCTCCACCCCGTAGCGGCCACTTTCAAGCTTGCCCTGACGAAAGAACGGGTGGCCCCGCCCGGCGCCCCACATGCTTTTGTAGGGGAGGGGCTCGCCCCTCCCTCTTGCCTTTGTAGGGCCCGCCTTCTGAGGCGGGCGCCTTTTCCCAAACCCCACCCTAATCCACCGCCCATGCTAAAATAGAAAGATTGGTGTAAAGGCGCCAACCTCACCGTATGCGTAAAGTCGGTTTCATCTCCCTCGGATGCCCCAAGAATCTCGTTGACAGCGAGGTCATGATGGGCATTCTCGCGCGCGAGGGCTACGAACTGACCCCGCGCGCTGACGACGCCGAAATCCTCGTCGTCAACACCTGCAGCTTCATCGAGCCCGCCCAGAAAGAATCCGTCGACGCCATCCTCGAAATGGCCGAGCACAAAAAATTCGGCGCCGCGAAAAAACTAATCGTCGCCGGCTGCCTCGTCGAACGCTACCGCGACCAGATCCTCCAGCAAATTCCCGAAGTAGACGCCGTCGTCGGCACCGGCGAAGTCGAACGCATCATCGAAGCCGTCGAAGGCGACCTGAAAATTCTGCCCGCCCAGCCGCCGGCGTTCCTCTATCACGACCTCACCCCACGCATCGTCACCACCCCCAAGCATCAGGCCTACATCAAAATCGCCGAAGGTTGCGACCACCCCTGCACCTTCTGCATCATCCCGCAGCTCCGTGGCGCCTTCCGCAGCCGCCGTTTCGAATCCGTCGTCCGCGAAGCGGAAAACCTAGCCGCCTCCGGAGCCCGCGAAATTACTCTCATCGGCCAGGACACCACCTCTTACGGCGAAGACCTCGGCCTCCGCGACGGCCTAGCGCAACTCCTCGAACGTCTTGCGCAAGTCGAAGACTTGCTCTGGGTCCGCTTCCTCTACGCCTACCCGAATCGCGTAACGCAAAAGATGCTCGAAACTCTTGCCGCCCACCAGCGACTGGCCAAATACATCGACATGCCGCTGCAGCACGCCAGCCGCAACGTCCTCGCCCGCATGAAGCGCGGCTCCCACGGCGACGCCTTCCTGAAACTTCTGGAACGGATGCGCAAGACAATTCCCGGCGTCGCTCTCCGCACCAGCTTCATCGTCGGCTTTCCCGGCGAAACCGAAGCCGACTTCCAGGAACTCTACGATTTTGTCGCCGCCGCAAAACTCGACTGGATGGGCGTCTTCGAATATTCCGACGTGGACAACGCCGCCAGCTTCCCTCTCGATGGCAAGGTCGACGCAGAAACCATCAACGACCGCCGCAACCGCCTCATGGCTCTGCAAAAGAAAATCTCCCGCGAAAATCTGCGCAAGCTAAAAGGCCGCACGCAAACCGCTCTCGTCGAAGGCCCGTCAAAAGACAATCCACTCGTCTGGGAAGCCCGCCTCGAATCCATGGCCCCGGACATCGACGGCAAGCTCTACCTCACCGACATCGAATTGCCCAGCGGCGAAGTAACCGAATCAGGTGACGTAGTGAAAGTCGAAATCACCAAGACCGACGCCTACGACCTGATCGGCCGCGTAGCCGAAATCCAATCACGAAAGCCAGTCCGCCCGATGGCGGCAAGCCAGCCGCAAGTCGCACCAGAAAAACTAACCCGAATCGCAACCGGCGCCGCCCTCCGAGTACTCGGCTAGCTCAACCGCAATCGTAGCGGCCACCTTCAGTGCTTGCCCTGACGAAGGAAGGGTGGCCCAGCACAATTTTGTAGGGGAGGGGCTCGCCCCTCCCTCTTGCTTTTTGTAGCGGCCACTTTCAAGTGGCCACGAACGCATTTCCACCCGCCCGGGTAGTTCAACCAAACGCCCGCCGTTTGAAATCTTCAACCCCCACCTCGCCCCAAATCTCCTCTTCGCTTGTCCCCATCCCCTTCCGGATGGTAAAACATTTCCTTCACGATGAAACACCATTGCCCCATCTGCAAAAAAACCACCGACTCCGCCACCGACACGGATTTCCCATTCTGCTCCGAACGCTGCCGCTTGACGGACCTCGGCGCGTGGGCCGCGGAAAAATACGTCGTGTCCGACCCCATCTTCGACGAAGAAGACATCCCCGAGGCCGATCGCCGCGCACCTCAGGAAGACGGACGCGATAACGATGACACCATCCACTGATCCGGCCGCGAGTCTAGCCTCCGCCGCCAAACCGCGCTTCGCCTACGCCATCGCCACCGCCCTCGGCACCGGTTACCTCAAGCCCGGCCCCGGCACCTGGGGCTCCGTCGTTGGCCTGCTCATCGCCGTCATCTCTCATCCTTACACTTGGTTCATCGTACTCGCCGTTCATCTGGGCGGCGGACTCGGTTTCGATCTACCGTTACAATCGGGACGGCTCGGAATTGCGATTCTTCTGATTCCCTCAATTGCAGTGTGGTTATTCATTGCTTTGCTTGGAGTAAAGACCAGCAGGCAAGTTGCCGAGTACGCCGGAATAAAAGATCCTCAATACGTGGTGATCGACGAAGTCTCCGGAGTGCACCTCGTACTTCTTCTGAGCCTAGCCCCGGTTGTCCCGATGGTCTTCCTTAGGCCGGAGGATGCAGGCATTTTCGCTCTTTATACCGGCATGAGCATCCTCAACTGGAAATTCCTCCTAGCCGCCTTCCTCCTCTTCCGCCTCTTCGACATCACCAAACCCTTCCCCTGCCGCCGCCTCGAAAACCTCCCCGGCGGTTGGGGCATCATGGCCGACGACTGGATGGCCGGCGTCTACGCTGCCATTTGTTTGCGTCTCGCGTTACACTTTCATTGGCTATGAACTTTGGGCAAGAGCAATGAAATTCGGGTTTGGCAGCACACCAGAGAAAAACGGCATCCCGCACATTGAGCGAATTGCGCCCGCCGCCGCGATTCCCGGAGGCGAGATCGCCATCTACGGCAGCGGCTTCACCTCGCGCCACGGCGGCCGTCCTCTCGTCCGCTTTGGCGAAGCCGAAGCCCCGCTTTCTCTCGCCAGCAGCAACCGCCTGATTGCCCGCGTTCCGGAAAACGCCAACGGCAGCACCATCCAGATCGTCAATGCGCAAAGCGAAAGCCAGCCCTTCCCCGTGGCCCTCGGATTCCAAATCGCCGACAACCTGCATCCTGTCAGCAACCCGGCCGTCGACTCCGCTGGAAATATCTACGTCACCTTCAGCGGCCCCCGCGGCCAGCGCGTTCCGGTTTCGCTCTATAAAATCAACACCAGCTACACCGTCAAGCCGTTCGTCACATCGCTCATCAATCCCACCGGCCTCGCCCTCAACTCGGCCGGCGACCTCTTCGTCTCCTGCCGCCACGACGGCACCATCTTCCGCGTCACGCCAGACGGCCGCAGCGAACAATGGATCGAGGGAATGGGCATCGCCACCGGCATCGCCTTCGACGCAAAAGGAAATCTCTTCGTCGGCGACCGCAGCGGCACCATTTTCAAAATCAGTCCCGAGCGCGAAATTTTCGTCTTCGCCACTCTCGAGCCTTCCATGGCCGCCTATCATCTGGCGTTCCATCCCAGCGGCGAACTCTACGTCAGCGGCCCCACCACCTCCAGCTACGACCGCGTCTATCGCATCACCCAAAACGGCGAAGTCCACGTCTTCTATCGCGGACTCGGCCGCCCACAAGGCCTCGCGTTCGATCAAAACGAAAACCTCTACGTAGTCGCCTCCTTCGGCGGCCACCGCGGCGTCGTCCGCATCTCGCCCCAGGGCCACGCCGAACACGTTCTCAGCGGCTCGGCACTCGTAGGCCTCGCCCTCCTCCCCAGCGGCCGCGGCATCCTCGCCGCCAACAGTTCACTATTCACCATTGACTGGAACATCCGCGGCCTACCCCTCCACGGCTAGGAGTCATCTGACTAGGTTGCATCCCCGCACAATCAAACAAAAAGATTTGTAGGGGCGGCTTTAGGCCGCCTTCTTGCCGTCCCCTTGCCTTTGTAGGGGCGGGGCTCGCCCCGCCCGCTGTAGCCGCACCACCCACAATCCGTTTGGCCGGGATATCAACAAAACTAGACATAAGTTTTGATCTGCGGTTCCCGCAGCGCCTTCCGTCCGGCCCCTTCCCCGACTGAGCTACAATAATCTCCATGAAAGCCGAAATCATCGCCGTCGGTTCTGAACTCCTCACTCCCGACCGTGTAGACACCAACTCACTCTTCCTCACCGAAGAATTGAACAAGCTCGGCATCGAAGTTCTGCGCAAAACCATCGTCGGTGACAATCGCGAATTACTCGCGGAAGCGTTTCGCGACGCGCTAAACCGTGTTCCAGTTGTAATCACCAGCGGCGGCCTCGGACCCACCGAAGACGACCTCACCCGCGAAACTCTCGCCGAACTTCTCGGCCGCCGCCTGCAACGAAATGACGAAGTCGTTCGAGCCATCGAAGCCAGATTCCGCAGCTTCAAACGCGACATGCCCGCCGTGAATCTCCGCCAGGCCATGGTCCCCGAAGGCGCCGAAGTCCTCGAAAATCCCCGCGGCACTGCTCCCGGCCTGTGGATTGAAGACAAAGGCCGCATGGTCGCACTCCTTCCCGGCCCTCCACGCGAACTGAAACCGCTTTTTCTCGAACAAGTCCTGCCGCGCCTCCGCCGCCGCGTCTCCGGCGTCCGCATGTTTCACCGCGAGCTCCGCGTCACCGGCCTCGGCGAATCGCACGTCGAAGAACGCATCCGCCCCATATACACCCGCTTCCCCCAGGTGAACACCACCATTCTCGCCGCTCCCGGCGAAATCCAGATTCATCTCCGCCTCTGGACCGACGACGCCACGCAAGCCGAAACCACACTCGACGAAATCGTCCGCAGCTTCGAACTTGCCCTCGGCGATCGCATCTTCGCCCATAAAGCCGTGACCCTCGAAGACGTCGTCGCCGAACTGCTCACCACCAACCGCGCCACCATCTCCACAGCGGAAAGCTGCACCGGCGGCCTGCTCGCCGAACGCCTCACGCGCATCCCTGGCAGCTCCACCTATTTCCTCGGCGGCGTAGTCTCCTACAGCAACGAACGCAAAACAGCCTGGACCGAAGTCCCCGCCGAACTCATCGCTTCAAAAGGCGCGGTCAGCGCGGAAGTGGCCGTCGCGCTCGCCGAAGGCATTCGCCGCAGCGTTGGCAGCACCTTCGGCGTTGGCATCACCGGCATCGCCGGCCCCGGCGGCGGCAGCGAAGAAAAACCCGTGGGCACGGTGCACATCGCGCTGGCCACCCCAACGGGAACGAAGGATCGTCTCGTCCATCTCCCCGGCGACCGCGAAATGATCCGCTTCTACGCTTCCCAACTCGCCCTCGACATGGTCCGCGTGCACTACCTCTTCGACGGCAAACCTCAGCCGCGCCGCGTCAATCCGGCAAGCTAGGCCAGGTTTCTTCCGTGCGACTCTTCATCGCCATCGAAATCCCGGAAACAATTCGAACCGCCTTCGCTTCCCTGTTGAAAGACTTCCGCGCCCTCGCTCCGCAGCTGAAATGGGTGCGCCCCGAAAATCTCCACGTCACCCTCAAATTCCTCGGCGAAACCGATCCCCAAAAATTGGGCCCGCTCCAAAACGTGCTCTCGGGCGTTCGTTCCTCCGAACCGGTAAATCTCGACTTCCGCGGCCTCGGTTTTTTCCCGAATGAAAAGCGCCCTCGCGTCTTCTGGGCGGGCATGCAAGCCTCCGCGAATCTCAAAACCCTCGCCGCGGACATCGATCAAGCCGTGCACAAGCTCGGATTCACCCTCGAAGAGCGTCCGTACGCCCCGCACCTGACTCTCGCCAGAATTTCACTCCCGATCATCCCGCCGAAATTGCTTCAAACCATCGGGGAAAAAAGCGGCCAATCCCTCGGCTCCCTCGCCACGCGCCAATTTCATCTCATCGAAAGCAAGCTCAAACCCACCGGAGCGGAGTACACTACCGTGCAATCGTTCCACTTTGCCTCGGAGGCCTAGGCCCGCATGTCGTTCTTCACGCCGACGACAATCCTTCTTCTCGCTATCGCCTATTTCCTCGGCTCGATTCCGTTCGGCCTGCTCCTGGCCAAACTCTTCGCCGGAAAGGACATTCGCGAATCCGGCAGCGGCAACATCGGCGCCAACAACGTCGCGCGTGTCGTCGGCCCCGCGGCGGGAATCCTCACGCTCGTGCTCGACGCCGCCAAAGGATACGCCGCCGTTTGGCTCGCCGGGCGCTTCTCCGACCAAAGTTCCGCGGCTCTAACTCTCGCTGCGGTTGCCGCGCTGCTAGGCCACTGTTTCCCTATCTGGCTGAAATTCAAAGGCGGCAAAGGAGTCGCCACCGCTCTCGGCGTTTTCCTGATGCTCGCCCCGCTGGCTGCCCTCGGCGCTCTCCTCGTATTCATCCTAGTCAGCATCGCATGGCGTTACGTTTCGCTCGGCTCCATCTCTGCCGCTGCAGCGATGCCCCTGCTGATGTATTTCTTGTGGGCCCCCGGTCACGCGCCGCCATTGATAGTCGACTTCGGCACCCTCTTCGCCGCCGGCCTCGTCATCTTCAAGCACGACGCCAACTTGCAACGCCTCATGGACGGCGAGGAACCAAAATTTTCCTTCGGCAAATCCAGCGGTGACCCCGCGTGAGCCGCATCACCATCCTCGGCGGCGGCAGCTGGGGCACCGGCCTCGCCGTCATCCTCGCCGGCAGCCGCCGCAAACACGAAATCCGCCTTTGGGTACGCGCATCCTCCCTAGCCGACTCCATCGAGCGCGACCGCGAAAACAAAAAATATCTCCCCGGCATCCCCATTCCGCCCTGCGTCAACGCCTCTTCGGACCTGGAAAATTCCCTCCGTGAAGCGCACATAGTAGTCAATGCGATCCCCTCCGCCCACACTCGCAGCATCTTCGCCCTGGCGCTTCCCCATGTCTCGCGCGACGCGGCATTCGTCAGCGCCACAAAAGGCCTCGAACCTGCAACTCACCTGCGTATGAGCGAAGTCCTCTCCCAGGTCATCAACGCCCGCTTTCTCCCGCAAATCGCCGTGCTCTCCGGCCCCTCCTTCGCCGCCGAAGCCGCGCAAGGTCACCCCACTGCCGTCGTACTCGCCTCGGAAGACGCGTCCCTCGGCGCCTTTTTGCAGGAAGAATTCTCCAGCCCCACCTTCCGCCTCTACACCAACGATGACGTCCTCGGCGTCGAGCTCGCCGGCGCCATGAAAAACGTGATGGCCATCGCCGCCGGCGCCTGCCAGGGCCTGGCCCTCGGCGCAAACTCGCTTGCCGCCTTAATCACCCGCGGACTTGCCGAAATGTCGCGCCTGGCCGTGGCCCTCGGCGGCAAACCCGAAACCCTCAGCGGACTCGCCGGCATGGGTGACCTCATCCTTACCTGCTACGGCTCCCAAAGCCGCAACCGCCGCGTCGGATTCGAACTCGGCCAGGGCCGCTCCCTGCAGCAAATCCTCGCGGACATGACCATGGTCGCCGAAGGCGTGGGCACCACTGCCGCCCTCCTCGCCCTGGCAAAAGAAAACCACCTCGAACTCCCCATCACCCAGCAGGTCCACAGCATTCTGCACCTCGGCAACTCCCCCCGCGAAGCCATCCGCGCCATCATGGAGCGTCCCTTAAAACGAGAGTAGCCGTCTACTAATTGTCCGCAGCCGCCTCGCCGCACGCCTGTTCTCTTCTATCTGTTATCCGTTTTCTATTCGCGTAAATCTGGACTCGGCCACCGATTCGTTGTTTACCGAACAACGTCTTGGTCATTCTCACTCTCACTGCGGTTTGCCTGCTTTCAAATTCAATTGCGGCCTCAGAAGAACAGGACGTAATTATGCGAAGCACGGTACCGGCCGTAGCGAGGATAGAGGTTGCTTCCTTGCACTCTCTTGCCGCTGAGACTATGACTTCGGCCCGGTCTTCTGTCGTGGCTGGTTTTGTCGCAGGTTTGTCCTGCACTTTCTCTTGTTTGATTATTCGTATCGCGGCCTTGAGGTTGTCGTCGTACTCCTTCTTTGCGCTTTCTCGTGAGTCTAAGTGCACGATAGTGAGTTGGACTTTTGTGTGGGTGGGTGTTTCGTAGATCTTTCCTCCCCACGTTTTGCCAGCCCCGTTCACACCATTGGTCATGCGGAGCAGTTTAAATTCCATACCCGCATGCGGTTTCGCATCTGGGGTGGTTTGTCGGTTTTCGGGACGCTGCGTTTTCTCCTCGTATCCGCTCGCGCTCGGCTGCTGGGAACTGCAAGCCATAAACACGGCAAGATAAATCGCAGTGACCATCGATCCAATTAGTCTCATTTCATTCCACCTTTATTTCGGCGCACGCATCGCTGTACGGAGTTTACAACGCCGAATTGACGCTCAGCTCCAGATGCGTCACATTACTAGCTACTATTAACTACTTACCTCCCTCCCAGTACCCCTGGCCTAGTTGCACTTCCGCTCCCCCTGTCCTTTAGGCCAGCCGCTTTCCTCGCCTCGCCCTCCTAAAATTAATCAGTTGCGATGGCGGACAGTATTTCATCGATCTTGACGCGCCTCCGTTCCGGCCGGGTGCGCATCCTCTGGCTTGTGCTCGGTTCGCTCCTTCTTGTGAGCGCGCTCCCCATTGGCTTGTACCACCGCCAGGTTCTCGAACTCAGCCAGGAAAAACTCGTGGATACCGAGCGCGTTCAGCAAACGGAAATTACCCGCTCGCTCGCCCAGGAAGTTCAGTTCTTCGAATCCAACCTGACGCAACAACTCATCAGCCAGCGCCAGATTCTTACCCTCACGGGCCTCATCGATAACGTCACCGATCCCGTCGCCGAACCCAAAGTCACCCGGCTCCTCGAAAATTTCGTCGATTCCAACCGCAACTCGTTCATCTATCTCACCGCCGTCGGCCGCGACGGCAAGGGCACCACTGCTTCCCAGGGAAACTTCCGCGCGGAGCAGGATCCCTTCGTCGCCAAGGCCCTGCAGCGTGCCTTCGTCAGTTGCGTGCAGTCCGTAAAGTTCCGCAGCGATCCTCTGGCTCTTGCGCCCGACAATCGCCCCGCCTTCGTAATGGCCGTTCCACTCAAGGATTCCCAGGACAATTTCACCGGCATGCTCGCCGCCGTTGTTTCGCTCGACCCCATCCTTCACCGCTTGCAGGACGCCAGCGTCCGCGGCCGTGCCGTCTTTATCGTCGACCACTACGGCCACATCGTCGCGCATCCGGACACCAAGCATTTTGTTCCGGGCGAAGACTTGAGCGACAAATCGCACATGGTCGCCCAGATCAAGGCTCTCCCCAAGGATTTGCGCAATACCGAAACCGTCCATTTCATCGAGAAGGAAAATAACCGCCAGGTCGAAATGGTCGGCACCTACAGCACCTTCCCGGAAGCCAACTGGGCCGTCATCTCCGAACGCAGCGTGGACGAAGCCCGCGCCGACGCCGGCGTCACCGAACTCAACCAGCAAGCCCTGGCTTTCGTCAGCGTGGTGGTCCTCGTCGCCATTCTCTTCGGTTATTTCTTCGCCGTCGGCATCAGCACCCCGATCCGCTCGCTCGCCGCTTCCACCCGCGCCATCAGCCGCGGTGAATTCCACCAGCGCACTCCAGTGCGCGGCGCAACCGAAATCAGCGAACTCGCTGAAAATTTCAACCTCATGGCCAGCGACATCGAGGAGTACATCGAGAAGCTGAAGGAAGCCGCCGAGAAAAATCGCGAACTCTTCATCGGCTCCATCCGCATGCTCGCGGCCGCGATCGACGAAAAGGACCCGTACACCCGAGGCCATTCTGGCCGCGTCGCGAAGTATTCCACCATCATCGCCCAGGAAATGAAGCTCTCGCCCGACGATCTCGACAAACTGAAAATCGCCGCCCTCCTCCACGACGTCGGAAAAATCGGCGTGGACGATCGCGTCCTCAAAAAGCCCGGCTCCCTGACCCCCGAAGAGTTCGAAATCATGAAGACTCACACCACCAAGGGCGCCAACATCATGCGTCCGGTCTCGCAGCTAAAAGAAATGCTGCCGGGTATCGAATTGCACCACGAGCACATGGACGGCCGCGGTTACCCATACGGCCTCACCGGCCCGCAAATTCCCCAAATGGCGCGCATCATTGGTGTCGCCGACACCCTCGACGCCATGACCACCAATCGCCCCTACCAAACCGCCATGGAACTCGACTACGCCCTCGGCCGCATCAAAGCCCTCGCCGGCTCCAAGTTCGACGAAGCCATCGTCATCGCCCTCGAATCCGCCGTTAAATCCGGCAAGCTCCGCCTAACCGCCGTCGAAGTCCAAGTCTAACTTTTGAGTGCGACAGCGAAGCTGTCGCTTTTACGGTCCAAACTCAACCCCCAATCCAACAGTTCGCTATCGCCGCCCCCGTCCCCTCCCCACCCAATCTGTTACACTTTTCTTTCCCGCCTTTTCCCCAGCGCGGGCCACTCTTATGATCACTCTCTTCGGAAAACCCGAACCGACGCTCCTCGAGCGCCTCAAAGAATCCGTCGGCAAAACCAAAGAAGCCCTCGCCGACACCCTCGACACCATCACCCAGGGCGGCCGCCAGATCGATCCCTCCATCCTCAAAGAAGTCGAAAACGCCTTGCTCTCCGCCGACCTCGGCGTAAAAACCACCAAAGAAATCCTCGACTCCGTGAAAGAACAGCTCTCCCGCAACGCCCTCAACAACGGCGAGCAGCTGAAACACGAAATCAAGAAACACGTCTTTCGCGCCCTCAATGTCTACGGAAACAGCCCGCACCTCGTCGGCGCCGCCAACGGCAACGACCCCCGCGTCATCTTCATCGTCGGCGTAAACGGCGCCGGCAAAACCACCAGCATCGGCAAGCTCGCCAATCGCCTCCGCCAGGACGGCCGCAGCGTCGTCCTTTGCGCCGCGGACACCTTCCGCGCCGCCGCCATCGAACAACTCGAAATCTGGGCCCAGCGCAACGGCGTCGAACTCATCAAACAAAAATCCGGCTCCGACCCCGCCGCGGTAGTCTTCGACGCCATGGCTGCAGCAAAAGCCCGCGGCGCCGATGCCGTAATCGTCGACACCGCCGGCCGTCTCCACACCAAATCCAATCTCATGCTTGAACTCGAAAAAATGAAACGCACCGCCGCAAAAGTGATTCCTGGCGCTCCCCACGACATCCTCCTGGTGATGGACGCCACTACCGGCCAAAACGGTCTCGCTCAAGCTCGCGAGTTCACCTCTTCCGTCGGCGTGACCGGCATCATCCTCACCAAGCTCGACGGCACCGCCAAAGGCGGCATCGTCGTCGCCATCTCCCGCGAACTCGGCCTGCCCATCCGCTTCGTCGGCACCGGCGAACAAATCAACGACCTCGTCCCCTTCGACGCCCAAACCTACGCCGACTCGCTTTTCAACTAACACCGTGAATTCCCACGACACTCATTTTATGGAACACGCACTCGACCTGGCGCGCAAAGGCATCGGCCTCGCCAGCCCGAATCCGACGGTGGGTTGTGTGATCGTCAAAGACGGCGCAATCCTGGCCGAAGGTTTCCATCAATACGACTGGAAAGATCACGCAGAAATTGTCGCCCTCAAACAAGCAGGGGAACGCGCCCGCGGCGCAACCCTCTACGTCACTCTCGAACCCTGCAATCACACCGGCCGCACCGGCCCGTGCACCGAAGCCATCATCGCCGCCGGCATCTCTCGTGTAGTCGCCGCGATGGAAGATCCAAACCCGAAAACACGCGGCACTGGATTCGCGCGATTGCGCGCCGCAGGCATCGAAGTCGAAAGCGGCCTGCTCGAAGACAGAGCGCAAGAACTCAACGAAGCCTTCTCCCACTGGATCACCACAAAAAAACCGTTTGTCACCTTGAAATCCGCCCTAACCCTCGACGGCCAACTCGCCCTGCCAAAATCCCCAAAATCCAAAAATCACGAATGGATCACCAGCGAAGAATCCCGCGCCGAAGTCCACCGCATGCGCCACGCCTCCGACGCCCTCCTCACCGGCATCGGCACCATTCTCGCCGACAATCCCCTCCTCACCGACCGCAGCGGCCTCCCGCGCCGCCGCCGTTTGCTCCGCGTAATCCTCGACACCCGCCTCCGCCTCTCCCCCAAGTCCCGCATCGTCCAAACCTCCGACGACGATCTCCTCGTCTACACCTCCGCCCAGCTCAAAACTCCGAAAGCCCGCAAACTCCAAAACGCCGGCGTCGAACTAATCGAAGTAAAGCGCACCCGCACCGGCCTCGATCTCAGCGCTGTCCTCAAGGATCTCGGCCGCCGCGACATCCTAAGCCTCCTCCTCGAAGCCGGCCCGCACCTCAACGCCGCCGCCCTCTCCGCCAACCTAGTCAACAAACTAGTCCTCTTCTACGCCCCCAAAATCTCCGGCGACAATCGCGTGCCCTTCGTAAGCTCCATCGCCAAGACGATGCCCCCAATGCTCGTCCGCACCATCCGCCAAATCGGCTCAGACGTGGCCATATCCGCCTACCCGCGCAAGCCACCTTTGTAGGGGAGGGGCTCGCCCCTCCCTCTTGGATTACTCCCGTCTTTGTAGCGGCCGCCTTCCGAGGCGGGCGCCTTTCGCCCCTCCCTCTTGGGTTCCTCTTGTTTTTTATTCCCTTTGCGCACGCCCTCCCAAAAATCTCCTATCCAATCGCCCCCATGTTTGCGACCATTTCCCTCGAACCACCCTGCACCCATCGCCCAACGGAGGCCTCCCGCGTGTCCGAACCACCGCGTTCCTGGCGTCTCGGCTTCTGGAGCCTCATCGCCACGCAATTTCAAGGCGCCTTCAATGACAATGCCCTGAAATTCCTGGTGATCTTTCTGATCATCGGCACCAATCTCTCCTCCGATGAAGAAGAAGCCAAAGTCCTCCTCGTCGGCTCCCTCTTCGCCCTCCCCTTCATTCTCTTTTCCATGACCGGCGGCTATTTCGCTGACCGTTTCAGCAAGCGCTCCGTAACCATCTGGACCAAAGTCTTCGAAATCTCCGTAATGCTCTTCGCCATCGCCGGCTTCGCCCTTCACAGCATGGCCATGTCCCTCGCCGCCGTATTCCTCGCCAGCACCCAGGGTGCCCTCTTCGGCCCATCAAAATACGGCCTGCTCCCCGAACTCCTTCCCGAAAAACGCCTCTCCTGGGGCAACGGCATCATCGAACTCGGCACCTTCCTCGCCGCCATCATCGGCACCGTCGTCGGCGCCCGCCTCTCCGAAGTCTTCGTCGGCCGCGAATACTATTCCGGAATTTTCTTCCTCGCGTGCTCAATCGTCGGCCTCGCCACCAGCTTCGGCATTTCCAAAATCCCCGCCGCCGACCCCGCAAAGACATTCCGCATTAATTTCCTCGGCGATCTCTGGTCGCAAGGCAAGCTCATCGGCCGGGACCGCGTGCTATGGCTCGCCGTTCTAGGCAACACCTACTTCTTCTTCCTCGGCGCCCTCCTCCAATTCAACATCGTCTTCTACGGCCGCGACGTCCTCCACGTCACCGCCACTCACGGCAGCCTGCTGCAAGCCGCCATCGCCATCGGCATCGGCATCGGCAGCCTCGCCGCCGGCTATCTCTCCGGCGGCAAAATCGAATACGGCCTCATTCCCCTTGGCGCCGTGGGTATCACCCTTTTCGGTTTTCTCCTCGCCGCGCCCGGCCTCTCCTTCAACGCGGTCCTCGCCCTTCTCGCCGCCCTCGGCTTTTCCGGCGGTTTCTTCATCGTACCCATCAGCGCATTAATCCAGCACCGACCGGAAGAGCAGCATCGCGGCGGCGTCCTCGCCGCTGCCAATCTCTACTCCTTCATCGGCATCCTCGCCGCCTCCGGCGCGTTTTATCTGCTGAAGCACTATCTGCAGCTCGGCCCCGCCGCAATTTTCTTCTGGGCCTCGTTCCTCACCCTTGGCGCCCTCGCCTACCTCCTTTGGCTCCTGCCCGATTCCCTGGTCCGCCTGCTTCTCTGGATTGCCACCCACACGATTTACCGCCTCGATCTGAAAGGCCAGGAAAATGTTCCTGTCCACGGCGGAGCTCTTCTCACCCCAAATCATTCCTCCTGGATTGACGCGATTTTGCTCGTTTGCTCCACCGACAGGCCAATCCGCTTCCTGATGTTCAAAGGCGTCTACGATCTCCCCTTCATCAAACCCTTCGCGAAAATTCTTAAATTTATTCCCATCGCCTCCGACCAGGGCCCGCGCGAAATGATTCACTCCCTGCGCGAGGCCTCCGACGCGCTCCGCAACGGCGAAGTCGTCTGCATCTTCCCCGAAGGCGAAATCACCCGCATCGGCCAGATGCTCCCTTTCCGCCGCGGCTTCGAGCGCATCATCAAAGGCATCGACGTCCCCATCATCCCCGTGAACATCGACGGCCTCTGGGGCTCCATCTTCAGTTTTTCCGGCGGCCGTTTTCTCTGGAAGCGCCCTCGCCAAATCCCCTACCCCGTCCGCGTCTCCTTCGGGAAGCCGCTGCCCTCCACGGCCAGCACCACCGACGTCCGCACCGCCGTCCAGGAACTAAGCGTCGACGCCTTCAATCGCCGCCGCCGTTACATGAAGACGCTCACCCGCTCCTTCATTCAGATGGCCCGCCGCCATTCCCGGCGCTTCGCCATGGCCGACGGCCGCACACCAAAAGTGACTTTCGGCGAAGCCCTCACAAAAACAATTTTCCTCGCCCGCCGCCTCCGTCCGCTCTGGCAGGGCCAAGAAATGGTCGGCGTCCTTCTCCCCCCCTCCATCCCCGGTGCGCTCGTCAACTGGGCCGCCATGCTGCAAGGCAAAGTCCCGATCAATCTGAATTACACAACGTCGAACGAATCCCTCGCCTCCTGCGCGAAACAATGCGAACTGCAAACCGTCGTCACCTCAAAACTCTTCCTCGAAAAAGTCCACATCGAGCCGCCAGGAAAAGTCATCTACGTGGAAGACCTGGCCGAAAATCCCCGCCTCTCCGAAAAAATCATTGCTCTTCTATCCGCCAAGCTTCTGCCAGCCCGCCTGCTCGAGCGTTCCCTCGGCTTCACCCGCAAGCCCTCCCTCGACGACACCGCCACCATCATCTTCTCCAGCGGCTCCACCGGCGAACCCAAGGGCGTCATACTCTCCCACTTCAACCTTGCCGCCAACGTCGAACAGATCGAACAGGTCTTCCATCTCCACAAAGGAGATTCCATCCTCGGCATCCTTCCCTTCTTCCACTCCTTCGGTTTCACCGGCACTCTGTGCCTACCCGCCATGGCCGGAATCGGCGCCATCTTTCACCCCAGCCCGCTCGACGCGCAAGCCATCGCCGCCCTCGTCAGCAAATATTCCGTATCCATGATGCTTTCCACGCCCACCTTCTTGAACTCCTACACCCGCCGCTGCCCTCCCGAATCCTTCGGCAGCCTCCGCATCGTAATGGCCGGCGCCGAAAAATTGCCCGAGCGCGTAGCCCAGGCCTTCGAAGATCACTTCGGCATTCGCCCGCTCGAAGGGTACGGCTGCACCGAATGCTCTCCCGTAGTCGCCGTCAACACCTACGATTTTCGCGCCGCCTATTTCCGCCAGGTCGGAGCCAAGCGCGGCACCATCGGCCATCCTCTCCCCGGCGTCGGTGTCCGCATCATCGATCCCGATTCCGGCGAGGCGCTCCCCGTCGACAAGCCCGGCCTGCTGCTCGTCCGCGGCCCCAACATCATGGTCGGCTACCTGAACCGCCCCGAAAAAACCGCCGAAGTCCTGAAAGACGGCTGGTACAACACCGGTGACATCGCCACTCAGGACGAAGACGGCTTCCTCCGCATCACCGACCGCCTAAGCCGCTTCAGCAAAATCGGCGGCGAAATGGTTCCCCATATCAAGGTGGAAGAAAAACTCCACGAACTCCTCGAAGCCGACGGCCAGGTCTTAGCCGTCACCGCAATCCCCGACGAGAAAAAAGGCGAACGCCTAGTAGTCGTACACACTCTGAAGGAAGAAACACTGAAGGACTGCCTGGAAAAACTTTCAAAAAGCGATCTACCCGCCCTCTGGAAACCCCGCCCCGATCAATTCATCCACGTAGAACAACTACCCTACCTAGGCACCGGCAAACTAGACCTCCGCCGCCTGAAAGAAATCGCCCTGCCCCCAGCAACTCCCACCAATTGATCTTGTAGGAGGGGCTCGCCCCTCTCTCTTGGGTTACTCCAATCGTAGGGGCGGCTTTACGCCGCCTTCTTTGCTTTCTCCTGTCTTCGTAGGGACCGCCTTCCGATACGGTCGGCTCTTAAGTTATCCCGGGTGGCCTACCCTTTGCGTCTGCGCAAAGGGTGGGTCCGCTCTTCCTCTTCTCTCGCCTTTGTAGCGGCCGCTTTCCGAAGCGGGCGCCTTTTGCCCGTCCCGAACGATTCTACGAAGCGGGCGGCTTTTTCTATCGCCCAAACCGGCGGCCGTTCAGTTTCCACCAAGGATTTACAACTCAAAAAGCGCTATCCTGTAGCGGCTACCTTCAGGCCTGCCCTGACGAAGGAAGAGTGGCCAATCCCATTCGGAACTCGAGAATAGACATGTTCACCGGAATCATCGAACACCTCGGCACCGTAGACTCCCTGAAATCGAACGCCGAAGGCGGCCGCCTGAAAATCCACGCGCCCACAGTCGCCAAGAATCTCGAAATTTCCAAAAGCATAGCCGTAAACGGCTGCTGCCTGACCGTCGTAGAAATCAACGCCGATCACTTCTCCGCCGACCTCTCCGGCGAAACCCTTCGCAAAACCTCCCTCGACGAATGGAAATCCGGCACCCGCGTCAATCTGGAACAACCTCTGACCGCCGGAAAAGAATTCGGCGGCCACTTCGTCCTCGGCCACGTGGACACCATCGGCCGCGTAGCCCGCCTCGCCCCCGAAGGCGACAACTGGTGGTACGGCGTCGAGGTCCCCGAATCCTTTGCCCGCTACATCGTCCCCCAGGGCTCCATCACCATCGACGGCATCAGCCTCACCGTCGCCCGCTGGAACTCCCCCCTCGCCGAAGTCGCCGTAATCCCTTTCACCTACGAACACACCAACATCCGCCACAAAAAAATCGGCGAAGCCGTAAACCTAGAAGGCGATGTCCTCGGAAAATACGTCGAACGCTATCTAGAAGCCCGCGGCGGCGCAAAGTCCGCCAGCAACCTAACCGTCCCCGAACTAATCAGCCAAGGCTTCTAACCTGTAGCTCATCCCTTCAGGGATGAGGGTTTCCAGCGCACCGGCAACCACACCCTGACAGGAGAACTCCCACTTTCAAGGCCTGAGCCAAAAATGAAGGATCGCAAACGTGAATACCCCTGAAACCAGCACAACCAAAACAGTCGAGATTGTCGTGCCTTTTTCCACGGAATAGCTTGGCTTGTAGTCCGCCAGCGAACGAATGAGCAATAGAAACGGCACACCAGTAAGAATCGATACTGCTAGTGCTACAGGATCGTGCTTCAGAACAAAAGAGATCAGTGATTGCACACAAACAAATCCGAGAGAAGCTCCAATCAGCGCGAAGCGCTCGCGAGCGAGTAAAATCGCCACCATGGAGATTACGAGGCACTTCATTGCAGTCCGATAGTCGTGTGCCGGACCTAACGCGGCGGTAACCGCCATGATCGTGGACAACAGGAAAGGGATTGTTAAGAAGACGTCACGGAGATGATTCGGGTCTCGCGACTGGAGCGCAAACGCGTCCCCGATTATCAATCGCCTCCAGTCTGGCAAACTACCTCCCCGATTCCACCACTATTATTCTGTTTTTCTTACTGTCTTTTCTCTCACCCCGCGCCAATACAATATCAATCCCAGAAATATAGACGCCAGCGTCCCGCCCACCAGCCGCAACTCAAAACTCCACTTGTTAACCGTATCTCCCGGCGGCACCAGTGAAACGAAAATCCCCACCAGCACCACCACGAATCCCAGTATCCCGCACGCCCACAATCCGAATTCCCCCCCCGGAATCAATATCGCGTGCGGATTCTCCGCGCGATCTTTGCGCCCCGCCAGCTTCACTACACCCGCAAACATGTACAAAAACGGAATGAAATAAAGAATAATCGCCGCATCAATCAGCATCTGGTAGGCCGCCTGCACCGTCTCGCTCTTGATCTGGCTCAACAGCAGAATCGCCCCCGAAACCCCCGCCTGCACCAATATCGAAACATACGGCGTCTTCCACCGCGGATGAATTTTCCCAAACGCCGCCGGCAAATAACGGTCGATCCCCACCACAAACGGCACGCGCGCGATTCCCGCCACCGTGCTGCCAACGCCCCCCGCATTTCCCACGGTCACCAGAATCGCCGCCAATATTCCCAAAAATCCAATCTTCAGCACCATCGAACCCGCCGTAATCGCGTGAAACACCCCGCTCTTCGGATCCAGGTCCCCCGCCGGCACCAGCGCCAGAATCGCAAACGTCCCCACGATATACATGAACGCAATCATCGCCCCCGCCCCAAACACCGCCCTCGGCAGCGTCCGCCGCGGATCGCGCACCTCTTCGCTCATCGCCGAAACCAGTTCCAGCCCCGTGAACGCAAACGCAATCTGCGACCAGAAATTTACCGTGTCCCAATTCCAAGTAGGCATCATGTTGGCCGCGGTAAAGTGCGTCGCCGACCCGCTGCGCAAATAAACCAATCCCGCCACACCCACCAGCACCAGCAGCGGCACATACGTCCCCACGCCGCCCGCATTCTGCAGCCACTTCCCGATATTCAACCCGATGATGTTCAGCAGCACCGCCACCAGCAGCAGCCCAAGCGAAACCGCCAGCAGAAACGTCCGGTCCTGCGCCAGCCCCCCGCCCTTTTCCCCAATCACGTACGCGCTCATCGAAGCGCTCGCCAGCAGCAGCCCCGGAAAATAAAATACCGTGTAAATCCAGTACGTCCACCCCGCCACAAATCCGTGGAAATCTCCGAACGCCTCTTTCGCCCACACATACAACCCACCCTCATGCGGAAATCGCGAAGACAGTTCGTTGATGACGAACGCCCCAGGCACAAAGAAGAACAGCGCCGCCAGAACCCACAGGCTAATCGAAGAAGTCCCGTTATGCCCCGCCGCCGCAATCCACCGCGGCCCCAGCACCGTGGCGATGTTGAACAGCAGCACATCCCAGAAGCCCATCGTCTTGCGTAACTGTGATTTGGGATCGGAAGGAACTGCGACCGAACTGCTCACAAAGTCACATCCAGCGCGGGAATCAATTCATCCTGCAACAGAAAATCCCGCAAAAACGGATCCGTGGAGCCTTCAAATTCCGCCCACGACCCGAACACCTGCGCGCGCCCATCCTGCAGAAAAACAATATTGTCGGCCAGCCGTTTCGCCAGATGCGTATCGTGCGTCACCACAATGGATGTTTTGTGAAATGCTTCCTTCAACCGCAAAATCAAATCCCCCATGTGTCCCGCCATAATCGGATCCACCATCGTCGTCGGCTCGTCGTACAAAATCGCCTCGGGATTCTGCGCCAGCGCCCGCGCAATCGCCACCGCCCGCTTCATTCCAGTCGAAAGCTCGCTCGGCAGCTTATCCAGCACTTCCTCCACTTCCAGCATGTGCGCCAGCCTTGCCACGTAAGCGTCCACGTCCTCGGCCGTCAGCCCCGGCTGGTCCTCCAACGGAAACGCGATATTTTCCGCCACCGTCAGCGAATCAAACAGCGCCCCCGACTGAAAAACCATCGTGACCTTCCGCCGAATCGCTTCGAATTCCCGCTCGCTAAACTGCGTAACATCCTGCCCGTCAATCACTATGCTCCCGGAATCCGCCTTCAGAAATCCCAGAATATGCTTCAGCGAAACCGATTTCCCCACCCCGCTGCGTCCCATAATCACGCAAGTGTCGCCGCGCTTCACCCTGAAGCTCACATTCTGCAACACCACATGCTCATCAAAAGCCTTATTAACCCCGCGAAACTCAAAATAATATCCCGCGGCGCCACCCGCGCCCTTATCCGTCAACCCGCTATCTCTAAGGTCTTCGCTCATCGATCCCCGTGAAACTCATCCTTGTAGGGGAGGGGCTTGCCCCTCCCTCTTCCGCGCTAACCCGGCCCGCTCCTCAAACAC
>Ga0210389_10000816_pt1 | contig 26341 bp, 27 predicted proteins | sample IncBWH28OmetaG_FD_160127 | JGI IMG/M metagenome (GOLD analysis project Ga0210389, IMG submission 160127) | Forest soil microbial communities from Barre Woods Harvard Forest LTER site, Petersham, Massachusetts, United States - Inc-BW-H-28-O ... | reverse complement strand
ACTATATCATACCGAGGGGTTTTGGACCAGCCAGACTATTCCCGCCAGGGGTAAACTGAGGAGAGACACCCATGCACAGTGCGTGCGAAGAGGAAGCCACCGCCATCATGGCCGAGATCGCAAGGCGGGAGCAGGCTGCGGTGGGCGTGACCGAGTAGGAGATCGCGTCCCGAATAAATTTGTCATCCCGAGCGCAGCGAGGGATCTGCAGTTTTGCCGGAAGCACCCGGAATCGCAACATGACAAGTGACAATGTACACTTTACAGTGTATCCTTAATGATCAGGAGCTTTAAGCATCGCGGCCTCAAGCGGCTTTACGAGCAAGACGACCGCAGCGGAATACGCGGCGACCTCGTGGATACAGTTCAAGAAATTCTGACTGTCCTTGATGACGCCGTGACCCCGCAGGAGATGAATCTCCCCGGCTATCGCTTTCATCCGCTCAAAGGCGATTTGAAGGGCTTCTGGTCCGTGACTGTGCGGGCAAACTGGCGCATCGTTTTTCGATTCGAAGGTGCCGATGCGTTTGATGTTGAACTGATTGACTACCACTAAGGCAAAACTGGAGGAAAGCGCCATGCCGATGAAGAATCCAGCACATCCAGGACGTATTGTAAGAAGCGCGTGTCTTGAGGCGTTGGGCCTGTCCGTCACGGAAGGCGCGAAGATCCTCGGCGTCAGCCGGCAAACGCTCAACAATGTCATCCATGGCAAGTCGGGCATCAGCCCGGAGATGGCAATCCGCCTCTCGAAGGCCTTCGGCAGCACGCCGGAAACCTGGCTGCGGATGCAACTCGCCTATGATCTCGCACAGGCCCGCAAGGACGAGGGCAAAATAAAGGTTCGGCGCCAACTTGTGCCTCAGGAACTCCACGTCCAGTGAGGCCATGCGAGTAAACGAGCAACTTCTCGCCGCTTGGAAATTCTGCTTGTCGCTTCGCAAGGGTGACTGGGAACTGGATGACTATCCTATTGCGATGCGAGAACAGAAGATCGATCCGGACTACACCGAAAGGCGGTTTCAGCAGCACCGATACGCAGCCCGCGTTGTGAACTGGTGGACCTTATCAGGGACGGGCGACACTAGGCAGGAAGCCCTGCTTGCATTGAAAGCGCACTTTGCCTCCATGAAGGCAGAGAGAGCTAAAACGGGAGAGACTCTTCCGCGGCCAGGAACAAAAGTCCCGCTTCAATTTGCTTCTCAAGAACGGGTTGGAATCTATTCGGAACTTGCTGAGGATTTCACCCACCGAGTTCTTAAACTCGATTGGGCTTGCATTTCAGACGAGTCAAGCCTTTGGGACTTTCACGACAACCGGACAAACGAGGAACTGGTCGCCAAGGTCAGGGAAGTGTACGCAGTTGATGTATCGGACATCCAGTCTGCAAGATTGCAGGAAATCTTCGAACGCATTGCCACAACGTACAAATCAAAATGAGCATTCAGAAGGAGTTGTTTTTGACCAAACGCGCAAAGTCCCCCTTATCAGCCGCGACCCTCTCGCTGTGCGTTCTCATGTTGCTAGCCTCGGCCCACGCCCAGACCCTCTCCGGCACCGTAACCAACGGCACCACCAACAAGCCCGCCACCGGAGACGAAGTCATCCTCATCAACCTCACCAATGGCATGGAGGTAGCCGCCACCACCAAAGTCGACTCCACCGGCAAGTTCAGCTTTAAGCTCAGCGATAGCAATCCCGGCGGCGGCCCGCACCTGATCCGCGCTGTTCATGAGGGAGTCACTTATCATCAGATCGCGCCGCCCGGCACGAGTTCCGTCGAGGTGAAAGTTTACGACGTCTCGAAAAAAGTCAGCGCGCTCAGCCTCACCGCCGATGTCATGCGCTTCCAGGCCGATTCGAAAAACCTCCAGGGAATGCGCCTGTTTGCGGTCGAGAATACTTCATCGCCTCCCGTCTCGCAGATGAACGATCACAATTTTGAGTTCTATCTGCCGGCTGGCGCCAAAGTCGAGCAGATGGAAGCGCGGGCGCCTAACGGCCAACCCATCACCGTAGAGGCTGTGCCTCAATCTGAGAAGAACCTCTACGCCGTCAACTTCCCGTTGCGTCCTGGTGAAACCCAGTTTCAGCTCGAATTTACGGTCCCCTACACCGGTACGATAAAAGTTGATCCCAAGCCGCTCTATCCCGCCGAGCACTTTGTCGTGGTGCTGCCGAAGTCGATGCACTTCGCCGCCGCTCCGGGCGTGACTTCTTTCAAGTCGATGGCCGATCCCAACAATCCCGACACGATCGTTCAAGTCGCGCAGCAAACCCATCCCGGCCAGGCTTTGGGGTTCAGCGTGAGCGGCACGGGGGCGATTAACGATCAGCCGGCGCAAGCCGGCGGCGGCCAAGGCGGTCCCGAAGGTCAAGCCGGGTCACAAGGCGGAGGCCAATCCGGACCCCAGTCAGGACCCATGAACGAAAACCCGCAAACCGAGAGCACCCGTCCCGGTGGAGGACTGGGCGTTCCCATCGATGCGCCCGACCCGCTCGAAAAATACCGCTGGTACATCATCGGGACCTTCATCGTTCTGCTTGCTATCGGCGGATGGATCGTGACCAAACGCCAAGGCGCTGTGTCGGCCGCATCGGGAACGCGCGCCGCGACGCTGGCTTCCGGCCCGCTAGCCGGTCCAATTACCGGACCAGGGGCAGGGCGGATTTCAGGTCCCGGAAGAGTGGCTGTCTCCAGCACTCCGGGCGGGAACTCGTCAAGCTCAAGCGCCGGAGGCTCCAAATCCACCCTGCTCCTCGAAGCCCTGAAGGAAGAGCTGTTTCAACTCGAAGTGGAGCGCAAACAAGGCAAGATCACTCCCGAGGAATACGAGCGCGCGAAATCAGCCTTGGATCAAACCTTGGACCGCGCCCTGAAGCGGCAGGTGTAGACGCATAATGCGTACCCTCCTAACCCTTTGGTTTGACTCGGTTTGACGGGTTGTAAACGGGAGATGCTTCGGTTTTCGCGCCCCTGAGCCGTAGTGATCAAGGCGCTCATCCAATGAGTATCTCGAGGCCACTTCAATGAGCAACATCTTCAAGACCACCTTGCTCCTCACGGTGATGACGCTCCTGCTGATGGTCGCGGGACGCGCCTTCGGCGGTGAAAACGGTATGTTTCTGGCGCTGATCTTCGCCGGCATCATGAACTTCGTCTCCTACTTTTTCTCTGACAAGATCGCGCTCGCGATGTATCGTGCGCAGCCTGTTACCCGCGAGCAGTTACCGCGCGTCTACAACATCGTCGAACGGCTCTCGCAAAAAGTGGGATTGCCGATGCCCAAGGTCTATGTGATTCCGAACGATTCGCCCAATGCCTTCGCCACCGGACGCAATCCGAACCACGCTTCGGTCGCAGTAACGCAAGGAATTCTGGGCTTGCTGAACGACGACGAACTCGAAGGTGTGCTCGCGCACGAACTCGGACACGTCCGCAATCGCGACATCCTAATCAGCTCCATCGCGGCGACGTTAGCAGGCGCAATCACGTGGCTGGCGCACATCGCACAATGGGGAATGATCTTCGGCGGCTACGGAGGCCGCGACCGCGAAGACCGCGGCGGAGGACTTGCGGCCATCATCATGATCTTCCTTGCGCCGTTTGCGGCCATGCTGATTCAACTCGCTGTCTCCCGCTCGCGCGAGTACGGAGCCGATGACACAGGCGCTCACTGGACTGGCAATCCTTACGCTCTGGCGAGCGCTCTCCAGAAAATCGAAAACTATTCGCGTCGCACACCGCTGCTTGCCACACCTTCAACCGCGCATCTTTTCATTATTCAGCCGTTCTTAGGAGGCATGAGCTTCGGCAACCTGTTTTCAACGCATCCGCCGACAGCAAAGCGGATTGAGCGGTTGACTGGAAGACCAGCAGAGTTTTTGCAGTGACGTTTGCGGTGACATCGGTAACCGCGTCTGCATGAGCCACACATAGTAAAATCGCCTCAATGGCCCCCGAAACCCTGGTAGCAACCGCCCGCCGCGCCGCGGAACTTGAGACCGCTCTCCGTCGCGTAATTCGCGGCAAAGACGATGTTCTCCGCCTCGCGCTGGTGTCGATCTTCGCGCGCGGGCATCTGCTCATCGAAGGCGTTCCCGGAGTCGGCAAGACTACTTTAGGCCAGGCGCTCGCGCGCGCTATCGATTGCACGTTCCAGCGCGTGCAGTTCACGAGCGACATGCTGCCCTCCGACCTGCTCGGTATTTCCATTTACTCGGCTATCGAGCAGAAGTTCGAATTCAAACGCGGCCCGGTCTTTGCCAACGTGCTGTTGGCGGACGAGATTAACCGCACCACTCCGAAGACGCAGTCCGCATTGCTCGAAGCGATGAACGAAGGTCAGGTCACGGTCGACGCATATTCGTATCCATTGCCGCAGCCCTTCCTCGTTATTGCTACGCAGAATCCGGTCGAACATCACGGCACTTATCCCTTGCCCGAGTCGCAACTTGACCGGTTCCTGATGCGCCTCAGGATGGGTTATCCGGAAGCGAGCGCCGAGCGCGAGATCCTGCGCTCTGAGGCGGGCGTCGCCCAACTCGAAAAGCTGCGCCCTGTGTTGAATGCCAGCGACGTCCTTGAAATCCAACAGGCTGTGACCGAGGTTCACGTCGACGATTCGCTTGTCACGTATGCGCTCGCCATCGTCGCGAAGACGCGAGAATCTGAATATCTTTCCCTGGGAGTCTCTCCGCGCGGGTCGCAAATGTTCTATCGCGCTGCGCAAGCCATGGCCTTCCTAGATGGCCGCGACTACTGCACTCCCGAAGACTTTAAACCGCTTGCCGTGCCGGTATTTGCGCACCGTATTGTCGTCAATGCGCACTACGCTTCCACCCTGAGGAAGTCGGAGCAATCCGATCAAGTCCTGAAAGAGATCGTCGATAGCGTCCCCGTTCCGGTTTAGGGTCCTAGCGCCAATAGTTGTCACCAAAGCCCCAGGGCCATGCACAGGAAGGTCCAAAAGCCGCGCGGGCAGCGGCGTTCGACTACGGACTATCGTTGCTCGTATTACTTGCGGTACGCGACTTTTCTGTTGAACCCATCTCCGCATTGTGTTTCAATCACGACAAGTCCCCCTCGCTGCTCTGCGGTTTCTATGAAAAATTCCTCCAGTCGCTCCGGCAGCACTGCCCTTGTGCGTCTTCGCCGCTCTAACGTCTTCTGCCCGGGTTTCTTTGCCAGCACCGCAGTCCTGCTTGCTCTGGCGCTTTCCACAATCTTTGCCCAGGGCGCATTCGCGCAGGATTACCTGCTCACCAACGACGATTCGTTTACCAACGGAGTTTCGTTCTACACGATCGGTTCCGGCGGCGCGCTCAGCTTTGCGATGGAGGTACCTGCTCCCGGCCTCGGTATCAGTGGAGGCTTGTTCGGAATGTCCCGCGTCGTCGCCATCAGTAACGGAGATACTCAATGTATTTTCGGGTCTGAGGCTTTCACCAACGATGTGTTCTGGATTGTGGCTGGCTCGGGGATCGCGGGCGGTTCGGCGTCCGGGTCGGGGACAGATGACGGCTCCGCCAACGGCATCGGGCTCGCTGCCAATGCGCAATACGTTTACGCCAGTTTCAGTTCGTCGAGCACGATTGCGACATTTCAGGTCCAATCCGGTTGCGCGCTCGCGTTCGTCAACGACGTAGCTGCCATCGGGTTGAACGGCGGACCGATCGATGGCATGGCGATTCACGGCAGCCTGCTGATCGCTTCCTACGCCGATGGCTCGATTGAGTCGTTCAACATCTCTTCTGGAACTCCTGTCTCGAACGGCGACAAGCAAAATTCGAGCGCTTCCACCGGGGGCGAGAGTTATCCGAACGGCATCGACATAACGCAAGACGGCCACTTTGCCATCTTTGGCGATACTTCAACCTCAGATATCGTTGAAGTGTCGGATATCTCGCCCGGCAGACTCACTCCCACTGTGGCTTATCACACGCATGCCGGGATCAGTTCGAGCAACGTGCTGTTAAGCCCGGATGAAACCATTCTCTACATCAGCAACACGCAAGGCGACGTAATCACGGCCGCCTTTTTCAATAAGGATACCGGCGCGATCACGCAAGGTTGCACGTCTGGAAGAGTCAGGGGCTACGTGGATTCCTGGTCGTACCTCGGTGGCATGGCGCTCCAGCAAATCACGGGCAGCGGAGGCGGAGTGTTCGTGGCGGAGTTCGGTATTCCTTCGGGAATCGCCGCCCTGAATCTGACCATCAAGGGGACAAAGTGCACTTTGAGGGAAGCAAAAGATTCGCCAACGGCGGATGATTACAGCCGGGGATTGCTTTCGGTTGGCAGATTTCCTCCACGGCAGTTTTAGTTGAATAACGAATGTGGTTTAGAGAACCTTTTCAGGTGAGTCAGTTAACTATGAGTTCAATGAGTCTTACAAAATACATTACTACCGCTGCCATGCTAGTCGTACTTTCCATGGCCGCCTCGGCTCAGTGCCCGGCGCGCCCAGTCTCCGGTACGGAGGTGAAGGAGCCTTACGCCGTCAAGTCTCAAAACGGCACCTTGACGGCCGATCTGTCTCTCGGCCAGTCGGTTGACGACCAAGGCTACACACATTACTGCTATCAATACCAGACTGCTAACGGAATCGTGGAAGCACCTACGCTCCGCGTAAATTCTGGTGACACGTTGCAGCTGAACGTGGCTGACGTTATTCAGGACAACGACGCTTCGAAGATGAAAATGCACCACGCCGCCTCTGGTACGGTTTGCGGCGACGGGGGCACGGCCACGGTCAGTTCGACCAATGTGCATTTTCACGGCATGCCTATTCCGCCTGTCTGCCATCAGGATGATGTCATTGACACATTGATCCAGCCGGGCACCCCGGCATTCAATTTCAACATTCCGGTTCCGGCCGATACGCCACCGGGGCTTTATTGGTATCACCCGCACGTACACGGCTTCACGGAATTCCAAGTTAACGGCGGAGCGGCCGGCGCTCTGATCGTCAACGGCATGGAGAAGGTAAGGCCCGAAATAAAGGGTCTGAAAGAGCGCGTGTTTGTTGTCCGCCAGCAATATCTCGTGCCGTGGATTCCAGGCCCTTATCAGCTAAGCCTCAATTATCAGGTGTCGCTGTTTCCGACCGGCCCTGCACCGTTCATCAACATGAAGCCCGGCGAGCGGCAGTTCTGGCGCATCGCGAACGCGACACTTCAGGACTTCATGCCGATCCAGGTATTTATCAACGGCAAGCCCGAAAAGCTGGAACTCATCGCGCGCGATGGTTATCCGCTGGCACACACGCGAAACGTCGAATCTATTCTTGTTCCGCCCGCTGGCCGCGTCGAATTTATCGTCACCGGGCCGCCTACCGGAGGCTTCGGCCAATTCATTACCGGCCCCTACGATACCGGGCCTACTGGCAACCCCGATGTGTCGGCGCTGCTCGCGGTGATGAATCCTGTCGCGGGCGATCTCGCGGGCGATTCGGAGTCGTCGCAGCACTCCGTGGAGGAGAACTCGCACGTAACGGCTTCCAAAATTAAATGGTCGGATCTCGACAACGTAAAAGTGACTGCCGAACGCAAGCTTTTCTTCTCCGAGGAGTTCGGGGGCACCAACGGTCCCATTCAGTTCTACATTACCGTTCAGGGCCAGCAGCAAAAGGTCTTTGATCCAAACGAAAAGCCGGTGATTAAGACTAAGGTCGGCGCCGTTGAAGACTGGACGATCGAGAACCGCGCGCTTGAAACGCACGCCTTCCACATGCACCAGATTCATTTCAAGCTGCTCGAAGTCGACGGCAAGCGCGTACCCAACACCGACATGCTCGATACCATGGAGATTCCTTACTGGAGCGGCACGGGTCCATATCACAGCATCAAAGTGCGAATGGACTTCCGCGATCCGACGATTGCGGGCACGTTCCTGTTTCATTGCCACATCCTGCTCCACGAGGACCTGGGCATGATGCACAAAATCGAGGTCGACCCGTAGATTCACGTCCATTTACGTCAAATCTTAAGTTGAGGTGACTCCCGTGATCGTTCACGTTACGAGAAAATCTCTCTTTGTCTTTGTCGTTGCCGCCGCATCCTTGTTCCTCGCCGGATGCTTTCTCGGAGTCCACCTTCAAACGCCGAACGTCGTCCACGCGGCAGAGGCTGACGGCGTTGTGCCCAAATCTTACGGCCATCTGGTCGCGGCTATCGCCGACCGCATCGGCACCGGTCTTGTGTTTGAAGACAAAGATGGCGTCATCCGATTCGTCAGCATCACTGGGATGAAAGAGGGACAGCTCAACCGTTACGATCAGACGCCCACCAAGGGGGGCATTCCGAAATCGTACGGACACCTTGTGGCCGCAGTGGTGAACGGGAAGGGCACTGGTTTGGTTTTCGAAGATGCCGATGGCGCGATCCGCTTCGTCACAATCACCGGCGAGATGGAAGGCGAATTAAAGCGCGAATAGCCTATCCGCGCGAAGGCGAAGAACGAAGACAAAGCACAACCAGGAACGAGTGCGACGATTTCTGCAACTCGGTTTCTACAACTCAGTTTCTACAGCTCAAAGACCCGAAACGCCCGCGATGGCTCCTGCGCCTGTAAGAGCGTGATCGCCACATTGTGTACCGGAACCCCGGTCACCGTTTTCCCGTCGCGCGTCCCATGATGGGCGTGGCCATGAATCACTAAATCCGCGCCGTGCCGGTCGATCACCTCCGCCAGCCGCGACGTTCCAAGGAACGGATAGATTTCCGGATTCTCTCCCGCCACAGTGCCGGCGATTGGCGAATAATGCAGCACCACCACGCGCTTTGAAGCCCGCAACTGGGACATGGCGCGCTCGAGTTTCAGCGCCTCATCGATGGAAGCCTTCACAAACGCCTTGACCTCAGGCTCGCCAAACGCAGTCAGCACGCCGCGGCCAAACCCACCGACGAACCCTTTTGTGCCGGCAAATCCGACGCCGTCCCGCTCGTATCCAGTGCCATCGAGAACCTTGATGCCGCCCGAGGTCATCATCTGGGCCAGTTCTTTTTCGTTTCCGCACTCGTAATCGTGGTTGCCTAGAACGGCGATCGTTGGCACGCGCAGCCGCACCAGCGCATTAATCAGCGGCTCCATCTCGTCAGGCTTGCCATAGTTAGTGAGATCGCCGGCGACCACGAGCACATCGGCCTCGTCGCGCACTTTGCCCAGTTGGTCGAGCACGGCTGAATGGCTCGACGGAACAAAATGCAAATCGGCAGTGGCGGCAATTCTCATCATGCTCGGGTTCTAGTTCTCAGTTCCGATTTACGAAGCTCGAGTGTTCCGAGAACTGGAACTGAGAACTATACTGCTTTGATCTTCTCTCTCCGCGCCTGGTTTTCTTTGAGAATGTCATCCAGGCCCCACTCCTCGACGTCGATCGCAAACATCTTGTCGTCGATCAGGCTTCCCCGAAACCTGGCTTTGGGATTGGGCAATTGCACTTCGCCCGCAAGGCGTCCAAGCAACTGTCTCCACACGGTCTGCGGAACGTAGTTTGTTTGCGCCGGATAAACATAGCGAAACAACACGAGCGCCCACAAAACGAGTTCCCAGTGCTCGCCCGCCAGCTCAAGGACTCGTTGCCAATCGAGCCGGCCCCCGAGCGCGTAGATGACATGCGCGATGTCAGCGCCGTCAAAGCGTTCACGCCGGGTGATAAAGAGTTTTGAGGCAATTAGCTCCTCAGGTGCCAGCACTCGAGTCTTCACACCCAGAACAGTTGCCGGATGAGAACGTCTGATCCACTCGGCGTCCACCGTGATTGCTCCATTGCTCATGCCGGTGATGAGATCGACAAAGAAGCCGTCGCGGTGAGCTTTCGCCAGCCAGACCGGGTCCCGGACTTCGCACTCGAATCCCTGCCGGGCCAGGATCGGCAGCGCCGCGTTTGCATCCGCCGGGCTCAGGAAGATGTCGAGATCTTTTGTGAAGCGGCAGATTCCGGTGTGTTGCTGGAGCGCGACTGCGCCGGAGATCGTGAATGGCAGGCGCTCTTCCTCAAGGCGCAAAAGAACCTCGCGGAAAAGCGTCTCCTGCGCCTCGGGAAGTTTAATGGGAACCGAGGAGGTGACTGGAAGTTCGTCGGCTGGCGTACCCATGGCGACTCGTCTCCTCCCAACGCAGGGCTCAAAGCTCAGTACCAACCCGCGTTAGATGCCGCAAGTCTCTGAGGTGTTTGAAGGTGACGGAAGAACCGTCAAGCCGGTCGAGGGAAAAGTGCGGGCTACCGGGTTCCGACCTACTGGGCGCCGCCCGCGATTGAAGGCACCAGCAGCACCTCGTCGCCTTCCTGAAAGGAATAGGCCGCGCCGCCCAAAAAGCGGATGTCTTCTTCGTTCACATAAATATTCAGGAAGCGCCGCACCTCGCCGGCTTCATCGCGTAAGTGAGACTTCAGGTCGGGAAACTTTACGTCAAGAGCGGTGAACATTTCATTGAGATTCGCGGCCTCGCAGGTGAGTTGCGGAGTACCGGCGGTCAGACGCCGCAGTGCGGTTGGAATTTGTACGGTGATACTCATAAAAGCTCCTTAAATTTAGTGCTTAGAGAATCGGATTAGTTCTCAGTTCCCAGTTCCCAGGTCTCGGTTCTCAGGAGAACCAAGTGATTTTGACTGAGAACTGAGAACTGGGAACTGGGAACCGCGGCTAAGCTACTGCCGTCGCCGTGGCTGGCAATGCTGACGCGGCCGGCAAGGTGGAAAGCTTTGAAGCGAGATACGCCTCGAATTCGCTTAGCTTTGCGGCAATCGGTTTTTCAGCCTGGTATTTGTCGGCGAGTACGTCAGTCGTCTTCAATCCGTTGCCCGTGATGCAGAGCACCGTCGTCTCATCCGGCAGGATGCGGTCCTGCTGGATCAACTTGCGGGCCGAGCCGACCGTTACGCCGCCCGCCGTTTCAGTGAAGATACCTTCAGTTTGGGCAAGCAGTTGGATGGAGCTCACGACTTCGGGATCGGAAATATCCTCCGACCAGCCACCGCTCTTGGTGATGGCTTTGATCGCGTAGTGTCCATCGGCGGGATTGCCGATGGCGAGCGAGCGCGCTATCGTTTTCGGACGCTGCGGCTCGATCTCCGTGCTGTATTGCTTGATGGCCGTCGAAATCGGCGAGCAGCCAGAGGCTTGTGCACCAAAAAAACGCACCGACTTCGGGTCGACCAGGCCAAGCAGAATGAGTTCATCGAACGCTTTCTTGATTTTTGTAATTAACGACCCGCCTGCCATTGGGACAACGACGTTATCGGGCAGCCGCCAGCCTAGTTGCTCCGCGATCTCGTAGCCGACCGTCTTCGAGCCTTCCGCGTAATACGGACGCAGGTTGACGTTGACGAAGCCCCACTTGTGTTCATCGGCGATCTGCGAGCACAAACGGTTCACATGATCGTAGGTGCCATTGATACGCACGACTTCCGCTCCGAACACATGCGTGCCGAGAATCTTCGCGGGCTCAAGATCGGACGGAATGAAGATCCACGCCTTGAAGCCATCACGCGCCGCCTGGGCCGCGACTGAGTTCGCGAGATTGCCGGTCGAAGAACAGGCCACCGTATCAAATCCAAAAGCGCGCGCGTTCGCCAGCGCGACCGCGACCACGCGGTCTTTGAAACTCAGCGTCGGCAGGCACACCGCGTCGTTCTTAATGCATAGACGCCGCGAGCCAATTTTTTCGCCGAGCCGCGGCGCGCTGACCAGCGGAGTAAATCCAACTGGAAGGGAGGGCTGATACCCCGCTGGCAGCGGCAGCAGTTCGCGATAGCGCCAGATGTTCGGCGGGCGCGACGCGAACAATTCGCGCGAAATATTTTTCTTGATGGTGTCGTAGTCGTAAGAGACTTCGAGCGGCGAGAAGCACTCGCAAATCGAGCGAGGCTGGTTCTCAAAAGTCTTGCCGCACTCGCGACAGCGGAGCTGGTAGGTACTCGTCATGATGCAACTTCTTTCTGCGACTGTGGGACGAGCCGGGAAAAAATACCCCCGTAAACGACAAAACCCCTTTTCCGGGTAGGAAAAGAGGCTCGGGAAATACGGAACTATTGAATGCAACTCAGTGAATGCAATTCAGCGAATGCAATTCAGTTCTCGTACCCGAATCTCATGGTCCCCGTTACCGGGCGAGAGTTGGCACCTGCGATGGAGATATATGATCCCGATCCGGTTGCCGTGGCGTCCTTGGGCTCGTCCCTCAGCCACTCTGCATGAAATTCCAGCCTGCTCAATTAAGAGCAAACTTGAAATGAAATATATAACCGACCGAGCGGTCTGTCAAGAGCTACATGAGTCGGATTTTTTCACGAGCGGCGTTTTCGCGCAGCCGGGCAATCCGCAGGAGACAGGTAAGTCGAGTTTCTGCTGCTAAACTTTTCCCATGGTCGCTGACTATGCGGTGCGCGTGGAGCAATCGCGCGGACGCCGATATCCTGAGCCGCCGCACCCTTACCGCGACGACTTTCAGCGCGATCGCGATCGTGTTGTGCATGCTCGCGCATTCCGCCGGCTGGAAGCGAAGACGCAGGTTTTTACGCGGCGATACTCCGATCATTTTCGCAACCGGCTCACGCACACGATTGAAGTCGCGCAGATTTCGCGGACGATTGCTGCCCAGCTTGGATTGAATTCGGATCTGGTCGAGGCGCTCGCGTTGGTCCATGACGTTGGGCATCCGCCGTTTGGGCACGCGGGAGAGAAGGCGCTGGATGCGGCGATGCAGCAGCATGGATTTTCGTTCGATCACAACCTGCATGCGTTGAGAATTGCCGAGGATTTCGAGTTGCGGTACGCCTCGTTTCGCGGATTGAATCTGACTTTCGAGGTGCGCGAGGGAATCATCAAGCACTCGCACGATTACGATGCTCGTGAGCATCCGGAACTGGCGGAATACCTGCTCGACCTGCGCCCTCCGCTAGAGGCTCAGCTGATCGACCTGACCGACGAGATTGCCTACAACACGGCAGACTTGGATGACGGGTGCGAGGCGCACTTGCTTTCGGTTGAGCAGATTGCGGAAGGCTCGGCGCTTTTTGAGCGGAGTTATCGGGAGGTGCGCGAGCTCTATCCTGGCGCGGCGGAGAAGCTGCAATTCAATGAGGCCCTCAAACGGGTGTTTGACCGGTTGGTGACTGACCTGATCGCTAACACGCGGGCGCGAGTCGCGGCGGCGGGTGTGCGGTCAGTGGAGGATATTCGCCGGCATCCGGGGCGTCTGGCGTTGTTCAGCCCGGAGGTTGAAAAGGAACGGCGGCAACTTAAGGATTTCTTGTATGAAAACCTCTATTACAGCCCGGCGCTTGAAGGTGAGAAGGAAGATGCCGAGCGCATTGTGAGTGAACTCTTTGCGCACTGGATGGAGGAGCCCGACGACTTGCCGCGCAGCTACCGTGAGAAGTCTGCGCAAGAGCCATTGCCGCGCGTGGTTTGCGACTACATCGCTGGGATGACGGACCCGTTTATCTTTCAACAGTATGAAAAATATTGTGGGAATTAAGATTGCGCAGGGTAGAGGTCCGAGGAGAGGTCTGAGGCCAGACGTCAGCATCTAGAAATGGAGGCATGCGTGGCGAATACATTTGGTACCGACGTATTGATTCAAGCCAAAGATCCGATGAAGGCCGCGAGATTCTATGTCGACGCGCTCGGATTTAAGATTACGGATAAGAATCCGAAGATGATTGGCCTGCATGGAAAGAACATCAATTTGTTTATTGAACCGGGTCCTGCGCTCGGGCCGGTTTTCGAGGTTACGGTGAAGAACGTGAAGGAAGCCAAGGCCGCGCTCAAGAAGAAAGGTTGCCGGGTCGTGAAAGACCAGCCGAGTGGCCGCGCTGTTACGTCAAGGATCCAATGGGCTGATCTATAACTTGACGGAGTGATGCGCTGCAAGAGTCATTTACTGTACGTGACCCTATAGACCACACCGCCGGCGTCGTCGCTCATATACATCGATCCATCCGAGGCGAATGCGATTCCCACCGGGCGGCCCATCCAGCGGCCGTGTTTGGTTTCGCCGGGTGCCAGCCATCCGGTGATGAAGTCTTGCGCGCCGCCTATGGCCTGACCCTTGTCGTCGAGTTTTACGCGCACAACTTTGTAGCCCGTCGGGACGCTGCGGTTCCAGGAACCGTGGAAGGCTACGAAGATGTTGTTGCGGTACTCGGGCGGGAACATCGAGTCTTCATAGAAAGCGAGCCCGAGCGGAGCGGAGTGCGCTTGCATCTGAACTTTGGGTTCAAGCACGCCCTGGCAGCGGTTGTCGCCGGCTCTTGTGAAGTTTGGGTCGGGAACGCGATCGCCATAACAGTAGGGCCAGCCAGCATCGCCGCCATCTTTTCCGAGATCGTAAATTGTCTCAGGTGGCAGGTCGTCGCCGAGCCAGTCGCGGCCATTCACGGTGACCCAAACAGTATCAGTCTTTGGATTCTCCGCGATTCCGACGGCGTTGCGCAGGCCCTTGGCGAAAATCTTTTGACCACTGCCGTCCGGATTGAATTCCATCACCGCGGCGCGACGCGAATCTTTCTCGACGCAAACGTTGCAGCTTGATCCAGCGGAGATGTACATCTTGCCGCCGTGGAAAACGATGCTTCGCGTGGAGTGGCCTCCGCCCGTTGGAAGATCGGCAAGCTTGCTCGGGTTCGTCGCGCGCAGGTTCGCCTCGTCCCAGTCGTAGCGGCGGACTTTGTTGTTTTCAGCGACATAGAATTTGCCTTGGTAAAAGGCAATGCCGTGCGGTTCATTGAGGCCTGAGAGAACGTTCACTACGCGGGCGGCTTTGCCGGTGTGGCTGGGATCGGGGAGCGCGACCACTTTACCTTCGCCCGATTCACTGACGAGCAGAACGCCGCCGGGACTGAAGGTCAGCATGCGGGCACTGTCGATGTTGTCCGCGAACACTGAGATGTGAAAACCGTCGGGGAGTCTAAGCTTGCTTAGATCGAAGGGAGTCTGCTCAGCGCGGGCGAACGTGGCCGTGAAGAACGCTAGCAAGAGCAGAAACCACATAGGCGCTAGAGCCTGTAGGGAAAGGCGCGGCCTTGGAAGAGGCTTCTCGAATCCGGATTGCATACTTAGTTATTGATGGATGACGTCGGGCCGAGAGAGGATGCACACATAGTCGGCTCATCGCGGTCTTGAGCTGGCGAGTGAGTTTACGGCGCCGATGCCTTCCCTGGAGTAAGGTAGAAAGTGGGCCTTTAACGCACGCGTGCGACGCGCGGGGAATTCCGATGATCGCTGTGCGTCGGCAACGTTTTCCACGCAGTTTTTATACCGGTTCCAGCCAAAATTACCGTTTTCAGATTCGGGTGGTCCCGGAAGGTGCGATCTCTATACTACTGAAACAACAGTGGTTACATTGCGGTAGACGAATTGCCGCATTTGGCATCCAAACTGTTTATGAAAAGGGTGGCTTTAAACTATTTTCTGCTTGCTGAAGTCGGTCGCGTCCACCGGTTAGGCAGGTCGGCAACAAAGTTTTCAGGCAAGTCAGTTTTGAATGGCGCAATTAAAGCGCTTTTATCAAGCGCTCGGAGTGCAGAAAGCACTCTTTATCGGAGGAAGAATAAATGAAGAACCGTACTCTCCCAAGTTTGCTAATTGGTTTGGTATTTTGCGCGATGCTGGCCCTGCCGGTTTTCGCGCAGGATAATGCTAATTCCACACAAGCTCCGGCTACTGCTACGCAGAGCTCGAGCCAGTCGAGTTCCCAAACATCTTCGGCTGCCACAACCGCGAGCGGCAAACAGCCGTTGCAACCCGAAGCTCGCGAAGGCTTCTGGGGGCGCGTGAATCCGTTTGCGCGCAAAAAATATGTGGCGCGCCAGACAGAACCGATTCGCGACCGCGTCAACGAGCTCGATGAGCTGACCGCGGCGAACACGAAGGAAATCAAGGACACCGATTCGCGCGCGCAACAGGGCATTCAGATGGCATCGGCGAAGGCCGCTGAGGCCGACCAGCACGCAACCGAAGCCGGCACCAAGGCGCAGGCTGCGCAACAAACGGCTGACCAGGCAAGCACTCGTCTGAACACGGTCGAGCAGGTGGTAACCAATCTCGATCAGTACCAGGCTTCGACGCAGACTGAAATCCGCTTCAAGCCGGGACAGACCGTGCTGAGCAAGAACGCGAAGGAAGCCCTTGATGAGATGGCGACTCCGCTGAAGACGCAGCGCGGCTACGTGGTCGAAGTGCAGGGCTTCTCGTCAGGCCACGGACAAGTCGCAATTGCCAACTCGCAGAAGATGGCGGAGTCGGTCGTGCGTTACCTGGTCCTCAATCACGATATTCCGGTCTACCGCATTTACCTCGTCGGAATGGGCAATGCTCCGGCGCCGGCCACGACTGCGGATGGCGCGGAGAAACCGAAGCGCATTAACGGTGGGCGTGTTGAAATCAGCCTCCTGAAGAACAATCTGGAGCAGCTGGCATCAACGAATTCGACTGCCGATCAACAGCAGAAGTAAATAACCTTCCCCCTGGAAATGAAGCCTTCCGCGTGAGCGGGGGGCTTCTCTTTTTTCGGTCAAGCTTTCCGCCAAGCGATCGCAACTTTGCCGCCAAGGGAAGGCAGAGGATCGCGTCCGAGACCGTCTGGAATCGCGAAAATTGCGTGCTATGCTGTGCTTTGGAAATCACTCCCATGGAAACATTGTCTTTCTTTCGCACGCCTTCGCCCGCCGGGCCGTTGTTTCTGGCTGTTTCGCCAAAAGGCCTGGTACGCCTCGAGTTTGAAGCGCATCGGATGAATTTGGATCCGAAGAAGTTTGAATTATGCGAGTCCAAACAATCGCTTGCACCTTATCTGCGCGAACTGGACGAGTACTTTGACGGCGAGCGCCGCGAGTTCCGGATGCCGCTCGATCTGCGCGGCACACCATTTCAAATGGCTTGCTGGCAGGCGCTCATTGCGATCCCTTATGGCGAGACTCGCAGCTATGCGGATATCGCTCGTGCCATCGGACACGCGAATGCATTTCGCGCAGTCGGCATGGCGAACAATCGCAATCCGATTGCGATCGTTGTGCCCTGCCATCGCGTGATCGCATCTGGAGGATCACTGTGCGGCTACGGCGGCGGACTCGACATCAAGCGCAAGCTGCTCGACCTGGAGGAGACGAAGGCCGGCGTTCTCTTTCCTCTGAAAGCAAGCGCTTGAGTTGACGCCAATGAGCTGTGATGCCATTGAACTGTTAGGATGGCGGTGTGTCTGAGTTGCGCGTATCGAGGTCTGGTTGCACCCAACCATTGAAAGCCTGAGCCGGCGCATTCGCGCTCGCGAAATCTCTCCCACTGAACTCACGCACGATTGCCTTGACCGCATCGCAAAGCTCAATCCGCAACTCAATGCCTTCATAACGGTTTTGGCCGAGCCGGCACTTGAACAAGCGCGGCGCGCCGAGCAGGAGATTTTTCGAGGCAAGTATCGCGGACCGCTGCACGGAATTCCAATTGGACTCAAAGACATTCTTGACACGGCCGGGGTGCGCACGACGGCAGCGAGCGCGCTTTTCAAGGACCGCATTCCTGCGGAAGATGCCGAAGTCGTTCGCCGCCTGCGCGCTAATGGCGCCATCATTCTGGGGAAGCAAAACCTGCATGAGTTCGCGTATGGCGGCAGTTCGCTGATCAGTTTTTACGGAGAAATTCATAATCCCTGGGATACGGCGCGGGTAGCCGGTGGCTCGTCGGGCGGGTCGGCTGCGTCGGTTGCATCCGGCATGGGCTTGGCCGCGGTAGGCACGGATACTGCCGGTTCGGTTCGCCTGCCGGCTGCGTATTGCGGCGTTGTCGGACTCAAGCCTACTTATGGACGCATTAGTACGCGCGGTGTTGTGCCCCTCGCACAGTCGTTCGATCATGTCGGCCCGATCACGAATTCGGTTTGCGATGCGGCGTTGATGCTGCAGGTGCTGGCGGGCTACGACACGGGCGATGCGGCGAGCGTCGAGATTGCCGTAACGGACTACACCTGCGACTTGGACGATGCGCTGCCGAACTTGCGAATAGGCGTGCCGAGGGCATTCTTCTTCGATGATCTCGACCCTGAAGTTGCAGGCGCGATTGAGAAAGCAATTCAGGTTTTTCGTGAGCTTGGAGCCGAGATTTGCGACGAGATTCAGCTTGAAGTGTCGACTGATCGCACGCTTTCCAGCGCTGAATCATGGGCCTATCACGAGCCGTTCGTTGCGCGCTCGCCGGAGCTTTATCAGCCGGCGACGATGGCGAGAGTCAAGTCAGGTGAGAAGATTTCGGCCGCGGATGTTCTTCGAGCGCGACAGGAGCTGGATGCCAGCCGCGTGGCCATCACGAAAATGTTCGAAGACGTGGACGTGCTCCTCACTCCGACTGTTCCTATTCCACCGCCTCGAATCGCTGACCTGCAGAAGAATCCCGAGAACCTGCGCCCCGCGGAACTCGTGATGCTGCGCAACACCCGGCCGTTCAATGTCTGGGGGATTCCCGCGATTTCGGTTCCTTGCGGATTCACAATGGACGGCATGCCGATTGGATTGCAGCTGGGCGCTGCGGCCTGGAAGGAAGACACGGTGCTGGGGGCGGCACACGCTTACGAGCGAGCGACTGCGTGGCGCGCCAAAATCGCGCCCTGATCGGTGCCACATCAAGACAGATGGCTTAGCTCGAAGGTCAACTCAGGAGCCGTCAAGGACGACTTTCTTGATTTTCTTTCCGACCCGAACAATAAGAGGTTCTTCAGGGCACACTAAAATCGCGAACCTCTCGATCACATGTCCATTGATGGTTACAGCTTTCTCTTTGATTCTGCGTCCGGCGTCGGTTGTAGACGCAACAAAGCCTGCCTCTCGGATCAATTTGTCTGCACGCAGAATTTCGGGGTCGGTCAAATTCGATGTGACTACCTGAGCACTGCCACTCTCGCTTGGGTCTGGGACGACATCGGCAATTCTTACTTTCGCAATGTCGATTCTGACTTCAGGAAGGGCGGCCGGAACCTCATCCTTCTGAAATTGCTTTGCCCAATCCTCGCCCGCTTTGCTCGCCGCGTCGGCCGAATGGAAGTCCGCCACGATCGACCGCGCTAACTCTTTTTTCAAGGCCATTGGATGGGTCGTCCCGCTCGCGGCATCGGCCTTCATCTGCGCGACTTGATCGGTGCGCACATCGGTCAGCAGTTCGTAGTAGCGCCACATCATGTCGTCGGAAATCGACATGATCTTGCCGTACATCTCCAGCGGCGGCTCGTGTATGCCGATCGCGTTGCCGAGCGACTTTGACATCTTGTTGACGCCGTCGAGGCCTTCGAGAATCGGCGTGGTCAAAACGATCTGCGACTCTTGCCCATAGGACCGTTGCAGTTCACGGCCGACGAGAAGATTAAATTTCTGATCCGTGCCGCCGAGTTCTACGTCGGCTTCAAGGGCGACGGAGTCGTATCCCTGCGCCAGCGGATAGAGCAGTTCGTGCACGGCAATCGGTTTTTCTTCCTGGAACCGCTTGTGGAAGTCCTCGCGCTCCAGCATCTGGGAGACGGTGTATCTCGCACAAAGCCGGATGAAATCTTCGGCGGTGAACTTGGAGAACCACCGGCTGTTGAAGTCGACGACGGTTTTCTCAGGGCTGAGAATCTTAAAAACCTGCGTCTTATAGGTTTCGGCATTCTGCTCGATCTGTTCGCGGGTAAGCGGCGGGCGCGTGGCTGAACGGCCCGTCGGGTCGCCAATCATGCCGGTGAAATCGCCGATCAAGAAGATAACCGTATGTCCGAGATCCTGAAAATGTTTCAGCTTGCGCATCAGAACGGTATGGCCGAGATGCAGGTCGGGGGCGGTAGGATCGAAACCCGCCTTCACTCGCAGTGGCTTGCCCGTCTTTAACGAGCGTTCAAGTTTGGAGCGAAGCTCGGATTCTTTAACGATCTCGGCTGCGCCTTTCTTGATGTAGGCCAGCTGTTCATCGACGGGTGGGAAATTGAACATGAGACTTGATTATAAACAGGCGTTCACCAAGGCGTGCACTCATCCGTTTGGACGGTGAGTATAGGCATACATCACCAAAGCAAACAAGAGAGACGCCATGATCGTGACAAAAACTGTCGGTATCCAAAACAGTACGACCCGAAGAATCTTGCTGTCGAGTCGACCGCTGTACCAGAACAAAATGAAGAGCAGAAGCCCACAGAGCCAGCCCAGTGGACTATAAAGCGCCTCTGTGAGGCCACCTGTAAGCACGGCCAAGCCGGTAGCCTTCCCTGACTTGATCGAGGGATAGAGGACTATCCATGACCAGCCAATAAGAACGAGAGTAATTGAAGCAACTCCGCTCAATATGACTTTCATGAACGCCACGCCTTCTCCATACTATGCCGGTCCGCGAACAACCATCAGCTAGCGGGCCGGCCGCAGGCCGTAGAAACTCAATGCTACATCACCCTCATCGAGTCTTCGATAGCGGCAAAGTCGTCCATATTCCGCGAAGGGATCAAAACGTTTCTCGTGTTCGGCGATAACGGTGATTGAGACGGTCAGCAACTGGGATTCGGCCAGCGCTACCAGCGTCTTCGCATACTCGTCGCGCAGGCGGTACGGCGGATCGAGAAAGATGAAATTCGCGCTTACACCCGCAGAATCCCACTGTCGGACGGCTTTGGCTGTTTCAGACTTCACAATCTGAAAGCCAGAGGCGATTCCCAGCGATTTGAGATTTGCAGCAATCAAACCAGTGGCGGCCTTCGATGCCTCGGCAAAGTAAACCATCGCGGCACCCCGGCTCAGCGCTTCGATCCCTACCGCGCCTGTTCCTGCGTAGAGATCGAGCCATGTCGTCCCGGCCAAGGCATCGGGATTGCCCGCGCACAGCACGTTGAACAGGGTCTCGCGCAGCCGGTCGGATGTCGGGCGGATGTCCAGGCCGGGCAATGAGCGCAGCGGGCGGCTCCGATATTTTCCTGCAATGACTCGCATGCCGTGACTTTCGATTTCACTTCCCGCAACCTGCGGGGTCGAAGCGGTGTCTAACAAGTAGAATACTCATAGGCATGTCCATGCGCAGTTGGTCTATTCCCGTCGGCCGTCTTTTTGGCATCGAAATCCGAATTCATCTCACCTTTCTATTTCTGCTGGTTTTCGTGTGGAGCACCGAGGCTAACTCGCAGGACCCAACTGCGGTCCTCCGTGGAATGGGTTTGGTTGGAATTATTTTCGGTAGCGTCGTGCTGCATGAGCTGGGACACGCACTGATGGCTCGCGGGTCGGGCATTCCGGCGAAGAGCATTATTTTGCTCCCGTTTGGCGGCATTACCATGCTCGACGAGGCACAAGCGACGCCCGATCCCCTGAATGCGTGGAAGCGCGAAGTACGGATTTCAATCGCCGGGCCACTGGTGAACCTCGTAATTGCGGGAGTGTCGGCGTTGATCCTGATCGTCGTGATTCCCGGATTTCCGTTGATGGCGCGCCCGCTGATGCATTCGAATGCGTTGTTGCGAAGTATTGTGTGGGCCAACGTTTATCTGGGACTGTTCAATCTGCTGCCGGCTTATCCCATGGACGGTGGCCGTGTGCTGCGGGCAATCTTCTCCCGCCAGATGGATATCGTGCAGGCCACGCAGCGCGCCGTTCGCATCGGCCACGTTTTCTCCACCCTCTTCATGATGGTTGGAATCCTTACCGCCAACTGGTGGCTGGTCATGATTGGATTCTTCCTATTTGTAGGCGCGCAACTCGAAGAGCGTTCGGCGGTCTTTCAATCCGTGCTGCAGAGCGTGCGCCTGGAGGAAGTGATGCTGACCGACTTTGCCACGCTTTCACCGGCCGACACTCTCGAAGACGCGCTGGAAAAAGCCGTGCATACCCTGCAAGACGATTTCCCAGTAGTCCGCGGCAGCGACATGGTTGGGGTGATCTCGCGGCAGAAAATTATGGAAGCGTTGCGGGCTGAAGGCAACGGATACGTGCAGGCGGTGATGAACCGCATTTTCGAAGTGGCGGCGAAACAGGAGTCGCTCGCATCAGCGTTTCGCAAGCTCTCGGCGCGCAATTTGAGCATTATTCCAGTTGTCGATGAGCAGCACCTGATTGGTATCGTGACGCTGCAGAACTTGATGCACTCGATGGCGCTGCTTGCTGAAAGCCGGAAGCTGCGGCGAGAAGCGATGGATGGGTAGCGATTGCGTGCCGCGAGTCTCGAGCCGCGAGTCTCGAGCCACGATCTATGACTCTCGTGTTACGAGCTTCGAGCTATAAAATCTGAATACACTTCCTGGGCTGCCCTTACGGCGCTGCCAAACTCTACCTTCTTTTTTGTGAGATCAGCAACTACCTGTTCCAGCGCCGCCAAGATTCCTACCGTGTCCAGATAGTCGTAATAGCCGATGTGGGCGATGCGGAAAAGCTGGCCCTTCATTTCGGCTTGGCCATTGGCTACGACCGCTCCAAATTGATCGCGGAAGCGTTTGCAGATTACGTTGGAATCGGCGCCTTCGGGCGCTGCGACTGCGGTGAGCGCGGCTCCAGGTGAGGACGGGGAGAATAGCTTTAATCCCAGCGCCTGCACTCCGGCGCGGGTCATGGTCGCGCACAACTCTGCGTTCGCAATGAGGGCGTCGCGTCCTACTATCAGATTCCCGTCTCCCATCTGCCGCACGTAATCGAGTGCAGCAGCCAGTCCGGCAAACAGCGACGTGGCGGGCGTATAGGAGGTCTCCGCTTTGGCGGCGGCTTTTCTTTCCTTGCGGAGATCGAAGTAATACCGAGGGCAATTCGTCGTCTCCATGCGCTGCCAGGCTCGCTCGCTGACTGCGCCGTATGCGAGCCCGGGAGGAATCATCAGCGCTTTCTGCGAGCCGCCAATGATAATGTCGATGCCCCAGGCGTCGACGTCAAAATGGGTGGTGCCAAGGCCTGTGATGGCGTCGACGATGAGCAGAGTGTCGGGCCGAGCATCCTTGATAGAAGACCGTACGAGTCTGGCGATGGCTTCGACGTCATGGCGCGCGCCGGTGGAGCTCTCCGTTGCCTGAAGGTAGACGCAGCGAATGTCGGGTGTGAGTTTGGCACGGATAGCGTCGAGAGAAAATGTTTCTCCGTAGCGGACTGCTACAGTTTCGACGGCGCAGCCAAATGCGTTGGCGATCGAGATCCAGCGCTCACCGAATTTGCCGGCGGTCAGGACAAGCACCTTGTCGCCGGGCGAAGTCAGGTTTGAAATCGAGGCTTCCATGAAGCCTGTGCCCGATGAGGTTAGGACGAGCACGTCGTTCTTTGTCCCGATGAAATCTTTCAGGTCGGCGAGCACACGCGTGAACAATGCACGGAAATCGGCGGTTCGATGATGCATGCCGTAGGAGGCCATCGCAGTTTGTGCAGAGGGCAGAAGAGGCGTTGGTCCGGGAGTGAAGAGGCGGTTTTTCTTCAACATGGTCAAGGAAGTGATAACGTGCGCCGCTGAATGTTTCGCGCGAAGTTACTCTAGCGATTCAGGTTCGATTGAGATATTTTTCTCGCCTTTGGCGCGGCTCTCCCAATATTTTTTTACCCAGGCTTCGTAGCTCTTGCCGGCGGCCGTGTCACGCCCGGTGAAGGCTATGCCCGCGATCTCTGAGTATGGGACGGCGGGACGATCGGTGCTGCTCGCCAGGATGAGGCGGATCACGGAGTCGGTGAGCGTTTTACCGACGCGGCGGTCGAAGAGATAGCCGGTGAGCTGTGAGTTGTCTTTGCGGGTGATGGTGACATCTCCGCGATAGTCGAAGGCTTTTTCGATCACCGCGCGGATCTCGACTTCAGTGGCCAGATCGGGAATCCACCCTTGAAGATTCTCGCGCTCGAAACCGGGGACGACTTCGAGATCATCGCTGGGACGCGGAGGGGCGGCAACTGAGTGCGTGCCATGGGGCATTCCAGGATCATGCCCGTGTTCGCGTCCGCTCATACGTGGGTTTCTTCCGGCTGGGTTCCGGGCGCTTCAATTTGCACCAGAGGATTGTAGGAGTGGACCGGGCGCATCTCGCGGTCGAGATCGGCGAGAGCGGTTTTGTCGGGATAGAGCGAGAAGGTTGCTTTCACTGTGTCCGCGAATCCGCGGAGCGATCCGAACGTGTCGTCAACCGACGTGGGTTCGTAGCCGCAATGCACCATGCAATTCGCGCACTGAGGATTGCCTGACTCGGTGCCATAACTCGCCCACTCCGTCGTTTCCATCAATTCTTTGTAGGATTCGGCATAGCCATCCTGCAACAGATAGCAGGGCTTCTGCCATCCGAAAATGTTGTAGGTCGGCATTCCCCACGGGGTGCATTTGTAGTTGCGCTTCCCCATCAGATATTCGAGAAAGAGCGGCGATTGATTGAAGCGCCACGTCTTCTTACGATTCGAAAGCATGGCACGGAACAGGCGCCGGGTGCGGGCGCGCCCCATGAAATGCTTCTGGTCGGGCGCTTTATCGTAGGAATATCCGGGCGAGACCATCATGCTCTCGACGCCGACTTCCATCATCTCGTCAAAGAATGTGCGCACGCTATTAGGGTCGGCGCCGTCGAACAGCGTTGTGTTCGTGGTTACGCGGAAACCGGCGTCGATGGCCGCACGAATACCATCGAGCGCGATGTCATATCCGCCTTCGCGGCAGACGGAGAAATCATGATGGTCTTTTTGTCCGTCGACGTGAACGGAGAAGCTCAAATACTTGCTGGGCTTGAAGAGGTGCAGCTTTTCCTTCAGCAGCAGCGCGTTGGTACAGAGATAGATATATTTCTTGCGGGCTACGAGGCCCTCGACAATTTCGGCGATCTGGGGATGCATTAGCGGCTCGCCGCCCGGGATTGACACCATCGGCGCTCCACACTCATCGACGGCTTTGAAGCAGTCTTCCGGGGAAAGGTCGGTTTTCAAAATGTGGGCCGGATACTGGATTTTTCCGCATCCAGCACAGGCCAGGTTGCAGCGAAAGAGCGGTTCAAGCATGAGGACGAGCGGGTAGCGCTTGCGTCCGGCCAGTTTCTGGCGCAGGACGTAGGTTGCCACCGTCCACATTTGAGATACAGGAACTGCCATACCCCTCCGGTGAAATGTACTTCTTATGATACTGGAAACGTACCGGCCTGTGGGAGGATAGACGGGATTGATAACGCCCGGGCTACCCGACTTGAGACTGATGTTTGAGGTTGCAAATTGCAACCTCAAAGTGAGCGTGATCAAGGTCTCGTTCGATTGCATTAGACCGAAGGATTCATCACATTTTCAGGGGTTCAGTGTCACAGCCATGGGAGAGGGAATGTGGGAGGCTATACGGTGTAGGATCCCCGCAATCTGGGGGAAAGCACTGGAGAGAAAAATGAGACAGAAGGTCACGGTATTGACAAAGAGAGTCGAATCGAAAATTTTGGTGATGAGAGGCCGCAGAGTAATTCTTGACGCCGATCTGGCGGAACTCTACGGCGTCGAGGTCAAGCGATTGAATCAGCAAGTAAAGCGCAACGCGGAGCGATTTCCGGCGGATTTTGTATTCCGTACGAGTGAGAGAGATTTGAGGTTGCAAATTGCAACCTCAAAGGATGGAGGCGGACGCAGACCGAGGGCCGCAAAGAAGGGGGATTCCAGAGGTGGACGACGCTACTTGCCATTCGCATTCACCGAACATGGAGCTATCATGGCGGCGACGGTGTTGAATTCGAAGAGGGCGGTGGAGATGAGCATCTTTGTGGTTCGCGCGTTTGTGCGGATGCGCGCGGCTCTGGCCACGAATCAGAAGATCTTCGCAAAGTTGAAAGAACTGGAAAACAAAGTCGGGAACCATGACACGCAGATTCAGGAGATCGTGGAGGCGATTCAGGAGATGATGAAACCGCCTGACGCGGCGGGGGGAAAGATCGGATTTGAGCTTCCGGCGGCGAATGTTTGAGGTCGCAAATTGCGACCAAGCGCGAGCACGATTCATAGTAGCTGTCTAGATTTTCTGCAAGCGCTGTACGTCGTGGACGCCGGGAATCTGTCGGACTCCATCGATAATTCTTTGAAGGTGTTTCAGGTCGGCGATCTCGAGGACAACATCGACGTTGGCTTGGCCATTCTCGCTGCGCGCTGAGATGTCGCGGATGTTCGTATGGGTATCGCTGATGACCGCGGTGATTTGCTTCAACATGCCGAAGCGGTCGTCGCAAAGAAGAGTGATTTTTACCGGGTAGGAGACAGGCTGACCTTCTTTGTCTCCGGCCCAGAGCACGTCGATGCGCCGTTCGGGCTCGTAGAGAAGGTTGGTGACGTTGGGACAGTTGGTGGAGTGGACGGCGACGCCTTTGCCGCGGGTCACATATCCGACGATCGCCTCACCGCGAATGGGATTACAACACCGCGCGCGGTAGACGAGC
>Ga0210389_10000814_pt1 | contig 26346 bp, 15 predicted proteins | sample IncBWH28OmetaG_FD_160127 | JGI IMG/M metagenome (GOLD analysis project Ga0210389, IMG submission 160127) | Forest soil microbial communities from Barre Woods Harvard Forest LTER site, Petersham, Massachusetts, United States - Inc-BW-H-28-O ... | reverse complement strand
ATCGCGCGGCTTTCCTCCTGATCACATGTTTTGGGTTGAGTGCAGCGCTCTGTTTTTTGTGCACGTACCCTGCAAGCTCAGGAGCCGGTACGTTGCCTCAAACACACCAGCCCGTGTGGAAATGCCCAATAGAGATTTCTCCCCTTCTACCGGATACGAGGTGCATTCTTATCAAGGCGAAAAACGAACGGATTTTGTGGACGAATTCGTCTCCGCATAAGAACCGTTCCGTGTATTTCACAACGAGCCCGTTCGAAAAGTCGTGTTGGGATATACCCAAAGACGGGGGGAGTGACCAAACCGGCGAGATTATCGTTCAGCCAGGTGCTATGATATATACGATTTATGCTTCAGATGCTCCGTGCAGCGCAAATCCAAAGCCCCAAAAGAACAAGGGGAAAGCAAGCGATCCAGTGGTGATTATCCAGTGAGACCGCTACGGGGCACTGGCTCGTTCAATTCACATCATGCTTTTCTGCTGTTGAATTGTGACGCCGCTGTGACTAGAGAGCGGCCAAAGTGGGAGATATAGAATGGAGATGCGGGGAATTCCAAATTCTCTGAACCGCGCTGGACGCACTCAAGAGCAAACAAGGGATGTTGAGAGTGATTCATTTCATCCGCTCATAATCCGTTGGTCCTAGGTTCGAATCCTAGCGGGCCCACCAACTTTCCCAATTCCCATCAGAAACATTGAATTGCGGCTGCGATTCGTCGGTATGGTGTTAACGGGGCGCGGTTTTCGTGCCGGATTCCGCGCCAGTCGCGATCGCGCGTGGCTTGTTGGGCGGCTCGTCGGGAACAGTGTAGGGCGCGCCATCGTGCATGAACAGGCGCGAGGCCTCTTCGCGATTGAATGGGCGGGCGCCTCGACGGCCAAATACGGCGATTTGATTGCCGCTTTCGTCCACGGCGCGATCGCGGTCAACTCCCTTTGATACGGCGAGCGCGGGGCCGCTGGTGCGGTACGTGGCGATGAGCTTTGGCGTGGGGCGCGGACTGAAGCCGTACGAGTTGGGCGAATCCTCGGGTGACAAAATTTGCAGGACGCGCAGGCCGTTGCGGCCGTCGGCGACAAACGCGAACGCGCTGGCATCCACCATGCCGATTTTGATGTCCTGCGCGTCGTTGATCGTTCCGTCTGCGGTGAACATTTGATCGAGGCGCGGTTGTTCCGGTTTTTCGACGTCCACGATAGCGACGCCTTGTTTTCCGCCTGCGACATAAGCGTACGTGCGCGCAACGTAGATATTTCGCGCGTCGGCGAGCGGCACGCCGGTGTTGGGAACAATGCGCGGATGGCCGAGCACTGAAACGTCCAGAACTTTTAGCCCGTCGCGATCCACCACGAAGGCGTAACGGAATTGAATCGCGACTCCGCGCGGCCCGTTTAGCTGCGGCGCGCCAATTTCGGCCGCGATGCGTGGCTTCAGCGGATCATTCAAGTCCACGACGACCAGGCCGCGATCGCAGAGCATGTATGCATATGTTCCAGCAATGGTGATGCGGCGCGCGCCGTTAAGAATTCCATCCGGATTAAACGCCAGCGCGCGCTTCAGAAAATTATTGCGGGGATCGCCATCGAGCAGGGTGCTAACTCCCGGCGATTTGCTTTTGGGATCGGGATCGCCGACGACGACGAGGCCTTCGTATTTGTCCGCAACATATAAATAGGCGTAGAGCGGATGAATCGCTTGTTCTTCGTTCACGGGGTTGCGCGAACGCGCGGGATCGAGCGCTTGCGTCGAGGGACTGGCGACAGCCGTCGCGTATTTCGTGCTGACGTAGAGGCGTTGGCCGAGCGGAGAGACCGGCGCGGTGATGGTGCGCTGGGAAAAATTCTTGTTGTCCACGTTGGCAACGTCGTACACGCGGAAGCCGCCCTTGCCCAGCGCAGCGTAAAGATATTCACCGCGCAACTGCACATCCAAGACGTTGCCGAGGTGATGGTACGCTTCCTGCAACTCGCGGCCGCGCGCCATGTGCCGCTGATAATCCTGCGGGTAGGCGACGCGTTGGAGATAACTGCCGATGATCGCGGGCGGCTCATCGTGTTCGGCGACGGCAACCGCGTCGAAGCCCTTCGCGCCATCGGCGACGTAAACATAGCGGCCCATGAAGTTCAGCAGGTTCGTGCCCTGCAGCAGCACTTGCGCCATCCACGCGTTGTTATCGTTGCGATCGGAAATGTGGCAATCGTCGCAGGCCTTGGTTTCCTTAGCGCGCACCGTGTGCGGAACGAAAGTGCTGAACGCGGTGCCGCTGAGGCCTTCGGCGGAAACAGTTTGCTGTGTGTAATAAAGCCAATCGCGATTCTGATTCTGCGAGCTAACCACAATCGCGCAAGACGAACGAACTGGCGCGATGCGATGGCCTGTGACGGTGCCGTCAACGCCGAGCATGAAGCCGTCGTCGCGCAGAACCTGAAAATTGTAAGCGGTCCAATTGCGCGTCATGAGACCTTCATTGTGCAGCATGGGCTTGCGCTGATTGGCCGTCATGGAAAGATGGCAGCCGAAGCAATTGGGCGTCCACGACGTGTGGCAAGCGTAGCAAGTCATGCGGCTATTGGCGTGCGCGAGTTGCGATGAATCCGCGGGTACGTCGCCCCAGGATTTGCCGTCGGTGAGAATGGTTTTCGCCCAGCGGGATTTTTCGCTGTAGTGTGAATTGTCGGGAGTGATGGTGTCGAGGGTCTGCACGACTTCCCATTCTTTGTCTTGCTCAACCATGCTGCGCTGGAATAATTTGCCGTCGCGAAATTCGAAGCGGCGCGTGTTCCAGGGAGTGCGTAGCGCGTCAAAGTGCGTGCCGCCGGCGGGAGACGCAGCTCCGGAAGTGATTAAAGTTGCGCGCGCGTCAATCGTGCCGTGGCAATCCACACAATCGAGTTCAATGGCGGCGCGGGGCTCGGCGTAGAGCTTACCGTTCCCGTGAGAATCCTGCTCGAAGTGGCAATCCACGCAGTGCATTCCTTTTTCGAGGTGGATATCCGCGAGGTGCACCGCTTTTTTGAATTTATCGGGATCTTTGGGGCTGACGATTTTATTTTCAGGGTCGAGCAGATTGCCTTGGCGGTCGCGTTTGTAAACCGCGCGAAAAACCCAGCCGTGACTGTGAAAATCGGCGAACTGAGTCTGGTCGAGCTGCGCGTTAAATTCGGGGCTGCCTAATTTTTCGAGAAATTTCGGATCGGACCACAGGCCGCGCGCCGCGGCGCCTTCCGGATTACGCAGCGCGATCTGATATTTTTCTTCCTCGGTGGGATTGTGCTGCTGGCGCGGATAAATCGCCGCACCATCGGCTTCATTGTCCCACCAGGTGTAGCCGAAATAAGTGGTTTCCATGTTCGTGCCGGGATGGACGTGGCAAATCATGCATTGGCTGGACGGAATCGAGCGCGTGAAGCTGTGACGAATCGGATGGCCGGATTCATTTTTCGGGATTGTGGGATCGGTGGTGGCGCTCTCGCCCAGATGGCCGAAGCGTGCGTAGGGACCTGAATGTTGCGGCGAGCGATCGTTGGCATAAACCACGTGACAGGCGGTGCAGCCGCTGCCGCGATAATCGCCGGGCTCGTCATTCGTGCCTGGCAGCGAAAGCAGCGGATCAAGCAGACGCGTTTTTTGCAGGCCTAGAAACACGGGATCGGTGCGCAGCAGGGTGCCGAAGCCGCGCTCGCCTAGTTTGTCGTCGGGACGGCCGGATTCTTCTTCGCGATTGGGATTCCCGATTTCGCCTTTTTTTTCGCCGCCGCGTTCGAAGACGCGCAGGATATTCCCCGGTTGCGATATTTCCCAGCGTTCCAGCGGCGTCAACTCCGGGACGACGCCTTTCGCGCGCGTTTCTTCCGGCGTGGGCGTTGGCACGGTGAGCAGCGCCTGCGGCTGGCCATCTGCCGAGTAGCTTTCGCCGAAGCGCGTGTTCTTCAGCGGGAAGGCACCGTTGTTGTAAAGCGCCGCGCCCCACAACATTCCGCCATGCGTCATCATGCTGGTCTTCACTTTCAGAACTTCCTGCGCATGGCATCCGGCCGTGCCGCAGGTTTCCGCAGCGACGCGCAAATCTCCGGGATTGACGAAGCGCACGTAGGCATAATTCTCGCGCAGCCATTCGGTGTAAAGGCGTGGCGGGTTCGCAGAGACGCCCGCGAGCGCGGAATTACTGGGCTGCGGATGCGCGCGATTTTTGAGTTGTACGTATTCCGCTGCTCCTGGCTGCGTACCGGAGGGCAACACTGCAGTCGAGTCTCCACCGTGACAATCCACGCATGCCAGGCGAACGGTGCCGGTGGGATGCATGGAAGGCTCGTCGGTCGTGGTGTGGCAAGAAACACATCCGGCGTTTTTGCGGTCAACTTCGGATTGAGATTGTCCGAGCAGGCCTTGCGTTGGCGGCGGCGAAGCCGACTGCGCGTGCGAGCGGCCTTCGAGCAGCAACGCGGCAATGATCGCGCCGGCGACGAACATGACCGCTGCGCATGCGCGCCGCAGCTTGCGCTTCCGCGCTGCAGCTCCGTCGATCGAGCGGTGCATGAATGGCATCAGCAAATTCGCTCGCTCAAAATTGGAATCGCAAATCGGTAAAAAGCGAAAACATCACGCGCCCCGTGTAGATGTCCTTCAAGCCCTGGTCCGGAATCAGAGTGGCCGCGCCAGCCGCGATGGAGAAATTCTCAGTGAGCGGCGGCCGGTAGCGAACTCCAATGCTGGAATCAACTCCAATCGAGTGGTGAATCGGCGACTGAAAAAGAATTTGTTCGAGGGTTTCGGTGTGCTCAAAACGCAAGTAATTCACATTGGCGAAGCCGCGCAATTTCGGTGTCAGATCGAATTCCGCTCCGACGTTGGCGAGGAAAATTCCGGGGTTTACGAAGTTCGACTGGCCCTCGTCTTTGTTCGAGCGCAGATCGGGCAGCAAGCTATCGCCGGGATTCAACGAGACGCCCGATCCGGTCAAGCGAATGCTCTCGCGATTCCAAAGGCTGAAAATGCCGCCTGCAAATTCCGGAAAATCGTCAATCGAATCGAAGCCGCGCGCGCGGCTGCTGGAAGGATTCGCCGAACCGGAGGCGTAGAAGACAGAACTCTTGATGCGGAACCAATCCTTGTCATAGGAAAGCTCGAGGGCGGCCATCTGCGCGTTGATGGTGACTGCTCGGCCAGCGATGGCATTGAAACTGTCGTTGCCAAATGCCTGGTAAAAAGCGTGGGTCAGATTCAGCGGGCCGATGTGGCCGTCGCCGGTCCAGCCGAGATACGCGGCGTGAACGCTGTGCGGGCGAATCATACCGTTTGAAAAAACGGCGCCGATGGGCGCGGGGCGGACCAGAAAACCGTTGTCGTCGTAATGAATCGAGGCATCGTCCTTGTTGTAATGCACACTCAACTGCGCGGTGTAACCGGGAAACAGAAAATCCTGGCGATACGCATTAGCGATGATCACTTGCTGATTGCGCAGCGCCATGGAATTCAGGCCGCTGTTTGTGTTTTTCTCCAGAAAATTGAAATAGGCGACGTTATATTGCCACCGATTGGAATCCAGGTTGCCGAAGAAACGCACGCCGGGTTGCTCTTCCACAAACAGAAAGCCACGAAAATCACTGTTGAAGGCCTGAATGCCGGCGCGCACGGAAACGAAATCATAATTCGGCCCGAGATCGTGCAGCTTCACTTCGACAAAGGCTTCCTGCAGACCGAGATGCGAATCCAGGCGCGTGGTGCCCTTGGCCACGTCAACGTTGACGACGCCCAGTTCCTGCACAGACAAATAATTCAAACTGACGACAGGCGTGATGCGGATGCGCCAATCCACCGGACGGAATGAAGTGTCGCCGTGAAAAAGGTCGAAGGAAAACGCAAAGGTCTGATCGAGGAACAACTGCCCGCCGTTGCCGAAAAAATCGCTGCTGCCGGGGCGGGCCGAACTGACGTCGGTGGGTGTGGGCAGTCGCCGGCCATCTAGAAATGTGTCGCTGGTGGCCGTCAGATTCAGAAAAGTTTGCTTGCCGATGATCGGGACGTCGCCCTTCAATTTATTGCGATTGAACGGGTCCCACTTGCTGCCCTTGACATAAGGATGTTCGCCGCCGATTCCGTAGCGGTCCCAATTGGGCATCGCGATGGACCAGCGATCGGGTTCGGGATGGAAAACCTGATCGGGAGAAGGCAGTGATTCCGGCGCGGATTGTTGGTTAGTCTGTTCGAGATTCCCGTTCTGCACAGCGTTAGGAGAACCGGCAGAAGAAGGGGCGGGATGTGATCCGGTTGGCGGATTCGTGTTTCCCGCGGGAAGCTGAGGAAATTGCGTCGACGCTGATGCGGCGAGGGGCGCGGCGACGAGCATAATTTCGTGTACCAGATCGTCGCCGGGTTTAAGTTGCAAAGCAGTAGTGCTGAATTCCTGGAATCCTGCCGCGAGAATTTTTAGCTCATAGTTGCCGGGCGGCACATCAATAAAGCGGAAGACCCCTTGTGAGCCGCTGAGTTTTTCAAGTTTTTGATCGCTCGCGAGATCTCGTAACCACACGGTTGCGCCGATGACGGGCTTCCCGTTTGCATCGCGCACCACGCCTTGTAGCGTGGCTTTCTTAGGAGCGCTTTGACCGGGCAGTCGCTGCTGGCCCACGGATTGTTGGTGCACGCTCGGGGAAATGGCCGCATTCAGACATGCGACCGGCGAAGGTGCGGCGCACAACAAACTTAAGAGCCAGCACATACTCGCCGATTGCGAAGTACATACGCGGGATGCGTCGCGCATTCCGTCAGGTCCCGAGCTTCCGGGGGTTTTTGGTGAGGAAAATTTGGAAACGTCTGGCGGTCACGGTTTTTTCCGGAGCCGGCAAGTAACCGTAGGCGGCTCCGCGCACACCTTCAGGTTGCCGATTTTTGCATTATTGAATCACGATTGGACAACCGGTTTGCAGAATGATTGAGAACGATGTGCGGCTGTGGTACCAATAACTCAACGTCATGTTCCCACCAAAAATTCGAAAGTTCCCCGGTGAGCTGCGCAGGGCTGCTCTGCTTCGAGTCTGCGTCGGCGTTGCATTTTGCGTAGTGCTGGCGGCCTGCGGCGGGGGTGGCAGCGGCAGTGGCGGAAGTGGCAGCAGCGGGAGTGGCGGCGCGTCCACCGATCCTCCTCCTGCGACGGAAACTCTATCGCAAGCGGACGTGCAGATGGTGGTACAGGCCGCGGCGACTGCAGCGCAATCCGACATCATGGCTATCGCCGTGGTTGACCGCATGGGACGCATCCTGGCGGTATACGTAGGTTCGTCGGCGCCCCCCACGTCAACGGGAAATTTCGGCGCGGCGGTTCCTACCCCTGACCTCGCCGTCGCGCTGGCGCGGACCGGCGCATTCTTCAGCAACGATCAGGCTCCGCTTTCTTCGCGCACGGTGCGGTTCATAAGCGGCATACATTTTCCACCGGGGGTTTTGAATTCGGCGAGCGCGGCGCTGTACGGTATCGAAAATACCAATCGCGGCTGCAATCTGGCGACGAGCTTAGACATGATCGTGCCGCCGGCCACGACGATTGCGAGTACTTCTCCAGGATACGGCGTCATCACCGGCAAAGCAGATTTGAATGATAGCGACGCGACGGCCGTGAATCCCGGCGGCGTGCCGATTTTCAAGAACGGGCAGGAAGTGGGCGGCATCGGCGTAGTGGCAGCGGATCCGGACACGGCGGAGTACGTTGCGTACGCAGCGGCGGGCATGATCGGGATGAGTGGGCCGAGCGTCGCGACGGACGGCGTCGGCTTCCCCGCGTTCCCTGCGCCGGGGATTGTTTCGATCGACGGCATCACGCTTCCATTCGTGAATCAGACGACGCCGCCCAGTGGCGTGACCAGCGGCACGTTCAACCCCGCTAACTTCACGGTAGGACCTGTGGCCAGCCCCGGAGTTCCGCCCGAAGGCGCATTGATCGTGGCTACGAATGGGCCCGTGGGTGGCCTGACTGCGGCGCAGGTGATGCAGATCATGAACAGCGCCGTGGCCACAGCCAATCTAACTCGCGCGCAAATTCGCCTGCCCATCGGCGCGCGCGCGAAGATGACGATCGCGGTGAGCGACCTCGATGGCACGCTGATCGGCCTGCATCGCATGACGGATGGAACGGTGTTCAGCATTGACGTGGCTGCTACGAAAGCGCGGAACGTGATTTACTTCAGCGGAATGAATCGGCAAGCCGCGGATCTGAACCAGGTGCCGCTGGGAACGGCGGTGACGAATCGCACCATCGGTTTCGGCGCGCAGCCTTTTTTCCCCTCGGGGATTGATGGCACGCCGCCCGGACCATTTTTTAATTTGTACACGCAGGATACCGGGAATGCGTGCACACAGGGTTTTCAGGCGCCTAGCGCGGCGTGGCCGAAGATGCATCAGAGTGGCGTGGTATTTTTTCCCGGGTCGGAACCGTTGTATATAAATGGCGTGCTGGTGGGCGGGCTTGGCGTCAGCGGAGATGGTGTGGATCAGGATGATTATGTGACCGCTGGAGGCGCGGCGGGATTTGAAGCTCCTGCGGATATACGCGCGGATCAGATTATGATTGATGGTGTGCGGCTGCCATTTTTGAAGTTTCCGCGGAATCCAACCGACTGAGCGGCGAATGACCGGTGACTAGTGACGGGCGGTAGGCGCGCTAACCTTCGCGGAGTTTGTGGCCGGAAAGATTTCCCAGACCGTCGTACGCGGCATATTTATACATTTCGGAAAGGGTCGGATAGTTGAACACGAACTCGATGAACGCGTCGAGGGACATGCCCGATTCGAGCGCCATCATTCCCAGATGAATCAGCTCGGTGGCGTTTTCGCCGATGATTTGCACGCCGAGCAGATGCCGATCCGACTTGGCGAAAATCAATTTCAGCAATCCAGTGAAGTCCCCCATAATCTGGCCGCGCGTGTTATTGGAGTAGCGCGCCCGTCCCACCGAGTATTCAATTCCCTTCTCCTTACAGGTTTCTTCCGATTCGCCCACGGCCGAAATTTCGGGAATGGTGTAAATGCCCATCGGCAGCATGGACGCGAGGCGCTGCTTGTACTGAAATCCGAAAGCGTGGCAGACGGCTACGCGGCCCTGCTCCATGGAAGTAGACGCGAGCGCGGGAAAACCGATCACGTCTCCCGCGGCATAGACGCGCGGAGCTGCGGTGCGATAGTTTTCGTTCACTTCGATGTAACCGCGTTTATTGAGCGCCACTCCCGCTTTTTCCAGCGCCAGCTTGTCCACGGCACCGCGGCGGCCGGCAGCAAAGAGCGCTGCTTCGGTTTCCAGCGTTGTGCCGGATTGCAGCGTGATGCGCACATTCTTTTGCGTCCGTTCGATCCGCGTGGTGCGCTCACCGAAGAAGAACTGCACACCCAGATGGGCCAGCCGCTCGCGGAGGCACGCGGAAATCTCGGCGTCGAGAAAAGGCAACACGCGATCGCGGCCATCCACCAGCGACACTTCAACGCCGAGAGCTGTGAAGACGGAAGCGTATTCGCAGCCGATTACGCCACCGCCCACCACCGCGAGGCTGCGCGGAATCGAACCCATTTTCAGAATGGAGTCGGAATCAAAAATGATTTCATCGTCGAATGGAATTTCCGGCGCGCGGTGCGGGACTGAACCAGTCGCGATCAGAATGGCATCCGCGCGCAGGGTCAGGTTTTCGCCGCGCGAGGTTTTCACGGAGACGGTATTCGCATTTTCGAAAGACGCTAAACCGCGGATCAGTTCAATGCCGTGCACCGCGAGGTTCTGGGCCAATTGCACGCGTTCGGTTTCAACGACCACGTCTTTGCGGTGCATGAAATTCTTTACGGTTAAGCCTTCGCGCAGGGAATAATCCACACCATACAAACCCCGCTGACGTACGCCGGAAAAATACAACGCGGATTCGCGAAGAATCTTGCTTGGGATAGTGCCGGTGTTAACGCACGCGCCGCCGAGAATGTCGCTACATTCGATCAGAGCCACGCGCTTGCCGAAGTAAGCCGCCTGCGCCGCGCCCTTTTCCCCTGCGGGACCCGAGCCGATCACCACAAGGTCATAATTTTGCACGCAATCCCTCCCGGCGTTCGTCGCACACATTTTTCAGAATTCGTGGAAACACTTTGCGCGGCATCGTGGTTTACGGCAACAGGGTGTTTACCTGGCGCAACTTGCCGGCGAAGCGCGCGGGATCGTACGAGGACGGGTCCTGCAAATCCTGGAAGAGCGCGCTGATGGCCGCGCGCAGCTCAGCGGAATTCCGGAATTTTTCATTGCGCTCATACGCCACGAACAGCGATTGCACCGCCATCGCGACCTGTGCGGCGGCGTGTTCGCCCTGTGCCGAGATATTGTCCGCATCGCCGGAGATTTTCCGCAGCAAGCGCAGCGTGGATGCCGGGTCGTTCGGCATCGCGCCGACTCTCGAGGACAAATCGCCGACGAGCCTGGCGCAGCTGTCGGCGGAGGCGGCCACGGCGTCCCGGTCCGGATTCAGCTGGCTCATCAGTTGGGCCAGATGAGTTAGTTCAGAATCCAGCTTTCCGGCGGCGTCACCATCTGCCTGAAACACAACTTCGTGAAAGATCGTGTATCGCGAAGGATTCCACGGCGGATCGCCGGGGCGCCGGTCAGAATACCCGCGCGCTTGCCGCCAGCTATTTTCCGGCGAGGTGAGGCTGTGATGGCACGAGTAACATTGCAGCTCGGAATATTCGGGCCAGTGCTTGCCGTGCGCACGCGATTCCAACCGCAGCAGAGATTGCCGCAACTGCACCGCTTGGCCGGTGGTCAGTTCGCGAACGTCGTACCAGGGATCGGTGTTATCAGGTTCGCCCGGCTCGCCCGGTTCTTTCCAGTGGCGCGGCATCACGGCTGAAAAGGAATCGAGCTCGAAATAAAGGTCCGGGTGACCGGCCGCGATCATCTCGTGATCCACGGATTTTTCGCCGTTGCCCAAATGGCAGCTGAGGCATTTTTCACTGCGTTTGGTGAGATCGCGCGTATCGTACATGCCTGCGGCGATAGATTTTTCGTGGGTCCAGTCACGTTCGGTGTGCGGCCCGAGCCACGCGGCGGCTGGACCGTGGCAACTTTCGCAGCTCACGCCTTCGCTTAGGTCGAAAGTGCGCGCGCGTTGCGCAGCGGGAACGTCAAGCGCGTGACAGGCCAGGCATTTCGGCGCGGATTCTGCTTTGCCAATGCCGAGAATCGCAGCCATGCGCTCACCGACGCTTCCTTGTAGCGACGCGTAGGCTTTGGAGTGCTTGTCCTTCACGATCCATGTGCTGTATTCATTCTGCAGCACGCGATTATCCGTGCGCGGAGAGACGCTGCCATGGCACGTAGCGGAAGCGCACGAACCGGGACCCGTGTAGCGCGGGGCTTGAACCGCCTGACCTGCTTGGTTTCCGGTGCTGTCAAACGCGAAGAGCGGCAATACCGTTTCTTGCGCACGCGCAATCGGGCAGAGCGCGATACTTGCTGTCACCCAAGCGAAAAATAAGACTTGAGAAATCCCAAGCGGCCGGCATTTGATGGCAAGCTTCGTATCCATTTGCAATTTGGCGGAGCAGGATGCCGGACCCAAGACCGGTGGAGTGTGAAAATCCTGCGAATCAGCCAGCTTGTACCCTCGGATACTATCGAAACCAAATGAATTCAGCCTGATTTATTCGCCGCTGTTCGCGCAAGAATAACCGCACGCCGCCATTCGCGCTGGGCCGGCGCTTATATCCCTATACGCAACACCATCCGAGACTGATGGTTGTTTTCCGAGCCGCGAATGAATACTCTCCCCGGTGAGGATTCCTCCCCCTTGATTTTTGACGAGCTCCGGGAAATTCAACGCCAGTTCGGCTACCTGCCCGCCGACCAGCTGAAAGTTCTCGCCACAAAAATTGATGTGCCGCTGTATCGCCTGCACGGGGTCGCCAGTTTTTATCCTCATTTTCATCTGACGCCGCCCCCGAAAGCGGACGTACGAGTTTGTCAGGATATGTCTTGCCACCTGCGCGGCGCGCGCGGATTGGGTGCTGGACTGGAAGAATCCTTCCGGCAATCCGCGTTCACGGACACAAACGTCAGCGGGGTTTCCTGTCTGGGCCGCTGCAATGAAGCGCCCGCCGTAGCAATCAACGAACACATCTACACGGGACTTTCTCAAAATCAGATTACGGCCATGGTGGGCGAGCTGCTCGCCGGCGGCGCGCTGCCGAAAATTTCGCAGGTGCATCGCCAGGTGTCGTGTGCGTCCGATCCATATAGCGACGGGGTACATTACCAGGCAGCGCGGCGCCTGATTCAATCACGCGATTGGGCCGGCGCATTTGAAACGTTGAAAGCCTCTGGGCTGCGCGGACTGGGCGGAGCAGGCTTCCCCACGGAGTCGAAATGGCAGCTGGTGCGCCAGGCGGCGGGGCCCGACAAGTTTATCGTGTGCAATGCGGATGAAAGCGAGCCCGGCACATTCAAGGACCGCTTCATCCTCACGCATCTGCCGCACCTGGTGATCGAAGGAATGATCCTCGCGGGCCTGCTGACTGGGGCGCGAAAGGGCGTCCTTTATATCCGCCACGAATATGAAGACCAGGAAAAAATACTGCACGAAGAAATCCAGCGGTGCGCGCAGACGGGACTGCTGGGAGCGCAAGTCCTGGGTAGCGAATTCAGTTTTGATTTGGAAATATTTGTCAGCCCAGGCGGATATATTTGCGGCGAAGAGACGGCGCTGCTGGAAGCGATCGAAGGCAAGCGCGCGGAGCCGCGGAATAAGCCGCCATTTCCGGTGCAGCAAGGCCTGTGGAACAAGCCGACGGTCATCAATAACGTCGAGACGTTTGCGAATGTGCCGACAATTCTTTTCCGCGGCGTGGATTGGTACAAGTCGCAGGGCGTGAATGGCTCGGCCGGGCTGAAATTTATTGGAGTGAGCGGCGACGTGGTGCATCCCGGAGTTTACGAAGTGCCGATGGGCACGCCGGTGTCCGACCTGATTTTCAAATTCGGCGGCGGGATCGTGGATGGGAAAAAATTGAAGGGCTTCGCGCCCTCCGGCCCATCTTCCGGATATTTGCCTGCGTCCATGGCGGATGTGCGGCTGGATTTCAAATCGCTGGCGGATGCAGGTTCGATGCTCGGCTCCGGTGCGCTGGTGGTGTGCTCGGAAGATCGCTGCATGCTGGACATGGCGCTGAACTCCACGCAATTCTTCCGCAACGAATCCTGCGGCAAGTGCGTGCCCTGCCGCGTCGGCTCGCAAAAATTGGTGGAGATGCTGACGGGCTGGACCGAAGGAAAGGGCTCGGCCGCGGACATCGCGCTGATTGACGAACTTTCCGGGGCGTTGCGGCTGACTTCCATCTGCGGGCTGGGACAAGTGGTGCCCGCGCCGATTGCTTCCGTGCTGAAACATTTTCGCGCAGAGGTGGAATCGCATATTTTGCAGCAGAGCTGTCCCGCAGGTGTTTGCCGCTGCGTCGAGCGGTCTGGCGAAAGAGTCGGGCGAAGTTTCGCGGCTGCGAAATTGGGGCGCGCATGAGCGTGAACCCGCTCGTAGAGCTGACGATTGACGGGAGGAAAGTCTCGGTCCCGGACGGAACCACGATTTTCGATGCCGCGCGGATGCAGGGCATCGCGATTCCTACGTTGTGCCATCAGCAAAACGAAAAGCCCGTGGGAGTTTGCCGCGTCTGCGTGGTGGACGTCGGCGCGCGGGTGTATGTGGCATCGTGCATTCGGCCCGTGGAACCCGGAATGGTGGTGAACACCGCCGCGGACGGAGTGAAGCGAGCGCGGCGCACGTTGATCGAGCTGTTGATGTCCGATCATCCCAGCCCGTGCGCGCGCGAACGGCAATCTGGCGATTGCGAACTGGAAGCGCTGGCGAAGCAGGAGCAGATCACCGCAGCGCGTTATGCACCGCGAGCGACGCGTCGCGGGCCTGACGACTCCTCGATGAGCATCGCCGTGGATTTCGATGCCTGCATTCTGTGCGACCGCTGCATTCGCGGCTGCAGCGATATTCGCGAGAATTTTGTCCTGGGACGCATGGGCAAAGGCGCCACCACGGGCATCGCGTTCGATAACAACGAGCCGATGGGTGAATCCTCGTGCGTTTCCTGTGGCGAGTGCATGGTTTCCTGCCCCACGGGCGCGCTGACAAATAAAGTTGTGACGCAGGCGGCGATAGCGCGAACACCTGATTCTGAGCCCGTAGCATTGGAAGAACTGCAGGAACTTCCTTTCTTCGAAGGTGTTTCCGGAACGTTTTTAAGCCTGAACCGCAACGCCGTGGTGCGCCGCCATTTCAAACCGGGCGAAGTGATTTGCCGCGAAGGCGAATATGGATCCACGGCGTTTTACATGCTGGAAGGCCAAGCGAAAGTTTCAATCGCCAGCCCCATGGCGCACGTGAAGACAAAAGGCAAAGTCCGCAACTTTTTGGGAAAACTTTCCAGCAAGCTGACGCAGCGCCAGAACGACCACCGCGAAGACGAAACATCGCAGCACTGGATTCACATTGATGCGCCGATGGACCTGAACTACGACAATCCGGTGGCCATGCTGGGACCCGGCGACCTGTTCGGCGAGATGACCTGCATGAGTTTGTACCCGCGCTCGGCGACGGTGCGCGCCGCAACGGATTGCACCGCGCTGGAAATGTTGCGCAACGTGCTGGACATCATGCAGCGCAACAAGACTTTTCGCGCGCGGCTGGATCACTCCTACCGGCAGCGCGCTCTCGATTCCCACTTGCGCGCGGTTCCGGTATTCGCGGAATTGACGGACGGATTCATCGAGGGCCTGCGAGAAAGAGTCGAACTGCTCCGCTTTACTCCAGGCCAGGTGATTTGCCGCCAGGGCGATGCGGCAGACAGTTTTTACCTGGTGCGCATCGGCTTTGTAAAAGTGTCGCAGACGCATGCGGGCGGCGAAATGGTGCTGGCTTACCTTTCGCGCGGCGAATACTTCGGTGAAACGGCGCTGCTGGAACACACGGAGCGCAGCGCGACCTGTACCGCATTGGACCATGTGGAGGTGGTGCGCATCAGCGCGGAAGATTTTGCAAGCATGACGCGGCAGTTCCCTGGCGTTCGCGAAAAACTGGCGCACGTGGGACAGGAACGCATGCAGATGAATCGCGAGACGCTGGTGATGATCAACAACACGCCGCTCGAGAGCTTCCTGAAACAGGGACTGATGGAAGCGCAGAGCTTGTTGCTGCTCGATCTGGACGCGTGCACGCGCTGCGACGCTTGCGTGAAGGCTTGCGCCGACGCGCACGACGGAGTGACGCGCCTGGTGCGCGAGGGATTGCGCTTCGATCATTACCTGGTGGCCACTTCCTGCCGGCAATGTCTCGATCCGTTGTGCATGGTGGGTTGCCCGGTGGGCTCGATTCGCCGGCGAAATTCTTTGGAAGTGATTATCGAGGATTGGTGCATCGGCTGCGGACTGTGCGCGGAAAATTGCCCGTACGGCAACATCAATATGCACCCGTTCAATGTTTTTACCGATGTTCCAGGGATGCCCGGGCAGAAAAAAGTGGTGGTGAAGCAGAAGGCTACGTCCTGCGACCTTTGCTCGGACTTCGCGGAGCCAAGTTGTGTTTACGCTTGCCCGCACGACGCAGCGCATCGCGTGAATCCGCGGACATTTTTCGCGAATTTGTTGAAGCAAGGCGCGGGCACTACTCTTGAGAGCTGACAAATTTATTCTGCAACTCGGGAACGCAGGAAACCTTGCGCATTGACCGCACACATCGGGCGTGGCTGATCGCTTCGCTGATTATTTTCGGTGTCGCGACGGTTATTTACGTTGTTTACGCAGCGGCTTCCCCTGCGGGCCCCAGCGGCGGAAGCGCCATTGGCTTGATGTTTGGGATTGCCGGCTCGCTCTGCATGATTTTCGCGGGATTACTGGCGGCGCGGAAGAAAGTTCCGGTGTGGAGATTGGGGCGCGCGCAGACCTGGATGCGCGGCCATTTGTGGCTGGGATTGTTGAGTCTACCGCTGATTTTATTTCATGGGGGGTTCAAATTCGGCGGGCCGCTCACCAACGTGTTGATGGTGCTGCTCATCATCGTCGTCGCCAGCGGAATATTTGGCGCGGCTCTGCAGCACTACATGCCGCCGGTGATGACCACGCGCATTCCCATGGAGACGATCTTCGAGCAGATTGACCGCGTGCGCGCGCAACTGCTGGATGAGGCCGACAAGATGGTCGAAGCTGCCTGCGGCCCATTGAAGTATCTGGATGCCTCACTCGCAACAGAAGCGCGCTTAAGCGCGGCGACGGCAACGGCCGCGACCACCGGTGCACTTCCGCTGTCCAACTTCTACAGCCGCGACCTGCGGCCGTTTCTGCAACAGTCGCACGCCCAAAACCAAGCGCTGTCGAATCGAGTGAAGGCAACTGCGATCTTTGAAGGCTTGCGCACGCTGCTGCCCGTTACGCTTCATGGGACTGTAAAAAATCTGGAAGACATCTGCGAAGAGGAACGGCAACTGCGGCGGCAGATACGCTATCACCATTGGCTGCATGGATGGCTGTTGCTGCACGTTCCGTTGTCGCTGGCGTTGCTGCTGCTGGGCTGCGCGCACGCGATCATGGCATTGCGTTATTGAAGAACCGCGTAGAGACGGGCCGAGGAACATAGAGGCGGGTACCGGTGGCACGAGCCAAGCTCACAACCAAAAACCTGGCGGAGCGGATTGACCTGGAATATTTCAAACATCCGCACCCTTTCCGACGCTTGCGTTTCATTTTGTCCGTCGCGATTCCGGTGCTCGCGCTGCTTTGGCTGGGCTGGTACGCGGTCGCTCACAACGACCGAATTTATAGCGGCGGCAGAATGTCCGCTTCGCACTCGGTGCTCACCGCGCGCTGCAGCGCGTGCCACGTGGCGAAAGCCGGCGCGTTCAGCGCGCGCGCCACTGATCAGGGCTGCGATTCCTGCCACGACGCGCCCGTGCATCACTCGAATCAGATGTTTACGCCGGCCTGCGCCGCCTGCCATGCTGAACATCGCGGACACCCTCGCCTGGCCGTCACCGCGGACGTCAGTTGCACGCAGTGCCATGCGAACCTGCACACCACGGGGACTGCCACGCATTTCACGCCGGACATCACCCGCTTCATCGGCGGCCATCCGGAGTTTGCTGCATTGCGTGCCGGTAACGTGGACCCCGGCACGATCAAGCTCAACCATGCAATACATCTGAAACACAATTTGCGCGGGCCGAATGGTCTGGTGCAGTTGGATTGCGATGATTGCCATCGTACGGCGCGGCCGGAATCGCGCTGGAGATTCGGATCAGGTGATGCGCAAGATCAGCCAGTGAACTTGAATCTGCGTGCGATTCCGCCATCCATGGATCCGGGGCGCGCGTACATGTCGCCGGTGACCTACGCAAGGCACTGCGCCGCGTGCCATGGATTGCAATTCGATGCGCGTTTCGGGGAAGGCGTGCCGCACGATACGCCGGAAGTGATCCACGCGTTCCTGGTGCAAAAATTTCAGCAATACATTCCCAGTCATCCGGCGGAATTACGCGTGACGGCTCCGAACCGGAATCTTCCGGACCAGCCGATACCGCCCGCGGTGCGTGTGCTCACGGAACAGCAATGGGTGATGCTGCGCGTGGCAGAGTCGGAAGAACTTCTTTACCGGAAGACGTGCGCGCAGTGCCACGCCCTACAATTTGTGGCGAATGCGCCGTGGCCTGTCGTTGTGAAATCCAATATCACGCAGCGCTGGTTTCAGCACGCCGTGTTCAATCACGATACGCATAAGCTTCTGAAATGCGTGGAATGCCACGCGGGCGCGCTGACCAGCCAGGAAACCGCCGACGTGCTTCTACCGGGGATTCAGACTTGCGAGAAATGCCATCGCGGCGGGCGGCAGGCTGCGGAATCGCGCTGCTTCGAGTGCCACACCTATCACGATTGGAATCGCGAGAAGAGCGTGAAGGGAATGTTCACGTTGTCCGCATCGCTGCGCAGCAACTGATCCGCGGCATCCGATGAGCAGCGAGTGGCAGTCGAAACGAAAAGCTCAGAGCCACGCGAGCGTTACTTCGTTTTCATAACGTACACACCATCCCACTCGCCTTCGGGGGCGCTTTGCGAGAACTCTAGCGCGCGTTCCAGAAAAACCTGGCTCGGCCCGTCATCTGGAAATTTCAGCAATACATCGGTAAACAGCGCGGCCGCTTCACGCCAATTTTGCGACCGGTAGGCCGCCATAGCGCGGTCGAATTGCTCCAGCAGCTTTTCATACTTCGATTTTTCCGCCGCAACGTCCATTAATTCGTAGATGTTCACCGGCCGGTTCTTGCCTTTCACGCGAATTTTATCGAGTTCGCGGCACACGAACTGGCTCGAGACTTGGCGATACGTGGCCTCGCTGATCACAATCTGCACGTGATACTGCTTGGTGATGCCTTCCAGGCGCGAAGCCAGGTTCACGTTGTCGCCCATCACGGTCCAGGACAAGCGGCGCGCCGAGCCCATGTTGCCTACGTTCACCAAGCCGGTGTTCAAGCCAATTCCAATTGCAATCGGCGGCCGCCCGGCTGCCTGCCATTTGGCGTTCAACGTCGCGAGGCCTCGCGACATACGCAATGCACAGATGCAGCTGCGCACCGCGTGATCTTCCTGCGGATACGGCGAACCCCAGAAAGCCATGATAGCGTCGCCGATATATTTATCGAGCGTGCCGTCGGTGGCAAAAACGATTTCGGTCATCTGGCCGAGGTATTCATTGAGCAGTTGCACCAACTGATCCGGCGTGAGCCCTTCGGAGATGGTCGTGAATCCGCGAATATCGCTGAAGAGCACGGTGAGTTCCTTCGACTCGCCGCCGGGACGAATATATTTCTCCGGGTCTTTTTCGATCAACTCGATCACGCCGGGAGAAAGATACTGCGAAAAGCTCTTGCGAATATTGCGCTTGGCGCGTTCCTCGCGAATCATGCGCAGGCTGGTGATGGCGGCGTAGTTCGCGGCGAGCGTGCCCGCAGGAATCACAAAGCTGAGCCACTGCCCTTTGTGCGCGAAACTGAAATACACGAACCAGGCGTAAGCCGTGAGCGCCACCAGCACAGTGATCGTCGAATACAGAGGCGTCACCCGGCTGAACAAAAATCCAAACACCAGGCCGAATACAAGAATGAAGCCGATATCCACCATCATTTCGTTGGGTCCGCGCTTCAAGAAACCGCGTTCCGGCTCTTCGCTGTGCAACAGGTTGTCTATGATGTTGGCGTGAACTTCCACTCCCATGTAAATCGCGTCCTGGCCTGGGAACGGCGTGTTGCGAATATCGCCGATGGCCAGGGCCGTTGCGCCAACTAAAACGATCTTGTCGCGAAACGCTTCCGGCGGCGCATTCCCGCTGATCACGTCCCACATTGAATACTGGGCGTACGTGCGATAGGGACCGGTGTAGTTCAATAGCGCGCTGCCATCGGACGCGGGTCGTAACGTGTGACCCCCAAGCTGAATTCGCTCCAGGCCGTTAGGGGCGATGTAAGCCGCTACCTGCTGGTCCGGAATTTTTTCGTAGTTGCGGACTACTTCCAGATCTAGCGAAGGGAAAAAATCCTGGTCCTGATAACGGATCATCAACAACGCGTGGCGCAGCGTGCCGTCGGAATCAGGAACAATATTGATGAATCCGAACGACGCGGCTGAATCCGCAAGTTTGGAGATGTTCGCCTCGACACCCTGTTTCACCAATCCCCCGTTAGCCTTCCACACCTGGCCCAAGTCCACAGACTGCCCGCTCTTGAATCCTACTGGCAGCTCCTGGGGAAACACGTGTGCCCAGGCGATATTGAAATATTCCTCCGCCAGTTTTGGGTCGGGCTGGGAGTCAAGAAATATGTGGCCAAGCACAACGTTGCCGCTGTTCTTCATGGCGGCGGCAAGAGCTGCGTCCTGATCGCTGGCTAATTCCAGGTCCTGAATCTGCATTCGCAAGGCAGGCGACGCCGACACACCGAGTTCCGCCTGTAATTTCCGCAGCGCTTCGCCACCGGAATTACTCTCCGGGGTCGGAAACGTGACGTCAAACGCAATCACGCGAGCTCCGCCGGCGTTCAATTTATTTATGAGCGCTGCGTAATTCTTTCTGGGAAGAGGAAATGAGTCGATTTTCTGGAGGGTCTGCTCGTCAATGCCCACGATGACGATGCGATCGTCATGTGGGCGCGCCCCGCGCATTTCGAAGCGCAGATCGAGCGAGCTTTGTTCGACGCTCTGCAGGAAAGCGAAACCAGCGCGCGAGTCAATGGCGCCAATTCCGGAAAATCGAAACAGCAACAGGCCCAGCAGCGTGACCAGGACGCCCAGACCCAGATCAACGTGGTCGAGCGCGAATCCTCGTAACCGTTCCCTCCAGCGGGGCCATCGCTGTTCCGGCAAGCTCATAGAAATCGCAACGCGCGATCAAATCGCGTGTCCATTTGACCTAGGCACAAATGGACCATGCTTTATGGAAATGACGGCGCGCGCAACTTAGGCTCACGGAGCGAAGTTCCCTGGTGGCGGCGTCGGCTTACCCCCGCCGCGCGTTAGGCCGACGCCAAGGCCCACTCCCAGTCCCACTGCCACTGCGGTGCCAATAATAACCCAACGAAGCGTGTGGCCCTGGTGCGGTATCTCGGCGTTCGTCGGTATGTCCGTGTCGGTAAGGCTGGCTTGTAAGGTCGCCGGCGGAGTGTCCGACGCGTGAAACCCCGCAGGCGGCACTTCCGAGGTAATCACCACCATTTGCCCGGCACTCACTGTGACAGAGTTCGAGGCCGCGTCGGATTGCCCGGAATTGTTGGCGGCGTGCGCTCCGTTCGTCGGCGTTACCGAAACTTTGCCCTTGTAGCAGATCACCGTAGTGCTATTGGACTCGAATCCGACGTAAAAATCCGTGCCGATCACGCCGATCACCGCATTGGGCGTCTTCATTTCAAATTTCCCGCCCGGCTTCGAGATCTTCACTACCTGGCTGCGAATCTTGCCGAAATCCATTTCCAGGGAAGTCTGCTGCGAAGCGCTGTCATGCTGCACGATGCGCAGTTCGCTATCCGAACCCAGGCTGAGAATCGAGCCGTCCTTCAGGCCGGCGCGCACACGGCCGCTACGCTCGGTTTTCAGCAAATCGTTCCAGTTCAAGTCCTCTCTAACCTTCGCGGGTTGCGAATTACGCGTGGCCGCCGGAATCAAAGCATTGATCTGGCCCGCCGGTTGGTTGCCCGTTTGCGGCTGAGGCAGGGCGGGCAATGCCGCCATCAGCGAGCTCAGCACAATCACAGTAGTGCGCCTGAACATGTTCATCCCTTACTCCTTTAATTGATATCTCGGCGTCCAGTTGAAACGATTTTGACAGAGCCGAGTGGGGAGTCAACGCGAAGGGTCCGGGTGTGCGCCAAGATGGTTATTAGTTAGGCCGCCCAAATGAAATCCCGGGCGCAGGGATGAGGGGCAAGACTTGAACCGATCGCTTACGCCTGTTTACCCGTTCCAATGACCCGCGCGGACTGGAACCTTTTCTGGCCCATTGGACAGCTTGTCGGGCGGGTGCCAATTCCTTAACCTATTTCCACAGAAGCGTTTATTCCCCAGCCCGTTGACCGGATGACCCGATGAGAAATTCTCCGCAGTCGCGCTAGTTGGGAGGCGAAGCCGATGAAGTTAGCTCACCGTCGATCCCCGATGCTCGTGCTCGGCCTCTTGTGCGGCATCCTGCTGTTGCATGCGGGCTGCGCTAGCACCGGCTACAAGGGAGGTGGCGGCGGGGGCGGACAATCGACGGCCCCAGCCGCTCCCACGGGTCTGACGGCTGCTGCGGGAAACGCGCAAGTCACACTGAACTGGACGGCAAGCTCAGGCCCAACGGGTTATTACGTGAAGCGCTCCACCACCAGCGGCGGCCCCTACACACAAATTGCGACGCAAGCCGGGGCGAATTACACCGACGCGGCCCTGACCAATGGCAGGAAATACTTTTACGTAGTCTCGGCGTATAACTCCGCTGGACAAAGCGGGAACTCAGTCGAAGTAAACGCGACGCCCGTGCTGCCTGCGCCGTCGGCGCCTACGGGACTCGCAGCCACGGCTGGAAATACGCAGGTGAACCTAGCGTGGGCCGCGACGTCCGGTGCGAGCAGTTATCACGTGAAGCGCTCGTCCACCAGCGGCGCGGAAACGCAAATCGCAGCGCCCACTTCCAACAACTACACCGATACCGGGCTCACCAACGGCACGAAATATTTCTACGTGGTTTCAGCCGTGAACTCCGGCGGCGAGAGCGCGAACTCATCCGAAGTTTCGGCCACGCCTAGCGCTCCTCTGGCCGCTCCGGCGACGCCAACAGGCTTGCAAGCAACTGGAGGCAGCGCGCAAGTGAGTCTGAGCTGGAGCGCGAGCACCGGCGCGGCCAGTTACAACGTGAAGCGATCGACAACCAACGGCGGCCCATACAATACTGCGGTCGCTTCGCCCACCGTAACGGACTACACCGATACCACCGTGACCAACGGCACCACCTACTATTACGTGGTCTCCGCAGTAAACACCGCCGGCCAAAGCGCCAATTCCGCGCAAGCCAGCGCCACGCCCGCGAGCCCCACTGCGAACGTAACGGTCACGATCAATCCGGCGCAAACCAAACCTATCTCTCCGTACATCTACGGCATCAATTTTTATTCCGGCGTTACCGGCGCTCCACCGCAGCTCACTTTTGATCGCGCGGGCGGCAATCGCTGGACCGCCTACAATTGGGAGACCAACGCATCAAATGCAGGCAGCGATTATCTCTACGAGAACGACGACTACCTCAGCAGCAGCACAGTCCCTGCGGAAGCGGTGCGCAGTTTCATCGCGGGAGATCAATCGAACGGCTTGGCAAGTTTGATGACCGTGCAACTGCAAGGACTGGTCGCCGGCGACGAAAATGGTCCGGTGAGCGTGACTAATCCTCCGGATTTGATGCGTTTCAAGCAGGTCGTAGATCAAAAGAGCACCGTCTCCAGCGCGCCCTTTACGATTAATCCGCCGACCACCGACGCGAACGTGTTCATGGACGAATTTGTGTGGGCGCTGGATCTAAAATTTTCCGGCATGGGAATTTTTGGCGCGAATCCGACGCATCCAACCTTTGTCAGCCTGGACAACGAGCCGGAGCTGTGGAATTCGACGCACCTGGAAGTGCAGGGGCCGAACCCGGTGACGTCCGACGATTACATCGCGAAGACCATTACCATGACGGAAGCGCTGAAGAACCAGTTTCCAGACATGGTGATTTTCGGGCCGGTGCACTACGGATTTCAGGGCATCTACAATTGGCAAGGCGAGCTCAGCGCCACACCCAACGGCGCGAATTGGTTCCCGGATAAATATCTCACGGCGCTAAGCACTGCATCGGCTTCGTATGGCAAGCCGCTCGTGGATGTGTACGACTTCCACTGGTACGCCGAGGAGTATGACTCGAACGGAACGCGCAGCCTGGATTTGACGGGTACGACTCTGACGGACGCGCAGGTGCAATTGATCGTGCAGAGTCCGCGAAATCTATGGGATCCCACGTTCACCGATTCTACCAACAGCAATCCGTGGATCTACGAAGAGCTTGGCAACACTCCAATCAATCTGCTCGGGCGTCTCCAAGCGAAGATCAACGCGGAATTCCCCGGCATGAAAATTTCGCTCACCGAATATGAGAATGGCGGCTGGAATCACATCGCCGGAACTATCGCGCAAGCGGATAACCTGGGTATCTTCGGTAGCCAGGGAATTTTCGCGGCGAATTTCTGGCCGCCGAACGGGACTTATTCCTACGCGCTCGCGGGTTTCCGCGCGTTCCGCGATTTCGACGGGGCCGGCGCAAACTTCGGCGACACATCGCTGCAGACAACGTCCAGCAATGTGCAAGATGTGGTGGTGTACGCCAGCTCGGACAGCAGCACAGCGGGTAGATATGTTTTCGTGGCGATCAATCGCTCCACCAGCTCGCAAGTGACCGCCATCAGTGGCCAGGCACTTTCCGGCACAGCCAAGCTCTATCAGATGACGGCGACTTCCGCGCAGGGACAAAACCCCGTCGAGCCAGTGTCCATCGGAACGATGACGGTGAGCGGCTCCACTTTGACGATCACGCTGCCGGCGCTGAGCGTAACCACCATCGAAGTGAACTGACTCGCACTAGCGTCCGAGACAGCACACAAACCCAGGCGCGTTGGCGGAACGCGACGCTCAGCGATTCTCCGCCGACGGCAAGAGCCTCTGCAGCGTGTCTGCAACTCCCTGAGGTTTGAACCCAAACGGGCCGGGCCGCGCTTTGTACGCCACGCGCCCTTCGCGATCAATCACGTAGAGGCGGTCGGGCCAGCCGGTGTAGTTTTGTTCGGTCGCGTTGTCGAAACCGTCCACCACAGCGGGAAAGTGAATCCCCAGTTTCACCACGCACAGCTGCCCCATTTCGTTGCGCTCGTCAATATTCTTCGGGCTCGCGAAAATAACGTGATCGTCCAGATTGTCGGGATCCTGCCACACGTCGCTGGTATGCGCTTCGCGGATGTACACCACGTAGAAAGCGACTTGATCTTTATATTGCTCGTAGAGCTTGTTGAGAGCGGGAACCTCCCGCCGGAACGGAGGTCACGTGTAACTGCCGAACACCAGCACCACCGGTTTCGCGCCGCGCAGGGACGACAATTGAAACGTGCTCTTGTGGTCCGGGCTCTCCAGTGAAAAATCCGGAGCCATGTCCCCGATGGCCAGGTGACCTTTGCGCGCCACGTTCCAAAGCGGTTTGAAGGGCAGCACCACGAACGCCGGCCACGGAACATATTTCATAGTGCCGGCGAACTTGTCAGGAGATTGCAGCATGATCGCGAAGAGCGCGGCCGTGATTACGGCGTACAAAGCCAGCACGGCACCAGCAATTTTCAGCAGTTTGGTAACGATGGAAATAAGTTGAGCGTTCAAGACCAGCGGGTCCTTTTCATTTGCGGGAAGTCATAGACATTACCCTGATGCTTGCAGGCTTCCCCAGCGCTGAACAGTAAACTCCGTCGGGCAGCGCATGTCTCTAGTATTTTTCCATTATCGCGATTTCTCCCGTCCACGGTCAGATCGCTCGAAAGTCAGGAGTTAGTTGTATCCCGCGGAAGAACGCCGTTCGCGTGCTATCGCTTCCAAAAGTTTCTCGCCTGCCAAGGAATTATCGGCAGCGAGCGACAACCGCGGCCGCAGGCGCGCCAGTATCTGTTCCGCCATGCGGAAACGTACGACTGGGTCCAGCGCGTCGCGCCGGTTCAGGAATGCTTCGATCAAAGAAAGATCCTCGTCGGAAATTTGCTGCGAACTGGATGAAAGCGGAACCGCGCCTTGCGCCGGCTGCCAGAGCGGCTTCACGTCTTGCAGCGCGCGCTCGTGAACCACAATCGTGCCGGCCACGAAATCTCCCAGCCGCTTTCCCTGTTTGCTGAGCAGCACGCTGGCGATGCCCACGGCATAAAAAGCGGGAAGCTGATCCACAATTCGCAGCAGGTTGCGCGCCACCGATTCCACCGGCGTGATCGGCCGGCCGGTTTCCTTGATCACCCGGATTCTCAGCAGGCGTTTGCCGGGCGTCTGCCCGTTCCATACCGCTTCGAAAATTGCAAAATAGCCGTAGTAAACCGTGAAGAAAAAAATCACCACGATGGAGATCGTCCACATCCGCGACAAAGAAGGTACGACGCGCGACAGCCAGTCCGATCCGTATCCCAGTCCGATCGCTACGGCTACCGAAATCACCACTTGAATCAGCGAGTCCAGGGCAAGCGCAAGAAAGCGGCTGCCTATTCCGGCAATCGGAAATTCCAGCGCCGTTTGTTCCGGCGTTTCGATGGTAAGCTTGTCGGAATAACGATCCGGAAAAACAGATTCGGGCGGTGAGGCCGTCATGATCTCCACTCGCTGGCTGGAAAAACGGAAACCATACTGGGCGCGCCTGGAAGAGCTCGCGAAACGCTCCAGCCGTCGCGGACTGCGCGGTTTGCAACACGGTGAGTTGCAGGAACTCGGATTGTTGTACCGCCAGACGGCATCCGACCTCGCAATCGTGCGGGAGGATAACACAAGTAATCAGCTTTCAGCCTACCTGAACTCCCTGTTGGGACGCGCGCACAACCTGATTTACATGGGCCACCGGCCAAAAATCAGCGAACTCCGTAAATTTTATTCGGAGACCTATCCGCAAGTGTTTCGCGAGACGTTTCCGCAAACCATGCTTGCGTTCGGAATTTTCCTGGTCACGGCCTTGGCGGCGTTTGCGCTGACAATTCACGATCCGTCCTTCGCACATCGCATGTT
>Ga0210389_10000813_pt1 | contig 26365 bp, 15 predicted proteins | sample IncBWH28OmetaG_FD_160127 | JGI IMG/M metagenome (GOLD analysis project Ga0210389, IMG submission 160127) | Forest soil microbial communities from Barre Woods Harvard Forest LTER site, Petersham, Massachusetts, United States - Inc-BW-H-28-O ... | reverse complement strand
GCTGGCTTCGGCCGCACCGGTCTGGATGGCTAGCTGCTTCGCCGCCTCGGGGATGGTGGGCGGGCGGCGTCGCCTGCGCGGCGCGTCCGGCGGGGAATCGGGCTCGAAGCCGAAGTGGCCCTCGATCCAGCAGGTCAGCGGGTCGTTGATGAACGCTTCGAAGTCCTCTGGTGGCCGCGGTCCGGTGATGCGCTCGCGGAGCTTTTCCGGCGTGCTCGTGGCCGGGTCGGTGATCCGCTCCAGCGTCTCACCGATGACGCTGGCGGGGTCGACGGTGACGCCGAAGAGCGTGGTGGCCACATCGGCGACGGCCTTCTTCTGGTCCTCGGGGCCGCCCTCGGTGGTCATCGTGGCCGAGGTGCCGATGCACTGGATGTCCGGTGCCGCGCAGGCATCCCGGAGCCTTCGTACCAGGAGCGCCACGTCCGCGCCCTGCCGCCCCCGGTAGGTGTGCAGCTCGTCAAGGACGAGGAACTGCAGCCCTTTCGCAGCCTGGACGAGGCGCCGCTCGCGGGGCCGGGTGAGGACAAGCTCGAGCATTACGTAGTTCGTGAGCAGGATGTCCGGCGGGCTGGCGATGATGCTCGCGCGCTTCTCGGCTGATTCCTGGCCGGTGTACCGCTCGAAGGTCACTGCCTGGTCGCTGACGCCGAGGAACTTCTCCAGCTCGCCGAGCTGGCTGTTGGCCAGGGCGTTCATCGGGTAGACGACGATCGCCTTGATGCCCTTTTGGTAGGTGCCTTCTGCCTTGGCCTTCAGGACCCGGTCCACGATGGGGATGATGTACGCCAGGCTCTTGCCCGAGCCGGTGCCGGTCGTCAGGACGTAGCTCTTGCCGGTCCTCGCGGCTGTGATCGCCTCGGCCTGGTGACGGTGAAGGCACAGCTCCTGGCCGGTGCGCAGCCGGAAGATGTCCCTGGCCTTGGGCTGCAGCAGGCCCTGCTCAATGAGGTCGCTGACGGTGCCGCCGGACGCGAAGCTCGGGTTGAGCGACAGCCACGGGTCCGGCCACTGGTAGCCGCTGGCCATTCGCTCATCGACATGCTGACGGATGCGCGAATCGTGGATGTCGACGAAGCTCCCGGTGAACTCCCGGTAGTCATCGATCAGCCGATCGCGTACCTCAAAGACATCCACGACAGCCCACCCTGTCAGGAGTTGATAGCTTGGAGTGACCAGGCTACTACCTGCCGGGCGGGTACATAGGTGGCCTCTGCGTACATTAGTCCGGTTGTCAACGTTTACGCCCAAGTTGCGAGAAGTTGCGCCGACGATGCCGGTTGTTGCTAGCCGCTGGCAAGCGATCGTCTTATCTTCGGTTACATCGTCCAAAGATAGGACGATACTTAGGGCGTGCCCGATACTCCCGCGCCGCCGCTTCTCCCCGTGTTCCGGTCCCAGGTCCAGGGCGAGATCCTGGCCCTGGTGCTTGGCGCTCCTGACGTGGAGTGGACGGTCGACGAGCTGACCCGGCGTACGAGCCACCCCAGGCAGACCGTGGCGAACGAGGTCCGCAGGCTGGCGGGCGCGAGCCTGCTGTCGACCCGGGCTATCGGGCGGACCAAGCTAGTGAGGGCCAACATGGCGAACCCGTACGTCGAGCCGCTGGCCCGGCTGGCGATCATGTCATTTGGCCCACCGCAGGTGATTCGTGAAGAATTCGGCATAATTCGTAGCGTTGAGCAACTTTTCATATTCGGATCGTGGGCGGCCCGGTACGCTGGCGAGCAAGGCCCGGCACCTCACGACATTGACGTGCTGGTGATCGGGACTCCCGACCGCGACCAGGTGTACGAAGCCGCTCGTCGCGCGGAAGCTCGGCTGGGGCGTGAAGTGAACACGACGATCCGCAAGTCCGAGCACTGGCAAGCCGCGGACGACGGATTCATGCGAAGAGTGAAGTCGTCGCCGCTGGTGGAGGTCCCGCTGGACGGTTCAGTCGTTTAGTGCACGGTGGAGGTCCAGTGGCAGAACAGGTGCGATACTCGCTAATCCTGTGGGAGACCATGCAAGTGCTTCGAGAGGCACCGAGGACACTCACGGCGAGTCAGGTTCTGGAAGCCGTTCGGACGCAGCTGCAGCCGACCGCGTATGAGAGCGCTCGTCCTCGCGGCCGAGCCGCCCGCTGGGAGAACGCTTTCGGCTTCCAGACCGGCGACGCGGCAACCATTGGCTGGATCACGAAGCGAGGTGGCTGGTCGCTTCTCGAAGCTGGCGCGAGCGCCCTGCAGGCTTTCCCGGCTCCGGAGCAGCTATATGGCGAGCTGAAGCGTCGCTACCGTGAGGTAGACCAACAGCGCAAGCAGGCCATGGAGAGTCTCAGCGATGTCCAGCAGTTCGTCGCGCGGGCCTTGGACGTGGTTGAACCTGGCCGGTGGACCGCACAAGAAGACCTCGCCGAGCTCGTCGGCGCGTCGGCGGATGAGGTTGCGCATTTCCTCGCTAGCTGGAAGATACAAATTCCGAACGCGTACCGTGTCCTCGGTGATGATGGCCGCATCCCTGACGAAGGCATGCTCAACGCCGCTTACCGGGGGACCGACCTGCGCAAGCGGCTGACTGACGAAGGAGTGACGTTCGATCAGTTCGGGCGGGCGTCCCTGGACCAGCATCTTTCTGCCCTGGCGCTGACCGAGCTTCTTGAAGAGCGGCGCGAGTCGCAGGGTGATCTGCCTGTACCAGTAACGCGGGCGTGGATGGTGCGCGGGACCAGCGTGGACGGGTTCAACCTCGTGCCGGAGTGGCTGGCCGATGGGTACGTCTCGCTCAATGCCACGCAACTCGGCGCTGTCGATCCGGACATCAGCTATGACGAGCTCAAGCAACAGGTGGAGGCCGCCTACCAGCACAAGTCGTACGCATACCGGGGGCAGCGCCTCGAGGAACTCGACCGCTTCATCCGGCAGATGCGTCCTGGCGACCTAGTGCTTACCCCCATGCGGGGCTCGGTGTACCTCGGTGAGGTGACCTCGGATACGTACTTCACTAGATCCGCGAGCATTGATAACCAGCGCCGCGATGTCCTCTGGTCCGATGTTCAAACGCCGGTTGATGCCGACCGGCTCCCTTCGCCAGTGCCGGCTCTCCTGCAGAGTCAGGCGTACGTAGTGGACCTGACCGCAGCCTACGATCAGCTCGCCTCGCTCATGCCAAGCCAGGCAGGGAAGGTGTCAGGGGACGTCCCCGCCAAGGAAAAGCCGCAGCGGGCGCTGGCGTTCAGGCCCTTGACGGCGCAGGTCGCTGCAGACCTGCTCATGGACCAGGCCGAGTTGCAGAAGATCGCAGATCTGCTCTGGGATCGTAAGCAGCTCATCTTCTACGGGCCGCCGGGGACCGGGAAGACGTACCTGGCCAAGGCGCTTGCTCGGCACCTGACCGAGGACGGGGCCGTGAAGCTCGTGCAGTTCCACCCCTCGTATACGTACGAGGACTTCTTCGAGGGGTTCCGGCCACAAGGTTCGGACGGGGGGCAACTCTCGTTCGAGTTGACGCCAGGACCGTTCCGGCTGTTCGCCGAGGCGGCCAAGGACAACCCGACCACGCCGTACATCCTCATCATCGACGAGATCAACCGGGCGAACCTGGCCAAGGTGTTCGGTGAGCTGTACTTCCTGCTGGAGTACCGCGATGAGGCGATCAGCCTCCAGTACTCGCCGAAGGAGGAGTTCACGCTTCCGGAGAACCTGTTCGTGATCGGCACCATGAACACCGCCGACCGGTCGATCGCGCGGATCGACACCGCGATGCGGCGGCGGTTCGCGTTCGTGGAGCTCGACCCGCGCAAGCCTCCGGTGCAGGGGCTGCTGGGGCGGTGGCTGGAAGCCCGCGAGCTGCCGGGTGAGGCTGCGGTGTTGCTGGATCTATTGAATGCCCGGCTGGCAGATGCCGACGCGGCGATCGGGCCGTCGTACCTGATGAAGTCATCCGTCTACGTACGGGCGGACGGGCTGGAGCGGGTGTGGGAGTACGAGATCATGCCGCTGCTCGCGGACCTGTTCTACGGCCAGCCGGACGTGGCCGCGCGGTACGGGCTGGCCGCGTTGCGTTCGACGTTGCCGGCTGACCCTGGTTCGCCGTGACGGCGACCGAGATCGAGCTGGCCGAGCTGGAGGTCCCTGTCTCGGTAGAGCTTTCCGCCGACGCCGGGCGGTTGCTGGCAGCATCCGGTGTGGTGACCGCGGCCCCATCGGCCTACCGGCCGGGCTGGTGGATGGTCGGGCCTTCCCGCAAGGTCGGCGTGGCGCGCGTCGGGGACATCGTGGTCCGGGTCACTCCGAAGGTGCCGATCGCCCGGCTGCTGTTCCTGCTCGGGTACTCGGTGCACGGGGCCGCGTGGCAGGCATCCACTGTTGACCTCGGGGAGGCGCCGGATCTAGTCGCCGCCGTTGCGCAGGCGCTCTGGCAGCAGGTGTCTTATGCGATCGGGCAAGGACTTCTGCCGGGGTACGTGACCGTGGAGGCGAGCTCGCCGGTGCTGCGCGGGCGGCTGCTGGAGTCGGCCCAGCTGGCGCGGCATCACGGGCTGCCGCTTCCGCTGGAGGTACGGCACGACGAGTTCACGGTGGACATCCCGGAGAACCAGGTCCTGCGGACGGCGTGCGAGCGGATGCTGCTGGTGCCGCGCGTTTCCGCGGAAACGCGGGTACGGCTGCGGCGGCTGCTGCGGGAATTCGGTGACGTGGCAACGATCCGGCGTGGTGACTCGATCCCGGCGTGGCAGCCGACCCGGCTGAACGCGCGGTACCACGTGGCGCTGCGGCTGGCCGAGCTGGTTCTGAACGCGACCTCAGTTGAGCAGTCCGTTGGCAAGGTGGCGGTCAACGGCTTCCTGCTTGACATGCCGCGCTTGTTCGAGGACTTCGTGACCGTAGCGCTCCGCGAATCTCTGGAAGGTGAGTACGGCGGTCGCGTTGTCGGACAGTGGCGCGGGCACCTAGACCAGGCCGGCCGGGTGGACCTGCGGCCGGACATCACGTGGCAGGTCGGCGGGACCGTGGTGGCGGTAGCGGACGCCAAGTACAAGGCGGAGAAGCCGTCGGGCTACCCGAACGCGGACCTGTACCAGCTGCTGGCGTACTGCACGGTGCTCGGCTTGCGCGTCGGCCACTTGGTTTACGCGGCAGGCAACGAGGAGCCGGTGCGCCACGTCGTTCGTGGCGCTGACGTGGAGATCATCTGCCGCGCCCTGGATCTCAGCCAGCCCCCGGAACGGTTGCTGGCCGAGGTTCGTGAACTAGCCCGTGCGGTAATGGCGACTGTTCCTGTAGGAGCCTGCCGTAGGCCCCCACTCGTGAGCTAGGGGTAGTTGCGAAAAGTTGCTTCATTCGGCTATTCCACCTTCGCCTCGAATGTCAGTGGTACCCGTTACCGTCAATACATGACATTTGCGGATGGCAGCAGCGTGATCACGCTCCATGACGAAGGTCTGGCACGGCGGCTCAAGGCACTCGCCTGCACGGCCCCCCTTCATGATCTTGACGCACGCAAGGTGCGCCTTGACTGGTGCGACGCAAACGCCTATCAGATGGCCGAGATTGCCCTCCAGGCCATTGACCAGGTGACGATTGCCATGGACTTCGACCGTGGTGCTGATCATGAGGACGTCGTGAAGCGACTCCTGCCATTCGTCGAGGCCCAGGCGCCTGGCCGGGACGGCGCGGAGCATGTCCGCGTCGCGCGGTGGGTGCTCGACAACCTGATCAATGTGGGCAGCACGGACCGGGGTTTTCGCGCGCTCTATGGCACGTTCGGGGCAACTGGGGAGTACCAGCGGCGGGTCTGGGACTTTCGCCTGCTCGTCGAGCTGGTCTCACCAGAAGGGGAGATTTACCTCCGGGCCTCCGACGAGGCGATCAACGTCCTGGTAGGCGCACTTGACACGGACGTGGAATCGGCGCAGATCGCCGCCGAGGTGAAGCTGGAGAACCTGATCAAGCGCGGTCGTCTCTCCGATGCGCAGCTCGCTGCCCAGCAGGCCCGCTACCGCACCGTGCAGTATGCGGAGACGCTGCGCCGCAAGCTGGAGGCGACCAGGCGAGATGTCCGGTCGGTGGACTGGGAGCGAGAGGTTCCGGACCTGATCGACGAGGCGCTCACCCACATCGCGGATCGGTACCGGTGCGAGAACGCCATCTTGACCAACATCACGGAGACCAGGGACGAGGCAGAAGATCCCGTCCGCAAGCGCAGGGCCGCTGAGCTGGTCGAGATCGTGTCGGACTGCATCCGACGGCACACACAGCTTCAGGCCCGCTTGCAGGAGGCGGGGCGCACCTTCCGGTTCGAGCAGGACCGGCAGCAGTTCTCGGGGCACGCGCAGCGCGCGACCGTAGACCTCTTCGGGCACCTGCTTGTACCGGTTCTTGGTCTCGCGGTGGCACAGGCCACGTTGCCGGTGGCTGCCTTCTTCGGCGCGGCGGCCGGGCTGACGCAGCCACGGCTGCCCCGCCTCACGCGCTTGGTGGATCAGCTCCTGACACCGCCACAGGACAGGGACCACCTGCTGGACGAGGTCCCCGAGCCGGAGCTGGCCCCACTGCCCGATCCGGAGGTCTTCTCCGACGATCAGTGGCAACAGGCATGGGAGTTTCTCGACCTGACCGAGGTGCCCCGGCGGTTGTCCGGGCTGCTGGCCGATGCGCGTCTTCTTGATCCAGACCTGCCGTGGCTGGTCGCGCTACTGGCCCTGCACGCGATCTCGCCGGAGATTGGCGTGGCGGTCCGGCAGGGCGGTGACCAGGTCTTGCTGGCGGTGGATGACGGGACGCCGCTCGACGATCCCGAGTTCGGTGGTTCAGACCTCCTTGTAGGAGTCGCACGACTTGGTGCAGCGGAGTCCAGTGGATTTTCCGCTGAGGACGCGCTGAGGGGAGAAGCAGTGGCATGAGCGAGCCAGTCTCGATGGGTGACGTGGTGGATGGTGCCCGGCTACTGGCGCTCGGACTGCGTCCGAAGCTGATCCCGTCGCGTGACCTGATCTATGCGGACCTGGTGAAGCGGGCAGTCGAGGACGATACCTTCAGGGAGCTAACGGAGGCGATCGCCGAGGGTCTCGGCCTCACGTTGCTCGCCGTCTCCGCCCGGACAGGCGTGGTGCTCGGACCTACGGAAGACTCCGTATTTGAGCAGAAGTTTGACGACTACGCGCGGCGGTCAATGACTGGTGAGCGTCGTGATCTGGAACGGGTCCTGCACGGCATCGCGCACCTCGCCATTGCGGCGCTCGCCTTTCCTCGCCCCGACGACCTGGCGAACGACACGTATGTGGGCCGGGTCTCGGTGGAACAAGCCGACACCGCGGTGCGGGAGGCTTGCATGATGCTGGCCACGAGGGCAACGGCTGCAGAGGAGGCGGGCGACCCGCTGGATGACGCCCCGGAGCTGGAGCATGTCTGGCGGCTGTACTCGCGTCGTCCCGAGACCACCCTTACCAAGGATGGCAGGGTTGCCCCGTCAACCACGCGAGGTGTCATCGGAAAGGCCCTGCGGTTCCTCATGGACCAGGGCTTCCTGGTCAAGATGAGCGATGTGGACGGCGATACCTACCGGACCACGCCGCGCTACCAGGTTCAGGTGCGGGAGCTGGCCGCCGGACGGGCCTTCGCCGAGCTGCTCGCACTGGGCGTGGTCACCGTGACTGACCCATCCGGCAGCCTGCGCACCGTTTCTCCCACGGCTTCTTCGACGGCAGATGGGAGTGCCAGCGATGCATGAACTATCTCGTGTGCGGCTGCATGGTATCGGGCCGAAGGGAGCACGCTACCAGGATGTCACCCTGGACCTGAGGCGCGCCGGCGACGGCGAGCCGTCCCCGGCCACAGTCCTGTTCCTGGAGAACGGCGGCGGCAAGACGGTTCTCGTCCGGCTGATCTTCTCGGTCATCCTGCCCGGAAGGCGCCAGGTCGTCGGCACCACGAGCAGCAAGGTCCTGGAGAAGTTCGTCCTTGGCGGCGATGTCGCGCACGTGGCGCTGGAGTGGCGGGACACCCTCACTGGGCAGCTCCTCGTCACGGGGAAGGCATCGGAGTGGCGTGGCCATGTGGTGTCCACGGACCCGTCCAAGCTGATCGAGCAGTGGTACACGTTCCGGCCGACTTCCACGCTCGACCTCGGCGCCCTGCCGTTCACCCAGGACGGCAGGATCGTCAGCCTGGCCGGATTCCGCGACCATCTGTACGAAGCCCATGAGGCAGACCCGGCGCTGCAGGTCATCTTCGAAAAGGGCCAGCGCGACTGGACGGAGCACCTCGACAGCCTGCGCCTGGACCCAGAGCTGTTCAGCTATCAACGCAAGATGAACGCGGGGGAGGGCGAGGCCGCCGACGCCTTCACTTTTAAGACCGATGAGGCGTTCGTGGACTGGCTGCTGACTGCCATCCTTCCGGACGAGGAGCCGCAGAGCTTCGGCGAGCTGGTGGCCGGGTATGCCGTGACCCTGGCCGGCCGAGAAGATCTGATGACCGAGCGAGGCTTCGTCGAAGGTGCGCTAGGCCGGCTCGGGCCGCTGGTCCAGGCTGCTGGCGAGAAGACCGCTGCGGAGGCCATGTACCGCGAGGCAGTGGCGGATGCCGAGCGGCTCGTCGTGGCGCTGACCACGCGCGAAGGCAAGGAAGTAGAGCAGCTTCGAATCCAGAAGGAGCTGCTCGATGATGTGGAGGCCAGTGAGCGCAGGCTGGATTTGGACTACAAGCGACTTACCGCCGTCATCGGTGAACTCGAACGCCTCGTCGCCAAGTTGCGGTGGGAGCAGGCGATGACGAGACGGAAGAACCTGGAAGGCAGGCATGATGAGGCCAAACGCCTGCTTGCGGCCTGGCAGGCCACGGAGATCCTTGTCAAGTATCAGGCCGCGCATAAGGCGGCAGAGACGATCCGCGAGATTATTGGCCAGAGAGAAGACGAGGCCGTCCCGTTCCTGCAGGCGCGTGACATGGCGGCCCGGCGATTTGTCCGCCTGCTGATCGCCATGGCGGACAAGGCGGGCAAGGAGGCCGACGATCATGAAGCACTAGCGCGAGGGATGGTGGAGCCGATCCAGACGGCTAGCGATGAGCAGCAAACCGCAGTCAGGGAAGCCGCGACGGCGAAGGCCATGATCGGGCAACTGGAGAAGAGCATCGGTTCGGTCGAAGGCGCGATCCGCGATGCCATCTCTGGTGGGTTGCTCACCGATGGCGTCGATGTTGCCGAGGCCGCCGCAGCCGCTGAAGGCGCGGCCGACGAGGCAGAGTCGCAGGTCACTAGGGCCTGGGACAGGCTCTCTGAGCTTGCGGGCACACGAGAACAGGTCGAGGGCGAGCACCGGGCCGCTGGGACTGACCTGGAGAAGAAGGCCCGCATCGCCGACAATCTCGACGAGCAGTTGACTGCCGCTCAAGGCAGGAACTCTGAGCTGAGCACGACCAGCAGGCTTCTGGAACTGCTCGGCACCGAGGAAATAATTCTCGACCAGGACTTGCAGCCTCTCATCGCCTTGCTCACAGATGCCATAAGCAATGCAGTAGCAGAGGCGAACGTACTCCGGATGGAAGCGTCCGTAGACCAGCGCGTGCTGGACGCTCTCGGCAGCGGTGGCCTGCTACCGCCGGCCGAGGAGGTGTCCGACGCTGTGCGCGTCTTGGCGAATGAAAGGATCACCTGCTGGTCGGGCTGGCGGTATCTCTCTAGCATGCGCGCCGATGAGCGTGAGGAGGTGCTGGAACGACATCCACACCTCATTGACGGGATCGTGCTCAACAGCCGAGGTGACCTTGACCGTGCCAGGGATCTCCTGATCGCTGCGCAGATGCTCCCACGAACCGTGATCGCCGTCGGGACGTCGGAGGCCCTCGTGGACTCGGGCGCGCAGGCACCTGCGGACATCGGGTTCATCGTCCCTCCTAATCCCGCCATGTACGACGAGCAGCGCGCCGAAGAGGAACGGGAGGAGATCCAGCGACGTCAGCAAGAGCGAAGCATCAGCCTTGCCGGACTGGGGTCGGCCATTGAGGCCGACCGGGGCCTGCTGTCCAAGTTGAGCCAGTGGGAGAGCGACTACCCACCCGGGGCGCTGAGCAAGCTGGAGGCCGACTGCCATGAGGCGAAGGCAAGCCAGAACACGGCGGCGGAGTACGAACGACGACTCCGCGATGAACTCGGAAGCCTGAACAGGGAGGCCCAGGATCTACGCAACCGGATCCCTGCCCTCCGCCAGGCCGCGACAGTGGCGAAGGACAAGGCGAATGCCCTGGGCAGGCTGGCCGACGACCATGGGAAGATCGCAGACTGGCAGGAGGCCAGCCGGCAGGCGAAGGCCGACGCGGATCGCGCTGAGGATGAGGCTTCTCAGAAGGGTGCCCGAGCTGAAGAACTCAGGGCACAACAAGCCGAGGCCCGGCGGACGGCTGACAGTCACCGCCGGAACGCTGAAGGCTACCGGATGGAAGTCGCCGAGGTCGAGGGAGGTGGCTCGGCCAATGAGACGATGCCCGTGCCAGGGGATTCCCTCGAAACTCTGCGCGCCGCCTATCGGACGGCGGCAGAGGCGTACCGGGGAGCCGAGGTGGAAGCGGTCCTGCGGACCGAGGAAGCCCGGCTGAGCAGGCATGAGTCTGAGGCACGCGCAGCCCTTGAGGGACTAAGCCACGAGGTCCAGGAGCGGGCAGGAGGCCTGCTCCTCACGTCGCAAGGCGGCGACGCCCTTGCGCGTTCTGAGGCGACGGCCAGCGTGGATCGCCAGCTGAAGGCACTGGAGAACCAGGTGACCAGGGCAGTCGAGGAGGCTTCCGGGCTTGAGGCGATCTACCGGGCTGACCAGTCTCAGGAGCGTTCGGTAGAACCCTATGGGAAGCCGCGCGACATCCCTCACGGTGAAGAGCTGATCACGACGGCGACCAAGGATCGCGAGAAGACCTTCCGGGACTGGACTGGCGCCCAGAATCGCAAGGGTGCCTTGACCACGCAAGTGCTGTTCCTTGAACGCCTGATCGGGGACTTCGGCGCGGTGCGGGAATCGCTGTCGGCGATCGTGCCGGACATCCCCGATTGCGAGGCCAGCCCGTTCCAGGGAGATGTGGACATTGCCAAGGGTCGCCGGGACGCCGTCCGTCAATCGTGGAACGCGGCGGCGCAGATGCTGGAGGCGGCCACGAAGGACGTTCGGCGCGTCGCCGACCTGCTCGCGCAGCATGCGTCGGATCAGAGGTATGCGAAGTCGGAGATGCCCGTCCGGCGGCAGATGCTGGCCGTTGACCGAGAACGGCTACCGGACTTCGCCGCCGAGTGGGAATCCGCGCTCAGGCCCCGTCTTCGGGTCCTCACGGACGAGCTGAACCAGGTCGAACGCCATCGCAACGCGATGATCGAGCGCCTGCAGGGGATGGTCAAGCATGCCCTCAATCGGTTGCGCGCCGCGCAGAAGGCATCGAGGCTGCCCGCCGAGCTTGGCGACTGGTCCGGACTGGAATTTCTGCAGATCTCTTTCACTCCGCCTGATGACGCGAGCTTGGCTGAGCGCCTAGGCGAGGTGATCGATGAGGCCGCGGCCAAGAGTAAGGACAAGGAGGCCGGAAAGCGTGATGGCCTAAGCATCCTGCTCAGCGGGGTCCGGGCCAGCTTGCGTCCCAAGGGCGTCCAGGTCTCAATGCTCAAGCCGGACTCGGTACTACGCGACGAGCGGGTACGGGTCTCCGAGATCGCCGACGTGTTCTCCGGTGGGCAGCTTCTGACGGCGGCGATCATCCTCTACTGCACGATGGCCTGGCTTCGGGCCAGCGAGCGCGGCCAGACGCAGCGCCCGCACGCCGGCGTCCTCTTCCTGGACAACCCGATTGGCCGGGCCTCGGCGGGCTACCTGCTGGAGCTGCAGCTCACGGTAGCGAAGAAGCTGGGAGTCCAGCTCGTCTATACGACCGGCCTGTACGACACCAACGCGCTCAGCGTCTTCCCACTGATCATCCGGCTGCGCAACGATGCTGACCTGCGTGCCGGGATGAAGTACCTCCGGGTGGACGAGGAGATCCGGCGACGCCTGCCGGACCCGGCCGAAGATGACACGGGCGTCCTGACCGCCAGTCGCTTGTTCGTCCGTGCCGGCGGCCGCGCCTTATGGCAGGAGTGAGCGGGGTCGCGCTGTCTGGCCGGGCGCGGCGCCTGGCGGACATACTGGCGAGCTGGCCGCGCCAGCGTGTCCAGCTTGACGAGTTGTGGCGCATCCTTGACCAGGCCGACCCTACGACGCGCACAGACACCTGGCGTCGGCGCACCCTGGCCGGACTGATCACCGAGCTCGCTGTCGCCCAGGTAATCTCGCTGCCCTCAGCGCGATCGTACGATCAGTCGGAACTGCCGGCCCTGCCGAGATTCCTCACCGTGCAGCGAGCCGTCACGGCGAGTGAAGCGGAACGGCCAGTCGTCTGGCATCCAGCCCTGGCATGGGTCCCGCCGGCGAGCCTGACCCGCCCGCAGATAGCCATAATGCAGCGGGTGAACGACTGGCTGCACGACAGCCGGGACCAATTCGTGGTGCCCGCCCGCGAGCGCTCGCTAGAAGTCTTCGGTGACGAGAAGATGCTGGACCGCCTTGTGGGCAGTGCCCTCTTCGCTCCAGGACGACTCACCTTGGAACTGCTGCGCTGCCGCAGGGTCGCGCCCCGGCTGCACTGCGAGCCAGCAGGGGATGATGACCTACTCCTCGTGGTGGAAAACAGCGACACGTTCGACTCTCTGCTCACGGTGCTGCGCCACCGAGGTGATCATCGGGTCGGGCTTGTGGGCTGGGGCGCAGGGACGGGGTTCGAGGCATCTGTCCTGTCGATCGCTCGTCTGGAGCGTTCCGTCGCTGAGGTCAGGTACTTCGGCGACCTGGACGAGACCGGGCTGCGCATCCCCGCGAACGCCGCGACCCTCGCCGAAGGCGTCGGGCTGCCGCCGATACGCCCGGCGACTGGCCTCTACGACGCGATGTTCCGGCGAGCTCATGGGCAGGCAGGCCAGCGCAAGGTGGCTACCGAGGCGGCTTCGGCCCTCAGCGCGTGGCTTAATCCAGAGCATCGCGAAGCGGCAGCCAAGCTGCTGACGGCGGGGGAACGACTGGCCCAGGAGGCAGTCGGCCTGTCCTACGTGTCCCGGCATGACGACTGGTTGGAGGGCCTTCGTTGAAGGCGCCTGCGGAGTACCGGTTTCGTGGTTATCCACAGTCCCACAAGGGGGAATCCTCTTCATGTGAGCGTGTACGCGCCCCGTGATGAGAAGTCAGGGAGCACGTCGAGTGGGACCATGAGGTCGCCCGGCGATTCAACGCATGCTTCACCGAAGATGTGAAGCCTCGGGGAAGGAGGAAGCGATGAACACTCAACCGATGCTCGGTAATCTCGCGTGGGCACCGCTGCCCGCCTTCGAGGAAGTCGAGGTGCTGGACCGATTCAATGGCGTGCCGACGCTTGGCACGTTCGGTCGCTCAGGGGAGAAGATCCTCTTCTGGCGCGCGCTCGGGTACGTCCCTCCGGAGGGCTTCTCTGTCTGGCTGTACGTGCCGCTGGATGCAGAGGACGAGCAGCATCTAGAGGACGCCTGCGGAACTGCTCCACGGCTTGGTCTTCGAGTCGCCACAGTGGCGTCGTGCGACTGTAGGGCTTGCCAGGGACTACCGGCTGTTCGGGGAGTTTGACTGGAACCTTCCAGTTGGGGCGCCTTCGGATCGCCTGGTTCGCGAGATGCTGATCTTTCTGGCGTCGTCCCTTGCGGGACTCGCCGAGCAGGAGACCGTCACGCCGGCTCGGAGGAAGGCCGCACGGAAGGCATCGAAAGCCGTGCGTCAGCTCGCCGTCTGCTAGCACAACCCGGGCGCCCGAGACAGGAACGGACTAGGCATGCCGGAGTAGCTGACGTACAGGTGGTCCCTGGCGCGGGTGCAGGCCACGAACAGCAGGCACCGCTCGCGCTGGAGGTCCTGCGCGTGGGCCACCGGATCCTCAGACTCCGCAGTCACCGCGTTGGGGGCGGGGACGATGCCGTCGGCTACGCCGATGACGGCGACGGCCTGGAACTCCAGGCCCTTCATGCCGTGCATGCTGCCGATCCGGACGCCGTTGGCCTTGGGACTGGCGGAAAGCTTGGCGACCGGGATGCCGGCGGCCTGGAGCGCGTCGCCCGCTTGCTTCCACAGGTAGCCGGCGCGGGCTGCGACGCCGATCGCGTGCGGCTCGGTGCCGTCGTCGAGCCAGGTGCGGACATGCCGGACCAGCGCCGCGAGCTCGGCTTCCTTGGATGAGGCCGCGATGACCTTGGGGCGGCGGCCGTGCAGCGGCGAGCGGTAGCCGTCGAGGGTGTCGGCCTCGTCGTCCAGGCCGGTGACCGGCAGCTTGCCGAGGGCGGGCACGGCAAGGGCGAGGATCTCCTGGGTGGTCCGGTAGTTGACCGTCAGTCGCCGCGAGCGGCCACGTACGTTGATGGCCATCTTGGCGAGCGAGACGCGGTTGTCGTAGATGCGCTGGTGCGGATCGCCGACGATGAACATGTCATCGGAGTCGTTTGGTACCAATGCTCGCAGTAGGCGCCATTGGGCGGGGTGCAGGTCTTGGGCCTCGTCGACGATGACGTGCCGGTACGGCGGGGTGGGCGCTTGCCGGACCAGCCGGGCGGCCTCGTTCGCCAGCTGGACGAACGTGTCGCGGCCCGTCGCCTTGAGCTCGGCCTCCACTTGCTGGACGAGCTGCCAGACCTGGCGGCGCTGCGCCTTGCCGAGCGGCGTCCCCTGGCCGGCCCGGGAGCAGGTCAGGTAGGCGCCCTCGCCGCTCAGTCCCTGGGCGAGGAACACCTGTCGCCACTCTCGTTCGAGGAAGGCCGCGGTGAAGGGCAGCCCCGCTTCGCTGACCTTCGCGGCCCACACGTCGGTGAGGTCCTTCCCGTCGATGGGCGACGGGTTGCTGCCGCGGGCCTGGGCCACGACCTGGAAGGCGAGCCGGTCAACGTTGAGGATGTCCACCTGGCTGCGGACGTCGGCGGCGGTGCTGGGATCGCTCAGCTCGGCGAGCATCGCGAACTGCGTCTCGAGGGCGTCCGCCAGGTTGCGGGTGAAGGTCGTGACGAGGATCCTTGGCCGTTGGCCGGCTGGGTCGCCGGGGAGCTGGCCGAGGGCCTGCCTGGCGAGGTGGATGGCCCGGTGCAGCGCGGTGACCGTCTTGCCGGTGCCCGCGCCGCCGGTGACCTGGACCGGGCCGGCGAACGTGGGTGCGTAGGCGATCGTGCGCTGCGCGGGGTGCAGGAAGGTCCGCCACTGCGCGAATGGGTGCTTCAGGATGCGGTCGAGCTCGTCGCCGTTGTCGACGAAGACCACCTTGCCCGGGGTGCGCTCCATCGCCTTGACGATGTCGTCGGTGTCGATGGGGCCGGCGCTCGCCGGCGCGTACTGGGAGATCTCGGCCCAGGCTTCCTCGGGGGTCTGGCCGGCGGCCAGGCCGTAGAGCGCGTTGTACTGGGTTTCGGGGATCATCGACCGCATCGCCTCAAGGTGCGCGACCGCGGTGAGGAGCCGGGCGATGATAAGGGTGTTGGTGTCGATGCCGAGCCTGGTCAGGTCGGGGTCACTGACGTGGTCCAGCAGCTTGGCCACGGCTGGCTGGGCGGCCTGCTCCAGGGTGGCGGTGATCTGGTCGAGCGCGTCCTGGTCGCGGACCTCCACGACGCCGAGGACCTGGTTCACGCTGAGCCGGTGGCTGGCCGCGTACTGCAGGGCCTTGTCATGCTGCATGACCTTGAGCAGGTAGTAGGTGTCCCCGGTCTCCGGTGCCATCACGACGCCGCGCCAGTACTGGTCGATGCGGATCGTGCGGAGCCGGTCGTCCTTGGCCTTGTTGATCTTCTCCAGGTGCAGGCCCGCGTGGGTGTGCTCGGCGAACTTGTCCATGGCAGCCTTGACCGCGACCTGGACTGACTTCTCCAGCCGGGAGTAATCGTCAAGGAAGTCCTTGTCGATCGCGAGCTGTGCCACCCTCGGACGCCTCCCCCCGGATTCGTTCTGCGAGACCGCTGGTTGCTCATGCTAACGGAAAACGGACAAACCGCTGCGTTACGATTCGACCCGTGGCGTCGCTGAGGGGAATCGAGCGGGAGCACGTGCTGGCGGCCATCGCCGAGTACGACCGGCTGGGGCCGGAGGCGTTCCTGTCGCAGTACGGATACGGGTCGGCTCGCGACTACGTGCTGGTGCACGCGGGGAAGCCGTACGACTCCAAGGCCATCGTCGGGGTTGCCCACGGGTACCTCGACGGGCAGCAGGCTCTCAAGGCCTCCGAGTTCAGCGGTGGCGAGGCGACCGTCGGGACGCTACTGCGCCGGCTGGGCTTCGTCTTGCAGGTGGGACGAGACCTGCCTGCGGACAGGCTTGCTGGGCTGCTGGCGCGACTGAATGTCAACAAGCCGAATGGCATCCGCGCGCTGTACCAGCCGATCACCTTGCTATGGGCGTTCGGGCGGGCACGGCAGGGGCTCCCCCGGCTGGTCGAGTGGGCGTCGGCCGAGAGATCGCTGCAGGAGTTGTTCGCGCGTCACGGGCGGCCGGGAGAGGAGAAGGGACGGGCCGCGTATCCAGCCGCCGCGCTGCACGGCGCGGGGCTATGGGAGCTGGATGCTGGCGGGCAGGCACCCACCGGGGCGCACAGCTCCCTGACGGAGGGATGGTTTCGTGCCCACCAGCCGCGCAGCGGTTTGGTTGAGCCGGTCTACGAGCTGATCCGGGACTCCGCGACCGCGCGATTCGAGGCCGTCGAGACGCTGGTGACCAGCTACTTTGACGGGGCCGAGTACGTCGAACTGCTCGAAGAGGTCGGCCTGCTTGACGAAGCATCTCCCGGCACGGCCAACTCGGTGCTCCCCTTCAGCCCGCTTGAAGACGCCTACCGGCTCCTGTGCGGGATCGCCGAGCGGGGCCGCAACGCCCACGGCGGCGAGCGCACCGAGCGGACGTCGGACGTCCCGGTCCGCTCGGCCGCCGCCCGCCAGGCGGTGATCATCCGCAGCCGCGGACGGTGCGAGAGTCCCAAGTGCACAGGCGACATCCATGACAAAACGACATCCGGCAAGCCGATCCTCGACGTCGATCACGTGCATGACCTAGGAAACGGCGGGCCGGACCTGCCAGCCAACATGATCGCGCTCTGCCCAAACTGCCACGCGACCAAGACAAGAGGCAGCACCCGCGAAACGCTCATCCCGCTGCTGGCAGAGACCGCCCGCCAGCGCCACGAGGACACGCGGGGCGAGCAGCCGAGCGACTGACCGCCTACTCGTTCGTCCTCCCGGGCCCGAAATCGAAACTCTTCGAACGGCCACCCTTAAGCCCCGCTGGGGCGCGCGCCTAGCCGAGTTGCGCGGCGAGGGCCTTGGCCGTGGACTCGCTGAGGCCGCTGGGGCCGGGCCCGGCGATCATGAGCCTGCCCATCGTGATGGGCGCCTCGGTGACCGGGGCGGACAGGACGTCGCCGTTGACGACGATCGCGGTGGTGGCCAGCACGGCGTCGTTCAAGTTTGACTGGCTATCCGGGAAGTAGAGCGTGGCCTGCCTGGTGGTCAGCTCCGCGAAGGCCGCGGTTCCCGCGCCATCGAGCGTCACGTCCACGACCCACTGGCCGCTGTTTGGCTGCTGCCCGGCCGTCGCGGACGTCACCTGCGAGTCGAGGACCACGGCCGTGCCGAGGACGTACTTATTGCCGGATGCGTCGCAGGAGACGACCTCGCGTCCCGGTGCGTTCCACTGGGCGGCCGTGTAGCCCACGGTCGCCTTCCAGCCGTCATTGGGCCCGATGCCGCTCAGCGAGGCCGGCGCCGGGGTGCAGCTGAGCCGGCCGAACAGCCGCAGCGTGCCGGAGTCCACCAGGTGAGCGTCCCCGTGCTGCGTCGCGCTGCCTTGCGGCACCTCAAGCAGGACCGGCCGCGCCACCGGGAAATCGGCGCCGCGGGCCGTCCCGGGAGGGAGCGCTGAACTGGGTCCCGGGCCGTTCAGTGCCGTGATGCCGGCCACGGCGACGGCGCCCAGGGCCACGGCGCCCGCTGCTCCGCCGATGGCCGCGATGCGGCGCCCGTGCCTCTTCTTGCGGCCCCGGCGCATCGCCAGTTCGACCGGCGGGTCGATGGGCGTGATCTCGGCGGCGATGGCGTCGAGCGCCTCGTGCAGTCCGGTCATCGCAGTTCGCCCTCCGTGATCTCGGTGTGCCTGCGCAGCGTGGCCAGCGCCCGGGAGGTCTGGCTCTTGACGGTGCCGACCGAGCAGTTGAGCGCCCGGGCCGTCGCGGCCTCGGACATGTCCAGCCAGAAGCGCAGCACGATCACCGCGCGCTGGCGCGGGCCGAGCCGGCCCAGCGCGCCGAGCAGCACCACCCGGTCGGCCAGGCTGTCGGCATCGTCGGTGCCCTGGTCCGGAACGCTGGCGCGCAGGTCTTCAGGGACGCGCTGCTTGCGGAAGCGCTTGCTGTTCTCGTGGATCACGATGGCCCGCACGTACGCGTCCGGGTCGCCGGCCCGCCTGACCCGCCCCCAGGACGCGTAGGCGCTGGCGAACGCCGCCTGCGTGATGTCCTCGGCGTGCCCCTGGTCGCCGGTCAGCGTGTACGCCAGCCGGACCATGCCAGCCCACCGGCCGCGCATGAAGTCCCGGAACTCCTCGTCCGATTCGACGCCCATGCCCACCTCCTCGCCCCTTAAGAGGGCGGCCGCGCGCCAGTTGGTTGCATGGTCTCGGGTGAAGCCCGGCAGCGAGCCTGGTGCGCGAGTGCAGCCCTCCCCGGTGTGCTTAGCACCGGCCATCGACGCAGCGGTACTGGCTAAGGTCCGATCGTGGACTCCGCGGGCTTGGCTTCGCCTTGCAGGCTGGTTGACGAGGCATCTCCAGGCACGGCCAACTCGGTGCTCCCCTTCAGCCCACTTGAAGACGCCTGCCGGCTCCTGTGCGGGATCGCCGAGCGGGGCCGCAACGCCCACGGCGGCGAGCGCACCGAGCGGACGTCGGACGCCCCGGTCCGCCTGGCTGCTGCCCGCGAGCCGGTGATCGTTCGCAGCCGCGGACGGTGCGAGAGCCCCAAGTCACAGGCGACATCCATGACAAAACGACATCCGGTAAACCGATCCCTCGACATCGACCACGTGCATGCCCTAGGAAACGGCGGGGGTGGACCTGCCAGCCAGCATGATCGCCCTGTGCCCCAACTGCCATGCCACCATCCCTGGCTGGCCGTTCGATTAGTGGCGGCTCATCCTTTCGATTCGGGCGCTCTTGTGCAGGCGTTCAGCTCCCTTGATGTGCTGGCCGTCGAAGATGCTGATCGTGAGGTCTCGCATCGCGGCGAGCGGGGTGACGTCCGCTTCTTCTGGCATGTCTGTAAGAAAGAGCCTGCGCAGGCTGGGGAGGCCCGCCAGTGGGGTGAGGTCTGCGGCGCCCTCGCATCCGCTGACGTTCAGGGTGTGAAGCTTGGTAAGTCCGGCGAGCGGCGTGAGGTCGGGGAACTTGACGTTGACGCAATAGAGGTGCTGTAGCTCGCGAAGGCGTGCGATGGGCTCAATGCTGGCTAGACGGGCGGAGTCGTTGATGGCGAGGACCTTGAGCGGCAGCGTGGTTACCGGCGCGAGGTCAGTGAGGCAGTCGGTCCCGGTTACCTGAAGCCACTGGAGCCTTGGCCATGTCTGGACGATTTCCTCTATGCTGCCTGCCCGCAGCGATGCGTTTATTAGCGACAGGCGGCGCAGGCGGGTCATGTGGCGCAAGGGGCCGATGCCCCGGAGGTTCGCGCACTGGGTGAGATAGAGGTGCGTGACTGACGGTTGCGCGCTGAGCGGGGTGAAGTCCTCAGTCTCCTGCAGCCCGGGGAGTGATAGTTCGGTGAGCTGCGGCAGCCGGTGGAGGAAGCGGAGGTCGCAGGTGAACTGCCCACCGTAGGCGTTGAATGCGCGAAGCGCGGGGAGGGCGAACAGCGGGGAGAGATCGTCAACGGGCCCATCCAGGCGACCGAACGTTATTGCTCGCAGCCCAGGGTGTTCAGCCAGTGCCGGGAATGCGGCGGCGCTGCATTTCGCCGCGTTCACGGTGGTGAGCGCGCGCAGCCCGCGGAGGCAGTCCAGGTCGGCTTGATCGGGCAGGCTCACTCGCAGGTCGCTGAGGTTGCGCAGGTGGGGGACGCCCGCGAGTACCTTGGGGTCGTCGATGGTGAGCCGCCCGTCATGCAAGGGCGCCTCGGCCAGGACCCGGCGAGCGTATTCTTGCGGGTCGAAGTAGCTCCACGCGCTGATGATCTCGTCCTGGACCCGGGGACGCGGGTCGCTGGCATAGCGCGCCAGGTGGTCCAGTGCCCGGCTGCCGTGGACGAGCCAGGCTGTGCGGACGGTGGCGACTGCCTCGCCTGTGGGGAGGCTGGCCAGGGTGGCGGGCAGTCGGCTGAGTACCTGGTCGCCGGCGCTGGCCAGGGGCCGTGCATCTGCGGTGCTGCGCGGGGGGATGAGGGAGTCAACGCAGGTGTTGATGCGGTCCTGCAGGTCGGCCGGGACATCGTGGATGGTTTCCAGGCATGCGGCGACCAGCAGCCGTAGCCGGGTGGCGTGCCGGTGCTCGGCGTCAGCCCGGTCGAGCAGTCCTGCTAGGAGCTGACGGCGGAGCGGGGCGTTGGCGTGCCCCGCGGTCATGATGATGGTCTCGTGCCACTGATCGAGGTGGGCGCGCGCGATCAGCGGCTCGGCGTCGGCGTTGTCTGCCGCCTGGGCAGCGGCGAGGTACTCCTGGACGGTCCGGTGGGTGAAGTCGATGCGCCCGGGGACGGGCTCGCGGATCACGCCGCTGCGCTGCAGCAGGTGCTCCAGGACCGCTTCGGGCGCGGCGGTGATCCTGGGCATCCCGGCGATCTTGCCGGCGACCACTTTCGTGGCGGTTGTGTGGGCCATTTCCGTGCGGCCGAAGATCGTCAGCTGCCAGGCCAGGTCCTGCAGGATCCTGGCTTTCTGCTCGCGTTCGAGCGTGCCTCCAGCGTCAGCGGCGATGCCCCGCTCAGCGTCGCGGCGCTCGAGAAGCAGGTCAAGGACCGCGGCGTACAGGCCCATGCGGTCGCGGGGCAGGTGGGTGGCGCGGTCGAGGTTCAGTGCGCACATCATCGCGGCCAGCAGCGGGGTGGCAGCCAGCGCCCGCAGGTGGGCTCCGCCTTCCAGGCGGGCCAGCAGGGCGCCCTCGTAGCCGGGAAGCTCCTCCGGGCGGCACGGCAGGCCGGGAGCGTGCCGGATGGCAAGGTGCCACTGGCGTACCAGCTCGCGCAACTCCACCGGGCCCATTGGCTCCAGGATGAGGGGTGAGAACCCTTCAGCGGCCAGCCAGCGACCTTCGGCCGCAGCGGGCCGGGATGCGACGACCGCACGAACCTGGGGATAGGCAGCCAGCAACTCCCGCAGCCACTGCCGCACGGCGCCACGCCGGTTCAGTGGAACCTCATCGACCCCATCGACCAGCAGCAGCGCACGGCCCTGGCCCAGCACGCGATGAGCCCACCCGGACGGCATGAGCCCAGCAAGCGGGCCAGTCACGAAGCCTTCCGGCTGCGGTAGCGGGCCACTGGCATAGCTGCGCAGCTTCACCAGGAACGGCACCTTCCCGTTCCACTGCCCCAAGTCGCCGGTGAACCCGCTACGGGCCGCTGTCACGGCGATCCACCGCAGCAGCGTGCTCTTCCCCGATCCCGCCTGGCCGCGCAGCAGTGTCCGCGGAAACCGGGCGAGCGCGGTTTCCGCCCGCATGACGGCCGTCCTGGCTTCGGGCGCGCCAGTCAGGGTGGCGAATTTCAGCGGCCCGAATCCGGGATCCGGTGCGGCCCATACCTCGGCTGTCACGCTCAGGGTGATGTAAGCGGCGCTAAGACCGACACGCGGGCGGTAGGTTTCCACCCGGACGCCGAACAACTCCACCGCATCCAGCGTCTCGCTCAGGTGCTCAAGGTAGCGCCGCTCGAAGTCGGCGTCGTTGCGGGTTCCGTCCGGGGCATCCAGCGTCCGCACCGGCAAGCGGTCTAGCACGACGGCGACCTGATCGCCGATTCCGGACAGCCGCCCAAGCGCCTCCGCAGCCGCCCGCGGAGCGAACTGGGGCAGCTGCCGGATAATCCGGACCAGGCAATCACAGCACTCGTCTAGCACGACGTCGAAGAGCCGCGCTCCGGGTTCGCCAAGCTCCCGCGCCACCGAGGGCATCCCCGCCCGGACTCGCTGGGCAAGCTTCCCAGGATCGAGGTCATCTAGCAGCAGCGCCGAATCTGACAGGTCAGCGCGCTCCAGCGCGAGGCTTGCCTCAGCGAATACCGCCGCGCGATCGCCATCCGTCAGCCCGCCATACTCTGCGGCGATCAGCGACCCGAGCCGCCGCTCCACCGAGTCGGCGATGTCCTCTATCTGCCGCCCGAGCCGTCGGCGGACAAACCGGTCAGGAAACGAGACCTGCATCAGCTCCGACAGGTCCTTCTCCCGCTCGGCCTGGGAAGCGCGCGCCGCCAGCCACTCCCTCACGGCCTTCTGCGCAACTGCCTTCGCTGCAGCCGCCGCAGCAGCCTCCAAGCCTGTCACCTTGACCTCCGCCTGCCCGCCCCAACCACGCAAGGCCACACCTGACTGAAGATTGACCGCCCAAAGGCGTACATGCCACCCGTAAGCGGATGTTATGCACTGTGCCGCTCGACGAAATCGTCAAGGTGCCGTGATGACCGCGACATTGGACGCCGTGGCGTCGGTTAGGTGGGGCTGACTATTGTCCATGCCGTGCCGTTCCAGAACTCGGACAAGGTGCGCGTGCCGTTGCCGCCCCGTGCGCTGCCAACGGCGACGCAATCTGCGGATGTCACGCACGTGACGCCGTAGAGGGTGCCGATGGTGCCCCTCGGAGTGGCCTGCCGGGTCCAGGTCGCGCCGTTCCAGGTCAGGGCGGCCGGGTGGGTAGCGGTGCCGTTGGCGACTTGCGACGGCTCGGCCTCTCCGACCGCTAGGCATGTCTTTCCAGCGCAGGAGACTCCGTGCAAGTAGGACCGGGTCCCGCGCGGCCATGGCATCGCGGGCTCCGTCCAGCGCGTCCCGTCCAGTAGCTGGCCGAACCCGGCGGGAACGCCGGCGAACTGAGTGCCCACCGCGACGCAGTAACTGGCCGCCGCGCACGACAGGCCCGCGGCCGAGCCTGCCTCCCCAGCCGCCGGCGCGTATGCCTGCGTCCAGCCATGGCCGTTCCAGATCTCCGTGAAGCCGACGGTAGTGCTGGTCCTGGCGTCGTAAGCGTTCCCGATGGCTACGCAGTACTTCGAGGTCACGCACGAAACGCTGGGGAGGTAGTGGCTGCTGCCCTCGACACCCGCGCGCACGGGCGGCTGGGACCACGACCATTCATGGCCGTCCCAGGTTGCCGCGAGGGCGGAAGCAGCGCTTCCTAGCTTCTCGTAGTTGCCCGTCGCTACGCACTGGCTGACCGTCACGCACGATACGGCTCGCAGCGACGGGAGTTGCGGGCCGGGCGGGAAGGCCAGGGACACCGGAGTCCAGGTGGAATCGTTCCAGTACTCAGCAAGAGCGAAGGAGCCCGGTTGCGCGGGGGAGTAACTGCCGACCGCCAGGCATCCGCCGGGCTTGCACGACACGCTGGACAGCCCGCCTTGGACGGCACCGGACGGCAGCCGCACGGCCAGCGCGTGCCACGGGGAACCGTCCCAGCGCATGGCCGCTGGTGCTACGGTCTCGGTCTGCCCGGTGACGGTAGCTTCCGACCCGACCGCTACGCAGGAATTCGCTGAGAGGCAAGACACGGCATTCAGCGTGTCGTTCCTCGTGGTGGGACCAGTGATAATCGTGCATCCAGCGAGGGCCGGCACGCACAGGGACATCGTCACCCAGAGCAAGACTGCCCAGGACTTGATCGCGGAGCGCATGGATTCTCCCGGCAGTGCACAAACTGTGGCCCTCTCATCAGTGTGACGCACGCTTCATTGCGCTGGCCCCATGCGAACTGTCACATTAGGTGACAGTCTTGTTGCTTTTTAGCCTCCGTCTTTCGTGGCCCGGTTGCTGCCACGCCTAAGTGAAAGCCCGCCCGCTCGTGGAGAGTGGATGCTTTCTTGATTCCGGGCATCTGCAGCGCGTCAGGGTAGAGGGTCTGGCCCCTCCAGGATGCTGGCGATGACCGGCCGGGCGAAAGTCTTGCTCACGCGGGCGGGCTGAGTGTTGAGCGGTAATTTGCTCGTGCGGTTGCGCGGCAGTCGGTTAAGCTGACCGCAGCGCGTTGACGGAACCGAGTAACCCGGCCCAGCGTGAGCACAGAGAGCGGCCAGGAGCTGAGAAGGCCGTCTTGCGCCCCGAGGTGAAGACACTCCCGAGCGCTTTGCTCTATGAGGCTGCCAGGCTGGCAGTGAAGGTGCGGTGGCACCGCGAGGTTCCCTGCTCGCCCGCGCCCCCCAGGGATCACTGCAGATAAGCCTGGGAGGGCTTTGCGATGATCCGAAGGACCCTGGTCGCCGGGCTGCGCGACCACATTGGAGAGACTGTCTCGGTCGCGGGCTGGGTGCAGACGCTGCGCTTGCAGCGCGCGATGCAGTTCGCGATCGTGCGCGACCACACCGGCACCGTCCAGGTGGCGCACCGGCGCGACGACGGACCGCTGGACATGGCACTCGACGAACTGACCATCGAGTCGGCCGTGCGGGTTACCGGCCGCGTCGTGCAGAACCCGGCCGTCGTGCTCGGCGGCCTGGAAATCGTCCCGGAGGAGGTCACGGTCGCCAGCCGGGCCGAGACGCCGCTGCCGCTCGATGAGCGGTCCGGTCCTGAGCACCGGCTCGACTGGCGGTTCCTGGACGTCCGCCGGCGTCCCGGCGCCCGCGAGGTCTTCGCGGTCCAGACAACGGTGGAGAACGCCATGCGGGAGTTCGCCTTCGCGAACGGCTGCACCGAGATGCACACCCCGAAGCTGATGGGGACCGCGTCGGAGTCCGGCGCCGAGGTGTTCCGGCTCGGCTACTTCGGCAAGGACGCCTACCTGGCGCAGTCGCCGCAGTTCTACAAGCAGATGGCGATCGCCGCCGGCATCGACCGGGTCTTCGAGGTCGGCCCGGTGTTCCGCGCGGAGCCGTCGTTCACCTCCCGGCACGCGACCGAGTTCACCGGCGTCGACGTCGAGCTCGCGTGGATCGACGACGTCGAGGACGTGATGGACTTCGAGGAGCGCATGCTGGCGCACGTCCTGGCGGCCGCGGCTGACCGCCACGGCCTGGACGTCACCATCCCGGCCGTCCCGTTCCCCCGGATCACCATGGCCGAGGCCCAGCGGATGCTGCGCGCGCAGGGATGGGACGGCCCGGCCGCGGACCTGAACCCCGAAGGCGAGCGGCGCCTCGCCGCGGCAGTCGGCCACGACTTCACGTTCGTCACCCGCTACCCGGCCAGCGCCAGGCCGTTCTACCACATGCGCCCGGCAGGCCAGCCGGACCTGACGCTGAGCTACGACCTGCTGTGGAAGGGCCTGGAGATCACCACCGGTGCCCAGCGCGAGCACCGTTACGACGTCCTGCTGCGGCAGGCCGCCGAGAAAGGGCTCTCGCCCGAGCCGATGACGGACTACCTCAGCTGCTTCCGCTACGGCTGCCCGCCGCACGGCGGATTCGGCCTCGGCCTGGGACGCGTGCTGATGACCCTGCTCAACCTGGACTCGCTGCGGGAAGCAACTTTCTTGTTCCGTGGCCCCAACCGGCTCGCCCCCTGACACGAGCCCCCGCAGCCACGGACCGCAGCCACAGCCGCACCCGACACGATCCTGGCGAAGAACCCGCCAGTCGCTCCTTGACCCGATGCTCTCACGCTCGGCCGAGCGTGAGAGCATCGGCACGTTGCGGGGTCACCAGCCGTTCGTCCGCCGAGCCACAGATCCGCGAGTTCGAGGCCACGATATCCCTGCCAACGGACGGGCAGGCCGACGACCTGACATCATTCCTCGACCGCCGACTGCTGGTCAGTCAGTGGCCCGTGCTTCGCCGGATGGTGGGACGCATCGTCCGCGACGTGTGGGAATCGGCCTTCCCGGAACTGGGCGAAGGGCACCAGCCAACGTCATGAACTGGGCGGCGCGAACAGGTCGCGTGTCGCATGGATGTCCCGGTGATTGGCGACTGGCTGTGGGAGTGGCGAGGTCGCCGGAGTCGTTCTGGGGGGTGACGCCTATGACTTTCAGGCCTCACCGGGCAAGGCCCGCGGGGGCCCATGCGGCCAGCGGACCGGCGCGGATTGCTGACGTGAGGCGCGACCGTCGTTTAATCAGTGTCGCCGCCGGGTGGGAGCCGGTATACCCGAGGGATGGCCGAAGTCCCGCTGCCCGGCGGCAACACCACCGGGGCTGTGCTGATCG
>Ga0210389_10000811_pt1 | contig 26407 bp, 20 predicted proteins | sample IncBWH28OmetaG_FD_160127 | JGI IMG/M metagenome (GOLD analysis project Ga0210389, IMG submission 160127) | Forest soil microbial communities from Barre Woods Harvard Forest LTER site, Petersham, Massachusetts, United States - Inc-BW-H-28-O ... | reverse complement strand
GGCTGGCGTCAAAGGCGCTGATGGGGCTGCCGCAGCACTGGCTGTCCGGCGAGGTCGTCGCGGGGATGACGCGGCTGGCCGCCACCGCGCGGTCGCGCGGCGTGTCGATCGCCGTGCACACGCACGTGAACGCCGCTCAGTCGGTGACGCCGCTCGTCGCGCGGGCCGCGCGGGCCCTGCTCGACGCCGGGGTGCGGGACGTGCGCAACCAGGGCGTGCTGCTGCGCGGGGTGAACGACTCGCCCGGCGCGCTGCTCGACCTGTGCTTCGCGCTGCTCGACGGCGCCTGCGTCACGCCTTACTACTTCTACATGTGCGACATGATCCCCGGGGCCGAGCACTGGCGGCTGACGGTCGGCGAGGCGCAGGCGCTGCAGTCGGCGATCATGGGGTACCTGCCAGGGTTCGCGACGCCGCGGGTGGTCTGCGACGTGCCGTACGTGGGCAAGCGCTGGGTCCACCAGGTGTCCAGGTACGACACCGAACTCGGCATCTCGTACTGGACGAAGAGCTACCGGACCGCGATCGAGGCGGACGACCCAGTGGCACTCGAGCGGGAGTACCCGTACTACGACCCGGTTCACCTGCTGCCGGAGCACGGACAAGCCTGGTGGCGGGATCAGGCGGCCCAATTGGTGGGCCGCCTGCCTACCGCAGCCACGGCGTCTTAACCGTAACGAGCTAGTACCTCGCGGGGATTACGCGTTGCTGTTGCTGCCCGCGCAGTGCCGGGGAGAGTACCTCCCCTGCCGCCTCGACCAGCAGCGACATCTCGTAGGCGACGAGCTCGGTGTCACAGTCGGGCGAGGCGAGGACGCAGAGGCTCGATCCGTCGCTGATGGCCTTGACGATCATCAGCCCGCCCTCCATCTCGACGAGCGCCTGGGTCGGCAGGCCCGCCTCGAAGATCCTCGCGGCGCCCTGCATCAGGCTGGCAAGGCCCGACGTGATGGCCGCGAGCTGCTCGGCGAAGTACGTGGGGATCTCTTCTGACAAGGACAGCGGCACGCCATCGGCGGAGACCACGGCCGCGTGCGCCACATCGGGCACGCGCGCGGTGAAGTCGCTGACGAGCCAGTTCAGGTCTTGACGGTATGCGTAGCTCAACTCAAGGTCCCCTCTCCTGCACGTGGCGCCTGGCCACCGCTGCCGCCTTGCCCTTCCGCCCTGCGCGTTCCGCGCTGGAACCCGGCGAGACGGCTGCGTGCCTGGTCCGGTGACCGCCGCGGCAACGTATGACCGCTGTTCGCTGACCCGGGGCCCTTCCCGGCCGCGGTGCCGCTCCCCGCTCCTCTGGGAGGTCCTGCCTGGCCGTCTGATGGACCGCCACCGCTTGCGCCCGGCGGCATGTTGGCCCTTGGCACTCGCACCGGCAGCCCCGAGGCCGTCTGGTCGGTGTGTGACGGCTCGCTGAAGGTGGCGGCCGGGTCGGTGCCCGGGCCCCAGTCCGGTGCGAAGCCGCCGTCCTGGCCGCCCAGGGTGCCGGCCGCTGGACGGCCCGTGCCGTCCTGCCCGCCGCGGAACCAGCCCGACGCCGTCCGGCCCTCCAACGCCGGGTTCCCTTGCCCGCCGCCGTTCGAGTAGCCGTTGCCAGGGCTGGCCTGTCCGGTCGAGTAGCCGTTGCCTGGGCTGGCCTGTCCGGTCGAGTAGCCGCCGAGGCTGCCCTGCCCGGCCGGGGCGAGGGCGGCGGACTCCCCCGCCAGCACCCGTGGCCGGGTGGCGACCGGCTGCGACGACCAGCTGCTCGTGCCCGGGCCGAGCCTGTTCGTCCGCTCGATGACGCTGTCCGGCAGCCATACCAGGGCCGACAGTCCCTGCGGCGGCGCGGGCCGCAGCCTGACCCTGACCCGGTGCCGCTCGGCCAGCCGCGCGACGGCGAACAGGCCCATGTGCCGGGAGACGGACACGTCGATCGTCGGCGGGTTGTCGAGCCGCCAGTTCATGTCGGTCAGCCTCGCCTCGGAGACACCGATGCCCTTGTCGACGATCTCGATGAGCACGCCGCCGCTGGTCAGCTCCTGCATGCCGACCAGGACCTGGGTGTCCTTCGGGGAGAAGATCGTGGCGTTCTCGACCAGCTCCGCGATGAGGTGGACGACGTCGGAGACCGCCTGGCCGACGATGGAGACGCCCGGCGGTATGTTCAGCGTGACCCGGTTGTACTGCTCGATCTCCGAGGTCGCGGCGCGGGCGATGTCGGCGAGCGGCACGGACTCCGACCACTTGCGCGGGTTCTCGTGCCCGGCCAGCAGCAGCAGGTTCTCCGAGTTGCGGCGCATGCGGGTGACCAGGTGGTCCATGGAGAACAGGCTGCCGAGGCGGTCCGGGTCGTCCTCGTTCTGCTCCAGGTTGTCGATCATGCGCGCCAGGCGCTCGATGAGCGTCTGGGAGCGGCGCGACAGGTTGACGAACATCGCGTTGAAGCTGGAGCGCAGCAGCGCCTGCTCGCCTGCCAGCCGCACCGCCTCGGAGTGCACCTGGTCGAACGCGCGGGCCACCTGGCCGATCTCGTCTTGCGAGGGGACGTTGATCGGCGCGACTTCCATGGACGAGGCGGACTCCGGGTTGTCCGAGAGCAGCCGGACCCGCTCTGGCAGCTGGACCGAGGCGATGTCTAGCGCGCCCGCCCGCAGCCGGCGCAGCGGCAGCACCAGCGACCGGGCCACGAGCAGCGCGGCGAGCAGGACGACGAGCAGCACGATCACCGTGATGACGATGTAGGTGAGCGCGGTCCGCTGCGCGGACTGCTGCAGCTGGGTGGCCCGGCTGACGATGTTGCCCGCGACGAACTGCTGGGTTTGCTGCATCGCGGCGAGCTTGGCGTTGATGCCTCGGTCCCACACTGCCTTCAGCTGGGCGATCGTGTTGATGCCGTCCTGCTGCGCCGTGGTCGGGGTGGCGGCATTGGGGTCAAGCTGCTGGTTGGCGATGAACAGCGGGTAGGAGATCCCGTTAGCGCCCTCGATCTGCTGGGCACCCTTGACCGCGGCCGCCCCGCCGCCAGCGACAGTGAAGATGGCCTGCTCGATGTTGTCCGACTGCGTCTCGCCGTCCAGCTTGGCCGCCTGCGGGCCGAGCAGGCTGGCGTACAGGCTGTTCTCCGGCTGGGTGGCCGCGGCCTGGAACGCGGCCTCCTGATTGAACTCCTCGGCGTAGTCGACCTGGAGGCTCGTCTCCGTCGCGAAGCCCAGCTCACCGAAGGTGGCGACGTTAGAGGTGGGCGTATTGGACATCGACTGGTCGAGCAGCGCCAGCTGCTGCGAGGTAAGGTCCTTGGCCTGGGAGAACGCGGTGAGCGACTGCACGTCGCTGGTCAGCGACTGATCGGTGATACCAAGCGCGGTTTGGCCCTGCAGCGTGATGATGTCGCCGATGACGGCCTCGTAGTCCGGGCCCACCACGTCACCGTCCGGGAGGGCGGTGTTGAACAGACCGTGCAGTCCGGTCGTGTCAGTGGTCGTGGCACTGCCGATGTTCGCCGTCGAGAGCGCGTTGTTCACCGCGTTCGCGTCCGCTGTGATGGTCGCGGGGAAGCCGCCGGTCACGATGGACTGGAGCTCCGTCCGTACCGGGCCGAGATCCGCGTTCGTCTTGGCCTGCAACTGGGTCAGGCCGGCGTTGTTGCCGGTGATCAGGGCCACCAGGGTGGCGTCGCGCTCGTTCTGCAGGTCGTTCACCACGCCGGTGAGCTGCACGCCGAGGTTGGCCAGCTGCTCGGTCCTGCTCAACTGGCTCGCGCTGTTTTCCGCGTCGGCGACGCGCAGTCCGCCGAAAACCAGGCCCATGAGGAGGGCCGCGACGATAACGGCGAAAAGTCGACGGGCCACGGGCCAGTTGGTCAAGCTCAAGTTCATCGGCCGTCTCTGATTTGAATCGACGCCTGTCGATTTAGCTGCCCGGCGGGCAGGCGGAAGCGCGCGGGGTCGCATGCTCGCACCATGGGTTCCCATTAATCAGTCCTCGCTGGAAGAGCGATCTTTTCGCACGCCGCCGTGCTACAGGCAGCGACGGGTGCAGAGAACCTCACGGTTAGCCGCCGCCGCTGCAGGCACCACCATCACTTGTGCTGTTGATACCTTAGTGCGTTTCCGGGCGTCATATACGGCAAGCTATGACTAGTGGTCACTATGTTGTTATATGCCGGTATCATCTCTCAGGTTCTTCTGAAGAACCTTCAGGACTTCTTAACCGCGCCACCCAGGTAGAGCTCGCCGATCTCCGGGTGCTCGAGCACCTCACGGCCCGAGCCAGCCAGCCGGACGGTGCCGTTCTCCATGACGACCCCGTGCTGGCTCAGCTTGAGTCCGGCCCTGGCGTTCTGCTCCACCAGCAGCACGGTGGCGCCGTTGGCGTTCATCTGCCTGGCGGCGGCGAACACCGACTTGAGCACCAGGGGCGACAGGCCCATCGACGGCTCGTCGAGCAGGATGAGGACCGGGTCGAGCATCAGCGCGCGGGCGAACTCCACCAGGCGCTGCTGTCCGCCGGACAGGGCGCCCGCCTTCATCTGCGCCCAGCCCCGCACCTGGGGGAACAGGTCGTACACGGCGTCGGCCCGCTTCCCGGCCAGGGAGCGGTCCTTGATCGTGTAGCCGCCGAGGTCGATGTTCTCGTGGACGGTCATGTCCTTGAACAGGCTGTGGTTCTGCGGCACCTGGACCACGCCCATGTCGAGGATCTGCCGCGGCGACTTGCCGTTCAGCTTCTCGCCGCGCAGCGTCACCGTGCCGAGCCGCGGCCGCAGCAGGCCGCTGATCACCCGCATAACCGTCGACTTGCCCGCGCCGTTCGGCCCCACCACGCAGGTGATGGAGCCCTCAGGCACCCCGAAGGTGACACCGCGCAGCACGTCACCGCCACCGTAGCCCGCCACAACTTCGTCCATGGCAAGCAGCGGCTCACTCATCGGCCCTCCCCCTTGTTAAGCGCAGTCGCCTCTAGGTCGTCGTCGTCAAGATCGGCGCCGAGGTAGGCGTCGAGAACGCGCTTGTCTGTCCGCACGATGTCCGGTGGCCCGCTCACCACGTCGGCACCGGACTCGAGCACCGTGATCGTGGAGCACAGCCCCATCACGAACTCCATGTTGTGCTCGACGAGCAGGAAGGTCTTGCCCTGCTCGGCGTTGAGCAGCCGGATGCGGTCGGCGATGAGGTTGATCAGCGTCGGGTTCACCCCGCCGGCCGGCTCGTCGAGCAGGATGACCGCGGGGTCGGCAACCAGCACGTAGGCGAGCTCAAGCAGCTTGCGCTGGCCGTAGGAGAGCGAGCCCGCCAGGACGTCCGCGTGCCGATCGATACCCACGAACGCGAGCAGCTCGAGCGCGTGCTTGCGGTGGTGGGTCCACGCGTCGCGGCCGAACCAGGCCAGCAGGTTCCTCGGCCGGTCCTTGGCCTGAGCCGCGATCAGCATGTTCTCGATGACCGTGAGCCTGGGGAAGATCCTGGTGAGCTGGAAGGTCCGGCCGATGCCCGCGGCGAACACCTTGTCGGGCGCCAGGCCGGTGATCGCGTGGTCACCGAACCAGACCTGGCCGGCGTCCGGCCGCTCGTAGCCGGTGATGACGTTGAACAGGGTGGTCTTGCCTGACCCGTTCGGCCCGATCAGGCCGGCGACGGTGCCCTCCTCGACCTCGATCGTGGCCCCGTTCAGCGCCTGGACGCCGCCGTAGGCCTTCCTGATCCCCTCGGTGCGCAGCAGCGCGGTCACCGGGCACCTCCTGAGCTGACAGAACTGGCGGGCGGAGCGGACGGTGCCGCGCCGATCGTCGTCGCCGGGACGACCGCGGGGCGGCCCCGCGTCCTGATCTTCTTGATGAACTCCCCGCCCGTCGGGATGATGCCGCGCGGCATGAACAGCACGACGAGCAGGAAGATCGCGCCGATGATGACCTCGCTGATCGATCCGCTGAACGCCGGCTGGGTGTTCAGCCACAGCGTCAGCGGCTCGATGATCAGCGCGCCGAGCACGGCGCCGCTGATCGAGCCGAAGCCGCCGAGGAAGACCATGAGCACGAGGGTGAGGTCGAACAGCGGGTTGAAGCCGGTCTGCGGCTCGACCTGCTCGATGTAGTAGAACCAGACGCCGCCGATCAGCGCGGTGATCGCGCCGGAGATCGCGAAGGCGCTGAGCTTGACCCGCATCGCCTTGACACCGAGGCCCCTGGCCCGGTCCTCGTCGTCCCTGATCGCCCGCAGCTGCAGCCCGAACCGCGACCGCCCCACCAGCCAGGCGATGAGCACGGCGCCGACCGTGCAGGCGAGCGCGATGTAGTAGAAGTTCTGGTTGTACGGCTTCGGCGCCCAGCTCAGGAACGGCGAGCCGAGACCGCTCGATCCCCCGGTGAACCAGAAGTTGAACGCCATGAGCTGGAAGATGAAGAAGATCGCGATGGTGATCACGATGAACGTGTGCCGCCGCACCCGCAGGGCGATCAGCCCGAACGGAATCGCGATGAGCGCACCCACCGCGGCGCAGAGCGGCAGGAGTTCGAAGACCGCGGTGCCCTGCATGTGCCAGTCCCGCGCCGCGATGCCCATGGCGTACGCGCCGCTGCCGTAGAACACCGCCTGCCCGAGTGAGATGTAGCCGGTGTTGCCGGAGAAGATGTGCCACGCGACCGCGGCGGTGGCGAAGATCAGCGCGAGCACGCCGTAGTTGACGACGGCCGGGTTGCTCCACGCCTGCGGGTACAGCACGGCGAGCACGAGCAGGAGGATGAGGCCGCCGCCCCTGGCCAGCGTCTGGGTCCTGTCCTTCACTGGGCACGCACCGCCTTCTGGCCGAAGAGCCCTGTCGGGCGGTAGAGCAAGACGATGACGAGCGCCGCGTAGTACACCGCGACCGCCCAGGTGGGCTGCCAGATGGTCACCACGGACTCCAGGCTGAGCATGAAGACCGACGCGGCGAGCGCGCCGCCGACGCTGCCCATGCCGCCGAGGATGACGATGGACAGCAGCCGGGAGATCAGGTCGTAACCGCTGTTGGCGTTGAACGCGTTGGTCTCGCCGAACACGACGCCGCCCGCCGCGGTCACCGCGACGCCGATGCCGAAGGTGAAGGCGGCAACCCTGTTCACGCTGATGCCCACGAGGCGGGCCGCCGTCTCGTCCTGCATGACGGCGCGGACGCTGCGCCCGAACCTCGTCCGGTAGAGCAGCACGTAGATGGCCGCGACGAGCGCGACCGCGAGGATGAACCCCCAGATGTAGACCCAGCCGATGTAGAAGCTGAAGATGCGCACGCTGCTGTTCACGTACTTCGGTGAGATCTGCACGTTGTCCGCGCCGTAGATCTTGAAGAGAATGCCCTCGATGATCAGCCCCACCGCGTAGGTGACGAGCAGCGTCATCGACGTCCGCTCGCCACCGCGCAGCCTGCTGATGAACGCCCAGTAGATCACCACGCCGACGATGAACATCGCGGGGATCGTGATGAGCAGCCCGAGGAACGGGTCGATGCCCGCCTTGGTCAACAGCGAGTACGAGAGGTAGGCGCCCAGGATGACCAGGACACCCTGGGCGATGTTGATGATGTCGAGCACGCCGAAGATCAGCGTCAGGCCCACCGCCATCAGGGCGTATACGCCTCCGACGAGAATCCCGTCAACGATGGCCTGGGTTATCTCCCGTGCCATTAACCACTCCGTCCTGGTCGGATTGTGCCCGGAGAACCGGGTCGGGCAGCATCGCGCGCCCTGTGGACCTTCGTCCGTGTGGGCGGGCCTGATAGAATCGCGGTTTTTGCGATCAGGCCCGACCGCACGGACATCGGGGGTCCGGGGGTCGCCCCCCGGGGGAAACAGTTAGCTCAGCCGGTCCAGGCCGGCTTGGTCGCGAGGATCGCCACCGAGCCGGACGCGGCGGTCGGCAGGACCTGAACGAACTGCGTGCCGGTCTTCTGCCACTGGAAGACGAAGGCGATCGCGGTCGTGTTCTCGCCGAGCGAGTCGAACTTCACGGTGCCCTGCACGGTCTGCAGCGTGACGCCGCTGTGCAGGTAGGAGATGATCTTGGCGTTGTCGACGCTGCCGACCGCGGTGATCGCCTGCTGCGTCACCTGGCCGACCGAGTAGGCCTCGGCCACGTCGGCGTTGACGTCCGACGCGGTGCCGCCGTACTGCGCGACGTACTCCTGGACCATCTTCTGGCTGGCCGCGTTGGTGAAGCCGGGGTACCAGCCGTTAGGAACCATCATGCCGGCGGCGTTGCCCGCGCCGACCGCCTTGGTGAACGCCGCACCCTGGTCGGGACCCGCCGCCGCGATGAACATCTTCGGCGTGTAGCGAACCTGCGCGAACTCTTGCATGAACGCCTGGACGGTCGGCACGTCGGCGGAGCCGAGCACCACGATGTCCGGCTTCGCGTTGGCCACCTGGTCGGCCGCCGGCTTGTACGACGAGGTCTCCTCAGGGAAGATCTTGTTGTACGTCACCGTCACGCCGAGCGCCTTGAGCTTGGACTCGGCCAGCTGCACCGGCGGCGTGGTGAGCGGGTCGTCGGCCATCGGGAAGGCGGCGGTCAGCTTCTTGTCCGCGGCGCTGCCGAGCGAGGCGACGTAGTTGACGAACGGCATGAGCGAGTCCGCGACCGGCAGCGACACGTCGAACGTGTTGTGGTCGGCCTGGTTGGACTGCGAGTCGAACACCGAGGGCGCGCCGCCCGCGCCCTCGATGAACGCGTACCCGTTGCGGGCCGCGACCTGCGAAGCAGGCGTGGTGAGCAGCGAGGAGAACGGCCCGAAGGTCAGGTCGACGTGATCGGTGTTGATCAGCGTCTGGTAGTTGGTCACGACCTGGTTGGGGTCGCTCTTGTCATCCAGGACCGTGATCTTGACCTGGCGGCCCATGATGCCGCCCGCCGCGTTGACGTCCTTGGCCCAGAGGTTGTAGCCCTTCTGGAAGGCCTGGCCGTCGGCGGAGAAGTCGCCGGTCAGGGAAAGGGACGCACCGATGGTGATCGGCGCGGAGGACCCGCTCGCCGACGTGCTGGCTGAGCCGGTCGCGCTGGTGCTCGCGGACGAGCCACTGCTGCTGCTTGTGCATGCGGCAAGAACGCCGACGGAAAGCGCGACGGCGCCCACCGCGACAGCGTTCTTGGAGAACCAGGGGAGGTGTGCGCTCACGCCCGGTTCCTCCTTCCTCATCGCTCATGATTCTTCGGAGTCAAGCTTCCGGAGGCTCCGGGAGCCCACTTTCGAGGGTTATACCGGCGGGTTCGACCCGCCGCGCGCTAAACGCGGCGAAATGTACACCACCGTGACCTGCGCAGCGTGCGCGTTGCACAGCCAACAATCGTTTGCATGAGAGACTGTCCCGCGATCCGCGGGTTTGTCAATGCCGAATGTCCAATTTGTTACTAAGAAGCACGGGAAGACTGTTTGCCACCTCGCCCCATAGGGGGTTCAGAGGAAACGCTGAGCAATCAATCCACCACATTCAGACACCCGGCAGGCTTCGGCTGCAAACGAATGCACCGCGGCGGGACCCGGGCATTTCACTGCCACGACCGACTCCCGCGCGGACGCGGCACCACTCTACCGCCGGGGGAGAATTTCTATGATCGTCGATGTTTACCGATTAGGCCCGGCCGCGGCCGGGGCGGCGCAGCGGTACCGCCTTGCCGCCCTCCGCTGCGCTGGCCAGCGGCACGGTCGAGCCACGGGCGACGAGCTCGGGCGCGAGGAAGAGGATCTTCACCGGGCTGTCCTTGGCCTCGATCCGCTCGATCAGCAGGGTGGCCGCCTCGGTGCCCAGCTGGTAGTGCGGGAACCGCACCGAGGACAGCGGCGGCCTGAGCCGGTCGATGAACGGCATGTCGTTGAACCCGATCACCGAGACGTCGTCCGGGCAGCGCACGTCAAGCTCGTCGAACGCGCCGTAGCAGCCCACCGCGAGCATGTCGTTGCCCGCGACGACCGCGGTGAGGTCACGGCGGGCGCCGAGCAGTTCCACGCCGCAGCGCGCCCCCTCCTCCAGGGAGTAGGCGGAGGCGTAGACGACCTGCCCGTCGGTGACCTGGAGCTTGTGCGCGGCCATGCCCGCCTGGAAGCCGCGGAGCCTGGCGGCGCCGGTTGAGACGTTCTGCGGTCCTGCGATGTGCCCGATCCTGGTGTGCCCGAGCGAGACCAGGTGCGCGACCGCCGCCCGCACGCCCTGCTCGTTGTCCACCGAGACGGAGGAGAAGGGGTAGTCCTGCGAGGTGCGGTTCATCAGCACGACCGGGACCTCGTCCTCGGCCGCCTCGGCGAGGATCGGGCTGCCCGCGATCGCGGTCGCCAGTACGAACCCGTCGACGTGCCTGGCCCGCATCTGCTCGAAGACCAGGCGTTCCTTGGCCAGGTCGACGTCGGTGTTGCCGATCAGGGCGACGTAGCCGTGCTCGGCGAGCCGGTCCTCGATGCCACGGATCATCGGCGGGAACAGCGGGTTGTTGAGGTCGGGGATCAGCACGCCGATCGTGTGCGAGCGCCGGGTCCGCAGGCTGCGCGCCACCGGGTTGGGCCGGTAGCCGAGCCGGTCGGCCGCCTCGCTGACCCGGCGCGCGGTCTCCTCGCTGACCAGCAGCCTGGTCCCCGGGTTGAGCGCGCGCGACGCGGTGGCGGGGTGCACGCCCGCGGCCGTGGCCACGTCCCGCAGGGTGGCCGGCCGGTCATTGTGGGCCATCGCGTTCCCAATCTCTCTCGCCTGGATCATCGGCAGGGCTCCGGCGTGGGCAAACGTTCTCCCCGCGCTGGTAGCACAGTACTAATCAGGAGCACAGTGCGCCAGGAAACCCGCCCAGCGATCGCGCCCTGATCGCCGGGTCCGCGAGCGGCGCCGTGACACCGGACCCGCTTAGAGGCTGCGGGTGGCCGAGATGACGATGACCAGGGACTTGCCGTGGCGGTTGCCCGCCGCGGCGGCCAGGGTTGTCCCCGTCCACGAGAGACGGAACCTCGGCAGGCGCCGCGGGAGGGCGCGCGCGGCCGCGCCCGCGCTCCTCGGCCCGCGCCGGGCGGTCATGGCGGAGCGGAGGTCGCGGTGGTGCTCGGCGACCACGGCTGAGAGCAGTTCTGGATGCATGACAGGCTCCTTCTGTGATCTCGCGCGCCCGGCGAAACGCCGCCCGCACGGCCTTTTAAGATGTATCGCGTCCTTGTAAGATTTTCAAGATATATCTCGTCAGTGCGGTTGCCCGCGGCCGGTCTGCTGAGTCAGTCGGCCGGGTCTTCCTGGCCAGTTGAGCGGCTGGCACCCGGATCGTCAGGGACGGGGCCCGGCTCAGCCGGCTGAACCAGCTCGGGGACGGGCGTCGCGAAGATCGTCCACTCCACCGGAGACGCGCCGTCCGGCCGCAGCGCCGGATCGGCCAGGCGGCCTTCGTAGCGGTCCAGGATCTCGCGCATCTCGTCCCTGAGCCTGGCGGTCTCGTCGGGAGTAAGGAATATGTGGACATTTGTCCAGCCCGATGCCCTCTCCCAGCCGGGTATCTCGTTGCTCGAGCCGTAGGCTCGCCTGGCCCGGTCGATCCACCGCTCAAGGAAGAGCCGGCTCAGTTCGTCGGCGGCCAGTGCCGCCTGCGGGTCCGGCTGGTCGGCCGTGATCCGCACGGAGCGGTTGACGAGCGCCCAGGGCCGTTCCCTGCCCTTGCCGCCGCCCGCCTCGCGCACGAACCCGTACTTGGCCAGGGTGCGCAGGTGGAAGGCGCAGTTGGCGGGCGACTCACCGAGGAGATCGCTCGCCTGGGTCGCGGTGAGCGTCTCGTGGTAGCCGAAGAGCTCGATCAGCGCCATCCGGACCGGGTGCGCGACGGCGCGCATCGCCTTGGCGTCGGTCAGCGTGACCGGCTCGCCGCCCTGCGCCCGCGCCGCGGCCGTGTCCGGCGCGGGCGCAGTGGAGGGGGCGGGCGCGCCGCCCGGCTCCGGTGACGGTCGCCGCTCTGCTTCGGAACTCATGTTTCGAAATACTACGCTCGAAAGAGTCATTCCGACAAGGCTCTCGGAAGACTTCTTTCGGAAGGTTTCTTTCGTTGCTTATCCGTATGCCTGAAGTTAACTGTTAGCGGCATCGTTAACAGTTGTCCGTGCGACGGTTTGCTGCCGGAGCGCTGGGGAGTCCCCGGCTCATGGCACGATGAAGTCATGCGGGTCACTGAGGTCGAATCGACCGATCTGTTCACGGGCAGCGCCGGGCGGGCCCTGCAGGTCGTGCGGGTAACGGTTGAAGCCACCGAGACGGCCGAGGAGGGCGTCACCGCGCTCCTGCGGGTCATGGGGGCCGGGGCGAGTACGCCGCAACCGTTCGGGATAACCCTCGGGAAGCCGGGGGAAGGCCGCACCGGCGAGGTGAGCGTCGCGGTGACCGGGTCGCCAGGCACCGAGCTCCCCGTCACCGCGATCGCGGAGGCCGTGACGCAGGACGGCGGGCGGGCCGAGCTCGCCGGGAGCGTCACCGTGGCCGAGGCCGGCTGGACGATGTGGATGGTCTCGCACTTCCACTACGACCCGGTGTGGTGGAACACCCAGGGGCAGTTCACCGAGTCCAAGCTCGTGCTGCCGGATGAGGACGGGGAGCTGCCTGACACGCGCAGCGCGTTCGACCTGGTGCGGCTGCACCTGGAGAAGGCGCGGCGCGACCAGGACTACAAGTTCGTGCTCGCCGAGATCGACTACCTCAAGCCGCACTTCGACGCGTTCCCGCATGACCGGGCGTTCCTGCGGTCGCTGCTCGCCGACGGGCGGGCGGAGCTCGTGGGCGGCACCTACAACGAGCCGAACACGAACCTGACCGGGGCGGAGATGACGATCCGCAACGCGGTCTACGGCATGGGGTTCCAGCGCGGGGTGCTCGGCACCGGTGTTCCCGGCACTGAGCCGGCGTCCGCGTGGATGCTCGACGCGTTCGGGTTCGACCCCGGGTTCCCCGGGCTCATGGCCGCCGCGGGGCTGAGCTCCTCGTCGTGGGCGCGCGGGCCGTTCCACCAGTGGGGCCCGGCGGAGAACACGCGGATGCAGTTCCCGGCCGAGTTCGAGTGGCTCTCCCCCGACGGCTCAGGGCTGCTGACCGCCTACATGGCCAACCACTACGGCGCCGGGTGGACGCTGCACACGGCCACCGACCTGGAAGGGGCGCTGCGCGCCGCTTACGAGCAGTTCCGCGGGCTCGCACCGGTCGCCGCGACGCGCAACGTGATGCTGCCCGTCGGGTCCGACCACGTGATCCCGGCCAGGTGGGTGACCGACGTCGGGCGCGAGTGGGGCGCCAGGTACCTGTGGCCACGGTTCGTGACGGCGATCCCGCGCGACTTCTTCGCGGCGGTGCGCGCCGACGCGGAGGCGTCGCCCGCGCGGTACTGGATCATGCCGCAGACGCGGGACATGAACCCCGTCTACACCGGCAAGGACGTCTCCTACGCCGACACCAAGCTGGCCTCGCGGGCCGGCGAGGTCGCCGTCCTCGAGGGCGAGCGGCTGTCCACGCTGGCCTGGCTGCGCGGCGCCCCGTACCCGGCGGAGTCGCTCGACAAGGCGTGGCGGCAGCTCGCCTACGGTGCGCACCACGACTCGATCACCGGGACCGAGTCCGACGAGGTGTACCTGGACCTGCTCGCCGGGTGGCGGGAGGCGTGGCAGCGGGGAGACGCGGCGCGGCGCGGCGCGGTCGCGTTCCTCACCCGGACCAGCCAGGCACCAGGTTCCGGCGCTGCCGGGCTCGCGGTCACCGTCGTCAACGCGCTCGCGCGCGAGCGCGACGGCATGGCGACGGCCACCGTCAGGCTCGCCGCGCCAGGCACGCCGTGGCTGGCCGTCACCGACCCGGTGACCGGCGACCAGGTTCCCGCGCTCGCCGAGGGGGTGCGCAGGCACGGGGACGGCTCGCTCGCCGAGGTGACGCTGACGTTCCGGGCGCGGGCGGTGCCCGCGCTCGGCTTCCTCAGGTACCCGCTCGCCGCCTCCCCCGGTCCGGCCGGGCCCGGTGACGACGGCTGGGCGGACGCCGACGGGCTGGCGATCGAGAACGACGCGTTCCGCGTGGCCGGCGCCGACGGCCACGGCGCGCTCGCCTCGGTCATCGACAAGGCGGCCGGGCGCGAGGTGCTGGCCAGGCCGGGCAACGACCTGGTGCTGCAGGAGGAGTACCAGCAGCACCCCCGGTGGAACGAGGGGCCGTGGCACCTGTCGCCCAAGGGGCCTGGCGTCGCGGCGTCGTCGGGCGAGGCGACCGTGCGGGCGCAGCGCTCGCCCGCCGGGTCGCGGCTCGTGGCCTCGTACTCGCTCGGCGGGCTGTCGGTGACCACGGAGACGCTGCTGTGGGACGGCGCGGACCGGGTGGAGTTCCGCACGCACGTGTCCGGGTCGATCGGTAAGGAGCACCTGCTCCGGGTGCGGTTCCCCGCCGCCCTGCCCGGCGGGCTGCCGGTGTACCAGACGGCGACGGCGGTCATCGGGCGCCCGTTCGGCACGCCGGAAGCCGACGTGGCCAAGCACTGGTGGACCCTGGAGAACCCGGCGAACCACTGGTTCGGCGTCGGTTCCGTGGCGCGCATGTCGCTCCCGGCCGGCCCCGACGGCGCCGGCGCGGGCGCGGGCGACGTGGCCGTGGCCCTCGGGGTGGCCGAGGTCATCACCCCCGACCTCACGCCGAGCGAGTCAAGGCCCGCGGTCAGGGACCTGCTCACCTGGCTGGCGCGGGCGGGGGTAACCGCGACGTGCTCGCGGTCCTCGGGTACCCGCTACGGGTCGGTCGACCTTGACTCCAACCTGCCCGACTTCCGCATCGCGCTCGGCGGGCCGTCGGTGAACGCGTTCACCGCCGAGGTCCTTTCCGCCTGCGATCCTTCGGTCGCCAAGCGGCTCGCGCAGCTGGTCGCCGAGAGCGGCGCGGCGCGGCTCTGGGTGCCAGCGTCCCGGTCGCGCGCGGCGGCGTTCGTGCCTGACGCGGACGTGCGCGGGCCAAGGGACCTGCCGGTGCTCATCGTGGCGACCGCCGACCCCGCGGCGCTTGACGGGGCGGTCTGCGAGCTGGCCAGGGACGTCATGAGCCAGCGGATTCCCGCGGAGGTCTGCGAGGGGAACGCGGTCGCGGACGGGGACGCGCCGCTCACGGACGGCGCGGTCGCCGTGTTCAACAAGGGCACGCTCGGCGCGGCCGTCACCCCGGACGGGACGCTGTGGATGTCGCTGTTCCGCGCCTGCTCTGGCTGGCCGAGCGGGGTGTGGATCGACGGCGACCGGCGTACCGCGCCCGACGGGTCATCGTTCGCCTGGCAGCACTGGTCGCACACGTTCTCGTACGCGCTCGCCTCGGCCGGCGGTCACGCCGACTGGCGGTCGGCCGGGTTCAACGCGGCCGCCGAGGACTACAACCACGACCTGATCGCGGTCGTAACCGAGGCGGCCGACACCGACGCGACGTTTTCCCTCGGCGGCACTGCCCTGGGCGGCACAGCCCTCGGCGGCACTGCTCTCGGCGGCACTGCCCTGGGCGGCTTTGCCCTCGGTGGCACGCCAAGCGTCACGCTGTCGGCGCTGAAGCCCGTCGGCAACCCGCTGGCGGCCGGCCTGCCAGGGACGCCGCCGCGTGCGCCGCGCGAGGTGACCGTGCGGCTGCGGGAGACCGACGGACTGACGGCCATCGCGCGGCTGCGGCTGGCGGCGGGCATCGAGGCCGCCTGGCGGAGTGACCTGCTCGAGGAGAGCTACGGCGCGGACGCGCCGCTCGCCGAAGGCACCGGGGAGGCGCGCGCGATCGAGGTCTCCGACGGGACCGCGCACGTGCCGCTTGGGCCGTTCGAGACGGTGACGCTGCGGGTGCGGCTGGCGGAGGGCGGCGCGGACGGCGGCGCCGGCGGCGGCGCGGACGAACCCGGCGCGATCCCGGCCGGCCCGCCCGAGCCCGCGCAGCCGGTCTTCACCAGGTACTGGCTGCACGGGAAGGGGCCGGCGCCCGCGGGCAACGTGCCCGTCGCGGTGCACTTCTCCCCCACCAGGGTCACGCTTGCCGGTGCTTCAGGCGACCACGGCGCGGCCGGCGGATCGGGCGAGTCCGGCGGTGACTCGGCCCGGGTGACGCTGACCGTCGCGTCCGGTCCCGCTGGCGGCCGCGGCCACGTCGAGTTCGTCGTGCCCGACGGGCTCTCCGCCCGGGCCGCCGGGGTTGGGCACGCGGGAGCGCCGCTTGGCTATGACCTGGAGCCGAACGGGTTCGCGGCCTGGGACGTGACGGTCAGCGCGCTGCCAGGCACCCCCGGCGGGCGGTACTTCCTCACCGCCCGGATCACCGACGGGCTCGGGCAGGTGCTTGAGGACGCTGTGCTTGTCACGATCGGCGAGCCAGGCGCGCCCGACCCTAACCTGGAGCCCGAGGAGCTGTTCTTCCGCCTTCAGTCCGACGTCATGGCGCTGACCGGCGAGGCCGACCTTGAGCTGGTCACCCCGGCGGTGCGGCTCGCGCCGGGCGAGAGCGGCGAGCTGGTGGTGCGCGTCGCCAGCCACCTGGCCTCGCAGTTGCGCGGCGAGGTGCAGCTCGTCTCCCCCGTGGGGACCTGGCAGGCCACCGGGCCGTGGACCCAGCCGGTTACCGTCGCGCCCGGCGGCGACGCGACCGTCAGGTTCGCCGTCACGGTCCCGGCGACCGCCGCGCCTGGCTGGGAGTCGTGGCTGCTGGTGAAGCTGATGTACTTCGGCCGCGTCCACTACTCCGACTCCGTCCCGCTCACCGTGCTTTAGCGGGCGGCCGCCCTACTCCTGGATAACAGTGACCCCCCGGTCGCGCAGCTCCCGCACGGTGGGGTGGCCGGCGGGCGCGTCGGTGATCAGGCCCGCCACCTCTGACAGGCCGACGACGGCGTACGGCGCGACGGTCCCGAGCTTCTCGATGCTCGCCACGACATAGGTGTCGGCCGCCCGGCCGACGAGGATCCGGCGGATCGCGGCCTCGTCCGGGTCGCCGGCGGTGAGTCCCGCCTTCGGGTGGATCCCCGCGACCACGAGCAGGAAGAGGTCGGCGGTGATGCCGCTGGCCGCCTCCGCCGCCGCCGCGCCGCAGGCGCAGGAGGAGCGCTTGTGCAGCCGGCCACCGAGGATGATGACGTCGGCAGCCGGATGGTCCGTCAGGGCGGCCGCCGTCACCGGGCTGTGGGTGATGATCGTGGCGGCCAGGTCGGGCCGCAACGCGGCGGCGACGGCCAGCCCGGTCGTGCCGCCGTCCAGGATGACCGTGGTCCCCTGGGTGATCAGCCCGGCGGCCACGGCCCCGACGCGCCGCTTGCTCTCCGGCACGATCCCCGCCCGCTCGGCGTGCGAGCCGACGGCGGGCGAGGCGGGCAGCGCCCCGCCGTGCACCCGCTGGCAGATCCCGGCGGCGGCCAGGTCCCGCAGGTCGCGGCGCACGCTGTCTTCTGACACGCCGAACTCGGCGGCGAGGTCCCTGGCGACCAGCTTCCCCTCGCGCCGCAGCCGTGTCACCAGCAGGTCCTTGCGTTCGGCAGCTAGCATCGCGTTTCTCCTTGCTTATGCACGAACATACAGGCAACGGTACAGTCACCATTGTCCGCGCTTCATCCTTCACTCGGCGCTCACCTCGGTAAACACGGTGAATGAACGTCGATGGAACGCTCAGTAAAGATCTCCGGCCTATTCTTGCTTATGCACGATATTGCACGATTATCTTTAATGGCTAGCATCGGCTGTGGCAGCAGTGAAGGAGTAAGGAATGCCAGCGAACACGCCAGGGAAATCACACAAGGTAGCGTTCTACGCGGACATCTTCTACGACTCCGAGCTCTCCCCCGCCTACTGGACGCCGCCCGCGAGCCTCGACGTGGACGTGATCCTGCTCGGCGGCGACATCCACTACTCGCCTGAAGGCCTCGGCGCGATGCTGACCGAGATCCGGCAGGCCCAGGACAGCGCCACCAGGATCATCGTCGTGCCAGGCAACGGCGAGTACGCCGGCCAAGAGCTCGCCGCCTCGCGCGGGCGGTACCGCGCGGTCGTTGACGCCATCCCGAACACCGCCTGGCTCGACGACGAGACGGTCGTGCTGCCCGGCGGCCTGCGGATCATCGGGTCGACCCTGTGGTCAGACGTGGCCGAGGACGAGCTCGACCGCTACAGCGAGATGCTCGCCGGCCACGGCCTGAAGGGCGTCGACGACATCCGCCTCGGCGACCGCTACCTCACCCTGCGGGACACCAACAAGCTGCACACGGCGGCGCGGGACTTCATCGCACGCGAGCTGCGCGCCCTGTCGAGCGCGGAGCGCGCGAAGACCATCGTCTGCACGCACTTCTGGCCGACGCTGCGCCCGTGGACCGACGAGGCGGGGCGCCCGCTCGCGGACCACCCGGAGTCGCAGTGGCTGCAGACGATGGCTTCCGGCCTGGACAAGGTGATCGCCGAGTCCGGGCCGCGGTTCTGGCTGTGCGGGCACGCGCACACCACGCACCAGGTGACGATCGGTGCGACCCAGGTCGCCTCCAACCCGCGGGCCGGGGACGGACCGGGGCACGTTAATCCCGAGTTCGCGGAATCTTACGTGGTCGAGCTGTGACCAGCGCGCGGGTCACGGCGGGCGCGAGCCGGGAGGCGCGCGTCTCCGCGATCCTGTTCGACCTGGACGGCGTGCTCGTGGACTCGCTCCTGGTGGTGGAACGGTCCTGGCGGCGCTGGGCGCGCGAGCAGGACCTGTCCGGCGACGACGTGCTCGCCGTCGTGCACGGCCGGACCGCGCGCGAGGTGATCGGCTTGCTCACCCCCCACCTGGACGCGGCGGAGCAGGCCCTGCTTGTCGGCGGGTATGAACGGGAGCACCGGGGCGACCTCGCGCTGCTGCCAGGCGCCCGCGAGTGCGTCGGTATCGCCCGTCAGGGGCGCTGGGCGGTGGTCACGTCGGGGACCAGGGCGCTCGCCACCACCCGGCTGGCCGCGGTCGGCCTGCCGGAGCCGGAAGTCCTTGTCACCGCCGACGACGTGACCTTCGGCAAGCCCGACCCCGAGCCGTACCGGCGGGCGGCCGCGGCCCTCGGCGTTCCCGAGGCGGAGTGCGTCGTGGTCGAGGACGCCCCGATGGGCGTGCTTGCCGCCAAGCGGGCCGGCATGACCGTGCTCGCCGTCGCCACGACCCACGCGCCCGCCGCGCTCGGCCAGGCCGACCTGGTGTTCCCCGGCATGGCGGACGTCAGCGGATGGCTAGGCGCACACTCCGGCGACGTCCAGGCCGGCTAGGCCCGGACGACCGTGATTCCCTGCGCGCGGAGCTGGCTGACCGTGGTGTGCTCGTCCGGGGCGTCGGTGATCACGCCGGCGGTCTCGGAGAGGCGAACGACCTGGTACGAGCAGACGGCACCGAGTTTCTCCGTGCTGCCGACGACGTAGGTGTCGGCGGCCCGGCTGACCAGGAGCCGCTTCATGGCGGCCTCGTCCGGGTCGCCGGTGGTGAGGCCCTCCTTCGGGTGGATGCCGCCGAGCCCGAGGAAGTAAAGGTCGGCGGACACCGCCGCGGCCGCCTCGGCGGCCGCGGCCCCGCACGCGGCGACCGAGTGCTTGAACAGACGGCCGCCGAGGATGAAGACGTCGACGGTCGGGTGCTCGGCCAGGGCAGCGGCCGTGGTCGGGCTGTGCGTGATGATGGTCGCGGCCAGGTCGGGGCGCAGCGCCCGGGCGATCTCGATCGCCGTCGTGCCGCTGTCGAGGATGGCGGTCGTGCCCGGCGTGATCATCTCGGCGGCCCTGGCCGCGATGCGGCGCTTGCTCTCGGGGGCGATCTCGCTGCGCGCCTTGAGGGTGCCGAGCGCCTGCGACACCGGGAGCGCCCCGCCGTACACGCGCTGGCAGAGCCCGGCGGCGGCCAGCTCCCGCAGGTCGCGCCTGACGCTGTCCTCCGACAGGCCGAGCTCGGTGGCCAGGTCCCTGGCGACGAGCTTCCCGTCCCGGCGCAGCCGTGCCACCAGCAGGTCCCTGCGCTCGGCAGCTAGCATCGTGTTACTCCTCATTTCCGCGCGATTTTACCCGAAGCGGTTGGGGCCGTGGATACTCCGGCTTTACGTTTGATGGCGTCGTCACGTGATCTTAGGAGCAGCCACCGTGCGGATCATTCAGCTGTCCGATACCCACATCTCCCACCTTGGCGGGGTTCCCGCCGAGAACATGACGGTCCTGGCGGACCACATCAACAGCGAGGCCCGTCCCGACTTGGTCGTCCACACCGGCGACGTGGTGATCGCCGATCCCGACTCCGTGCAAGACCGCGACGCGGCCAGGCGCCTGCTGGCCCGGATCGACGCCCCGCTGCTCGTGGTGCCAGGCAACCACGACGTAGGCGAGTGCGCCGAGAACCCGTGGAAGGACATCTGGGTGACCGGGGAGCGGATCATGCGCTTCTCGTCGGCATGGGGTCAGGACCGGTTCTTCCTCGAGGGCGACGCCGCCACTCGTTCGGCTGACTGGGTTTTCATCGGGATCAACAGCGAGCGGATCGCGTCGGGACTGCCGGAGGAGCGCGAGCAGTGGGACTGGCTGGCGGGTGCCGCGGAGCGAGCCCGCGGCAAGTCCGTGATGCTGTTCCTGCACAAGCCGCTGTGGTACCCCGGCGGTAGCCAGTCCGGCATCACCGTCAGCGAGGCCGGCAGGCAGCGGCTGATCGAGCTGTTCTCCGGCGCCCGGCTGCGCGTGGTAGCCAACGGTCACGTGCACCGCTACCGCCGCGCCTTCGAAGGGGAGATCCTGACGGTCTCGGCGCCGTCGCTGACCTTCGCGCTGCCCGCCGACCCGGGCCGCGGTCTTGAGCCGGGCGCCCCGGGGATCGTCGAGTACCTGATCGACGGCGACGACGTGCAGGCAGAGCTGCGCCAGGTACCCGGTCTTACCGGCGTGACCGACGTGGCGGCGATGACCGAGTTCACCGCTGCGCTGGCCGAGATCGAAGCCCGGTAGTCACGGGCAGGCTTGTCTCCGGCGTTTCGGCGCCCCATAGCGATCAGGCCTCGATGATGGTCACCCTGTCCTCACGGAGCTGGCGGACGGTTGGCTCGCCGGCGGGGGCATCGGTGATGATCCCCGCCACCTCCGACAGGCCGGTGACCCTGTAGGAGCAGACCGTTCCGAGCTTCTCGATGCTGGCCAGGACATAGCTGTCGGCCGCCCGGCTGATGAAGATCCGGAGCAGCGCGGCCTCCTCAGGCTCGCTGGTCGTGAGTCCTTGCCTCGGGTGTATGCCGGGCACGGGGAACAAGGCGAGGTCGGCGGTGACGCTGCTGGCCGCCTCGACCGCCGCGGCGCCTGACGCGCTGACACCAAGCTTGTGGAGCCGGCCCCCCAGCACGAAGACGTTCACGGTCGGGTGGCTGGCCAGCGCGCTCGCGGTCGACGAGCTGTGCGTGATGATCGTCGCGTCCAGGTCGGGCGGCAGCGCCGCCACGACCTGAAGGGCCGTCGTCCCGCCGCCCAGGATGGCCGTGATGCCCGGCGTGATGAGCCCGGCCGCCCGTGCCGCGACGCGCCGCTTGCTCTCCGGCGCGATCGCGAACCGGCTCGCCTGAGTCCCGAGCGCCGGGGAGACGGGCAGCGCCCCGCCGTAGACCCGCTGGCAAAGACCGGCCGCGGCCAGCTCCCGCAGGTCCCTGCGCACGCTGTCTTCTGACAGGCCAAGCTCCTGCGCGAGGTCACGCGCGATGAGCTTTCCGTCGCGGCGCAGCCGCGCCACGAGCAGGTCCTTGCGTTCGGCGGCCAGCATCGCGATCACCACAGGCGGGCGCTGGCGAGCCGGGCGCCCTCGCTCATCGCGGTCAGCTTGGCCCAGGTGATCCTCGGGTCGACGGTGTGCAGGCCGGCGATGGTGGCGAAGCCGCAGTCGGTCCCCGCGATCACGCTGGCCTTGCCGACCACGTCGGCGTAGCGGACCAGCCGCTGGGCGACAAGCTCGGGGTGCTCGATGAAGTTGGTGGTGGAGTCGAGCACGCCCGGGATGATGACCTTGCCCTCGGGCAGCTTCACGTCCTCGAACACCGCCCACTCGTGCTCGTGCCTCGGGTTGGCCCCCTCGAAGGAGACCGCGCCCGGCCTGGCGGCGAGCACCAGGTCGATGAAGCGGTCGAGTGGTACGTCGGTGTGGTGCGGGCCCTCGCCGTTGCCCCAGCACAGGTGCATGCGCATGCGGTCAGGCGGGATGTCCCTGGTGGCGTGGTCAACGGCCGCGAGCCGCATGGCGACCCGCCTGCGGAACTCCGCCACGTCGGCCGCGGGGGCGCCGTCCAGGCTGTCGTCGGCCGCCGGCAGGTCCGGGCAGTCGAGCTGCAGGATCAGGCCGGCCGCGACGATGGCGTCGTACTCCTCCTTCATCGCCTCGGCGAGGGCGAAGATGTACTCCTCGGTGCTGGCGTAGTGCTGGTTGTCCGGCATGTAGAGGGCGATGATGCCGGGCGAGGCCGCGGACATGAACACGTCGTCGCCGCTGGCGGCGGCACCGCCGGCGGTACCGGCAGCGGCACCGGCGGCGGCACCGGCGGCGAAGCCGGTGGCGGCCTTGAGGTTCGCGATGTCGGCCTCGAGCTTCGCACGGCCGGTGTAGGCGACCGGCCCGCTGCACGGCGGGGTGGCGACGCCCTCGCCGTGCTGAGCCCGCAGCCGCTCGTAGTACTCGGGGAAGTCCTCGACCGCCCGGCCGCGCCACTTCCTGGCGGCCGGCTCGCCCTCGAAGCCGGTCAGCCGCTCGGTCACGTAGGTCGCGTAGCTCGGCTTGCTGACCTCGCCGTCGTTCACGATGTCGATGCCGGCCGCGCGCTGGCGGCGGACCGTCTCCTCGACCGCGGCCAGAACCTCCGCGCCGTCGAAGCGGTCGGTCAGGCTGGCGGGCCGCGGCAGGCTCCCGGTGTGCGTGGTGAGAATGCGCTCGCTGCTGGTCTGCATGCTCATGGTCCTTTCGAAACCATCCGACGAATAGCGGCAAATGGGATGAACACCGATCAAAGAATGATCAAATTCTTCCTGTTGCTTCTTGATCATGCGCAGTCTTGCACGTTTACAGTAGCGCTGTGACCAGGCCTTGGGAAAGACCTCGGAAGGACGTGGCATGAAGATCCGCGTGACGGCCGCACTCGCAGCCGCGACGGCCGTCGGGCTCGCTTTCACCCTCAGCGCGTGCTCGGGAACCACCGCCGCGCCGTCCGGCGCGGCGGGCGGCGCCAGCCGCGCGACGATCCCCCTGCTGCGGGCGGGGCTTGACTTCACCCTCAGCAGCCTGGACGAGACCAAGAACATCGCCGCGGACAACGTCGTCGGCCTCAGCCTTGAGACGCTGGTGAAGTTCAGCCCGCAGGGCCAGGTGGAGCCGGACCTCGCGACGTCGTGGTCCCAGACCAGCCCGGTGACGTACGTGTACCACTTGCGGCACGGGGTCAAGTTCTGGGACGGCCACCCGCTGACCGCCACCGACGTCGCCTATTCGCTCAACTATGACCGCGCGCCGGGGTCCGACGTGGCGTTCGGGTTCACCGGCGTCAAGGCAATCACCGCGACCGGCCCCTACACGGTGACGGTCACGCTCACCCAGCCCGAGGCGAACTGGAAGTACGTCCCGGCAGAGGAGAACGCGTTCATCTTCGAGAAGGCGTTCCAGCAGGCCCACGCCGCTACCTTCGGGCAGCCGGGCACGCTGGTGATGGGCAGCGGGCCGTGGGTGGTCGACAGCCTCGACCCGACCAAGGGCGCCCAGGTGACCGCCAACCCGGACTGGTGGGGCGGGAAGGTGCCGATCCAGCGCATCGCGTTCACCTTCTACTCAAGCGAGACCAGCGAAGCGCTGGCGATGCGGGCGGGCGAGATCGACTTCGCCCCCACGGTCAACAGCCCGAAGAGCTTCGAGGCCACCTCGGGGGCGAAGCTGCTCACCACCTCAAGCTGCGATAACGCATTCTTCGGCATGAACGTCACCCAGCCGGGGTGGGACGACGTGCACGTTAGGCGCGCGGTCGCCTACGCCATCAACCGCGGCGACGTCATCGCCGCCAACGGCGGGTACGCCACGCCGATCTACACGCTCACCCCGCCGCAGCTGCTGACCGCGGTCGCGTCGCAGTCCCAGGTCAACGCGCTGCTCGGCTCGATACCGCTCTACCAGTACAACCTGGCCAAGGCGAAGCAGGAGATGGCGGAGTCGGCCTACCCGCACGGGTTCAGCGCCACCATCACGATCGACAACTACGGCAACGACGCCAACATCGACCAGGTCATCGCGGCCGAGCTGGCCAAGATCGGGATCCGCCTGCAGCTCAAGGAAGTACAGGTGACCGCCTGGCAGGCGGTAGAGAACGGGCCGACCGCCAAGCGCTCGACCGCGTTCGCGGGCGGCGGCTGCTTCCAGCCCGACCCGGGCACCTACGCCGACTTCCTCGGCAGCGCCAACACGCAGCCGGGCGGGTGGAATTTCTCCGACTACGCGCCCCAGGCGGTGGACAAGCTGCTCGCGTCGGGGCTGGCCACCTCCAATCCGGCCCAGCGGTTCGCGGCCTACTCCGAGCTCTTCAAGCAGCTCCAGCAGGACGAGCCCTACGTGGGGCTGTTCGTCTCCGACCGGATCACCGCACTGTCGAGCAAGTTCGCCTGGCCGGACTTCAACCCGTGGTGGTGGGACGGCGCCTACGCGCTCGGCATCACGTCCGCGGCCTAGAGCGGCCCCGCAGACTTCAGAAGGGCACTGACATGAGACTCCGACTTCCGGCCGCCCTGGCGGCCGCGGCGCTCGCCCTGGTCGCGGCGGGCTGCTCCGCCACCACGGCGCCACCGCAGGCAGCGGGCGCGGCCAGCGCCAGTGCCGGGCAGATTCCGCTGCTCCGCATCGGCGACGACGCGGCCCTGTCCACCCTCGACACGGGCACCGACGAGGACAACGACGTCTACGGCGCGCTCGAGACGCTGACCAAGTTCGGGCCTGGCGGCCAGATCGAACCCGGCCTGGCCAGCTCGGTCACCCAGCCGAACGCGACCACCTACGTCTACCACCTGCGCCAGGGCGTGAAGTTCTGGAACGGCGACCCGATGACGTCCGCCGACGTGGTCAACGCCCTCGACTACTACCGCAAGTCCGGCTCGTACGTCTCATCGCTGATGGTGAGCGTCCTGGACGTCACCGCGACCGGCCCGGACACGGTGACCGTCACGCTGAAGTACCCCTACGCGCCGTGGAGCGCCGAGACGACCGGCCAGTTCCCCGTCTTCGAGAAGAAGTTCCAGCAGGAGCACCCGGCCACGATGGGCCAGCCGGGCACGCTGATCATGGGCACCGGCCCGTGGCAGATCGACAGCTTCGACCCGACCACCGGGCTTGAGCTGTCGGCCAACCCGCACTGGTGGGGCGGCACGGTGCCGGTCAGGCACATTTCGGTCAAGCTGTTCGCCAGCGAGACAAGCGAGGCGCTCGCGTTCCGCGGCGGCGAGATCGACGTCGCCTCCGACGTGCTCAACCCGCGGGCGTTCAAGTCGACCTCGGGCGGGAGCATCGTCAGCGCCCCGGCGTTCTCCGAGGGCTACTTCGGGATGAACGTCAACCAGCCGCCGTGGAACAACATCCACGTGCGCCGCGCGGTCGCCTACGCGCTCAACCGGTCCGACATCATCGCGGCGCTCGGCAACAACGCCGAGCCCGTCACGACCTTCATACCGCCGAGCGGGCTCGACCGGCTCGGCTCGCAGTCGCAGGTCACCGCCCTTGTCAACGGGCTGCCCGGCTACCCGTACAACCTGGCCAAGGCGAAGCAGGAACTGGCGCAGTCGCCCTACCCGCACGGCTTCACCGCGACCACCCAGACGATCACCTTCGCTTCCTACACGCCGGTCAACGAGGCGATCGCCGGCGACCTCGCGAAGATCGGCATCAACCTCAAGCTCAAAACCATCGGGTTCACCCAGTACCTCGCGTTCGCCAGCGGCCCCAAGTCCGCGATCGGCGGCCTGTACGCCACGTTCAACGTGCAGAACCCGGACCCGAACGCGTTCCCGTCCGAGATGCTCGGCGGCGCCAACATCCCGTCCGGCTACAACTGGGCCGACTACGACCCGCCGGCCAGCGACGCGCTCATCAAGCGGGCCGAGGCCGCTCAGGACAATTCCCAGCGGCTGACAATTTACGGGCAGCTGCTGAAGATGCTGGGAACCGACGTACCCTACGTGCCGCTCTATATCCAGGATTACAACGTCGCACTGGCCGGCAATTTGACATGGCCGGGCTACAACGTCTACACGCAATGGGGCGCGTGGGAACTGAATATTAAACCAAAGAATTAAAGCCAGAGTTATCCCGAACGAATTCGGCTTACTCAGGAGGCATTATGAAGCTCCTTACGCGCGCCGTGCCCGCAGCGGCGGCCCTCCTTCTGACCGCCCTGGCCGCCTGCTCGTCCGGCTCGTCGACGCCCAACTCGGCTAGCCCCGCTTCCGG
>Ga0210389_10000810_pt1 | contig 26409 bp, 25 predicted proteins | sample IncBWH28OmetaG_FD_160127 | JGI IMG/M metagenome (GOLD analysis project Ga0210389, IMG submission 160127) | Forest soil microbial communities from Barre Woods Harvard Forest LTER site, Petersham, Massachusetts, United States - Inc-BW-H-28-O ... | reverse complement strand
CCTACTTCGATTGCTGCGGCCGATACCACCAAGTTTCAGGGAGATAGCCGGTCAAAGCTGTGGCTTGCGGACGTTCTATCCGATTCCACCGCGCGATCCATTGCTCCCGGATGTTAAAAACCGGGATGACGTAAAATCCCGACATCAGGGCCCGGTCAAGCGAGCGAACCGCCGAGACGAAGGTGCCGTGATCCCGCGCCGCCAGCATCTCGCCGATCATGGCGTCGATCGCGGGGTCCCTGGCGCCCATATAATTTCGCGTACCGGGGTTATCGGCCGCTTCGCTCCCCCAATAAAAAAACTGCTCGTTGCCGGGCGACAACGATTGATCCCAGCGGTTCTGGATCATGTCAAAATCAAATCCAAGACGCCGCTGATCGAACTGCACGGCATCGACCGCGCGGACGGCCGCCTCGATGCCGGCACGCTTGAGGTCGCGTGAAAAGGCGAGCGCAATGCGTTCCTGATCGCGCGTGGTCACCAGAATTTCGAAGGTGAGGGGCGTCTTGCCCGCGCGCTGCCGAAGTACGGTGCCATCGAGTTCGTAACCTGCCTGTGACAGCAAATTCAGCGCCTCGCGCAAGTTCGTACGATCGCGGCCTGAACCGTCGCTGACCGGCAAGCGGTAGCTGCCGTCGAGGATATCGGAGGGGATACGCGAGGCGAACGGCTTCAGGAATCCAAGTTCACGTTCGTCGGCGGCGCGGCCATAGGCCGAAAGTTCGGAGCCGGCAAAGAAACCCGCCGAACGGCCATAAAGCCCGAAGAAGTAGTTGCGATTGATCCATTCGAAGTCGAACAGAAGGGTGAGGGCCCGACGGACCCGAATGTCGGAAAACACCGGCCGCCGCGTGTTGAAGACCAGACATTCGGAAGGCTGCGGCATCCCGGTCTTGATGATGTCCCGGATCACCTCGCCATTGCGCGCGGCCGGAAAGTCGTAGCCGTCATGCCAGCGCAGCGGCTCGGTCTCGACCCTGAAATCGTACAGACCGCGTTTGAAAGCTTCGAAATGACCGTTGGCCTCGCGATAGTAATCGAGCCTGATTTCGTCGAAATTCCATAAACCCCGATTGAGTGCGATATCGCGGCCCCAATAATCGGGGTTTCGCATCAGTGTCACACTCGCGCCCGGCTTCACGGCACTGACCCGATAGGGCCCCGAGCCGATCGGGGCAGCCATCGAGGTCTCCTCGAAGGTTGCCGGGTCGATCGCATGGCGCGGCAAAATCGGCATCAGGCCAAGGATCAAAGGCAGTTCGCGGTCCTGCGTGCCGCCGAAATCGAACCGCACCGTAAGCGGGTCCGGCGCTTCGACCTTGGCGACTTTCGAATAGTAGGTGCGGTAATTCGGACGGCCCTTGTCGCGCAGCAAAGCCCAGGAGAACAGCACGTCGTCGGCGGTGACCGGCTTGCCGTCGGAAAACCGCGCCCGGGGATCGAGGCGGAAGGTAACGTAACTTCTCGCCTCATCGGTCTCGACGCTTCGCGCAAGCAGCCCGTAGAGCGTGAAGGCCTCGTCATTGCCCCGCGCCATCAGGCTTTCAACCACGAGGCCCCTGATCTGCGGGACCGCCAGTCCGCGCACGATGAGCGGGTTCAGGCTGTCGAAGGTACCGAGAATGCCCTGCACCAGCCGCCCGCCTTTTGGGGCATCGGGGTTGGCATAGGACATATGGGTGAACGTGGCGGGCAGCGCCGGCTCGCCGTGCATGGCGATCGCGTAGTTTTCCGCAGCTACAGCCGCATGGCCGGTCAAACCCGGGACGGTGAAACCCAGGAGGCTGCACAGCAAGACAGCGATGCACGAGTGCGCCGAATCCCACCGATTGGCGCGTCGATTTGATTCGGTCCGGCTCACACTTTCCTGTACCACGAGCATTCGTTTCTCACGGTGACAAGTCTCCGAGCGACCCCGGCATTGATCTTTTCGTCCGCCTCTGTATGAAGGCGTCCAATTGACCAATCGGGCAGAGGCTTGTCACGCATCCGCCTCAATTGGCAAGGAGACAGCCGCCAAAATGGCCGGGTTTCAGTGCCTGCAGCGGTTTTCGGCGCTTCTGTTCAGAAAGGGTTTTCCGCAATGAATTTCCGTATCTTGGCCGCGCCAGCCTGGCCGCGTGGGCGCGTCTTCGCCTTGATGGCGGTCACGGCCCTGGGAGCCACGTTCCTTGCGCCCGACGTCTGGGCGCAGGCGCCGGCACCCGCGCCAGCAGCCCCGAAGGCAGCCGCCCCCAAAGCAGCGCCGAAAGCTGCCCCCAAGGCTGCGCCCGGCGCCCCGGCGCCAGCGGCCCAGGCCGCTCCGCCCGCCGCAGGCGCACCCGCCGTAGCCCCACCCGCGGACCAGCAGGTTCAACTGATTTACGCGCCCTGGACCAAATTCTGTCTCAAGGGCCAGGACGCCAACGCCAAGCAGGTTTGCTTCACCGGCAAAGACGGCCGAATCGAGTCAGGCCAGCCGGTGGTTGCGGCCGTCGTGATCGAGCCGGAAGGCGAGCCAAAGAAGATTCTTCGCGTCACGCTGCCGCTCGGCATGCTGCTCGTTCACGGTACCCGCATCATCATCGACAACAATCCGCCGGCGCAGAGCCCTTATGTGATCTGCTTCCAGAACGGCTGTATGTCCGACTACGACGTGACCCCTGATATGGTCGCCAACATGAAGAAGGGGCAGAACCTCGTTGTTCAGGCGATCAGCTCCAACGGTCAGCCGGTGACGCTGGCGCTGCCGCTTTCCGATTTTGCCAAGGCCTATGACGGTCCTCCGACCGACCCGAAGGTGTTCGAGGAGAACCAGAAGAAGCTGCAGGAAGAACTGCAGAAGCGCGCCGAAGAAGCTCGCAAGAAGCTCGAGGCGACTGGTCAGGCCCCAGGTGGTGCTCCGGCCGCGAAGTAAGCTTTCTTTCACATCATGAACAAAAAAGGCGCTCCAACGGAGCGCCTTTTTTATTTCTGCCGATTGTCCGACAGTTAGTTGAGCGATGGATTGCGCGGGCGATAGCCGCCAGACTTGTCCTTCACGAAGATTTCGGCGACCTGCGAATGCCGGATCGGCTGGCCCGAATCGTCGGGCAGAAGATTCTGTTCCGAAACATAGGCAACGTATTCGGATTCGGAATTTTCAGCGAGCAGGTGATAGAACGGCTGATCCTTGTGAGGGCGGACCTCTTCAGGAATCGACAGCCACCATTCTTCGGTATTGTTGAATTCCGGATCGATATCGAAAATCACGCCGCGGAAGGAAAAGATCCGGTGGCGGACGATCTGCCCGATCTGGAACTTGGCGGTACGCGTTTTAATCATACCTCGTCGAATAGACCATGATGGCGCGTGATGCTAGAGGCAAACGTTCGAATTAACGTTAGCCACTGATCTCACACGCCAAATCGGGGCCAACCATGACGAAAAAGACCCCGTATATATGGCCAATATTCTCAACCTTGCGCTACCTTATTTCAGCCTGATCTTCATCGGTTTCGCTTGCGGCAAGCTCAAACAATTGCCGGAGCAAGGCCTCGCCTGGATGAACTTCTTTTTGCTGTACGTATCGCTGCCGGCACTACTGTTCGGCATCACGGCGAAAACGCCTTTTGAAGAACTCAACAACCCGCCGTTTTTGATCGCCACTACGTGCGGGACGGCGCTCGCATTCTTTCTCGCCATGGGCGCGGGGCGGCTGGTCGGAGCGCTTTCGTTCCGCGACGCCACGCTCGCCGGACTTTCCGGTGGCTACGGCAATATCGGCTATATGGGCCCCGGGCTCGCATTGGCGGTTCTCGGTGCGAAAGCTTCCGCGCCGACGGCCCTGATTTTCTGCTGTGACAGCATCTTCCTGTTTTCGGTCGTGCCGCTTCTGATCGCCCTGACCGATAACAGTGACCACCATTGGCTGCATGCACTCGGTCTCCTGGTCAAACAGATCGCGCTCAATCCGCTGATCATGTCGGCCTGCGCAGGCGCGCTCGCTGCGGCATTTCACTTTCATCCACCCGTGGCGATCGACAACACACTGTCGTTTTTGCAAAACGCGGCTGCGCCGATGGCGCTGTTCGTGCTGGGGGTGACGGTCGCGCTGCGCCCATTTGGCCGGGTGCCCTGGGAAGTGCCTGCGGTGGTCGCGGTGAAGCTGCTGATTCATCCCCTGATCGTATTCGCGCTGATGCTTTTGTTCGGCCCGTTCCCGGCCCCGTGGGCATCCACGGCCGTGCTCATGGCATCGCTGCCGCCGGCCTTGAACGTTTTCGTGATCGCCCGTCAGAACGATGCCTGGATCGAGCCAGCTTCGGTTGCGGTGATGATCGGGACCTTCGCCTCCGTCGTGACCCTGACGGGCGCGATGTGGCTTATTCAGACTGGGCGGCTGGCGTTTCCATAACGCCGCGGCTGGCAGGCGACGAGCGCCATGACGGCGCCAGGCCCTCACGCATGGCCAAACGGCGAAGCGGTCCGACCGAGCCGATCAGGTGCAGGCCGGCGGCGCGCAGCGACTGCATCGGCAGGAACGCGCTCAACAGCGAGCGGTTGGCCATATCGATAGCAAACGTACGGCTCATGACGTCCGGACGCCGCGCGGAGGCATAGCGGCTCAACACGGCAGGTGAGCCCGGATCCTCGCCAGAGGCAAGGGCATTTCGCACGGTCTCGGCGACATCAGCGGCGTCGCGCAGACCCATATTGAGACCTTGCGCGCCGATCGGCGGCAGCACATGCGCGGCCTCACCAACCAACGCGATCCGCGCTTTTGCGAACTGTCTCGGCTGCTCGATGCCAAGCGGAAACTGGTTTCGGCCGGCCTCGACATGCAACCGGCCCAGGATCGAATGCGAGCGCACTTCCGCGGCGTCCGACAATTCTTCGTCGCTCAACGCCATCAACCGTTCGGCTTCCTTCGGCTCCGATACCCAGACCACGCTGGAGCGGTTACCGGGCAGGGGCACAAAGACGCATGGTCCCTGCGGCGTGTGAAATTCGGTCGAAATATTGTGATGAGGACGGGAATGGCTGACATTGAACGTCAGCGCTGCCTGATGAAGTTCGCGGCGACTGACAACAATGCCGGCGGCCTCCCGGCAGAGCGAGTGCCGGCCGTCGGCGCCAACCGTCAAGCGCGCCGAGATCGATCCGCCGCCGGCCAGCCCAATCGTGACGATATCGTCGCTTGCGTTAATCGCAGCCGCCTCATCGTCGAGCCGCGTCAGGTTTGCGAGCGCTGCTGCGCGTTCTTCCAGAGCCGACACCAGAACGCGGTTCTCGATATTATACCCGAACACATCGAGGCCGATTTCGCCGCAGGAAAACTTGACCTCCGGTGCCCGGATCAAGCGGCCGGTGTCGTCGATCAGACGCATGACGCGCAGCTCGGCGGCTTTGTCCCGGCAGCACGGCCACACCTCGATCGCCTGCAAAAAATCGATCGATCCGCCGAGAAGCGCTGTCGTCCGGTTGTCGGCATAAAGCGATCGGCGGGCAATCAAAGCGGTGGTCGCGCCTGTCTGCGCGATGGCAATCGCCGTCGCCAGCCCGGCGGGTCCGCCGCCAACCACCGCAACGTCATAAGTCGAAGATTGATCGCTCATGCTGCGACATTTGACCTTCCCTGCGGCATTTTCAAGCCCACCCCTAAGATGTGCAAAATGCAGCGATTCCTGATAGCAGTTGCTGACCATCATTGTCGCAAATCGGCGCATCATCTTAAAATGGATCAACCGACCGAAACGCATCTTGCCGAAGCTTCGCCCTTGATGCGGGCCGCGGCATTTTCGGTGCACGTCTTCACGGCGCTGGGCACCGGCGTCGCACTTCTCGCGCTGCTGGAGGCCGTTCGCGAGCACTGGACGGCCATGTTCTGGTGGCTGGGCGTGGCGCTGGTGATCGACGGCGTGGACGGTCCGATGGCGCGGCGTCTTGACGTCGTGCGCCTTCAGCCGAACTGGTCGGGCGAGGTGCTCGATCTCGTGGTCGATTTTGTCACTTATGTTTTTGTGCCCGCTTATGCCATCACCGCCAGCGGCATGCTGTGGCCGCTCGCCGCGCCGGTACTCGGAGTCGGGATTGCGGTTTCAGGCGCGCTTTATTTTGCCGACCGCCGCATGAAATCGGAAGACAATCATTTCCGTGGCTTTCCCGGATTGTGGAATATGGCGGCGTTCTATCTGTTCCTGCTGCACTGGCCGCCGGCCGCTTCCAGTCTTGGGGTCGCGATCCTGATCGTCCTTACCTTCATGCCGTTCCACGTCGTTCACCCCGTCCGCGTTGCTCGCCTGCGGTGGCTGACGTTGTGCCTGATCGGCGCGGGGACAGCGCTGGCCATGGTGACGCTGATTGACGATTTCGAACCGGGCATGGCCGTGACGGTCGCGCTCTGCGCGATCGGCCTTTATGTCGTCGGAAGCGATAGCGCCATACGGCTCATCAGGTCGCTCAACGCATGATCGAGTTGTTATGGAGCACCGAAGCCTGGGCTGCGCTGTTGACGCTGACGGCGCTCGAGATCGTTCTCGGCATCGACAACGTGATCTTTATTTCCGTTATCGTCTCCAACATTCCGCCGGAGCAGGCCAAGCGCGCGCGTCAGATCGGGCTGGCGCTGGCGCTGATATTTCGAATCCTGCTGCTCAGCCTTCTGGTCTGGCTGATCGGCCTGACCGAAGCCGTCCTGACCGTGAAGGGCTTTGCATTTTCGTGGCGCGACATCATCCTGATCGCGGGCGGGCTCTTTCTGATCGCCAAGGCGACCCATGAAATCCATCAGGAGGTCGAGGCGCAGGAGGACGGACCAGCGGGAGCTTCCCACAAAGCAGCGTTCTTCCTGGTGGTCGTCGAGATCATCATCATCGACATTGTGTTTTCGCTAGACTCGATCATCACCGCGATCGGCATGGCGCAAGATCTCGAGATCATGATTGCTGCCGTCATCATCGCCTGCATCGTGATGTATGCGGCGTCGGGTCCGGTGGCGCGATTTGTCGCGGAGCATCCGACCACCAAAATGCTGGCGCTGGCATTTCTGGTTTTGATTGGCGTCGCGCTGGTCGCCGATGGTTTCAAATTCCACATTCCACGCGGCTATATCTATTTTGCGATTGCGTTTTCCGCGCTAGTGGAACTCTTCAACGTGCTCGCCCGACGCAACCGCGGCAAAGGCTAATTGTTAACCGTCTTGAAGCGCGGCCGTGACGGCGCACCGAGTTGACAAGGCGGCCTCGATGTCATTCGCTCGCGACAACGGAAACGCTTCAAGGAGTAAGGGCGAATGACCAAAGCCGTGCGGGTGCACAAGGTGGGAGGTCCGGAGGCCCTCGTCTATGAGGATAGCGAAGTACCGCCGCCGGGCCCCGGCGAGGTCCGCATCCGGCAGCACGCGGTCGGCCTGAATTTCATCGACACTTATTATCGCACCGGCCTCTACAAAGCGCCCGGTCTGCCGTTCATCATCGGCAATGAGGCGGCGGGCGAAGTGCTGGCGGTGGGTCCCGGCGTGACGAATTTCCATCCCGGCGACCGCGTCGCCTATTATGTGAATCTCGGCGCCTATGCCAACGAGCGCAATATTCCCTGGGAGAAACTTGTCAAGCTTCCCGATCACATCACCTACGAGCAGGGTGCGGTGCTGATGCTGAAGGGGCTAACTGTCTGGTATCTCCTGCACAAGACGTTCAAGGTCGAGCCGCATCATCGCGTGCTGATTCATGCAGCCGCTGGCGGCATCGGCTTGCTTGCCTGCCAATGGGCGAGGGCGCTCGGCGCGCACGTGATCGGCACTGTCGGCTCCAAGGCCAAGGCGGATCTGGCGCTCGCCAACGGCTGCGATCACGTCATTCTCTACAACGATGAGGATTTCGTCGCTCGCGTCAAACAGATCAGCCGCAACGAATTGTGCGACGTGGTGTATGACGGTGTCGGCAAAACGACCTTTCCGGGCTCGCTGTCGTGCCTCAAACCGCGCGGGCTGTTCGTGAGTTTCGGCAGCGCATCGGGGCCGGTGCCGCCGTTTGCAATTGCCGAACTCAACAATCATGGCTCGCTGTTTGCGACCCGGCCGAAGCTCAATGACTACATCGGCAAGCGTTCCGAACTCCTCGAAGGCGCCGACACGCTGTTTGCCGCCGTGATCAACGGCAAACTGCACGTGCCGATCAACCATGCTTATGCGCTGAGGGATGCAGCGAAGGCCCATGCCGACCTTGAGAGCCGAGCGACCACGGGCGCCTCGATCCTCAAGCCTTGAGGCGCTAGTGGAGCGGGTTTGATATTCGCTCCCCGCCTAGCCGCGAGCTCGTCAAGCGAATGTCAAATCCGAAACTCCACTAGAAATATTTGGCTAGTGGTCCTTGATTTTAACATTCGCAAAAGCGCTCACCGCGAAGGAATGCGAATGTTAAAATCGGATCACTAGCAGTTAGGCTACCCTCCGCGCGGCGCCCATCTTGGTGAGCAGGGCGTCCAGGCAGTCAATCATCAGGTCAATCTCCTGGCGTGTTACGTTGAGAGCCGGCATGAACCGTAAGGTGTCGGGGCGGGGCGCGTTCAGGAGGACACCGTCGTCCAGCGCCGCGGCCACGATCGATGGCGCAATCGGCACCCGCAGATCGAGCGCCAACAGCAGACCCCGGCCGCGTACCTCGCCGAGGCCATGGCGCGCCGAGAGCCGTTGAAGCTCGCTCTCCAGATAAAGCCCGCTCTCCGCGACCGACTTCAGGAACGCTGGTGCTGCGACTTGTTCGAGCACGGCAAGCCCCGCCGCGCACATCAGCGCATTGCCGTTGAACGTGCCGCCCTGATCGCCGTGCTCGAAACAGGACACGGCCTCGGTTGCAAGCAACGCGGCCAGCGGCACACCGCCGCCAATGCCCTTGCCGAGCGTCATGATGTCGGGTGTGACGCCGGTGTGCTCGTAGTGGAAGAGCTTGCCGGTACGGCCCATCCCGGTCTGGATTTCGTCGAAGATCAGCAACAGGCCTTGCGCCGTGGTCAACGCGCGCAGATCGCGCAGAAACTGATCGCTCGCGGGCCAGACGCCGGCCTCACCCTGAATCGGCTCCAGCATCACAGCGACGGTGTTGTTGTTGATCAGCCGTTCGACCGACGCGAGATCTTTCCACGTCGCTTTACGAAACCCGGACACCTTGGGCTCGAACAAAGGCTCGAACGCCTTCTTTCCGGAGGCCGACATGGTCGCCAGCGTCCGGCCATGAAAGCCTCCCTCGAAGGTGATGATTTCATACGCGCCATTCCTATTCAGGGCGCCGTATTTGCGCGCGAGTTTGATCGCGCCCTCATTGGCTTCCGCGCCGGAATTAGCAAAGAACACCCGGTCGAAGGCGCAGAGATCCGTGAGCGCTTTCGCAAGCTTCAGGCTGGTGTCGTTGTAATAGGCCGGGCTCGGCGTAATCAGCCGCTTCGCTTGCGCTGAAATCGCTTCCGCGATCGCAGGCGGGGAGTGGCCGAGGCAGTTCACCGCCCAGCCCTGGATGAAATCGAGATAGCGCTTGCCGGTATCATCCCAGAGGAAAGAGCCTTCGCCGCGCACGAACACATGCCCGGGGCGCGCCGTGATCTCCATCAAAGCGTGATACGGATGCGTGACTTGGTTCGTGACTCGGTTCGCGACTTGGGTCATGTCGAACTCTCCTGGCGATTAGCGGTGAGGGGATGGGCCAAAAAGCAAGAAGGCCGCAACTTCTGGGTTGCGGCCTTCTCGAAAACGCTGCTGATCTAGTTATTCAGCTTGGTCGTCGGACATGGCGCACCCCATCGTCGTCACGGCGGTGACGGCGGCAGGCGGCGCGGGCGAGGGTCCGGTTGAAGGTCATGGGGCGCGCTCTTACAGCGCACAGGCGCAATCTGTCAAGCTCTAGAAGCCCACGACGGATCCGTGCAAGTCGTATTCGTCGGATCGTTCGATCTTGGCCGTGACGATCTCGCCGACCTTCAGCGGCCGCCGGCTCGTGAGGTAGACCGCGCCGTCGATCTCCGGAGCATCGGCCTTTGAACGACCTTTGGCGACGGTCGGCCCGACCTCGTCGATTATCACCTGCTGGCGGGTGCCGACCTTGCGTTTCAACCGGCGTGCGGAAATCTTCTGCTGTCGCGCCATCAGCGCATTCCAGCGTTCCTGTTTGATCTCGTCGGGCACGGCTGACCCCAGGGCGTTCGCGGGCGCGCCCTTCACCGGCTCATATTTGAAGCAGCCGAGCCGGTCGATCTCGGCTTCATCGAGCCAGTCGAGCAGCTCGGCGAAATGGGAATCGGTCTCGCCGGGAAAGCCGACGATGAAGGTCGAGCGCAGCGCGAGTTCGGGACATTGCGCGCGCCAGCTTTTGATCCGCGCCAAAGTCTTCTCCTGCGCGGCCGGGCGTTTCATGGCTTTGAGGACTTCCGGGCTCGCATGCTGGAACGGAATATCGAGATAGGGCAGCACCTTGCCCTCGGTCATGAGGCCAATGACCTCGTCGACGTGGGGATAGGGGTAAACGTATTGCAGCCGCACCCAGACGCCGAATTCACCGAGCGCTTGTGAGAGATCAAAAAACTTCGCGCGGACTTCGCGATCCTTCCAGGGGCTCGCGGCATATTTGATGTCGACGCCGTAGGCCGAAGTGTCCTGCGAAATGACCAGCAATTCCTTCACGCCGGCTGCCACCAGCCGTTCCGCCTCGCGGAGCACGTCGTTGGCCGGCCGTGACACCAGATCGCCGCGCAATTTCGGGATAATGCAGAAGCTGCAGCGGTTGTTGCAGCCCTCGGAAATCTTCAGGTACGCGTAGTGCCGGGGCGTCAGCTTGATGCCTTGCGGCGGCACCAGATCGAGATGCGGGTTGTGCGCCGGCGGCAAGGCGCGGTGCACGGCGTCCAGCACGCTTTCATATTGCTGGGGCCCGGTGATCGAGAGCACGCCGGGATAGGCCTTCTCGATCTGATCGGGCTCGGCCCCCATGCAACCGGTGACGATCACCTTGCCGTTTTCGGCCATCGCATCGCCAATGGCGGAAAGCGACTCCAGCTTGGCGCTGTCGAGAAAGCCGCAGGTGTTGACGATGACGAGATCTGCGCCGTCATGCTTGCGCGCCAGCTCATAGCCTTCGGCGCGCAGCCGCGTGATGATGCGCTCGGAATCCACCAGCGCTTTGGGGCATCCGAGCGAGACAAAGCTGACTTTAGGCGCGGCGGCCTGCGACATTCTGATCTGTCCGATAATTGGGCAGGAGCTAACCCCAATTGACTACAATTACAAGGCTTTGACCCGGCACGTCGCATGCTATCAATGGCTCTGCCGGAACAGGTGATCGATGGCCGCTGAGTCGTCTCCTAAAATTGCAATTGTCGACGAAAGCCCGATCCGCGCCGCGATTCTAGAGGAGGGACTTCGGGAGGCGGGCTTCACCGACGTCGTGCGCATCGATGAAATGCAGAGCCTGTTGAGCCGGATTTATGCGCTCGATCCCGATGTCATCGTGATCGATCTGGAAAACCCCAGCCGCGACATCCTGGAACAGATGTTCCAGGTCAGCCGTGCCGTGCGGCGGCCGGTTGCGATGTTCGTCGACCAAAGCGATGCCGCATCGATCCAGGCCTCCGTCGATGCCGGGGTGTCCGCCTATATCGTCGACGGCTTGAAGAAGGAACGCCTAAAGCCGATCCTTGATCTCTGTATTTCCCGTTTCAACGCCTTCGCCAAGCTCCAGGATGAGCTCGATCGCACCAAATCGGCACTGGAAGACCGCAAGGTGATTGAACGGGCCAAGGGCATTCTGATGAAGTTGAAAGGCCTGACCGAGGACGAGGCCTATGTGCTGCTGCGATCGACGGCGATGCGCGAGAAGAAAAAAATCGGAGAGATCGCCCAGTCGATCCTGACGGCTTCGGAGCTCCTGAAATGACAACCCCGCTTCAGATCGGCTTCATCCCCTTGATCGATGCCGCGGCCCTGATCGTTGCGGTCGAGAAGGGTTTTACGCAGGCCGAGGGGCTCGACGTGCAACTCGTGCGTGAGGTGTCGTGGTCGAATGTCCGCGACAAGCTCAATATCGGCCTGTTCGATGCCGCGCATATTCTGGCCCCGGTTCCCATCGCCTCAAGCCTTGGGCTTGGGCACATCAAAGTGCCGATCGTGGTGCCGTTGACGCTGAACCTCAATGGCAACGCCATTACCGTGTCGGCGGCGCTTCATGCGGCGATCATGGCGGAGATCGACGGCGATCCGCTTGATCCGATGGCGACCGCGCGTGCGCTGTCGCGGGTCGTCGCAACGCGGCGACGGAGCGGCGGAGAGCCCCTGACCTTCGGAATGACGTTTCCGTTTTCCACCCATAACTACCAGCTTCGGTTCTGGATGGCAGCGGGCGGCGTCGATCCGGATGAGGATGTCCGTCTTGTGGTGCTGCCGCCGCCTTTCATGGTCGACAGCATCGCAAGCGGCCAGATCGACGGGTTCTGTGTCGGCGCGCCCTGGAACTCGATTGCGGTCGATCGCGGCGTCGGGCGAATCCTGCACTTCGGTTCCGACATCATGCAGCGCGCGGCGGAAAAGGTGTTGGCAGTCCGCCAGCAGTGGGCGGAGAAAAATTCGCAAAAGCTGGCGGCGTTGGTCCGGGCAGTTTTCCGGGCTGCCGAATTCGCTGAAGAGCCCGACAACCGGAACGAGGTCGCGCGGATTTTGGCGAAGCCCGAATATATCGGCGTCGATGCCGACGTAATCCTGCGAACACTGGAAGGCCGCCTGAAAATCGCCGTGGACGGTACCATCCGCGAAGGCAGCCGCTACATGCTGTTCGCGAGCGAAAATGCCTCCGCGCCGGATCCGCTCCAGGCTGCCTGGCTCTATGCGCAAATGGTCCGCTGGCGTCAGACGGTAATGAGTGCTGAAGCGCTGAAAGCCGCGCAAGACGTGTTCCGGCCGGACCTCTACGAGGCCGCATTCGGGCGGGTGGGCAAACCGCAAATGGCATCCCAAGCCATCGGCGCTTTTGCCGGTCCTGCATTCGAGCCCGAAAATATCGAAGCCTACTTCGCCGCATTGCCAGCCGGGCAGGGAAAACCTTGAGCGTGGCCCGATGAAAGAAAAATAGGCAATTACTGAGCTCGGCTAGTTTTTGGGCGTACTGCCCAAATTCATAGATCGGTCGGGCCCAACGGAACTTCATATTCTTCATATAAGATATTGAAAACGCATCTATTCCGCTCAGGAATCGTTGTGGCACACAACTTGTATGTTGCAGTGCAGCCAGCACGCCGATGCCCGCTGGCTTTCGTCCGAGATGGACTCTCACAGCAACGAAGCTGGTCGGGCTGGATGAAGCAGGGGTCGGTGATTTTCACCGAACCAATGCTTGCTCCGCCAGGTGCCTTTCCGTGAAGGCCGCAAGTTTGCGGCAGCAGGAGCTTCGTTACGCGCCATGAAGATTGACACCCTCTCGGTCGAATTTACCGACGAGCAGAAGCGTTACCTCGAAGGTTTCACGACGGGCTTGCAGATCAGCAAGGTCGGGCGCGGCCTGGGCGGCGGCGCCAGGACCAATGCCGAGCCAGTCGGCCCGGAGGCCGCGCACATCAAGGCGCAGGACCAGGTTCTGGCCTCGGGGAAAAAACTCGTCGACCAGGAGAAGTTCAAGCGCGAGGAGCATCCCTTCGATGCCTATCCGCGCTTGAAGCAACAGGCGCTGACCAACGCGCCGCCATCGCCGGCGGACAATTTTCGCTGGCGCTATTACGGTCTGTTCTACGTCGCCCCGGCGCAAGACTCCTATATGTGCCGCCTGCGCATTCCCAACGGCATTCTCAAGCACTGGCAGTTCGCCGGCCTCGCCGATCTGGCCGAGCGGCTGTGCGGCCCGTTTTGCCACGTGACGACCCGCGCCAACCTTCAAGTGCGCGAAATTCCGCCCAAGAACACGGTCGCACTGATCGAAGGCATTCAGGATCTTGGACTGTGCTCGCGCGGCTCCGGCGCCGACAACATCCGCAACGTCACGGGCACGCCGACGGCGGGCATCGATCCGCAGGAGTTGATCGACACCCGCGAATATGCGCGCGAATGGCATTTTCATATCCTCAACGACCGTTCGCTCTACGGCCTCCCGCGCAAGTTCAACGTCGCGTTCGACGGCGCGGGCAAAATCGCGGTGCTGGAAGACACAAACGACATCGCCTTCGCCGCTGTTGAGGTAAAGGACGGCTTCAGCGTCGAACCCGGCGTGTGGTTTCGGCTCGGCATCGGCGGCATCACCGGGCACAAGGACTTTGCCAAGGAAACCGGGATCATCGTCAAGCCGGCGGACGCCACCAAAGTCGCGGATGCGATCGTGCGGGCCTTCATCGACACCGGCGACCGGACCAACCGTCTCAAGGCGCGCCTCAAATACGTCATCGACAACATCGGAATGGAGAAATTCCTCGAACTCGTGGAAGCAAAGCTCGGCCATGCCCTGACGCGCGTCCCCGCCGAAGCGATGGCGCCGCGCCCGGCTTTCGACCGGATGGCTCATATCGGCGTCAACCAGCAGAAACAGGAAGGATTGAACTGGATCGGCGTTGCGCTGCCGCTTGGCAAGGTGACATGTGAACAGATGCGTGGGCTCGCCAAGATCGCGGCTGACCTCGGCGATGGTGAGATCCGGCTGACCGTCTGGCAAAATCTTCTGATTTCAGGCGTGAGCGATGCCAATGTCGATCTTGCGGTCAAGGCCATCGAAAAGATCGGGTTGGCGGTCAAAACCTCGCAAGTTCGCGCCGGTCTGATCGCCTGCACCGGAAATGCCGGGTGCAAGTTTGCCGCCTCCGACACCAAGGCGCATGCGGCTGCGATCGGCGACTGGTGCGACGGCCGCGTCGAAGTCGACACGCCGCTCAACATCCATCTGACCGGCTGCCACCATTCCTGCGCGCAGCATTACATCAGCGATATCGGCCTCATCGCCGCCAAGGTGCCCGTCGGCGACACCGACGATACGGTCGAAGGCTATCATTTGTTTGCGGGCGGCGGCTTCGGGCCCGACGCCGACATCGGCCAGGAGGTCTATCATGACCTCAAGGCCGAGGACGCGCCGCAAACTGTCGAGAAACTGCTCAAGGCCTATCTCGCGCATCGCGCGGACCCGTCCGAAACCTTCCTGACATTCGCCCGCCGCCACGACGGCGAGAGCTTGCGCAAACTCGCGGAAGCGGAGACCTCCTCATGAACCAGATCACGCCGCCGCCCAAAATCGAGATCATCCCGTCGAGCGCGCCGTTTTCCGAGGCGCAGCGCTCCTGGCTCAACGGCTTTTTCGCAGGTCTGTTAAGCGAGGCTCCGACGCCGCTGTCGGCCGAGCAAGGCGCCGCCGTCATGCAGGGGCCTGCCGGTGACGGCGATGACGGCGAAGCCCCCTGGCACGATCAGACCATGCCGATCGCCGATCGCATGAAGCTTGCCGGCGGACGTCCGCTGCGGCGGCGCATGATGGCAGCCATGGCGCAGCAGGATTGCGGCCAGTGCGGCTACAATTGCCATGACTATTCGGAAGCGATTGCGACCAAGGCGGAAGGCCGTCTGAATCTTTGCGTCCCCGGCGGCAAGGAAACCGCCCGGATGTTGAAGACGCTATATGAAGAACTGGACAAAGCCCCGGCCTCAGCGGCCGAGCCGGCTGCACCGGCGCCGATACCGATCGGAGAGTTTGGTCGGTCCCGCGACAATCCCACGCCCGCGACGTTCCTGTCGCGGCGCCTGCTCAACAAGGACGGCTCCGAAAAGGAAACCTGGCACATCGAGTTCGATCTTTCCGGCTGCGGCCTCGACTACGAGGTCGGGGATTCCTTTGGCATTTTCGCCCGCAACGAACTCGGTCATGTCGATCAGATCATCGCGCTGCTCGGCGCGTCGCACACGACGCAGGTCCGCGGACGGACGCTTCGAGAGGTCTTGACCGACGAAGTTTCGCTCGCGCCTGCCCCGGATTCCCTGTTCGAGCTGATCTCCTTCGTCACCGGCGGCGCACAGCGCGAGAAGGCGCGCGCACTGGCGCAAGGTGACGATCCCGACGGCGATGCCGCGACCCTCGACGTCATGGCGGCCTTGCAGAAATTCTCCGGCGTCCGGCCGCACCCGGAGGCCTTCGTCGAAGCGCTCGAGCCCCTGCAACCGCGGCTTTACTCGATCTCGTCGTCGCACAACGCCACGCCCGGCAAACTGTCTTTGACCGTGGACTGCGTGCGCTACGTGGTTGGCAAGCGCAAGCGGATGGGATTGGCCTCGACCTTTCTGGCCGAGCGCGTGCAGCCGGGCGACGAGGTGAAAGTCTACGTGCAGAAAGCGCACGGCTTCGGCCTTCCGCTAGATGCGAAGCTGCCGATCATCATGATCGGACCCGGCACAGGCATTGCGCCGTTCCGCGCTTTCCTGCTGGACCGCCGGGCCACCGGCGCGACCGGGCGCAACTGGCTGTTCTTCGGCCACCAGCGATCGAGCTGCGACTTCTTCTATGCCGACGAGCTGAACGCCATGAAAACCGCCGGTCTTCTGACGCGATTGTCGCTGGCGTGGTCGCGCGACGGCGACAAGAAGTTCTACGTGCAGGACCGCATGCGCGAGGTCGGCCGGGAATTGTGGTCGTGGCTTGCGGAAGGCGCGCATGTCTACGTCTGCGGCGATGCCAAGCGAATGGCGAAGGACGTCGAACGCGCGCTCGTGGATATCGTCGCGCAGCATGGCGCCCGTTCCACCGACGAGGCCGTGAGCTTCATTGGCGAACTGAAAAAGAAAGGCCGGTTCCAGCAAGACGTCTATTAACCGCGATGCAGGCGATGGAATCGGTTCCCGTTCGGATAAAATTGAACGAATAAAATTCCCGCTTGAATCGTCAGCGGAGAATTTTTATTCGGAATCCGACTCTGCCGGAGTTGCAATATCGCTTTTTTGGCGACCGACTTGTTTCCGCCGTCAAACGGCATTCCACTACGTGCATGTCATCCTGGAGAAGGGCCATGCGCGAACTGTCGGCGGAAGCCCGTTTGCATTTGTATGCGCGTTCGCTGTCCCGCAAAACCGGCACCGGATTTCATGCGGTTGCGCTCTATGGCGCCTTCGCACTGATCGCGGGCGTCGTGTTCGGAACGCTTTCGGTTCACCCGTTTTGATGCCTAGCCGCGTTTGAACGGCGCGACCTCGATGCCGCCATCCTTCAGCGCCTGACGAACGCCCCGCGCAATATCGACCGCGCCCGGCGTATCACCATGAATGCAAATGGTGTCGGTGCGCATCTTGATGACCTTGCCGGTCACCGACACCACCGCGCCATCCTGGACCATCCGCACCACGCGTTCAGCAATCTGCTTCGGATCGTGCAGGACTGAGCCCGGCTTCTTGCGCGAAACCAGGTTGCCGTTGTCCTCATAGGCGCGGTCGGCGAAGACTTCATGCGCCATCGGCAGGTTCGCCGCTTCACCCGCCTGAACCAGCTTGGAGTTGGCGAGCACGACAAAAACGAGGTTAGGATCGACCGCCTTGATGCCAGACGCAATCGCGCGCGCGGTAGATTCCTCCTCGCAGGCCACGTTCGACAGCGCGCCGTGCGCCTTGACGTGGGTGACTTTATAGCCGACGAGTGCCGCGACCCCCTGCAACGCGCCAATCTGGTAGGCGACGAGATTTTCGATTTCAGACGCGCTCATGCCGTAGAACGGCCGGCGGCCGAAGCCGTGAATATCGCGGTAGCCCGGATGAGCGCCGACGCTGACGCCACGCGCCTTCGCCAACTCCACCGTCTTGCGCATGACATCATAGTCGCCGCCGTGAAAGCCGCAGGCGACGTTCACGGAGGTCGCGACGTCGATCATGGCGGCGTCATTGCCCATCTGCCACACACCGAAGGACTCGCCGAGATCACTATTCAGGTCGACCGTTTTCATGTTGTTGTCCGTCTTGCTGGTTGGTCTTCAAAATTATTCCTGCGTCAGCACTCCGGCAGGGAGTGAAACTTGCCAGGTTCGGGCGTCGACCGCACTGACGGCAACGCCGGCGACGTTGGCATCCTGCAGCGCTTCGATATTGAGATCAAAGCTTTCGATCGCGGCAAGTCGGTCGGGCAGGGTGCGCAGCAGCTCTGCGAATTTGCGCGCCTCTAGCTGCGCCTCCTCCATGCTGACGGCCCTGAACCGGAAAGCCGTTCCTGCCGGAATTTGTGCAAACCTTCCGAAATCGGCCGTGATCACGGTTGCGATCTTGGGATAACCGCCGCTGGTTCCGCGATCGGACATCAGCACGATCGGCTGCCCGTTGCCGGGAACCTGGATACTTCCGTTCACGGTGCCGTCGGACACGATGTTGTGGCCGTGTAGATGTTTGATCACCGGCCCTTCGAGGCGATAGCCCATACGGTCGCTGGTCGCCGATATCTTCCACTCGCTGTCGAGAAACAGCGTGACCGCCTCGTTGCTGAATTCATCGTTCTGCGGTCCGAGCACGATGCGGATCGGACCCGTGACGGCTTGGGGCAGGTCGATGCGACGTTCCGGCCCAGGGCTTGCAGCCGCCACGCTCAATTCGTCACCGGCTTGCAAGGCGCGCGGGAAGGGGGTGCCGAGACCCACGCGTGCGTTCACTGAAAAACTTCCGAACATCGGCTCGCCGCGAAGGCCACCCTCGATCGCGAGATAGCTGAAGGCGCCACCCTGGGCCAAGCCGAGCTTCAACGTCTCGCCATCGGCGATTGTGACGGAGGTGTCCCAGGCGACCGTTCGTCCGGCAATCTCCGCAACTCGCGGGGTACCTGACATCGCCACGCGAACTGCACCCTCCCGCGCCTTGAAGGCCGCTCCATAAGGGCCGATCTCAATCGCGGGCGTAAATAGCCCATTGCCGGCAAGACAGTTCGCGGCGACCAATCCCAGCCGATCCATGGCACCGCTGGGCGTCAGGCCGTAGCGCTGGGCGCCGAAGCGTCCGCCATCCTGCACCGAACTTGCCGGACTTATCGATGAAACGGCGAGCTTGGTCATGCGGCGACCAGTTCGGCGATGATCTCGCCATGTTCGGCCGCGCGATCTTGCTCGGCATACGTCTTGGCATCGATCTGATAAAATTTCACGCGATCGCCGGGTTCGAGCAGAAAGATCGGGTCGCGGTGCAGTTGATAGGTCCGCACCGGCGTGCAGCCCAGCAAATGCCAGCCGCTCGGACCGGCGATGCATTGAACCCCGGTCTGTACGCCGCCGATCGAAACGGTGCCCGCCGGCGTGAGCAGTCGTGGATTCTGCCGCCGCGACGTGTGCAGGAAATCCTGCAATCCGCTGAGATAGGACCAACCCGGCGTGAATCCGATCATGGCGACGCGGTAATCGCCGGCGACATGCCGTGCCACGATATTGTCGGGCGTGGTGCCGAGCATTTTGGCGACGTCTTCGAGATCGACGCCGTACTCGCCACCGTAGGTAACGGGAATCCGCCACAGCCGCGACTTCTCCGACGCCGGCACCGGCCGCTGCGCCAATTCAGCCAGTTTTTGGCCGAGCGTCGCAAAATCGATTTTCGTCGGATCGTAGTGGACGAGGAGGGAGCGGTAGGTAGGAATGGTCTCGCTGACGCCTGCAATCGGCTCACGCGCCAGGATGCGATCGAGCGCCAGTACGCGACGGCTGGCTTCGTCATCGATCCTGCGGCTGAACTCCACCGTGATCGCGCTGTCGCCACTGGGCAGGAGGCGAGGAGGAGAAAATGGTGCAGCCATCGTCTGATAACTCAGCGTCTGAAACTTAGTCTTGGAATTCGTTGGTTGACGCCTGATGCTCAGGCATCTTTAGGCTTTAGACCAAGGCGGGACTTCTGCGAAGTCTATCACCGCACTGTCACCCGTGCGACCCTTGAGTACAAAAAATCGAGTTACTTCAATAAACTAATCCGACAACCTCTGATAAGATGTGATGATCGGGCGGGCGCGGACCCGCTGACGGGCGGCAGCAATGCTGTACGGCTCTTGACGCGATGCTAGTGGTCCGTTTCTAACATTCGCCTCGCAAGATGCGCGCCACCAATCCACCGGAGTTCATTTCTCGATGTCCCTGACCCCCGAAGCCATCGCGACGCTTTCGCACGTTACGACTGCGACCATCACGACCGTCCTCCTCAAAAAGGGCTTGCGAAACGTCTGGCTCCGCGGCGCGAAGCCGTTGCGTCCGGGGCAGAAGCGGCTGGTCGGACCGGCCTTCACATTGCGCTTCGTGCCCGCCCGGGAGGACCTGGCGACGCCGGAATCCTGGTCGTCGCCGATTTCGACCAGAACGGCCATCGAAGCCATGCCGGATGGCTGCATTGCCGTGGTGGACGCCATGGGCGTGACCGACGCCGGCATTTTCGGCGACATTCTGTGCGCGCGCATGGTCAAGCGCGGGGTCACGGCGCTGATTACCGATGGCGTGGTACGCGATCTCGAGGGCGTGCTCGGTACCGGTTTGCCGGTGTGGTGCGATGGCTATGCTGCTCCGCCTTCGGTCGCCGGGCTGACATTTGTCGGTTGGGGCGAACCGATCGGCTGCGGCGGCGTTGCCATTTTTCCGGATGACGTGATCGTCGCCGATCAGGATGGCGCGGTGGTCATTCCCAAAGCCTTCCTTGAGCATGTGCTGGCCGAAGGCGCCGAACAGGAGCGGATGGAAGGTTGGATCGTCAACGAGGTCAATAACGGCGCGGCGCTGCCCGGCCTCTACCCGATGAATGCCGAGACCAAAGCGCGCTACGCGGCATCGAAGAAATAGAAAAACAAGGGAGGACAGCCATGGATTTCCATCTGGCCGGTTCGCGGCCAAGCCGTCGCGCACCGAAAGAGAATTTTACCGGTACGGTCTGGCAGGAGCCGATTGTTGAAGCGCCTGCGCCGGCGCGGATTCGAGCAGCTCGCGTGTCCTTCGAGCCGGGCGCGCGCACCAATTGGCACAGCCATCCGCTCGGGCAAACGCTGTACGTCCTTTCCGGGGTCGGACGTTTTCAGACCAAGGGCGGCCCGGTGCAGGAAATCCGGCCGGGCGACGTGATCTGGATTCCGCCGGGCGAGAAGCATTGGCATGGCGGATCGCCGACCAATGCCATGACCCACGTCGCCATGCAGGAAGCGCTCGACGGCAATCACGCGACCTGGATGGAGCCGGTGACCGATGAGGAATATGCGGTGAAGGTCGGTTAAGCGAAGCTGGCTTTGCTGCCGGATTATTCGAACCAGCTTCGGTAGATCTTTGCAAAGCGGCCATCGTCAACGGCGCGTTTCAGCCAACCGTCGACGAACGACTTGAGTTCGCTGTCACGTTGCAGCCAATAGGCCTTCTGCGCGTGATCGAAGGGCTGATCCGGGTGAACCGCGCAGAGCACGCCGGGATGCAGCTTTTGCTGATATCGCGTCTCCGACGCGTCGGTGATCATCAGGTCGGCATGGCCCTTGGCGATCTCATCAAAGATGGTGACATTGTCGGCGTAGAGCTTGATTTCGGCGCTCTTGATATGGGCGCGGGTAAATCGTTCGTTGGTTCCGCCGGGGTTGACGATAACGCGTGTGCCGGGCCGGTCGATATCGGCCAGAGTCTCGAATTTACTGCGATCCCCGCAACGCGCGATCGGCGTCTTGCCTTCCTGCATGATCGGCGTCGAGAATGAGCCCTTGCTCTGCCGTTCCGGCGTGATCGAGATGCCTCCCATCGCGATGTCGAAACGGTCTGCTTCGAAATCCTGGGTAAGCTGCGGCCATGCGGTGCGCACGAATTCTATCCTGACGCCAAGCGCCTTGCCGAGGCTGTCCGCCATATCGACGTCAAAACCTAGAAAGGTCGATGTCGCCGGATCAAACGTCGTGAAGGGCGCATAGTCGCCGGTCATTCCGACGCGCAACGTCCCGCGTTTGACGATCGCTTCGAGCCGCGATGGCGGCTCGGCCTGCACAGCGGACGTGAAGAGCGCGACGACCAAGGCCAACCGGGCAACGGCCCGGACCGTCGAGTTCTTCAAGATCCAACCTCATGAATGCAACCGGCAAGCACGGCATTTGCCGGCAATCTCACCACGCGTGGAATGACTTGATCTCAGTTCTCGACGCTACCCTTGCGAAGGATGTCGGCCGCGGCAGCGCGTCCGGCCATTTCATTCCTGAGCGCCTCGAACCGCTGCCGCGCTTCGCTCGCCTGATCGTCGACGAACCTGATGGCGGCATCCGCCGACATCGGTCCGGTGGTGATGGAGCGGGAGTTTTCGCCGATGGTCTCGTCGACAAAGTAACGGTCGCCGCTCTCGCGGCGGACGCTCCATTTGAAGCGGATCGCCTCCATCGGTCCGGGACCGGATTTCGAATAGCCGTCGATCCCAGTCGCCTGATGTGCCGGATCTTCCGGCTTTTCGCCGGCAACAGCTTTCGCAGCTTCCGGCGGGGAGGCCGGCTGATCGAGGATGCTCGCAATGGTCGCGAGGGCATGATCGGTGGCGTCGCCTTTAGTCAATCGCTCAATCTCCGAATATTCGGCAACGTGGCCGATACCGCTCAATTGCCGCGCTTCTTGTCGCCGGATTGAGGCTGAGTTTTGTCAGGTAAAGTCCGGAAAGAAGGTATCTTCTTCCGCCAATCAGCCTAGTTGTCATCGTCTTCGTAGTACGGGCCTCGCGGTGGCGGCGAACGCTGGTATCGACGGCGAGGGTCAATATCCTCGGGGTAATACTGCGGAGGCTGTGGTGGGGCCGGGAAAAACACGTCGTAGCAGGGCTGGCTCAACCGCGGTCCGCTGGCTCTGAGGCAAGCGGTAATGCGATCAGCGTCTGGTATGTAAGCCCCGCAGAGCCGAAACACATCCGGTGTGCAGGCCTGACGTTGCCGCTCCGTCCCTTGAGCGGTCGCCGATGTTTCCGCAGAGAGAAGAAATACAAACGCTGCGATACCGCCGGCTATCTGTTTAAGCAGCATACTGCTCACCCTCAGGCAATTGATTCAGTATCGAGAGTGTGCTGCCAAAATGTCGAATTCCGGGCCGGCCCATCGCCACTCTGTGGCCTCGTCACACTTGATATGACCGGGCTTGGGGAGGAAGGCGCACGTGAACAAGATGGCCGGCTACAACACATCTTGATTGATCACGTTCTGCCGGATCGGGGCGCCATCCAGCGCGCTCAGGATATTACGCGCGGTCTGCTCGCTCATGCGGTCCACAGCCTCCCATGTCACGCCGGCGACATGAGGGGCGATGATCACATTGGGCAACTCAAACAACGGATTTGGAACCGGCGGCGGTTCCTGCGCAAACACATCAAGGCCGGCGCCGGCTAGTTTGCCTGACGTGAGCGCGTCATAGAGCGCGGCCTCCTCGATAATGCCGCCGCGCGCGGTGTTGATGAGATAAGCCTGCGGCTTCATGCGCTTCAATCTGGCCGCATTGAACATCCCGACCGTCTCTGGCGTCTTTGGGCAGTGAATGCTGACAAAGTCGGCGCGCGGCAGCACCGCATCGAGATCGGCGACCACCTCATAGCCGGCATTCCTGATCTCTGCCGCCGGCAGATAGGGGTCGTACACCAGCACGTTCATTTCCATCGCCAGGCATCGTTTCGCGGTACGCGTGCCGATCCGGCCAAAGCCGATAATGAGGACGGTTTTTCCGAACAGGTCATAAGGCAATTTGCCAAGCCGCGTGCTCCACTGGCCGTCCCTGACCAGTGCGTGCAATTCGTTGGCGCGTTTGGCGAGCGTCAGCATCATGAACAGGGCCTGTTCGGCCACCGACGGCGAATTGGCAATGCCCACGACCATCAACGGAATCTTCCGGCGGCTGAGGGCAGGGACGTCGACCGCGTCGTAACCGACGCCGATCCGCGTGACGACCTTCATGTCCCTGGCGGCTTCAAGTTCGGTTTCGCCGAAACGGGTCGCCCCGAGCGCCACGCCGTGGACGGGCGCGTGCGCCTTCAACAGCGCCTCAAAATCGGCGGCCGAGATCAAATTGGGAAATTCAATCAGCTCGATATCATCGCGTTCGGAGAGGATGGCGCGACCACCTGACGCCATAGTTTGGGTGACAAAGATTTTCTTCTTGTTGCTCGCCATTGCGGGATCCTCGCCGCTCGTTTTATTCATTCGGGCTATTGCGCGAGACCCGTTTAGCAGGGGGAACTCGCTGCGGTCCACTGCCGCGGACCCCGCAGTAGCGGTAGACTCGCGGGCCTGCGAAACGGATAATCTGCTGGATTCGCAACCGCATCACCCGTCAAAAAAGATTGGCCGAGGAGACCCGACCATGTTCAACCCGCAGCCAGCAGCGCGCCTGTCAGGGCTGGGCCTTGCCATAATGATGATTCTCGCCACCGGCGACGCTGCCCAGGCCCAGGGGCTGGTCAAGGGCGTGCAACAGGGCGCCGAGGCCGGCAACAAGGCCGCAGGCCCCGTTGGCGGCGTGCTCGGAGGCGCGATCGGCGGCGTGGTCGGCGTTTTCAACGGCGCACTTGGTGTCCACGGAGACCAGGGACAGGCGCAAGGGCAGGGACAAGCGCAAGGACAACAAGGGCAAGGACAACCTGCCGCGGGAGCAACCAAGTCCGGCTCGATCCCTCCTGCCAAAGCGGCAAAGGGGACCAAAATGGCCAAAGGATCCTCAACGTCCGCCGCATCATCGGGCAAACCCTTGGAGGTGTTGACGCAACCCGGCGAACCGGAGTTGACCGCCGAGCAGATTGTGGCGAACAGCGATGCCTATATCGACCGGATCAAGACCGAACTGCATTTGACGTCTGAACAGGAAAAGAGCTGGTCGGCGTTCAACAGCGCCATGCACTATCTCGGCCACAATGGCGCCGAGCGCCTCAATCTTCGGATCGCCCGCGCCAAGCGCGACCCGCCCGACGACATCGTCGAGCAGATGCGCAACGAGGCCCAGTTTCTCAACGATCGCGCGGCGGATCAGCGTGCGGTGGCCGATGCGGCCGAGCCCCTGTTCACGAGCCTCGACGACAAGCAGAAGGCGTTCTTCATCGAGGAAATGGTGCGCCTCAGCCACGAACGTGGGTTGGATTAGGCCGTAAAAAGGGGTTTCGCGACGGCAAAAATATCTGCCGTCGTTCCTTTTCGAGCCGCCGACGGATAGCCGGGCACTCCGGCCCTGGGGTAGGTGGAAGGCAAGGCACCCGGCTATCCTGCCGCAGCGGCGGCGAAGCCCAAATCGTCATGCAAAATTGAGGAAAAGCTGACCGCTTCGCGCCCGAGATATGGCCGCCTTATGACCTTGTCGGGATTCGCAGAAAGGACGAGGAGTTTCCCTTCAGACTTCTGTCAGCTCGGCGGAAAATTCAATTCCACGCCAACGCCGTCCGGGTCGTAGAGGAAGAACTGTGTATCGCCCGTTCGCGGCACGATGCTTTCGCGGAACTTGACGTTTTTCGACTGGAGACGCTTGCGCATGCTGTCGACGTCGGTCGCGGCAAACGCAATGTGGTCGAGGCGGCCGGTGTCTTCGTATTTCTTCTCGGTACCGCGAACGACGATGCCCTCGCGCGGCTTGCGCGTACCCATCAGATGAACCGTGGCAACGCCGCCTGAATAAAGCCAATAGCCCGGGAAATCGAGCGGTGGCCGATCGCCATTCTCCAGTCCCAGCACATCGCAATAAAAATCCTTGGTGCGTTCAAGATCTGCAGGTTCGATCGTGTAATGCTGTAGTCCGCCAAGCGGCATGGTTGTTCTCCTTCGATCAATGCGCGTTCGTGTAACAGCTAGCTAGTGGAGTGGATTTGACATTCGCTTCCCTGTGGCCGCGCGCTCGTGATGCGAATGTCAAATCCAAAACTCCACTAGAAACCTGTATTTGCTAGTGGTCCTTCGATTCTAACATTTGCAAGAGTGCCTGCCATGCCGGGATGCAAATGTTAGAATCGGACCACTAGGCCGTCGCCGTGAGCTCTGTATCGATCTGTTCGATCGATTTGCCTCGGGTTTCGATGCCGAAGAAATAATACACCGCGCCGGTCATCAAAAACCAGCAGCCGAGATAAAGGAAGGCGAGAGGAATCTGCGGCAAGGGCACGTCAGGCTTGAGATAATTGCCGCTACCCACGATCAAGGCGAGGCCAAGCGGGCCGATGATCTTGCCGATCCCGCCAAAGCCATAGGCCGATCCCATGCCGGACGTCCGCAAATGCGAAGGCCAGACCTCGGCCGCGTAGGGACCCACGATCGCAAAGCCGCCATCCGCAAAGAAGAAGCCGACTGCCAACAGCAGCCAGAACACCGAAATTCCCATTACCGAAGCATCGTAATAATAGCCGGCGAGGATCGTCAGCACGCCGCCGCCGAAGCCGAGCAGGCCACCGGCATTGCGCCGGCCGAGCCATTCCGAGAAGAACGAAAACGACACCCGTCCAACGAAGCCGAACGCACTCAGGAGGATCATCATCTTGGCGGCTTGCTGGGGCGAGACCTTCAACAG